>CXWL01005962.1_pt1 | contig 159685 bp, 122 predicted proteins | sample 590931 | NCBI WGS metagenome assembly CXWL01 (sample SAMEA3498368, study PRJEB10139) | groundwater metagenome | biome: water well; material: biofilm material | place: Germany | collected 2015-04-27
GGGGAGTCCTCGCCTCCTCCGTTGCGGCGGCGCTCTTGTCGAAGTCGACTTCCGATACCCGGATCGAGGCCAGAGTGCCGTCGGACTGCTGGAAAACGACCAACCGGCCCTTCACCTCCCAAGCTCCGCGAGTGGTCAGCTCGGTTCCATCCTTGAGCACGAGGCGGTCCGCCCACAGCTCGCCGCCGGTCGCGAAACCAGCGACGAGGATGATCCAACCGAGTCCGAGGGTGCGACGCATGGGAGGCTCCTTCCTCACTTCTCCGTCCAGTTCTGCTCGACGATACAGATCGGAACGGGTGCGATGCAAACCAGGCCACGATCGGAACGGATCGTCTCGATGTTGTAGCTGTAGTTCGCAAACTTGCAGTTGTCCGGGAAGAAGTCGGACAACGTCTCCGAGACCGACTCGAGACCGGAACACAGATCGTCGACGTAACGCTGGTCGTCGTCCGGTGTGTTCGGATCGTCGGGCGTGACGGACTGGTTCTTGGTCGTCGACAACTCGACGAAGGGATCGGTCACGAACTCGGGCACGTTCTTGTAGCGTGAGCCAGGCGTCGTCCCCTGGTTCGGATCGGTGGGGTCCACCGGCACCCGGAACACCGCGGTGCCATTTGTCGCCAGTACGGTGAAGACCCGGGAAACGCCCGAGCTGGCGCACACCGTCGCGGGCTCGGCGTCGGGGTCGCCGACCACCACCGTGCGGATGTCCGGCTGGTAGGACGTGAAGAACAACACGCCCGAGAGCACGAAGGGCTTGGTGATCACCCGCTCCTCGGTGTCGAGCTCGAGGTACCAGCCCGGCCGGGTGTTCGGGATCGGGTTCAGGAAGAGGTTCTCGTCGATCGACGCCGAGACCACGGTCAGCTGCGGATACGCTGCCGCGGTCAGGGGCAGGAAGTTGTCCGTCGGCGACCAGTCCTCGTCCAGGATCGAGAAGAACCGGCCCGTGAAGCCTCTGTCCTCCCACAGGCTCGCGCGGTCGCCGGTGCCGAAGGTGAGGGCGAATTGTCCCTTCTCACCGACGAAGACGACCGAGGGTGGGAAGAAGATGGGCCGATCCTCGGTGTCGAAGATCTCGAGCGGTGCCCAGTCCTCCTGCTGAACGCGCAGGACCTGGTGGACCTGGCCGGTGAGCGCATCGAGGACGTTGACCGTCCGGAGCCCGCCCGGAGCGGAAATATCCCACTTGTAGACCTTGCCGGACGTGGTGCCGACGTAGATCCGATCCGCGTACCCGTCGAGGTTGGTGTCGACCACCGCCGGTTCGGAAGGCACCATGCCTTCGAGACCGTCCTGGGTTTCAACGCCACCGACCCAGAGCTTGGACTTGTAGAGCGTCTTGCCCGTGGCGATGTCGACCATGTAGAGGTAGTTGCCGGAGCCGGGCAAGGCGTAGTCGACCGGCTGTTCCGGATCCGGCTGGCCCAGGCCTCCGCCGAAGATCGCCACGTAGCGGTCCTCGATGTCGTTGTTCTCGGAAGTCGGGTCGCAGTCGGTCCGGCAGACCTGGATGCGCCCAATGGTCGGAATCGACCAGGTGCGACCGAGATCGGCGTGGGTGTCGCCGTCCTCGTCCCAGGTGTCCTCGAACTCCCACAGCGCGGCCGGGTATGGAAGCGGGCCGCAGTCGCCCGCCGACGGGGTGCTCTCGACACCCATGCAGTAGGGCACGTAGCCGTCCGCACCGGTCACTCGGTAGGAGGTGACCCGCTCGAGGCCATCGAGACCGCAAATCAGCTGGGTGTCGATCTTGTCCGGCGTCGTGACGTCGAGTGCGTAGATTCCCGAACCGCCCTCCCTCTGGCCGCCCACCAGGACCGAGCGCCATTCCCGCTGGGCCGCCGTGGGTGGATCGAGGTCGCTGCTGATGGGGTCGATGAACACGTCTCCGACTGCCACCGGGCTGTCGACGGAATAGACCTGGGTCGTCTGCTGCGATTGCGACCGGAGGGCCGGCATCGCCTTGCGCGGGATGTAGGAGAAGATTTCCTTGCCCGTACCGTTCGAGAACTTGGCGTCGACCAGCTTCTTCGGGACGCGGTTGGCAGCGGTCGCGGCCCGGCAGACCAGGTTCGGATCCTCTTCGACCGTGGCGGAGAACGAACCCGCATCGAAGGCGTGGAGCTGGCCGTCGTTACTGCCGACGAAAACGACCTTCCGCCGCACCCGGTTCTTGAGGGAGAACTGCTCGTACCCGTCCTTGTTCTGGATGAAGTAGGTGAAGTTCTCGGGACCGCCGAGGACCACGGGGTTCGAGTGGAAGATGTCGCCGAGCAGGAAGTTGATGGTCTCGTCGTCGAGCGGGGTGTCCGGATCGTTCTCGAGAACTCCGGACTTCGTTTCGAGAGTGAACCGGATCACGTCCTTGGCCTTTTGCAGCGCACTCGTGTCGGTCAGCGGCAAGCCCATGCCGTTGAGAAGGTCGATCCAGTCGGCGCCCGCGGCGGGCGGATTGTTCACGTTCAACGGATCCGGCGGCGGCTCGAACAGGCGCCGGTTGCGCGGCACCTGAGCAGCGATCGTCGGCACCTGACCGTAGAGAACTCGCCGCTCGGTGCTGGCCTCGCCGAGGTTGTGCTCCGGTGGCGTTTCCGCCAGCTGGGCCGCCGTCGGTGCCTGCCCAAACAGCTGGTCCGCGGCATCCCAGGCGAAGCAACCGGAGACCACATCGGCGGTGCAGACCTGGGAGCGGTCGGGCAGGTTGTCCGGGGTGAGCGGTAGCGGCTTCAGGAACGACTCGAGGTGGCCGGACCACACCGATTCGTCATTCAGTGGCGTGAAGCTGGTCAGGAAGACCTTGTCGTCCACGGCGGCCTGCACGGAGGGCACGGCGGCCGAGGCGAAGGAGCGGCTTTCTTCTCGGATCTCGTCGAAGATGCGGGTCAGGGCGTCGATGAGCTCCTGTTTGTTCTTCGGAAGAATCGGAGCCCGGGTCCCACCGTTGGCGGCCATGCACTGGAGGGTCGGGTGATTCGGAGTGCCGAACCCGACCACGAAGGTCTTGACGCCATCCTGCTCGAACAAGTCCCGGGTCGCGGTGCACGGCGCGCCGGAGCAGGTTTCATTGCCGTCGGTGAGCACGATCAGATAGGCCTTGCGGCAACCGAAGTCGCTGTTGGGAACGGCCGCCGCCACATTGCGCCAGCCCGTGGCGTTGGGGCAGGTGCCGGAGCCACAACCCGAATACCAAGCTCGGAACGAGCTGACCGAGGCACCGAGGGGAGTGGCGCCGTTACCCAGAATGGCTCGGGCTCGGCTGTCGGCGAGCGGGAGCACACCGCTGACGGGCTGGTTCTGAAGGTAGCGGGCGACCGTAAAGTTCGGAGTGGTCTCGCCGAGGTTCAAGTTGGGTGCCAGCCGCCCCAGGATCAGGTCCCTGTTGTCGTGTCCAGCACGCCAGTCGAAAGGTACGACGTCGCCGACGTCGATGAGCGTATTCACCCCGGAGGGGACCGTGGGGAATCGGAGATTGACTCCGTTGTCCGTGTCGCTCGTGGTGTCGGTGTTCGGATCCCAGCCGCTGCAGGTATTGGTGGCCGGTGCCATGTCGGCGTCGCCCTGACGGAAGTAGCCATCCTGAGGCGGAGACGAGGCGGGGGTGAATTCCCACGAGATGAACTGCTCGACCCGGCGGTAGGTGATCGCGGCGTCGGAGCCCGTCTCGCGGCCGGAGGTGGTGTCCGGGCACGAGGACGACTTGCAGCGCTGCACCTTGACTCTCATGACCACGCTGGCGGCCCCGAGGGAGCCCGAGCTTGGGGTGAAGGTGATGGCGTACTTGTTGAAAGACGGAGACCGAACGAAGAAGGTCCGCGCCTGGTCCATGGCGTCGCCGCCTTTGGGCAGGCGCTGCACGCGCGTGCGCTCCCAGGTGCTGTTCAAGTCGGCGACGCGGTTGTCCGACGCGTCACAGCCGATCCGCTGGATGTCGCTGCCGGTCCCCGGTCCGCAGATCCAATGGAACCCGAAGACGTCGCGCTGGCCGATGGCCGGGTAGCTGCCCCAGCCCGGAATGCTCACGCCATTCGTCTGGGCCTCGTACATCCAGTGCTTGTGGTTGGCGCCAAGGGAATCCTGGTTGTAGGTGGCGAAACCGAAGCTGATGTTGTCCAGGGAGGTGAGCACGTCGTAGAGCGCCGACTTGGCGAGATACAGCTTCGAGTCCGGGTCGTCCCCGTTGAGGGGAACGGCACAGTCGCCGGTGGGGCAGAGGCGGGAGCAGATCCCCGCATCGATGTCTTCCTGCAGGCAGGTCGGTGACCAGTGCATCGAGCCCGAGGTGTCGAGGATGAAGAAGACGTACGGATTGCCAGACGCCTCCCGCAACAGGTCGCGGTCATCGGCCGCGAGCGGAACCCCGAAGGCTCCGATCCCAAGAGCCGATGCCAGCAGGAAGCCACCGAAACGAAAGCGATGGGTGGACATGATCTCCTCCACTCGATTCACGGAATGCAACTTCGCCGCGGTCACGGAGGACTCCCGTTGTCCTGCCAGATGTTCGACTGGTGCTCGTCGATCTGACCGGAGAGCAGCGCGCGGCCTAGGCTGTCGGCGCAGTCCTCCGAGGTCGGAGGAGTCTGGGACGGTTCGATCTGGAGACTGACGACCAGCCGTTGCTGGGCAAGCGGTTGGCCCAGCCCGAAGCGGGTCGCGGTGCTCATGTAGATGTGGTTGATGTTGAAAAACGGGGCGCCCGAGTTGGCCGTGCACAGATTGCAGAAGTAGTGTCGGATCGGGAAGATGCACGACACGTCGACCTGATCGGTCTTGTTGATCGCACTCGGCTCAAAGCCCGCGGTCGAGAACCGCAGAGGCTGATAGCTGCGGTTGAGCAGGCCGGTCAAGCCCACGGCGACACCGCTGTCGGCGGCATAGAAGGTGCGATTCAGGGAGCGTTCGGCGGTGCCGATGGTCGATTCCGTGCCGGTGATCAGCACCAGCGACAGACCGGCGATGGACAGCACCACCAAGACGAGGAGCGCGATGACGTAGGCACTACCGGCCTGGCCGGAGAGCCGCGCGGGGCGGTGTTCGTTCATGACAGGTTCCTCAGGTCCACGGTGGAGCGAACGACTCGGCGCAGGTACCGCCGCTGCGTGGGCGAATCGGGGTCGGTACCCTCGGAGTCGGCGGGGTCGTAGGTGCGGTCCTCGAGGACCCCGAGCTCGGGTGACAAGAACGTCGTCGCCGGTTCCGGCTGGGCCGTTCGACTGACCATCGACAGCCGCAGGTAGTACAGCCGGCTCTTGCGCCAGGGTGTCGAGCTGACCGTCGCCGGACGCAGCGGGCGAGCCCACATGGCGTCGGTCGGATCGTCGGCTCCGGCATTGAACAGCCAATCGTCGATCTCGCCGTCCGCGGTCTCGAGAATCTGCGGCGAGGCCGGCGACACCGAGTTGACCTCGACCGATCCGCCGTTCACGGTGTCGAGTGCCATGCTCACCTGGAGGTCGAGGATGTTGTCGCCGAGGTCCACGTCCGCGGCGCTCGTGTCACCGTGGGCCAGCCCGGAGTTCGGGAGCATGCGGAGGCGCGAGAAGCGAGGAACCAGCGCGCTGCTGGCGTCGCCGGTGATCTCTCGCTGTTCCTTGATGAAGAAGGCGTGCTCCTCGAGAATGGCCACGAAGGCGATATTGGTGATGTTTGGCAACATGCCGGTGGCGCCCGTGACCGGCGAGAGCTGCCGGTAGCTGTCAGCCACGCCGCCGGAAACGTCGAAGCGCAGGTCGACGCCCTGGCCCAGGCCCAGGCCGGCGCAGAGTGCCGACGAGGTGGACGAGGCCGCCGGATCCAGCGCAACGACGGCGTAAATGTCCGGCTTCAGCGTGCTCTGTAGGAGCAACGCCTCGGGCACGGCCTGCTGAATGGCGGTACGCAGATCGGCCAGACTCTGACGCCACCCGGACTGGGACAACTCGCACAGGTGGAGCTGTCCCTCCCGGGCCTGGGTCGAGTCCCGGGTCACCGCGCCGCCGTCGTCGCGCAGGACGAAGAAAGCCGAGCCGGCTTCGTTGTCCTCGGCCAGGAAGATCGGCGATTGGAACGCCCCTCGGATGGTCAGAATGTCGCTGCCGGTGACGGCAAGGGGGCTGTCGTCCCAACCCTGGGCGACCTTGCGATCGGCGTCCAGGGTGACGTTGTTGCGCACCGAAATGGCGGCACCCAGATTCACCTGGGGCAAGGACGGCGTGTTCTGGGCCAGGCCGCCGCGGCCCGCCTGCCGGATGTAGCGCGCGATCTCCATCTGGGAGACGCGGGCGGTTTGCTGCATCTCCGAAGTCTCACCCTGGATCTTGGCGACCCGGTTCTGGAAATCGAACACCAGCGCAGCCGCGATCACCAGCTGGCTCATGACCAGAAGGGTGACCGCCAGCTCGGCGAGGGTGAAGCCGGCCTCGGCCCGGCGGCGGAGGATCGTGGGGGAGGGTTGATAGGTCATGCTGGCCTCGCCTCAGAAGCTCTTCAGAACCCGCACCGAGTAGGGTCGGACGCGCACGAAGGGGGCATTGTCGCCGGCCTCCTGGCTGCGCGGGGAGCCGATGTCGATGACGATTTCCTTGAGGTGGATGGACCGCGGATTGGTGCCCGGCGGCAGGGGATCGCCGAGACGGGCGTCGTCGAGCAGGTCACGATAGTTGAAATCCTGGACCCGGGTGCGACGGGTCCAGGGGGTGCCGGCGACGACGCCAGGAGTCCAGCGATTCTCGGCGTCGACCCACGATTCTTGGGTCTCGAGATAGTCCTCGAGCCCGCTGGGGGGTACCGTCACGGCCTCGTTGTTGAATGGAACCTGGAGCAACTGCTCCGCCCGCTCGCGCGAGAACCCCGCCATGGTCGACGCGTCGCGCCCGCGGACGTTGTTCATCATCGCCCGGGTGAACAGCGGAATGATGCCGAGCAGTACGATCAGGAAGAGAGCCGAGGCGATCAGCACTTCGATCAGACTGAATCCGCTTTCCGCTCGGCGAGGAACCTTCGGCATCGAGCACCTCCAGGAAGCGATCAGGGTGTGGTCCAGGTCCAAGGGCGGCCTCCTTCGCGTTGAGCCCGCCAAGTTGAAGTATCGGGATCCCACTTGCGCACTACGGCGCGAGCCGTGGCCGCCGGCGAGACGAAGATCTGAAAGTAGTTGCCCGAGGGTGTGCCATTGGAGATGCGAAATCCGAGGTTGAAGGACCCGGGATTCGCCGCGGCGCCGCTCGGAAACAACAGAAGAGCGTTGCGGATGCCGATGGCGGTCAAGCCGGAGGTGGGTGCCCCGTTGGGGTCGCCAAAGAAGACATTGGTTTCGAGGGGCACTCGGTCGATCACGTGGTCGGTTTCGAGCCGGTTCTTGCCTGCGAGAGGGTTCCAGACCAGGTCCGGCCGGTCGCCATCAATGGGACCGTTGACGTCGGCCCAGAGGATCAAGGCGCGGCCATCGTCCGTGATCTCCGCAACGACGTTTTGGTTGGTCTGGATCGCGGTGAGCCGTGCCTTCTGCAGGCTCACTGCGAGAGTGTTCGCGCTCGAGCGCATCTTGGCTCGAAGGGTGAACCGCTGGATCGCCGGGCCGACAAACAGGGCCAGGATCGCGACCACCGCGACGATGATCAGGAGCTCGATGAGCGAGAAGCCCCGCTCAGGACGAAGCCTTTGAATTCGCATGCCGAGGGCCTCCTCTAGCAAAGCCGGCGCCACCGCCGGCCGGCACGGATAAGCGACCTACCATCAGCGACTTGCGGAAACCGCTGGGGACTGCTCAGGGGGCGGACTCCTCAGGAGCAGTCGAACCAGCGCTACTTTCGGTAGCGCTGGTGACAAGCGGAAAAGAGAGGATCGCTCGCGTCCCGCCGCCGGGACGATCCTCGAGGGCCAACCGGCCGCCGTGCAGAACGGCGATGCGCTGTGCCAGCGCAAGCCCGAGGCCGACGCCTTGGGGACGGCCACTGGCGAAGGGACGAAACAGGCGTTCGCGGATCTCCGGACGCACGCCGGGACCACGGTCCGCCACCGTTACATGGACTTCGCCAGCCTCCACTTCGAAGCCGAGGTCGATCTCCACGCGCCCGGTGTCCCCGTTGGCTTCCCGTGCGTTCGCCAGCAGGTTCTTGAGCGCTCGCTCGAGTAGCTGAGGATCGGCCGACAGATACGGAAGACTCGTGGCGGGCGCCGCCACTTCGATGTGGCTCTCGGTCAGCACCGGATCGGCCGCGGCTCGGGCAACCAGGTCAAGGAGATCGACTTGCTCGAAGCGGGCGGTTTCGGGTCGAGCGAAGGTCAGGAAGTCATCGAGCACCCGCTTCAAATGCCGGGTCTCGCGGTGGATCTCGGACCAGTAGGTCGCGGCCCTTTCGGACTCGTCGGTGCCGGCTCGCTCGGCCAGGCCGAGGTAACCGCGCAACGTGGCGAGACTGTTGCGCAGCTCGTGGGCGGCCCCGGCGGCCAGCTCACCGAGCTCGCGGAGATTCTCCGCCGCACGCGCACGGTCCGCTCTTTGGTGCACCTCGGTCAGGTCCGCGAAGAGCGCGAGGTGGCCCTGAAAAGTGCCATCGTCGCGACGCAAAGGGTGGACGGTGATCCCGAGTGTCGATTGGCCGCCCGGCGTGGTGATGGCACACTCTTCCCGCTCGACGCCGCGGCCACCCGCCATCGCCCGAGCGAGCAGTTCGGCGAGCCGAGGGTGGGCGCCGAGCAGGGTCTCGACCGCCAACCGTCGCGGCTCCGGCGGCTCGACACCGAGCAAATCGGCGCCGAAGCGGTTCAGGGCCAACACCAGGCCACCGGGGTCGAGCAAGAGAACCCCGCTCTTGTCGAAGCTCGTGGGCAAGGCGCGCTCGAGGGCCGACAGGGCTGAATCCCCGTCGTTCGCGGGTGTCAACGCCGAGAGCGCCCGCTCGAAGGTGGTGAGCAGGAAGCTCACCTCGTCGGCTTCGGCGGGCGGCACGGCTCCCGCCGCCCGCGCCCGGTCGAGCAGCTGTTCGAACGGGGCGAGGAGGTGACTCAGGAACACCAGGACGAGAACTGCCAGCCCGGCATCGACCGCGAGAACGACCGGGGTGAGCACGCGCAGTCGGCCCCATTCCCGGGCCAGGGCGTCGGCCGGCAGCTCCACGCGGAGGTAATGCCGGGCACCGGGGCCGAGCGGTGCCCAGCCGACCACCGCATCGGCGGTCGACGCATCGGGCCCAACGGCGAAGCGCTGGCCCGTGCGCACCTCGGCGGGAACGGTGCTTGCCTCGCCGTCGACGAGCGCCAGGTCTCGCGCCTGAGGAACCAGCGGACGCAGAGACTCGATGTCCCGCCGGGAGCGTGTCAGCTCATCGGCCAACCCTCGGGCCAGGCGAGCAGCCTCGCTCCGTCGTTCCTCCCCCACCAGGTCGAGCGCGTTGCGGTACCCGAGCAGCGTGAAGATCGAGAGGAACACCGCCAGAAAGATCGCGACCGGAACCAGGATCAGGACTTCGCGTCGAAGGCCCAGGCGGCCGACTCCGAACTTCATGGCGGCGATGAGGCTCCGAAGGCCATGGTCAAGTAGCCGGAGACGAGGCCAGGTCCGAAATAGAGCGCGACCAGTGCACCGGCCGCCAGGAAGGTGCCGAAGGGCAGCCGAGACTTGACGTCCCCGCGCCGCGCGATCATCAGCGCCAGCCCCACCGCCGCTCCGGCGAGCGCCCCCAGAAACAACGCCACCACCACCCCGCGCCAACCCAGGAACGCGCCGACCAGGGCGAGCATCTTGACGTCTCCGAGCCCGAGACCCTCCTCTCTCCGCACCAGCCACCAGCCGCCGTAGGCGACAAGCAGGATGCCGGCGCCGAGGGCAGCACCGACGAGCGCTCCCTTGACGCCGACCCACTGGATCCAGGGCTGGATCGCGATCCCTACGACGATCCCGGGGTACGTCAGGCGGTCGGGCAGGATCATGTGCTCGAGGTCGATCGTGGCCAAAGCCAACAACAGAGCCGAGAGGCCGGCGGCGACGAAGGCGGACCGGGTCGGCCCGAAGCGCTCCACGGCGGCGACGAAGAGCCCGGCGGTGAGCACCTCGATGAACGGGTAGCGCGCCGAGATCGGTGCCTTGCAGACGCGGCAGCGACCGCGCAAGATCAGGTAGGAGAGGAGCGGAATATTGTCATACGGCCGGATCAGCGAGCCGCAACTCGGACACCGCGAGCGCGGCAGCACGGTCGAGAGCTGCCTCGGCAGGCGGTGAATGACGACGTTCAGGTAGCTGCCGGTGATCAAACCGACCACAGCGGCGTACAGGGCGAGGATCAGACGGAGGCTCACGGGGGGAGATTGTAGTGCGCCCGGCCCGTGAGCCGCCGCGGAGCTCGCCGCCGGCTCACTGCGCCTCGGGCCAGCGAATGAACTGTCCGTCGGCCCACACGATGTCCTGGTCGTAGTCGGTCGGTTGGAAGCTGTTGGTCGGATAGACAGGACCGACGTCCACCCGGTTGTTCCGCCCCCGGCAGCGCATCGCCATGATCTCGAGACCCTCGGGAGTGGCGATGTCGAGTCCATACTCGTAGGAGTTCTTCCATCCGTCCGAGAGCGGGAGCGCCTGCATGTACTGGGGAATGAGAACGGTCTCGAGTTGGGCCTTGGTGACCGTCGGGACGCGGCTGAAATCAAAGGTGGAGGCGGCTTGGCCCGATGCCGCTCCTGCGCCATCTTGGTCGGTCAGCCAGGCCATCATCGCGGTCCCTACGATCCGGATATCCGCGACGCTTCTTTTCTGCTTGCTCTTCTGGATCGCGTCGAGCAGCGACGGAATCAGCATCGTGGCAATGATTCCGATGATCGCGACGACGATGAGCAGTTCGATGAGCGTGAAACCGGATTGGCGGCGTCGCATCGGAAGTTCTCCTCTGGAAGACAGGTTTTCCTCGTAATGTCTCCCGTAAGGAGCAAGCCCCATGCCATAGCCAACTGGCTCTAAGTCTCTGGGAACAAGGGCTTTCCAGGCCACTTATCCCTCCTCGGGGAGGGCCTGGTGACATCCGGTGTCAGGTCTTCGACGGGGATTGTCAGCGCAAGATTCTCACCGGTCAGAACAAAAAAAGACGCCGCCCGAATGGGCGGCGTCCCGGAAGGCGTAGGTCGCGGAGACCGAATCAGGTCGCGACGCCAGCGCCGGAGGGCCAACGAACGAAGTAACCGTCGGCCCACACGATGTCCTGGTCGTAATCGGTCGGCGTGAACTCACCGACGGTGATGGTGCCAGTGCCCAGATTGACGGTCTTGTTGCGGCCGTAGCTGACGATCGCCATGACGTTGGTCGCGAGCAGGTTGGTGGTGGGCTGACGATGCCACACGTAAGCGGTCTTCCAACCGTCGTTCTCGGGCAGGTTCTGGATGTACTGGGGCTGGATGGCCACCTTCTTGTCCGTCCCCGTCAATTCCGCGTAGGTGACGGTCGCTGGCAGCACGTAGGTGCCGGCACCGGCGGCCGCCGCCGCGCCGTATTGATCGGTCAGCCAGGAGAACCAGGCGGTACCGGCGTTCCGCTCATCGGCCACGGTCCGCTTCTGCTTCGCCTTCTGGAGCGCGTCGAGGAAATTCGGGATCAGGAGCGCCGCGATGATGCCGATGATCGCGACGACGATGAGCAGCTCGATCAGAGTGAAGCCGCGCTGCCGGTTACGGATGAGAGTCATGGATACGCCTCCTTGTCACTGTCAGTGATCGGAAAGATTCCGCCACGGGATGCCAGATCGAATTGCACTCACCATGCCAGGTGCGGAAGGGCCTTGAAAGCAGGGGTTTGGATCCTGTCGGCGGAGCCTGCGGACAACGGTTGACAGGCCCCGGTGGCAAAAAACGTCAAGTGGCGAAGCCCCGTACCAACCGGGAGTAGATCTTCACTCCCTCGACGTAGCCCGGCAAAGCGATCCGCTCGAAATGTCCCAGCACCTGGAGAGCGTCCGTGGTCAGCACGAGGAAGGGCGAGAAGCCGTAGGAGGGAATCCCCTTCTGACGGAAGAACCGCGAGTCCGTGGCCGTCCACGGCAAGAAGATCGGGCCGATCGGCACGTCCGAGTAGCTTTCGTGGACCGCGGTCTCGATCGCGGCGAGCACCGGATGATCCACCGGACTGCCGTGGTCGGCGGACGGCTCGGCGTAGACGGCGTAGGAGTAGCCGTGAAGCAGCCAGTCCGGAACGGCTGTCCGCTGGCCCTCTTCGACGCTCATTCCGGGCGGCAGGTGGAGCTTCGCCCGCATCTCCCAGCCGCCACCGGGCAGCTCGAGGATCTGGAGAGCGTGAAACTCTGGCTGGACCATCGCCTGCACGTATTGCGGCATCAGCTGGAAGCGGCCGCGATCCCGCGCCAGGCTCCCGGGATCAGCCATGATCTCCTGGAAGTCCAGGCGATCCCGAGTTGGCGCGTAGACCGGCAGGAAGGTTAGGACCTCGGCCGAAAATGTCAGCTCGTCGACCTCCGGACGGCCGTATTCCTGGATGTCGTTCCTGAGGTCCTCGAGGCGCTCCTTCGACGAAGCGCAAATCTGGTAGTCGACGTACTTCTTCTGGGCGAACTCGGTTCCCCAGTACTTCAAGTCCTCGGCGCTGCGCCCCTCGAGCACGCCACCCTCGGTCAGGACGACATCGAAACGCTCCACCAGCTCCGGATGGTGGGCCAGCACCCATTGGGTGCCGAGATCGCTGCCGGTCTCTTCGCCGGTGGTCCCCAGGAAAATTACCGACTTCTTGAGCTTGGCACCGCTGGTCTTAAGGTCGATCAGGGCCAGGGCTTGGGCGATGGCCACGCTTTTCATGTCGTAGCTGCCCCGGCCGTAGAGCCAGGGTAAGCGGATCCTCGCCTCGAAGGGCGGGAAGGCTCCCCAGCGCTCGGGAAAGTGGATGTCCTCGACGTCCATGTGGTTGTGGAGGACGAGGGCCTTCCGGTCCTCGCCTTCGAGAATCGCCCAGAGGTTCGCGTCCTTCTCCCCGAGCCGCTCGATGTGGGCGGTGATCCCGTGCTTTGCGAACAATTCTGCCAAGAACTCCGCACCCGCGAGGACGCTGCCCGTCTTGTTCGAGGTATCGATCCGGACGTAGTCCTGGAGTAGCTGGACCTCCGGAAGACTCGCCCAATCCACCCGATGCCAGTCTTCCCGAATGCCCCGGCTCTGTGGCCGGGCCACGAGCTCGATCAGCCCTCCAGCCACGGTCATGGCCAGCGCCAGGCTGCCGTAAAGGGCGATGCGGGAGATGTTGCGACGCCGGAGATCGAGGGGTCCGCGCTTCATGGGACGTCGAGTCTACCAGCCGGGAGCTTCGTGTATGCTGACTTCTCGCCCATGTCCCCAATGCCTGCCTCCGCGCCGCAGCGGCGAGATCTGGTCCCGATCCTCCTCGCCGGGCTCGGAGTCGTTCTAGCCTGGTGGGCTCTCGAAGCGCGGACCCTCGGCGGCCGCCCGGGGTTTCCCCTCGACGACTCTTGGATCCACCTGGCTTTCGCGCGCTCGCTGGCCGATGGCCACGGCCTTTCCGTGAACCCTGGGGAGCTGGTGGCGGGCTCGACCTCGCCGCTTTGGACGGCCTTGCTCTCGTTGCTCTTTCTGCTGCCCGGAGCGCTACCGATCCTGGCGACGAAGACGCTGGGAGCCGCCCTGTACCTGGCGACCGGCAGTCTGGCGTGGCGGCTGGCCGGAACGCTGGGGCTCGGTCGTGGTCTGGCGATCTTGGCAGCGCTGGCGACCCTGGGAACCGGCTGGATGGCGTGGTCGGCTTTGTCGGGCATGGAGGTGCCGCTCTTCTGTTGCCTCTCGCTCGCGGGCATTGACCTCGCGATCCGTGAGCGCAGGGACTCGGCCCGGCCGGTCCTCGCGCTTCCGGTGCTTGGTCTTGCGGCCCTTGCCCGTCCCGAGGGGCTGCTACTCGTGATCCTCGCGGCCCTCGATGCCTTGATCCGCTTCCGGGGGGAGGTGTCACCGCGGTTCATCTTTCCGGACCGAGCGTCCTTGCGCCGGGTGGGCCTGGGCCTCGCGGTGGCGGCAGTCCTGGTGGCGCCGGTCGTTCTGTTCAACTTGAAGGTTGGTGGAACACCGTTGCCCTCGACCTTCGTGGCCAAGGCGGGGCACGGCGGCATGCGGAGGCTGCCCGATCTCCAGTATCTCTACACAGTGCTCGGAATCGTGTTTCGGCCCATGCCGTGGGCGACTCTGTTGGCGGGCGCCGGCGCCCTGGCCCTGTGGCGCCGTCGAGGCACACCGGGGGACCGAGGAATGCTGCTGGCCGGCTGGGTGTTTGGGCTGCCGCTGGCCTACGGGTTCCTGGCGACGGCGGGGATGGCCGCCATCGTCGGCAACTTCGGCCGCTACTATTTCCCGCTCTTTCCTGCCCTTGCGGTGCTCGGTGTGTACGCCCTCGCGGGGCTGAAGCTGGGACGCGCCGCAACGTTTGGGATCGGGCTCGTCTTTCTGCTGCCGACCTTTGCGACCCTTCCGTCCGAAGCCCGGCTCTACGCCGTGAACGTCCGCAACGTCGCCCAGACCGACATCACCATGGTTGGATTCCTGGCCCGGCGGATGCCGCCCGAGGCGGTGCTCGCGGTGGTCGATCTGGGCGCGGTGAGCTTCTTCCTACCCAACCCGGTGCTGGATCTGGGCGGCATCGCGAGCCCCGAAATCCCCCGGTACGGCGACCGGGCCGTCGCCGCCGGCGGAAGCTATTTCGACGGCGCGCTCAAGTACCTGACCGAGCGGCACCCGGACTACGTGTTGTCGTTCCCGTCCTGGCTACCTTTCGACGAGACTCGCTTCCGCCGGGTACACGCGGTCCGAATCACCGACAACGTGACCATGGCCGGCCCCGAGCTGGTCCTTTACGCTACCCCCTGGACTCGATATCCGCTGCGCCCGATCGAGGAGGCAACCCGGCCGTGAACGTACCCGCATTCAACCTCTCCCGCGTCGCCGAATCCCTGGCCGACGAGATCGGCCGGCGCTGGCGTGACCTCGCAACTCGGGCGGCGTTCATCGGCGGCGCCGAGGTGGAGGCCTTCGAGACGGCCTTCGCCGCGTACCTGGGCTCTGCCGGTGCGGTGGGCGTGGCCAACGGCACGGACTCCCTGGTCGTCGCCATGCGCGCTTTGGACCTGAAGCCGGGGGACGAGGTGATCGTGCCGGCGTTCACGTTCATCGCCACGGCGTCTTCGGTGGCGCTCGCGGGAGGCGTTCCGGTCTTCGCCGACGTGCTTCCGGACACGTTGAATCTCGATCCGCGGGAGGTCGAGGCACTTGTGACCCCCCGCACCGTGGGGGTCATCGGGGTCCACCTGTTCGGCCGCCCCTTCGATGTCGAAGCGATCGGCGCGGTGTGCTCGAAACACGGCCTGTGGCTGATCGAGGATGCCGCCCAGTCCCAAGGTGCCGCCGTCGGCGAGCGCAAGGCGGGCAACTTCGGCGCCTTGACCTCCTGGAGCTTCTACCCGACCAAGAACCTCGGTGCCTTCGGCGACGCTGGAGCGGTGACCGGCAACGACCTCGAGTTGCTCGCGCGGGTGCGGCGCATCGCGAACCATGGCCGAGCTGAGCATTACTTTCACTCCGAACTGGGCGTCAACAGCCGGCTCGACGCACTGCAGGCGGCGGTGTTGAACGTGCGCCTGCCGCGGCTCGACGAAGGCAATCGGCGGCGCCGAGAGATCGCCTGCCGGTACCACGGCTTCCTCGCCGGGGCCGCGGGCGTCGAGTTGCCGGTGGACCGGCCCGGCGCGACCTCGGTCTACCACCAGTACACCCTGCTGAGCGACCGGCGCGACGAGCTGAAGGCCCATCTGGCCGCTTGCGGGGTCGGCTCGGGGGTCTATTACCCGTTGGGCCTTCACCAGCAGCCGGCCTTGACCGCGCACACGCGGGGTCGGGAGCGGCCCTTGGCGGTGACCGAGGCGGCCTGCGGCCGCGCCCTGTCGCTGCCCATGTTCCCCGAGCTGACGGCCGACGAGGTGGACGCCGTGGGCGCCTCCCTCGGGAGCTTCTTCGGCCCGTGAGCCCGGCCGGGCCGTTCCCCACCGTCTGCTTCTTCCAGGCCTACAACCGCGACTACATTCGCACCGAGGCGCTCCTCGAGGGCCTGGTCCGCCGCGGAGTTCCGGTGGTGCTCGCCAAGGCCAATCACAGGAACCCTCTGCGCCGGTACCCGCTCGCCATCGCCCGGTGTCTCCGAGCCCTGGGCGGCGCCGACGTGGTCTTGGCCAACTTTCGCAGCTTCGAGCAGCTCTGGCTGCTTCGGCTCCTGACCCGCAAGCCGATCGTCTACGACGCCCACATTTCGTTCTGGCAGAGCGCCTGCGAGGAGCGCGGCTGGTTCGGGGAGCGCTCGCTCTTCGGCCGACTGCTCTTCGCTTTCGACCGCTGGAACTGCCGTCTCGCCGACCATGTGCTGATCGACACCGAAGCCCATCGGGATTACTTCATGGGCACCTTCGGGGTGCCGCCCGAGAAGATCACCGCCGTCTACATCTCCTGCGAGGAGAGCCTGTTCCAGCCGCGGCCCGAGCCTCCGAGGGAGGGGCCGCCGAGGGTCTTCTGGTCCGGCAGCGGAATTCCGCTCCAGGGTCTGCCGGTGATCCTGGGCGCCGCTCGCGTTTTGGCCCGGCGCGGAGTTTCGGTCGAAGTCCGGATTGCCGGCCAGTCCGCTTTGATCGACCGAGTTGCGGCGGAAGCGCGGGCCGAGGGTCTCGACAACATGGTGTTTCTGGGCCAGATCTCCCGATCCCGAGTGATACAGGAAGTCGCGGCGGCCGAGGTCGGGCTCGGCGGCCACTACTCGACGATTCCCAAGGCGACCCAGGTGATCGCGGGCAAGGTCTACGAACTGCTGGCCATGGCGCGGCCGGCGGTGGTCGGCGGCTGCCCGGCGACTCGCGAGCTGTTCACCGATGGCGAGAACGCCGTGTTGTGCGAGATGGGCTCGGCGGAGTCGCTGGCCGACGCCATCGAGCGACTGCTCCTGGACCCGGCCCTGGCGGCACGGGTGGCGCGAGGCGGCCACGATCTCTACCAGCGCCGGCTGCGCCCCGAGGTGGTGGTCGAGCCCCTCCTCGCGGTACTGGCCGGATACGCTTCGGGCCGGTGATACGCTGCGGCACCGGACCGCGATGAGTGCCCTCCGCTTCCTCCTCCCGTATTTCCACCGCTACCGTTCGAAGCTCGTCTGGGGTCTGCTCGCGATCCTCGCCTCGGCGTTGATCGGCCTGCTCACCCCGCTCCTCGTCGGCAGCGCGGTCGACGAGCTCAAGCAGAGCATCTCGGCCGGCGTGCTGTTGCGCTACGGCGCCCTTGTGGTGGGCATCGCAGTGGTCCGCGGGCTGTTCACCTTCCTCCAACGCATGATCCTGGTGACCATGAGCCGGGACATCGAGCTCGACCTCCGGGACCGGTTCTTCGTTCACCTCGAGCGGCTGTCGGCACGCTTCTTCGGCCGGAGCGCCACCGGCGACCTCATGGCGCGGGGCACCAACGACCTCGCCGCGGTGCGCATGATGTGCGGTCCAGCGATCATGTACGCCGCGAACACGTTGTTCACGTTCCTCGGTTCCCTGGTGCTGATGCTCGGCATCGACCCCTGGCTGACGCTCGTGGCGCTCGCTCCCATGCCCATCGTGGCTTTGGTGACCAAGGTCATCGGCGACAAGATCCACTTCCACTTCGAGCGGGTCCAGGAGAACTTCTCGGCGCTGACCACCCGGGTCCAGGAGAACCTGGCGGGAGTGCGGGTGGTGCGCGCCTACGCCCAGGAGCGCGGCGAGGAAGCTCGCTTCGACGTGCTCAACCGCGAGGCGATCGAGCGCAACCGGCGCCTCGCCCTGTGGAACGCGGCGTTCCACCCGCTGCTCCAGGCGCTGGTAGGTCTTGGGTTCGTGGGGGTACTCGGCTACGGCGGCATTCTGGCTCTGCGCGGACAGATCACCGTGGGCCAGTTCGTCACCTTCAATCTTTTTCTCGCCAAGATGATCTGGCCGATGATCGCGATCGGCTACGTGATCAACCTGGTCCAACGCGGCACGGCCTCGCTGGTTCGGCTGCGCGCCATCGTCGACCGCGAGCCGGAGATCACCGATCCCGCCGAGCCGGTACGCCCCGGGACCATTCTGGGAGACGTGGCGGTGCGCGACCTCGACTTCGCCTACGAGCCGGGCGGTCCGCCGGCGTTGCAGTCGATCCGGTTCGACGCCCCGGCGGGCACGACGGTGGCGGTGGTGGGCAAGACCGGCGCCGGCAAGTCGACGCTCCTCGCGCTTCTCCCTCGGCTGTGGGATCCGCCGAAGGAGACGGTCTTCCTGGACGGCATCGACGTGCGTGCCCTGCCGCTCGAGGAGCTGCGCGGGGCGATCGCCGTGGTGCCCCAGGAGAGCTTCCTCTTCTCGACTTCCCTGGCCGAGAACATCGGTTTCGGTCGCCCGGGGGCGAGCCGCGAGGAGATTGCCCGCGCCGCCGAGCAGGCCGGGCTCGATTCCGATCTCGCGGGTTTCCCAAAAGGGCTCGACACCCTCGTCGGCGAGCGCGGCATCACGCTGTCGGGCGGCCAGAAGCAGCGGGTGGCCCTGGCCCGGGCCATTTTGAAGGACCCGCGGGTTCTGATCCTCGACGACAGCCTCTCCGCGGTCGACACCCAGACCGAGGAGACCATCCTCGCCAACCTGCGAACGGTGTTTCGAGGCCGCACGGTGTTCCTGGTCTCCCACCGGGTCTCGACCGTCCAGAACGCCGACCAGATCCTGGTCCTCGAGCACGGTCGCATCGCCGAGCGCGGCACCCACGCCGAGCTCCTTGCCGCTGGCGGTCTCTACGCCGAGCTGGCGGAACGCCAGCGCCTCGAGGCCGAGCTCGAAGCGGTGCGGTGAGCGGGCCGGCAGATCAGCGGAAGGTCGTGTCGACCTGAAGCGAGAAACCAGGCAGGAGTGGTGTCGTCAGCGTGTCGCCGGCTGTCTGGTCGGCTACGCGTTCGAGCCGGCCCAGACCACGATAGACGGTCACGCTCTCGATCTCCGGGTCCACCAACCAGTATTCCGCCACCCCCGCGTTGGTGTAGAGCCGGCGCTTGACGAGGGCATCCCGACGGCGAGTCGACTCGGAGACGATCTCGATCACCAAGTCCGGTGCACCCTGCAGATTGGCGTCGGTGAGCCGCCCGATCCGCGCCTGCGATAGAAACAGCAGGTCCGGCTGGACGATATCGAACTCCGACAGCACGACATCGAAGGGCGCTGAGAGCACGACACCCGCGCTCGATGCCTGGATGTGATTCCAAAGGTGGCCGAAGAGGGCCGCGTGGGTCGTTTGATGCTTGCGCGAAGGTGAAGGCGACACGATGTGCTCTCCATCGAGGATCTCGTGCCGGAGACCGTCCTCGGGCAACAGCACGTAGTCTTCGTAGGTCAGCTTGATCGGACGGCGTTCGAGGAGAGCCATGATCGCGAAGGATCGTAACACGCGAGGAAGCTCGGCCCGGCGGCCTAGAATGGCCGGTGTGAACCGCGTTCTCCTGCTCGGCGGCTCGGGTCTGATCGGCCGGCGGCTGGCTCCGGTGCTGATCTCGGCAGGCTACGAGGTCGTCGTCCTGACCCGCGATCCGGGTCGCGTCGTTCCCGTACCCGGCGTTCGGGCGGTGGGCTGGGATTGTCGCTCTGCAGCGTGTTGGGAACGCGAGGTCGACGGTGCGCGGGCGATCGTCAACCTGGTGGGCGAAAACGTCGCCGAGGGTCGCTGGTCGGCCGCCCGAAAGGTCGCTCTGCTCGACAGCCGGCTGCACGCGACGGCGGCGATGGTGGCCGCCCTGGCGAACGCCGAGCATCGCCCGGAAGTTCTTCTTCAGGGCTCCGCCGTCGGCTTCTACGGCCCCTGCGGGGACGAGGAGGTCGACGAATCGGCTCCGGCGGGCGACGACTTTCTGGCCCGCTTGACCCGTGAATGGGAGGCCGCTAGCGAGGCGACCGAGGGGCTCGGGGTGCGGCGGGTCCTGCTCCGCACCGGCGTGGTGCTGGATCCGGCCGGCGGCGCTCTACCGAAGATGATGCTGCCGTTCCGGTTCTTCGCCGGCGGCCCCCTCGGCTCCGGGCGCCAGGTCTTGCCGTGGATTCACCATCGCGATCAGACCTCCGCGATCCACTTCCTGCTCGAACACCGCGCGGCCAGGGGCCCGTTCAACCTGACCGCGCCCAACCCGGTTTCGCAGGCCGACTTCGCCCGCGCGCTCGGCCGCCTGCTCCATCGCCCCGCCGTCCTTCCCACTCCCGCTTTCGCGCTGCGGCTCGCCGTGGGCGAGATGGCCGAAGTCCTTCTCGCCGGCCAGCGCGCCGTCCCCCGACGACTACTCGAGATCGGATTCTCCTTCGATCATCCGGAGCTCGTCGGCGCCTTGAGGGAGCTGTTGGCGACAGCCGTCGCATAGACTTCCGCCCCTATGACGACGCCATCTTCCGCGGCCACCCACCGCCTGCTCCGTTACGCTTTCTCGAAACTCACCCGCGACCTCGACTCGCGGTTCGAATCGCTCCTGCTCACCGGCCGGGTCAGCAAGTGGTACAGCGAGGTGGGCAACGAGGCCACCACCGTGCCCGCGGGTCTGGCCCTGCGACCCGGGGACGTGCTTTCGACCCTGCATCGGGACCTCGGGGCCATTCTGGCGGTCTATCTGGACCCGGCGCGGACCTTTCCAGGGTTCGGCTTCGGCGAGCCGGACGGCCGGCGGCCGGAGCCCGAGGCGATCCTCTATCGCCTGTGCGCCCAGCTTCTTGGCCGCGACGACGGCTTTTCCCGGGGCATCGAGCGCTCGTTCCACTACGGGTACCTGGCGCCCGAGCAGGGCATCCTCCACGTCGGCATGATCAGCCACCTGGGCTCCATGATCCCGGTCGCTGCCGGGTGCGCCTACGCGCTCAAGGAGCAGGGCGAGGGCGGGGTGGCGATCAACTTCATCGGCGAGGGCGGCACCTCCACCGGCGACTTCCACGAGGGCCTCAACATGGCCGCGGTCTGGAAGCTGCCGCTGGTGCTGGTCATCGAGAACAACCGTTACGCCTTCTCGACCCCGGCGCGGCTCCAGTACGCGGCAGCCCAGCTGGCCGACCGGGGGCCCGGGTACGGCATCGCGAGCGAGGTGGTCGACGGCAACGACCCGGACGCCATGGCCGCGGCCTACGACCGGGCGTTCGCCCGGGCTCGGGCGGGCGAGGGGCCGACGCTCCTCGAGGCCATGCTGGGGCGCATGCGCGGCCACGCCGAGGGCGATGGTTCGCTCAAGGTGGTTCCTCAGGAGGAGCTGGACGGCTATCTCGCACAGGACCCGGTGCCCGGCTACGCCCGGCGCCTCGCGGAAGATGGCTTGCTCACGCCGGAGACCCTCGCACGGCTCCAGGCGCGGATCACGGAGCTGGTCGAAGGCTCCCTGGACCGCGCCCTGGCCGCCGCGCCGCCGGTGGCGGAGACCGCCACCCGGCCCGCCCTGGCGCCCCTCGAAACCCCCTTCGGTTCGCTCGGGGAAGCGATGCCGGCGGTGGTTCTCGAGACCGCCGACGCGGTGCCGGCCGAGGCGGGCGAGACCGAGCCCACCGCCATGGCCGCCTTCACGGGCGGCACGGTCGAGAAGGCCGAGGGCGAAGCGACCTTTCTCGACGGCATCCATCAGGCCCTCCGCGAGGAGCTCGAACGCAATCCGAACCTGCGCCTCATGGGTCAGGACATCGGCACCTTCGAGGGCGCCTTCCGGGTCACTCGCGGCCTCCACACCCGCTGGCCGTCGCGCGTGCTCGACACCCCGATCGCCGAGAGCGGCACGATCGGCATCGCCATCGGCGCGGCGCTCCTCGGCTACCCCACGGTGGTCGAAATGCAGTTCGCCGACTTCGTCTCCTGCGGCTTCAACCAGATCGTCAACGTGGCGGCCAAGCTCTTCTACCGCTTCGAGAAGCCCTGTCCGATCGTGATCCGCCTGCCCTCGGGCGGCGGCGTCGGCGCCGGGCCGTTCCACTCCCAGAACCCCGAGGGTTGGTTCGCCCACGTGGCCGGCTTGAAGGTGGTCTGCCCGGCCACCGCCGCGGACGCGAAGCTCCTCATGAAGGCCGCCATTCGCGATCCGAACCCGGTCCTCTTCTGCGAGCCGAAGTTCCTCTACCGGCGCATCAAGGAGGTACTGCCCGGGGCTGAAGAGATCGGCCGCCTAGGCGAGGCGCGGGTGCTGCGCGAGGGTCACCACCTCACGCTGGTGGGCTACGGCGTGTCGACCTGGACGTGCCTCGAAGCCGCCGACCATCTGGCGAACGAGGGCATCGAAGTCGAGGTCGTCGATCTGCGGACCCTGGTGCCCTTCGACGAAGAGACGGTGCTCGCCTCGGTCAAGAAGACCGGTCGCGCGGTCGTGGTCCACGAAGACCAGCTCACCGGGGGCTTCGGCGGCGAAATCGTGGCCCGCATCGCCGACCGCGCCTTCTCCTGGCTCGACGCCCCTGTCCGCCGCGTGGCCTTCGAAGACCGCCCCGTGCCCTATGCCAAGAACCTCGAGCAGCTCCTCCTGCCGACCCTGGACAAAGTCCTGGCCGCGGCGCGGGGGGTGCTGGCGTACTGAGCCCCGGCCGGGACAAGCCCGGCCGCTGCCCCAATAAATCAGTCCGTTCTGAGCAGCGGCCGCCCACCGTGGCGGCCGGGGTGGGTGGGGAATGTTCCGGCCGTGACCGCCTACACCCCCACCACCCGCCCCGCGGCGAGGAACCACAGCTCGGCTCGGACCGGGGTTTCCGGGAAGGTCTCGGCCACGGCTTGGGCGTAGGCGCGGAGCTGGGGAGCGTAGGCGTCGGCGCGGGCGGTGAGCTCGCCTTCTTCGTCCGTCGCGTCGGTCTTGTAGTCGATGACGACGAGCTGGCCGGTGGCCGGGTCGCGAGCAAGCAGGTCGATGGAGCCGGTGCGGAAGGCGAGGGCACCGTCGGCGGACGCGGGGGCCGGGGCCAGGAGAGGTAGTTCGCGGGCGAGGATCTCGAGCGAGCGGAGGCGATCGAGGAGCGGCCCAGCCTCGAGGCGCGCGAGCAGGTCGAGAGCTCCGGCTCGGGCGCGGCGGCCGGTGGCCTCGTCGAGCCCGAGGTCCGCGAGGTGGGCGTCCAAGCGCTCGCGGCCGAAGTCGAGGGGCCGGTCGGCGGAGGGATCGAGCTCCTCGAGCACGCGGTGGACGGCGGTACCGATGGCCATGCCGACGTCGCGAGAAGCTCCTCCCCGGGCGTCGGGGCGGGCCTCGAGCAGCTCGTCGAGCAGGCGGTGGGCCTCGGCGGAAACCGCCTCGCCGAGGGGCCGCGCCGCGTGGCGAAGGGCCTCTTCACGACTGGGGTGCAGGTCGGGTGGGGCCGGCCCGAGGGTGGGTGCGGCCGGGGGCGGGGCTTTCGGATGGAGCTCGGGTTCGGTCCGGTCGAGGCTTGGGAAGAACCAGTGGAGGCCTCCCCGGTCGGTCCGTCCACCCAGCTCCGTGGCCCCTTGCGCGAGCCCGTCGAGATCCGGAGGGAACGGGAATCGCGCCGCCAGGAGGTGGAGAGCGCTCTTCGCCTGATCCACCTCGGGGGTGGCGGTCACGTCCTTCCACGAGCCCGCCAGCACCAGCCGCACCTTCGCGCGGGTCATGCCGACGTAGAGCAGGCGCACCCGCTCGCGGGTTTCGACCCGCCGGCGCTCGGCTTGGTGGCGAGCGAAGCCCGGGCTCGCCTGGCCGAACAGCCGCAGCTCGAGCTCCCCGGCGACCCGCCCCACCACCACTGGCGGCGGGTTGTCCGGCGGATCGGTCTTGTGCAGCTGGCCGAGGTAGACGTGGCCGAAGTCGAGGCCCTTGGCGCGGTGGACGGTCATCACCTGGACGGCGTCGTCCTCGGCCAGCGGACGACCTTCCTCTTCCTCGAGGGCCTGGCCGACGCCGCGGCGCAGCGCCCGCAGAATGGCTCCTACATCTCCCTCGGCGTTTTCGAGGGCCAGGCCCACGCGGCGGAAGAAGCGGTTCAGGTTGGCCAGCCGATACCGCCCCAGGTACCGCGCCGCGGCCGTGGCCTCGAGCGGGACGAGCTCGCGCAGGCGGTCGAGAAAACGGTCGGCGGGGGCGGTGACGAAGGCGTGTCGCAGCTCGGCGAGGCTGCCTACCGTCTCGCCGAGCACCCGCTCCCAACCGCGCACGGCGGTGAGCTCGGGAATCTCCCCTTCGAGACCTCGGACCTCGGTTGCGGCGGCGGCGATCTGCGCGCGGATCTTCGCCAGGGCTTCCGGCTCCGGCGCGGTCAGCTCGGTCATGGCTTCTGGGAACTGCTGGCGCCACAGGGGCATCAGGGCCGCGTCCGGCACCCCCACGAACGGCGCCCGGAGCACGGCGAGGAGGGCCAGCTGGTCGCCCGGGTCGATCACGACGCGCAGGAGCGCCGCCGCGTCGATCACCTCGCGCCGCCGGAAGTACTGGCGATCCCCCGCCACCGAGAAGGGCACTCCCGCCCGACGAAAGGCCTCGAGGTACTCGTCGAGCTCGCCGAAGCCGCGCAGCAGAAGCGCCAGGTCTTTCCACGCGACCCCTTCGAGCCCGTGGAGCCGCGCCGCGTCGCGGGCGATGGCCTCGGCCTCGAGCCGCACGGGCGCGGCTTCAACAGAGCGGGCCGAAGCGGCCCGGGGTTCCCCCCGAGCATCGACTTCGCCGGTCGGCTGGGCGGTCACCCAGTACTCGACCGGTGCGCGGCCGGCCTGGCGGAAGCCCTCGGCCGCGGCCAGCCGGGCGCAGGGCAGGAGCGGTGCGAAGGCGGGCTGGAGACCGGGTTCCTCGCGCATCACCGGCGCCATCACGGCGGCTACCTCGTCGAGAATCGCGGGCACGGAGCGGAAGTTCTCGAGCAGAGGCAGCACCCGCCCGCCCGCCTCTTCGAGGTGGCGCCGGAAGGCGTCGTAGGCCCGCAGATCAGCGCTTCGCCAACCGTAAATCGACTGCTTCGGGTCTCCCACCACGAACAGCCCGGGCCGCTCGGCCGGATCGCCGGTCAGCGCGAGCGCGGTCACGATGTCGCACTGCACGGCGTCCGTGTCCTGGAACTCGTCGACCAACAACTGGTCGATCCGGGTGCGCACCCGCCGCGCCACCTCGGGCTGGCCGGCGAGGAGCGCCCGGGCTCCCACCAGGAGGTCCTCGAAGGTGGCGATGCCGCGCACCGTCAGCTCGCGCCGCAGCTCCGCGTGAAGCGGCGCCAGGGCGCGGCGGGCGGCCGAGAACAGCTCCGCGTCAAGCTCCGCCCAGGGGCCGAGGAGCGGCAGGAGGGCTCCCGCGGCCTCGGCGATGTCCCCGGTGTGGGGCCCGGCCGCGGCTCGCTCGTTGGCGTTGAAATCGCCCTTGGACCAGACCTTCAGGCGAGCCACCGTCTTCTCCGGCCAGTAGGCGCGCACCACGTCACCGAGCCGGTCGGCGCTGAGCTCGCCGCCCGCCGGCACGGCTTCGAGGGTCGAGACGAGGGCCTCGAGCACCTCGCCGGTCGTGGGGCTCTTGCGCACGGCGGCGTCGAGGTGACCGGACACGGCGGCGGCAAGGTCACCGAGGGCGCGGGCGAAGGCGGCGATCGGCTCGCGCGTCCGCTCGGGGCCGAGCGGGTCCTCATCGAGGGCACCCGCGGGCAGGGCTGCCTGGCCGAGAGTGATCAGCGCCTCGACCAGCGCGCTCGGGCCGTGGCCACGACCCGCCAGAAGCAGCAGGTCGGGATCTCCCGGATCGCCGTAGCCGCGGGTGATGGAACCCTCCACCAGCTCCCGGGCCACCGCCTCGAGGGCGGTGCCCTCGGCGTCCACGGTGAGCTCCGGATGGAGGCCCGCTTCAAGGGGGTGGGCGGCCAGGAGGCCGCGGCAAAAGGCGTGAATGGTGCGCACCACCAGGTGGTCCAGGGTGCCGAGCAGTGCCGTTGCCCGCCGGGCCCGAAGGCCCGGCTCCGGCAGTGCCTCGGCCACCAGCCACTCGGCGGTTTCGCCCGCCGCCAGCGCCCGCAGGGCCTCGCCCGCGCGCCGGGCCATTTCCGCCGCCGCGGCCTCGGTGAACGTGATCGCGACGACCCCGCCCAGGGTGGCGGCGGCGATCGCCGCGTCGTCGCCATCGGACCCCTTGGCCGCCCGCTCCCACCCCGGTCCCAGGCACCAGGCCACGATGCGCGCGGTCAGCGTGGTCGTCTTGCCGGTTCCGGCGCCCGCTTCGACCAGGAGCGGCTGGTGGAACTCGGTCTGGGCCAGGCGCCGGGTCTCCCGATCGGCGGCGAGCAGCGGATCGTGTTCATACATCGGCGGCGGAGCCGCCACCGGTTCGACCGCGGGCGCGAACAGCGCGAGCTGCGAAGGATCGAGGGGTATCCGACTCACGGCTTCCTCGCGGGCAGGAACCAGATACCGGCCAACGCCCGGGCATCGTCGCCCTCATCGAGCCCGCCTTGGAGGGCCGCGCCGGCCCACCGAACCAGCCGCCGTCGGGCCCCCGAGTCGCCCCGCGCACAGGCCTCGTGGACCGGGCAGTAACTGCACCGCCGCGGCTCCTTGTCGCTCTCCGGGTCGGTCAGCCGCGGCACGAAGGCGCCCGCGTCCCAGGCGTCGAAGGCGGTGGCCACGGCGGCCGCGAAGGGCAGGGCGAAGTGGAGGGCGTCGCCGCGGGCGGCGATCTCTCGTTGCTCGTCCGGAATCTCGGGTTTCAGGTAGAGGTAGCGGCCGACGCCCCCGGGCCCCGCGGCCAGCGCATAGGCCACGGCCTGGAGCCGCTTGCCGGAGGCCACGTCCTTCTGCAGCGCGCCTTCCCGGAACTGGGCCCGCGCGGCGCTCGAGAACGGCTTGCCGGTCTTGAAATCGGTCATCCGCAACGGCTCGAGCTCCGGCCGGAACGGCGTGGCGATGCGCTCGGGCATCCGCTCGACGAGGTCCGCCCGGAAGGTGAGCCGCCGCTCCCGGCCCGCCCCGTCGACCACTGCCAGCTCGCCCTTGACCTCGGCAGCGAGTACCGCGGTGCCGGTGGCCTCGGCGCGGCGGGCGGCCTCGAGGTACGGCCGGGCGGCCTCGGCCAGGGCGCGGGCGAGGCCGGGAAGGGCGGCGGCCTGCTCGGTGAGCACCCGCCGGGCTTCGCGACGCAGCAGCTCCTCGAAGTCCGCGTCGGCCGGCCAGGGGGGGGCCACCGGGGTGCGCTCCCGGGCCTCGTCAAAGTTGGCAACGGGCGGTGCCGCGAGGTTCACGATCTCCGCCAGCACGCCGTGGACGACCGCCCCCACCAGGAGCGGCGTCAAGGCCGGCGCGGCGAGCAGCGGGTCCGGTGTCGGCACCACTCGCAGCACGCGCTCGAGGAAAGTCCGCCACGGGCAGGCCGCGAGGGACTCGAAGGTGGTCACCGGCGGATCCTCCGCGCGGCGATCCCCGGGGCGCGAGGGGCCGACCCGGCCGAGGTAGGCACCGGGTGGCGCATCGTCCGCCGGGCCGCCGTCGAGCTCCGCGAGGATCGCGAGCCGGGCGGCGGCCATCTCGGCATCCGCCGCCAGCGTCGCCGCGAGCGCCGCGCCGTCCCCGGCCAGGCCGGCCACGATGGCTCGGTCCTCGGGCGGCAGATCGCCCCACGGTTCGGCGGACATCCAGGGCGCCAGGGTCGCCACCTCGAGCCCACCCTCCGCGGCCAGGAGTCGCTCGACCAGCGGCGACGGCGGTCGCGGCTGGCCATCGTCGGAGGTGGCCTGCCAGGACAGCGTGACCCGGGGCGCGGCGGCCAGGAGCGAGGCGAAGAGGTGGCGCTCCTCGCCGTGGCCCGCGGCCTTACCGACCAGATCCGGCAGCACCCGGGCGAGAGCGCGGCGCAAGTCGTCGGGCAGGAGCGGATCCTCGGCGATCGGCCGCGGGAACACGTCGCGGTTGAGGCCCACCAGAAACAGGTGCTCGAAGGTCGCCCCGCGGGCCTCGGTGGCGCCGAGGAGTGCCACGCCGCCGCCGGCGCCGCCCAGCTCGTCGCGCCCGGCCTCGGCCAGCTCGTCCGAGACGAGGTCGACCAGCTCGCGAGAGCGAATTTCGAAGGCGGCCGGCACGCTCCGGCGCAGCCGTTCGAGGAGCGCGTCGAGCTCGCCGCGGGCGGGCTCGGTCTGCCAGCCGAGGTCCGTCGTCACCAGGCTTTCGAGCCGCGCCAGGTGGTCCTCGAGGGGTGCCTCGAGCGGCCAGGCCGACAGTCGCTGGTGCAGCCCCTGGGCGCGGGAGATGGCGCGCGCGAGCCGGGAGTACTTGATCTTGCGGCGCTCGGGCTTTTCCGGGCTGATCTCGGCGGCTTCGTCGAGGTCCTTCTCGTCGTCGCTGGCGCGGCTGCGGAAACCCTGGACGATAGGCAGCAAGAAGTCGCGGCCGTCGAACATCGCGGGGTCGAGCTCGGCCACCTCGCCGAGCCGCCCGGCGCCGAGGGAATGGAAGGCCAGCCGCAGCTCCGCCGCCGCCAGGGCGTGGCGCCCCGGGTCCGCGCCCGGCGGCGGCGCCAGGGCCTCGAGCCAGCGCCCCGTGGGCGCCAGCGGCCCGCGGCGAAGGATCGCCACGAGAGCCTGGAGCCGGCGCCCTCGCGGCAACCACGGTCCGCGGCTACCGGCGCCCGAGAACGGCACGGCGAAGCGGGTCAAGTGCCGGCGCAGGGCCAGGCCGTAGGGGCCGCCGGGGCCGAGGTCGCGCGCCACCACCCCGATGCCCTCGGGCCGGGCGCCGGCGTCCAGCAGGTGCCGGATGCGTCGCGCCACTTCCCGCGTCTCGGCATCGGCCCCGGGCGCGGCGAAGGCCTGGCGAGTGGCCGGAAAGTCGCGGGGAGGCACAGTGGTGGAGGAGCTGCCGAAGCGCTCGGCCAGGCGCGTCGAGAAGGCGATCTCGACGGCCGCGGGGTCCGCCGGGTCGGGCGGGCGATCGAGAATCACGCGGCCACCGAGGTGCCGCACGAGGGTTTCGAGCAGGTCCGCCGCGAGGCCGGTCAGGTCCGCGAAGCCGTGAACGAGGAGCGCCCGGGAGGGCAGGAGCGCCTGGGGATCGGGAGCCGCTCCGAGGGCCGACGCGGCGCGGCGGAGCACCTCCGTCCGGCGCTGGAGGCCGAGTGCGGTGAGCCCCCGCTCGGCGACGAGCGCCAGGCCCAGCAGCTCCTCTGCCCGCTCCCGTTCGGCCCGCGACACCCACGGCCCGAGCTCCGCCAGGGCCTCCACGGCCGCCCCCGCGTGGGCCTCCTCGAGCCCCGCGTCGAGGAGATCTCGCACCGTGCCCACGACCGGTCCGTAGCCTTCGACGAGCTCGTTCAACGGCCCGGCGAGGGACGGCGTGGCTGCCGCGAAGCGCCGCACCAGGAGACCGAAGATCGCGTCCCCCTCGGCCAGCGACCGACCCGTGCGCCCCAGCACTTCGAGCGCGAGGCCGAACAGCGTCTGGATCGTCAAAGAGAGCGCCGCCCGCCCCCGCCGCCGCGCGTAGGCCGCCGAAAGGTGCCGCCGCAGACTGCGCGAGGGCACCACCACCCGCACCGGCCGGCCCAGATCCCCGGTCGCGGACAGCAGCGCGTCGAGCTCGTCGAAGAGAACCGCCTCCGCGGCCCGTGGGCCATGGGCGACGAGGAGCGAGGGAGGGTCGAATCGGGGCGAGATCGGAATGCTCCTTCGCGCAAAGACGGCGAAACGGGTACGGCCGCGATGCGAACACGGAGCCCGCCCGGGTGTCAACCGTCCCGCGTCGCCTCCCACCGCGCGCGAACCTGGTGAAGAAAGTCCTCGCGGCGAGTGCGCATTTCGTGGACCACGGCGGGCGGAGCCTCGGTGTCCTCGTGCGCGGCGGACCACAGGACCAGCTCGAGGAGCACGGGAGCGAGGGCGATTCCCTTCTCGGTCAGGCGATAGACGAACCGACGGCCGTCCGCGGCGTCCTTGCCCTTGGTGAGCAGTCCCGCGGCCTCGAGCTTCTGGAGCCGGTCAGCCAGCACGTTGCTGGCGATGCCCTCGCCGGCGGTCAAGAACTCGTTGAAGGTGTGGAAACCCTTGAACATCAGGTCCCGCACCACGAGCAGCGACCAAGCGTCGCCAACCCCTTCGAGGGCGATGCTGATCGGGCAGCCGGATCGACGGTTCCGCGTTCTACTCCGAGCCATGAGGAATCGACCCTATCACTTGCACTCGGCAAGTTACCCGACTAGAATGCTTGCACTTTACAAGCGATATGGAGGCAACATGGACCGTACGAGGTTTTCTTGGTGGGCCGTCGCGGCGTACCTGGTTCCCACATTTCCACTCGGCTACTTCTGGCATCTGACGACGTTTCGCGAGCAGTACGAGCGGCTCGCGATCTATCGGTCCGAGGTCCTGATCCCTCTGGGCCTGGCCTCGATGGTCATTCAGGCACTCGCCTTCGCGTGGGCCTATCCTCGCCTCTTCGCCACGGCCCGGGAGAGCTGGCGGCGGGGCGCCCTCGGCTTCTTCGTCGTTTTCGGTGCGCTCGCCTGGTCTTTCACCACCCTGCCGGTGGCGGCGAAATACCAGATGACCTCGGTCCCGAGCTTCCTCCTGCTCGAAAGCGCCTTCACCATCGTGCAGTTCGCGGTCGTGTCTCCCTTGATCGCCCTCGCCTGCCGCGAGCGCCGTTGACGACAATCCGGGCGCCGCCGAACCTCGGAACCCGGACCTTGGTCGACTTTGCCGAATGTCGTCAGCGGTTTCGCAGAAAGTCCTCGAAAAGTGGCCGGAGCGACCGGCCACGCTGGTAGCCGCGGGCTTCGATGAGGTCCAGTGCGTCGCGGGCCTCAGCGACGTCTTCCTCTCGCGACTCTGCCAGCAGAGCCCGTAGGTCGGAGTAGTCCTGGGGCCGTGCGCGATCGTTTCGGGCGAGCAGCTTCAGCGCCAGCAGGTGACCCACTCGAGCCACGGGAACCTGGAGGCCGGGCACGATTTCAAGATCATCAGCTGCATTCACGACCTCCTGCTCGATACCGGAAGAGGCGAAGAGGAGATCGACGACGACCCCCTCCGGCAACGTGTTCGGTGGCTGGAGTCGAACCGTCGCCAAACGTCCCGTCGCTTCCTGCTCGAGAACGAAGGTAACGAGGTACCCCCGCCTTTGGAGTCGGTGGACGAGCTTCTCGGCCTCGGAATCGTCAGCGACAGCCACGGCGAGGTCGACATCGCGGGTCGTTCGGGGTTCAGCCCTCGCTCCTACCGCGAGACCTCCCACAAGCGCCCAGCGCTTGCCTTCCGCGGAAAGATCCGCGGCGATGATGCGCAGGGCTCCCTCGAGTGGGTTCATCGCTGCCGTGGCCAATCGACGGGCCGACCGACTCCATCGCCGAGCTCGGCGCCAGGCCGGTCGGAAACCCAAGCGCGAAGTCGGGTCTCGATTTCGCTCTCACTCGCCTCGGGAAACTTCCGGCGCAGGTTCTGCCGCATCATCTGGTGACCAAAGTCGAAAAGGGCAAGCGTGGTGCGGAAGCGTTCGATCAGCGTGGGCGATTTCTCCATTGCACCGAACTCTATCGCGGCCGTCGCCGGGTGTGGCTTCGAACGCCAGGGCGGCTTCAGAACACGAAGCCGATCGAGGCGAGGAAGGCGTCTTCCTCGCCGTGGACCAGGGTGCGGCCCTCGGCGCGACGCCACTCGTGGTCGAGCTTCAGAACCCAGGCGTGGCTGGGGCGATAGTTGAGTCCCAGGGTCCAGCGACGCTCACGATTGCGCTCCCGGACGGCTTCGATCGGTCCTTCGAGGTCGATCTGGTCGTACTGGCCGACCAGCGTGAGCCGTGCAGTGGGAAACTGGCTGCCGTGGGCTCCCTTGCGCAGGAGTCCCGCCAAGAGGTCCCACGACGCGCGGGCATACCAGCCCTCGAGGTTCGTGTCGGGGCTCGAGAGCTGGTCGGCGACCAGGCGATCGAATTCGCCGGTCAACGCAACGGGACCCAGCCGGAGCTGACCGTCGAGCGCCCAGCCCGTCAAGCGTTGCCTTCCGGCGTCGTCGAACTTTCCGCTGTAGCCGCTCGCGCCGACCTCGAAGCGGCTGCCCCGGCGCAAACCCACCCGGCCCACGACGGCTTTGTCGTGGTTGTTGTCGGCGCCGAAGGGCTGGCGCGCCGCGCGCGAGCCGAGACCGGTGATGTCGGCGTCGAGCCCCGCAACAACCGCCGTCTCGTAGCGCATCGACCACTCGCCGCCGAGCAGGACGGTGCCGGTGAGGCCGATGCCGTTGTCGGTCCAGTCCGAGGGCGCCACCGCGAACGAAACCAGCGGTTTCGAGATGACGTCGCGGTTGGGGGCGTAGTGATCGACGTTGACGTTGCCGAAGGGCACCAGGAGCGCGCCCGAGCGCAGGCTCAGCCAGTCGGTGAGCCGCAAGCTCACCCAGGCCTGCTCGAGCAGGACTTCTCCACCCCGATCCCCGCCGACCGAGGCGGCGCGCTCGAGCTCGATCTCGGCGAACAATCCGAGGCGAGGATGGGGCTGGGCCGAGAACACGAGCTCGAAGGACTCGGCGTCGAACGTGGAGTCCGAACGGCTGGTGTCCTCGACGACGAAGGCGCCATAGCTCGTCAGGTGAATGGCCCGCTCTTCTCCCGCGTGCATCTCGGCCATGGCCTGGTCGCCGGCGGACTGGGCCTCGGAGACCTTGGTGAGCTCGGCGACGACATCGGCCACCGCGCTTTCGAGCCGCGCGAGGCGCTCTTCGGCCCCCGCCAGGCGCTCTCCGTCGTTGGGGGGGAGACGCTCGCGGAGCACCGCCAGCTCGGCGGCGAGGGCCGCCACCTCGGCCTGCAAGCGGCGCACTTCCTCCGCGAGGGGGACGGACGGGGCCGGCGCGGACTGGCCCGGAGCCTGAGCCGACAGCGCGGTGGCCAGCAGCAGGCCGCAAGTGAGGAAAAGAAAGGATCGGCTCATAGGTCCACCTCGAGATGCAGAACGTTGGTGCTCTCCCCGGAGGGCGATACCAAAAGCAGGGAGTAGCCGCCGAGCGGCGCGTCGTCCACGACCAGGAGCGAGAGGACCAGCTCGCCCGCTCCGCGCCACTCCACCCGCAGGACTCGGAGGGCAGCAGTGGATCGGGTCCCGCGACGCAGAACCGGGGTCCAGTTCGGGTCGAGGTGCTCGCCCGTGATGTGCAGCTCCGCGGCGTGGCCCTGCCGCAACGTGGCGGGAACCACGCGCACCAGTTGGGGCGCAGGCGGCGGTGCCGGTGGGCTCGGCTCGGCGGTCGGCGGGATCACGGGAGTCGCCTGAGGACGTGGCGTTTCGGGCGGCGGCGACGCCGCTTCGGAGGGCTCTGGCCGCGGCAACGGCGGGACCAGCACCAGCGCAGCGGACGGCGGAGCGTCGGCCGTGGCGGGCAAGGGCTCCGGCTCGCTGGCGGCGTCGTCGGCCGGCACCGGGGCGCGTTCCTCCGAAGCGACCGGTTTCGTCACGGGCGGCGCCGGTCGCTCCTGCACCACGGGCACAGGTGCGTCGGTTCGCGGAGCAGGGTCCTCGACCTTCGCGGGCGTTGCCGGGGCGGACGGATTTTCCCTTTCGCGGCCCACGGCAGGCGCGGGTTGAGGCGCGGGCGTCTCGAGCGTCGCCGGCCGCTCGCCGCGCCAGGCCCACCAGGAGGCCGCCAGGGCTCCCGCCGAGACGCCGAGAACCAGCAGGGCCGCCAGAGCGCGGCGCCGTCGTCGTGCCGCTGTCGCATCGTCGACTTCGAGCCGGAGCGTCGCGGGTTCGCGGTCCGGGAGCGAGGGGAGACGTTCGATGACGGCCAGAAGGTCCCGCGGGCCCGCGGGCCGCTTCGCCGGGTCCTTGGCCAGGCCGGCGAGGATCGCTCGCGCCAAGGAAACTGGCGTTCCCGTGGCGACCGGATCGAGGGCCGGGGGCGTGACCTCCAGCACCCGAGTCAGGCAGACCGCCACCGAATCGGCGACGAAAGGATTGCGGCCGCCGAAGAGCTCGTAGGCGACGAGCGACAGGCCGTAAAGGTCCGACCGCGTGGAGCATGGGTTGCCGGCGAGCAGCTCGGGGGCGAGGTACTGCGGCGTGCCCAGCAAGACTCCGGTGGCGGTCAGGCCGCTGTCCTCGCTCCGGGCGATGCCGAAATCGACCAGCTTGGGCTCACCGTCGGCCCGCACGAGCACATTGGTGGGCTTGAGGTCACGATGAAGCACGCCGTGTTCGTGGGCGTACTCGAGCGCGCGACAGAGCCCACGAATCACCCGCAGACGCGCCGCGAGATCGCGCGGCTGCTTGAGCCAGTGGTCGAGGCTCTCGCCCTCTACGAGCTCCATCACCAGGTAGGGCAGCTCGCCCTCGAACCCGAATTCGTGGATCAGGACGATGTTGGGGTGGGAGAGCGAGCCCACGGTCCGCGCCTCATTCAAGAAGCGCGCGGTTCCTTCCTCGGACTGGGCGCGCATGAGCTTGATCGCCACCCGGCGGGCGATGAACGGGTCCTCGGCCAGGTAGACCGTACCCATGGCTCCCTGGCCGATTCGACCGAGGAGGCGGTACTTGCCGATCTTCGAGCCCGGGGCGAGCTCGCCACGCGGGATCGGCGCCTGGGGGGGATCTGTGGGGGTCACCAAAATGATCGTATCGCAACAAGCGGACGGCTCCCCGATGGGCTCCGTCAGCGCCTCGCGGCCACTTCGAGCGCCGCCCACAGCGCTTCGACGTGGTGCCGCTCGGTGGCCTCCGCGCCGATGCTCACGCGGATCATCGGGCGGCCCTTGAGAACCGAGGTCGTCAGGTAGGCGGCGCCACTGTCGTTGATGCGCTGGGCGATCTCGAGGTTGTGACGGCCGAGGGCGGTCTCGTCCCCCGCAAGCTCGGGCGGCACGTGGCGCAGGCAGACTGTTTGGAGGGGGACCGGGGCCAGGCGCTGCCAGTCCGGCGCGGCGTCGACCTGTCGGCGCAGCCACTGGGCGTTGGCGAGGTCCCGCCGGATTCGGGTCTCGAGCCCTTCGACTCCGAGATCGAGCAGGTGGAACCATAGCTTCAGAGCTCGGAACCGGCGACCGAGGGGAATCTGCCAGTCTCGGAAGTTGGTCACCTCGCCGTCCTGGGCGGTGCGCAGGTAGGTTGGATGGGTGCTCATGACGCGGATCAGGTGCTCCGGGTCGCGCACGAAGTAGGCGCTGAAGTCGAACCCCACGCCCATCCACTTGTGGGGGTTGAAGACGACGCTGTCGGCCTGCTCGACGCCCGTCCACAACGGCCGGCACTCGGGCAGCACCATGGCCGTCCCCGCCAGCGCGGCATCGACGTGGAGCCACAGACCGTGCTTCTCGGCCAAGGGCACCAGCTCGGCCAGCGGATCGATGGCCGTGGTGCCGGTGGTACCGATGGCGGCGACCAGGGCACAGGGCCGGAGGCCCGCGGCCACATCCGCCGCGAGAGCCGCCGCCAGGCGGTCGACCGAGAGGGCGTGATCGTCGTCGGTCTCGATCAACCGCAGATGGTCGCGCCCGAAGCCCGCCAGGAGCGCGGCCTTCTCGATCGAGCTGTGGCCCTCGCTCGAGGCGTAGACCACGAGCGGCGGCGCGCCCGACTGAAGACCCGGACCGTTCTGACTGTGCCCCGAGGACCGCTCTCGGGCGCACAGCAGGGCGCAGAGGGTTGCCGTGCTGGCGGTGTCGTGAATGACCCCCTTCCAGGCCTCCGACAGGCCGACCATCTGGCGCAGCCAATCCATGACCCCCTCCTCGAGCTCGGTGGCCGCGGGGCTGGTCTGCCAGCTCATGCCCTGGGCGCCGAGGCCCGAGGCCACGAGGTCCGCCAGAATCGAGGCGAGGCTGGTGTTGCTCGGAAAGTAGGCGAAGAACGAGGGGTGGTTCCAGTGGGTGATGCCAGGCAGAATGTCCTGGTCGAACCGGGCCAGGGCCGCCGGCAGGCCACCGCCCTGGCGCGGCGGTTCCGGCGGCAAACGGGCGCGGATCTCCCCAGGGCGCACCGTGCTCATGACCGGCAACTGCTCGAGGTGCTCGCGATAGGACGCCACCCATTCGATCCACTCGTGGCCGATTCTCCGAAACGCTGCCGTGTCCATGAGCCCTCCTTGCCGAACGGAGGGATCTTCCGCCCAAAGCGTCCGGGTTGACAAACCGCGCTCCGGCCGATAGCTCTAGGCCATGCAGCCCACGGAAACCCCTCCCCCGCTCGCGCTTCTGGCCAGCTGGGAACCTTCGATCACGCTGTTCGCCTCGATCGTCCTCGTCGCCGCGCTCGCCAAGCTGCTTCTGTTCCGGCGCTTCCGGCGGCTGGCCGAGCGGACCACCACCCGCTTCGACGACGCCCTGGTGGCGGCCCTCGAGCGCTACTGGCTCCCGATCGTGATTCTCACCGCGCTGCTGCCGGCGGTCCGCTTCTCGCCGCTCGCGGACGATCCGCGCACGGCGATCGAGCGGCTGGTGCTGGGCCTGCTGCTGCTCGTCCTCACCCTCGCGGGCACCCGGTTCGTGGGCGCCTGGTTCGCCGCCGGCCAGGCCCTCGCGGGACCCGAGCCGGGGCGGCCGAGCCTGGTTCAGAAAGTGGTCCAAGCGGCGGTTCTGGTGGCGGGAACCCTGGTGGTGCTCGACAACGTCGGCGTCGAGATCAAGACCCTCCTGACCGCCCTCGGCGTCGGCACCCTGGCGGTGGCCCTGGCGCTCCAGTCGACGCTCACCAATCTTTTCGCGGGAATTCAGCTCTCGGTCACCAAACCGATCCGGGTGGGGGACTTCATCGAGCTCGAGGACGGCACCCAGGGGCACGTCGTGGACATCGGCTGGCGCGCCACGCGCCTGCGCCAGCTCCCGAACAATCTGGTGGTGCTGCCGAACGCCCGGCTCGCTGAAATGCGGCTGATCAACTACAGCCTGCCCGAGGAACCCCAGACCGTGCTGGTCGCCCTCGGAGTGGCCTATGGCTCGGACCTCCGGCAGGTCGAGCGGGTCGCCGTGGAGGTGGCGAAGTCGGTGCAGGCGGAAGTCCCCGAGGCCGACCCGGAGCACGAGCCGGTGGTCCGCTTCCACACCTTCAACCGCTCCTCGATCGACTGCAACGTGGTGCTGCGCGCGCGCACCTTTCAGGAACGACCGGTCCTGATCCACGAGCTCGTCATCCGCCTGGCCGAGCGCTTCGCCACCGAGGGCATCGAGATCCCGTTCCCCCAGAGGGTGGTGCACCTCGCGGGCGGATCGGCCGGTCCTACGCCTCCAGAACCGCCGCCAGCTCGAGGACTCCGCGGCGGATCTCCGGCCCATCCACCGCCGCGAAACCCAGCTGTAGGCCCTCGAAAGGGAGCGGCTCCCGGCTGAAGCGACTCAGGGGGACGACCTCGACACCGCGCTCGGCCGCGGCTCGGGTGACGGCGACGGCGTCGAACCCGGCGGCCAAGCGCCCGGCGGTTTGGAGGCCGGCCTCTACCCCCGACAGCTCGAGGGCACCCGCGAGGTGCCTGCAGGCACTTTCGAGCAGCACGCCGCGCCGCTCGGCGTAGATCTCGCGCATGCGCCGCAGGTGGCGCCCGAAGTGTCCTTGCGCCATGAAGTCGACCAGCACCCGTTGCTCGAAGAGCGCAGGGTGGCGCGAGCCCAGGGACTTGGCGGCGGAGAGGCGCTCGCAGAGCTCGGGCGGTGCCACGAGGTAGCCGAGCCGCAGGGCCGGAAAAAGCACCTTGTTGAAGCTGCCCGCGAACAGAACCCGCCCACCGCCGTCGAGCCCCTGGAGCGCCGGCACGGGGTGGCCGGCGTAGCGGTACTCGCTGTCGTAGTCGTCCTCGAAGATCAGGCTGCCGGTCTCGGCCGCCCAGGCGAGCCACGCCAGCCGGCGTCGCAGACTCATGGTGATCCCGAGGGGATACTGGTGGGCCGGCGTCGTGTACACCAGGCGCAACCCGCCGAGGTGGAGGGGCGGCGGCACGACGCCCTCTTCGTCGACCCCCAGGGGCACCACCTGGGCACCGAGGGCTTCGAATACGAGGCCGGCGGCCTGGTAGCCCGGATGCTCGACGCCCACGCGGTCCCCGGGGTTGACCAGCAGGCGCGCCGCCGACTCGAGGGCGTCCTGGACGCCGGAGACGATCACCACCTGGTCGGCCGTGCAGCGGACACCGCGGGCGGAGCTCAGATGGTCCGCCACCGCCTCGCGCAGGGAGCGATCTCCGAGGGATTCGCAGCCGAGCAGGTCGTGCACCGAGGCACGCCGGGCGCGCCGCGCCGCCAGCTGGGCCCACAGACCGGTGGGGAAGAGGTCGAGGGCGGGCAGGTTGGCCCGGAAGGCACGCAGGGGTCGCGGCTCGTAGCAGGGGAACGGCGCCACCCGCCGGCCGAAGTCCGACACCCGCGGGGGGGCCGCCCCATCGACGGGCCGCGGCGCCGGTCGACCGCGAGGCAGGGCGAGCAGATCGTCCGGCAGGGTCCGCGCAACGTGGGTGCCGGAGCCGACGGTACCTTCGACATAGCCCTCGGAGGCGAGCCGCTCGAAGGCCGAGACGATCGTCCCCCGGGCCAGCCCGTACTGCCCGGCGAGGTCCCGGGTACCCGGCAGCCGGGCACCCGGACGCAGTCGCCCGCCTAGGATCTCGGTCCGAAGGGCGTCGTAGAGCCAGCGAACGGCGGGCCGATCCGCGGGACGCGGGGGCAGGGCGAGATCGAGGGCTCCGGGTCGTTTCGCCATGGAAAGTGGTCCAGTTGCCGGAATCTAAATGGATCTTTTCGATTGGTCAACTTGGATCTACTCTGCCCGTCATGTCCGACTCGACCGCCACCCTCGCTCCCACCGTTTCTCCCGACACTTCGAGCCACCAGGCGCTCGTCGATTCCCTGTTCCTGATCGCCCCGGGGGTGATCTGGGGCGCCTCGTTCCTGTTCATCGCCGAGGCCCTCGCCGCCATCGGCCCCTACGGCCTGACCTTCGCGCGCATCCTCATCGGCTTCGCCACCTTGGCGTTCTTTCCCGCCGCCCGGCGGGCCTTGCCCCGCTCGGCGTGGACGGGAATCGTGCTCCTCGGCGTGCTGTGGTTCGCCCTGCCGCTGTCGCTGTTCCCGTTCGCCGAGCAGCGAGTGTCCTCCGCCTTGACCGGCATGCTGAACGGCGCGAACCCATTGTTCACCGCCCTCGTGGCCCTGATCCTCACCCACCGGGCGCCGTCCCGTGGCATCACCGTGGGCCTCGCCGTGGGCCTGATCGGCGCGATGGTGATGGCGTGGCCTTCTCTGAACGAGGGCCACAGCAGCACCGTGGGGGTCGCGCTGATCCTCGTGGCCCTCGTCTCCTACGGCTTCGCCCTCAACATCGCCCGGCCGCTCCAGATGTCCCACGGCGCTCTGCCGGTGATCTGGCGAGCCCAGGCGGTAGCGCTCGTGCTGACCGCCCCGCTCGGCGCGAGGGAGCTGCTCGCCGCCCACTGGACGCCCGCGCCGCTCCTGTCGATCCTCGCCCTGGGGGTCTTCGGTACGGCCTTGGCCAACGTGATGATCACCGTCGCCGCCGGACGGCTGGGTGCCACTCGGGCCTCCGCCACCACCTTCCTGATTCCGGGAGTGGCCTTGGCGTTAGGCGTTTTCGTACGCGGTGAGCAGGTGGCCTGGTTGGCCGTCCTCGGCGCTGCCGTGTGTGTGGCCGGAGCCTGGCTGATGCGCCGGGCCAGCGCCCACTGACGGTCAGTCGCCGAACTTGATCGGGTCGCCGAGCTCGGCCAGCGAGAAGTTGGCCATGATCTGGTGACCGTTGAAATCGAGGACGCGAATGTCCTCGACGCCCTGGAGGTCCTCGAGGGTGCTCGGATAGGCGGTCGGGTAGCGGCTCTCGACCGCCTCGAGATCGACCTCGTAGGCCATGAACTTGTCGATGCCCTTGTAGCGGAGCTTCGACACGAGACGCTCGTCGGTCAGCTTGGGATAGGTCGACAGCACCAGGATCGGTCCGCTCCCGGTGAAGATCAGGTAGGCACGGGTCGTCGCTCGGGGGCTCATCGGTCTCCTCGTGGCGTCGGTTTGACGGGCCGAAGTATAGTGCGCCGCGACACCCCCGCGCCCCCTTAGCAAATGTCGCCCTTCGCTTCGCCAGCCCCGATCGCCGTCGTTCTGGTCCGTCCCCGCGAGGAGGGCAATCTCGGCGCCGTGTGCCGCGCCATGGCCAACATGGGGCTCGATCGCCTGCACCTCGTCGAGCCCGCGGCGCCGGCCGGGCCAACGGCCCAGGCCTTCGCGGTCGGCGCCCGGCCGCTCCTCGAGCGCGCCACTCGCCACGCCACGCTGGCCGAGGCCATCGCGCCCTACTCGCGGGTGATCGGCACCACGTCGGCTCGGGACCGGCGCCTGGCAGTGCCGCTCCTGACCCCGCGGGAGCTGGCTACCGAGATCGCGGCTCGCCCCGAGCCCACGGCTCTCGTCTTCGGTCCCGAAGTGGGTGGGCTCGACAACGACGAGCTCTCCCGCGCCAACGCCGTCGTGACCATCCCGGCGGGTCTGGCCATGCCGACCTTGAACCTCGGCCAGTCGGTGTTGATCGTGGCCTACGAGATCTTCCTGGCCGGCGCGGCCGGCGAGCGGCCGACAGCGCTCCCCCCGGGGGACCCGGCAGCCCCGGCCAGCCAGGTCGAAGGCCTGTTGGCCCAACTCGACGCCGTCCTCCGCCAGGTCGGTTTCGACCGCAGCCGCACCTACGGCAACGTCCTCACGGACCTGCACCAGCTCGCCGCCCGCACCCGGCTCACCGAGCGCGAGGTGAAAATCCTGCGCGGAGCCCTGAGACGAACGGCCCGGGCGCTCGAGCGGGGCTAGCGGCCGAGGCGGGTTGCTTTCAGCGCTCGCTTCCACAGGTCTTCGAGGTCCAGGTCGGCGACCCAACGTTCGAGAAACGGCACGTCGAGACGAGTGCCGCTGACCTGCAGAATGCCCAGGATGTCGCGCCATTGCTGATCAGACTGCTGACCACCTTCGCGGTACCACACCAGCTTGGAAAGAATTGACTCCTCGGCACTCGAAAACGGGATCGGCGTGTTGTCGATCTCGACCCAGCACAATCGAGCGAAGGCCTCGATCGTTCGCCTCGAGCTCTCGGCGATGTACAGGTCCACTTTCGTCGAGGTGGACCTGTGGAGGGCGTTGCAGGAACGGCGGTTGCGAACCGCCGAGCGCAAGCGCTCCTCCGCCAGGATGAAGTCGGCCTCCAGACTTCGGAGGAGTGGTTGCACGTGGCGCCCGTCGAGGAGTGCGATCACGTCGGCGTCGTGGGTCGTCCGCGGGATTCCGTGAAGTGAGCTGGCCAACGAGCCGGTGACGAAGTAGGGAACTCGCAGGTCGGCCAGGTGTCGACAGAAGAGTCGGGCTACTTGCAGCGTCTCGTCGGCCGACAAATCAGTAGCCCTCGACCTCCGGGTCCCACCCGTAGGCTTCGATCATGGTCCGGCGGTCCAGCCGCAAGCTGGCGAGGCGCAGGAAGCGTTCGCGGGCCGAGATCCCAGAGCCATAGCGGAGGCGGATTCCCGCTTCGGCAAGGATGCGAACCGCCCCGTTCAGCTCCGCCACCTTCTGCAGCTTCTCGATGGGAGTCATTTGCCGGTAGCGCTCGACGAGGAGAACTTCGGCGTCGGCGGAGGTGTCCGCGCCGAAGTAGGCGCCGGTCGCGTCGGAGCGGGCGGACCGATTCGAGAGGGCCATCGGCCTGATCGTACTCCTTTCCCAGCCCCCTCACCCCCCGGTGATAACATCCGCCGCCGAATGGCCGAGAAGTCCCAGATCGCCGCAAGCCTCGCGCGCTCGCCCGTGATTGGCGTGGTACGCACCTCTTCTGCCGAAGAGGGCGCGCGCATTGCGCGAGAGTTTCTGGCGAGCGGCCTGGAGCTCGTGGAGATCACCTTCACCGTGCCGGACGCGGCCCGCATCGTGGCCAGCTTGCGCATCGAACGGGGAGCGGCCGGGCCGCCGTGGATCGGCATGGGCACGGTGACGACCGAGGACCGGGCGCGGGCGGCGGTGGCCGCCAGATCGGACTTCCTGGTCACGCCGGCCGTCGTGCCCGCGGTGGCGCGCGTCGCCCGCGAGGCGGACACCTTTCTCCTGCTCGGCGCCCTGACGCCCACGGAAATCCTGGCCGCGCGGGAAGAAGGCGCCGACTTGATCAAGGTCTATCCCCTCCCGGCGGTGGGCGGGGCGAGCTACCTCCAGACGATTCGCGGTCCCCTCGGGGACATCCCCATGCTGGCCGCGGGCGGCTTCGGCATCGACGAAATCCCGGCTTACCGCGCCGCGGGCGCCATCGCCTTCGGCATGGGGCCGCCACTCGTCGGCACCAGCCCGGCCGACACCCGCGAGCGGGTGCAGAGCGCCCTGGCGCTCGCGCGGGGAGAAAACCCATCATGAAGACCACTTCACCCCAACAGCTGATCTTCGACAAGACGCCCGAGATCTTCGCCACCGACTCCGGCGGCGGCTTCCAGTTCCCCCTCGTGGTGGGCGGCCAGCGCCACCTCGAAACCGCCATCTACGACGAGATTCGTCTCGTCTTCTCCGTTTGGCACCCGTCCGAGCGGCGCTCGATCGACCTCGATCGCGCCTACCTCGAGCTGCGCGCGGCCTTCGATCCAGAGGTCGAGCGCTGGGTGCGCATCGCCGAGATCGAGCCGGTGGTGCCGCCCTACGGCAGCGATGCCTTCGACGGTTGGATCGTGCTGCCGGTTCTCGGCACTGAAACCGCCTTTGCGCTGTTCGGGGCCGGATTCGAGCCGCGCGCCCGCATCCAGATCCGCAGTACCGCCTACCTGGTGCCCTGATCGTGTCGCCGCGAGAGCTCTACTCGCGACTGGCCCGGCCCGGCGACGGGCGCCTGCTGCTGCTCGTCCTCGACGGCCTGGGCGACCTGCGTACCGCCGCCCAGCCGGAAACCGCCCTCGAGGGGGCGCGGACGCCGAACCTGGACGCCCTCGCCCGGCGTGCGGCCCTCGGCCGGACGCTGCCGGTGGCCTACGGCGTGACCCCGGGCAGCGGCCCGGGGCACCTCGCGCTGTTCGGCTACGACCCGCTCTCGCCCGAGGCGGACATCGGTCGCGGAGCCCTCGAGGCCCTGGGCATGGGCATCGACGTGGCGCCCGGCGACGTCGTCGCCCGCGGCAACTTCGCCACCGCCGACGCCGACGGCAACCTGATCGACCGGCGGGCCGGCCGCATTCCCACCGACGAGTGCGTGCGGCTGTGCACGGCGATCAACGATCACCTGGCTTCCGCGCCGTCGGTGCCCGGATTGACCGCCCAGGTGTTTCCCGGCGAGGGTTACCGCTTCGTGCTCCGCCTGCGCGGCCCCGGCCTGTCGGCCGATCTCGAGGACACCGATCCGCAGATCCTCGGGGTGCCGCCGCTGCCGCCCAAGGCCACCGGCACATCGGCCGGGGTAACGGTCGAGCGTCTGGCCAAGATCCTGCCCGTGATCGGCGCCGCCCTGGTCCGCGAACCCAAGGCCAACCGCTTCTTGTTGCGGGGCTTCGCGTCTCTGCCCCACCTGTCTTCGTTGGAAAGCCTCTATGGCCTGCGTTCCGGCTGCTTCGCGGGCTACCCGCTCTATCGGGGCGTCTCGAAGGCGGTGGGGATGACGGTGGCGGAGTGCGGCAAGTCGGTGCGGGAGACCTTCGCCGCCGCGGCGGCAGGCCTCGCGGGGCTCGACTTCACCTTCGTCCACGTCAAGGGTACCGACCAGGCGGGGGAAGACGGCGATCTCGCCGCCAAGGTCGCCGTGATCGAGGAGGTGGATCGCGAGTTGCCGGTGCTCCTCGCCGCCCTCGATTCCGCGAAGGACGTGCTCGCCATCACCGGCGATCACTCCACCCCGGCGCCCATGAAGTCCCACAGCTGGCACCCGGTGCCAGTGCTCCTCGCCGGGCCCCACGCCTTCGTGGATGGCCTTCCGCGCTTCACCGAAGGCACCTGCATTCAGGGCCACCTCGGCACCTTCCCGGCCATGAACCTCCTGGGTTTGATGCTGGCCAACGCGGGAAGGCTCGAGAAGTTCGGGGCCTGACCCTCTCGCTTTTCCTCGGCTTCGTCGAGCCCCGCCGCCCGCTTCCGCCCTGTCACACCGCTGTCACCGCCCGGTCTCCGGCTCGCCCCTGGCAACTGCGAGATTGTCCCCCGCCGGTAGAGGTCTCTCCGGCGGGACCGACAAACAGAACCAGCTAGCAGATCCACGGCCGGCCCTGCCCTCGCGAGCGGGGAGGGTCGCCGACCAAGGGAGAACGGCAAGATGAACAGGAAAGCGCTCTCGGTTTCGGCCGTCGCGTTCCTCGTAGCCGCCGCCACCGCGACCGCGCAGACCGTCCAGGTCGATGCGGGGATTCCGGGGTATCAGCGCACGAGTGGCGTTTCGGGCAACCTCAACTCGATCGGCTCGGACACCCTGAACAACCTGATGACGTTGTGGGCCGAGGGCTTCCGCCAGCAGTACCCCAACGTCAAGATCCAGATCGAGGGCAAGGGTTCGTCGACCGCTCCTCCGGCCCTGATCGCCGGCACCGCCCAGCTCGGCCCCATGAGCCGCGAGATGAAGGCCGAGGAGATCGACGCCTTCGAGAAGAAGTACGGCTACAAGCCCACCCCGATCCGGGTTGCGGTGGACGCCCTCGCGGTCTACGTCAACAAAGACAACCCCTTGGAGAAGCTCTCGCTGCCGCAGGTTGACGCGGTCTTCTCGAAAACCCGCAAGGGTGGCGCCAAGAAGGACCTGAAGACTTGGGGCGACCTCGGCCTCGGCGCCGACTGGGCCAGCCGCCCGGTCAGCCTCTACGGCCGCAACTCGGCCTCGGGCACCTACGGCTACTTCAAGGAAAACGCCCTGTTCAAGGGTGACTACAAAGACACCGTCAAGGAGCAGCCGGGCTCGGCCTCCGTGGTCCAAGGTGTCACCGAGGACGACTTCGGCATCGGCTACAGCGGCATCGGCTACAAGACCTCGGGCGTCAAGGCCCTGAAGCTCTCCGCCAAGGACGGCGGCACGGCCTTCGGCACGGACGACATCGCCCACATCTACGATGGGAGCTACCCGCTGGCCCGCTTCCTGTTCGTGTACGTCAACAAGGCTCCCGGCAAGCCCCTCGATCCGTTGGTCCGGGAGTACGTCAAGTACCTCCTGTCGAAGGAAGGCCAGCAGGTCGTGGTCAAGGACGGCTATCTTCCGCTGCAGGCGGCGATCGCCTCGGCGGAGCTGGCGAAGCTGAACTGAGGATACCCTCACCCCAACCCCTCTCCCGCGGGTGGGAGAGGGGCTCCCGGGGCGATGAGCTCTCGTAGGGGCGGCCCCCCGTGGCCGCCCTCGTCGTGTCACAGTCTCCCAAACGACCATCGAATCGCGAGCCATGAGCCCCACACCAGCCCCCCCCCCCCCNNGCCCCCCCCCCCGCCAAGACCTCGCGGCGCCGACTGGTGACCGACCGGATGGCTCGCTGGTTCGTGACCGCGGGCGGCTTGGCGATCATCGCCAGCATCCTCGGCATCCTGATCTTCATCCTGATCGAGGTGCTGCCGCTGACCAACAAGGCGACGGTGACGGCGGAGCTCGAGGTCGACCTGCCGGCTCCCGCGCTGGCGGTGGCCAGCGACGAGTACCGCACCCACGTCGCCGCCGTGGGCGCCGATGGCCGACTGCGGGCCGTGCGCCTCGCCGATCGCCAGGAGCGCCTGGCGGTCGAGGTCTTTCCTCTCTTGCCGCCATCGGTGGAAGGCGCGCCGCCCCCTCCCGCCGCGACCGTGCTCGCCGCGAAGGCCCTGCCCAGCGGCAACAGCCACTTCGTGGTCGCCTCGAGCGACGGTCGGCTGGCCGCCACCGCCATCGAGTGGCGGATCGAGTTCAACGAGCAAACCGAGCGGTCGGTCCACCCCGACCCTCTGCCCTCGGTGGTCGTGGAGCTGGACCCGGAGCACCGACCCTTGGGCGCCTTCACCGCCAACCAGGACGAAGAGAACGTCCTCTTCGCCGCTCAGCTGGCCGATCACCGGGTCGTCGTGGTGCGCCGCGAAGCGAGCAAGAACGCCATGACCGGAGAAGTCTCCGAGTCCTTCTCCCGCGAAGAAGCGCCCTTCGACAAGCCGCTGACCGAGCTGGTGATCGACCGCGACCTGCGGAACCTCTACGGCGGCAGCGCCACCGGCGAGCTGTTCTGGTGGCCGCTGTCCGAGGGCGGACTCGCAACCCCGCCGCAGGTGGCGACGGCGGACCCGAGTGCCGTCACTGCCCTGGCGATGTTGATCGGTGACCGGACGCTTCTGGTCGGGCAACAGAACGGCGCCCTCTCCGTGTGGCTCCAGGTGCGCCAGCCCGACGAGCAGATCCGCTTGACCCGGGTGCGCGACTTCGACCACCACAAGGCGGCGATCACCGGATTCGCCCCGTCGGAGCGCAACAAGGGCTTCCTGGCCCTCGATGGCGGCGGCGGGCTGGGGCTCTACCACTCGACCTCTCACCGCACTCTGTGGCAGGGAACCTCCGCTCTGCCCGGACCCACCGCGCTGGCCTTCGCGCCCAAGGACGACGGCGCGCTGGTCGTCGCGGGGGCCCGCCTGGCGACCCTCGGAGTGCGCAATCCCCACCCGGAGACGACCTGGCGGGCGCTGTTCGGGCGAGTCTGGTACGAGGGCTACTCGGAGCCGGAGTTCTCCTGGCAGTCGACCGGCGGCACCGACGACTTCGAGCCCAAGCTCTCTTTGACGCCGCTCCTCGTGGGCACGCTCAAGGGCACGTTCTTTTCGTTGATCCTGGCGATTCCTCTCGGGGTGTTGGGCGCGATGTTCGCCTCCCAGTTCATGCATCCGCGCCTGCTGCGGGTGGTCAAGCCGACGGTCGAGATCATGGCCGCCCTGCCCTCGGTGGTGCTCGGGTTCATCGCCGGCCTGTGGCTCGCACCCTTGGTCGAGCGGCATTTCCCGTCGCTGCTGCTGGCCGCCCTCGTGTTGCCGGCGATGGTGCTCGCGACCGGGCTCGGCTGGCGTTCGCTGCCCCTCGCCATCCGCAACCGATTCCTGGCGGGGACCGAGGTGGGGCTCTACGTCCTCGCCCTGGCCCTCGGAATGGCGCTGTGCTTCGCCCTGGCTCCGGGGTTCGAGCAGATCGCCCTCGGGGGCGACTACCGGCACTGGTTGCTCGACACGACGGGTCTCCCCTACGACCAGCGCAACGCCGTGGTGGTGGGCCTGGCGATGGGCTTCGCGGTGATCCCGATCATCTTCGCCATCTCCGAGGACGCGTTCTCGAACGTGCCGCGGAATCTGGTCTCCGGCTCTTTGGCCCTCGGCGCGAATCGCTGGCAGACGGTCACCCGGGTGGTGCTCCCGACCGCCAGCCCGGGCATCTTCTCGGCCGTCATGATCGGGTTCGGCCGCGCGGTGGGTGAGACGATGATCGTGCTCATGGCCACCGGCAACACGCCGATCATGAGCTGGAACCCGTTCAACGGCTTCCGCACCTTGTCCGCCAACATCGCGGTCGAAATCCCCGAGGCGCCCCAGGGCGGCACGCTCTATCGCACGCTGTTCCTGGCCGCCCTGCTGCTGTTCGCCATGACGTTCCTGGTCAACACCGTGGCGGAGCTGGTCCGGCAACGGCTGCGTCGCCGGTACTCCGAACTGTGATTCCGAGGCGCGCATGAACCACTCCCGACGCGAGCTTCTCGGTGAATCGCTGACCGCCCTGTGTGGCGGCGCGCTCGCCTTGAACCTGCTCCTGATCCTGGCTCTGCTCGGCCTCATCGCCTGGCAGGGATTCGCCTTCTTCTGGCAGAAGCCGCTCGTCGAGCTCGAGCTCACAGACGGACGCAAATTGCTCGGCGAGATCCACGCCCGGGAGCCGCGGCCCATCGAAGTGGGCAAGGCCGAGGGTTCCTCCGGCTACCGCCTCCAGATCAAGGTCGGCAATCGCGACCTTGTGGGGGCGGACTTCCTCTGGCTCGACGAATCGGAGATCGCCCGTCGATCGCACCCCGAAGACGTGGTGCTGCTCGAGCGCCTCGAGTGGGGCAACTTCCACGGCCGGCCGGCCCGGTTGCTCCACGGCGAGACGGTGATGGCGGAGGGCGCCCCTGCCACCTGGCAGGCCCTCGAGCCGCTCCTCGCGGCCAAACGGCGCGAGCGCGACGAGATCCGCGATTTCGAGCGGGGCGACATCGGCGCCATCAACACCCGAATCGACCGCCTGCGCCTCGACCGGCGCAAGGTCGACTTCAACACCGGGCTGTCGGATACCGAGCGGGCTGCCCGGCTCGCGGAGATCGAGCGGAAGACCGCGGAGGCCGAGGCCGAGTATCAAGGCCTAGCGGCGCGCCTGTTCGCCCTGCGCGAGAAGCTGCTGGCGGAAACGGTGGAGATGACCGCGGCGGACGGCGCCACCCAGACGGTGCCGGTCGGCGCCATCGTCTCCGCCATTCAGCCCAACCGGCTCGGCCTCGGAAGCGGTCTGCGGCTCTACTTCGCGCGGATCTGGGATTTCATCTCCGGCGAACCTCGGGAGTCGAACACCGAGGGCGGTATTTTCCCCGCCATCTTCGGCACGGTCATGATGGTCTTTCTGATGTCGATCGCGGTGGTGCCGCTCGGGGTGCTGGCGGCCCTGTATCTGCGCGAGTACGCCAAGCAGGGGCCGGTCGTCCGCGCGGTGCGCATCGCGGTCAACAACCTGGCCGGCGTGCCCTCGATCGTCTTCGGCGTGTTCGGCCTGGGATTCTTCGTTTACCTCGTGGGCGGCACGATCGACCAGCTGTTCTTCCCCGAGGCCCTGCCGACACCGACCTTCGGCACGGGGGGCATTCTGTGGGCGGCGCTCACGCTCGCTCTGTTGACGGTGCCGGTGGTGATCGTGGCCACGGAGGAGGGCCTGGCGGCGGTACCCCGAGTGGTGCGGGAAGGATCTCTCGCCCTCGGCGCCACCAAGTGGGAGACGACCTGGAAGGTGGTGGTCCCCGCCGCCGCCCCAGGCATCCTGACCGGTCTGATCCTGGCCATGGCCCGCGCCGCCGGCGAGGTGGCGCCGCTGATGATCGTGGGCATGGTCAAGCTCGCCCCGGCGTTGCCCGTGGACGGCACCTTCCCCTTCGTCCATCTCGAGCGCAAGTTCATGCACCTTGGCTTCCACATCTTCGACGTCGGCTTCCAGAGCCCCAACGTGGACGCCACCAAGCCCCTCGTGTTCGCCACCGCGCTGCTGCTGATCGGCGCGGTCACCCTGATGAACCTGGTCGCGATCCAACTGCGCAACCGGCTGCGGCAGAAGTACGCCGGCAGTGCCGTCTGAGGACCTAGAGACATGGCCGACCTGCCCTCGATGACTACTTTCGACGCCGCCGCGCCGAGCTCCGAGCTGCTCGAGGCGGCCACGCGGCCGCCGATCGAGCGCACGATCCTCGAGATCGACGACCTCAAGCTCTGGTACGGCGCGGCCCAGGCACTGCACGGGATCAGCCTGCGGATCGCACCGAAGAAGATCACCGCTTTCATCGGCCCCTCGGGCTGTGGCAAGTCGACACTCCTGCGCTGCATCAACCGCCTGAACGACCTGGTCGACAGCGTGCGGATCGAAGGCGACATCCGCTTCGAGGGCGGCAGCATCTACGCCCCCACGGTCGAGATCAACGCTCTGCGCAAGCGGATCGGCATGGTGTTCCAGAAGTCGAATCCCTTCCCGAAGTCGATCTACGAGAACGTGGCCTACGGTTGCCGCATCCAGGGCATCAACAAGAAGAGCCTGCTCGACGAGGTGGTGGAGAAGAGCCTGCGCGGCGCGGCCCTGTGGGACGAGGCCAAGGACCGGCTCGACGAGTCCGCCCTCGGCCTCTCCGGCGGCCAGCAGCAGCGGCTGTGCATCGCCCGCGCGATCGCCGTCGAGCCCGACGTCATCCTGCTCGACGAACCCTGCTCGGCCCTCGATCCGATCGCCACGGCGAAGATCGAAGAGCTGATGTTCGAGCTCAAGGACCAGTACACCCTGGTGATCGTCACCCACAACATGCAGCAGGCCGCCCGCGCCAGCGATTACACCGCCTTCCTCTACCTCGGCCGCCTGATCGAGTACGGCGTCACCCAGAAGGTCTTCGTCAACCCGATGCGGAAAGAGACCGAGGACTACATCACGGGGCGGTTCGGGTAGGGCCTCACCCCCCGACCGCGACCGTCCAGGCGCTGCTGTTGCCGCTTTCGAACCCGTCCACGAACAGCTCGCAGGCGTCGCCGATGCCGTTGCCGTTCCCGTCTTCCTGGCAGGGGTTCGGCGTGTCCGGGCAGTTGTCGCAGGCGTCGCCGCGCAGGTCGTTGTCGCGGTCCTGCTGGAGCGCGTTCGGGGTGGTCGGGCAGTTGTCGGCGTCGTTGGCGATGCCGTCGGCGTCGTCGTCCGGCGGGGGCTCCTGGGGGGGCAGCACGCCGTGGGCCTCGAGCATCTGCTCCTCCTGGGTCAAGGTCTTGGCTTGGCCCGGCGGCGAGGTGACGCAGACACAGGTCGACTCGTAGACGCCGGGCGTGAAGTTCGAGCTGCCCGGCAACGGCGGGTCCGGCGTGCCATCGCAGTTGCGATCGACGACCGCTCCGGCTTGCACTCGCGTGATCCCCAGAGAGGGGTTCGCCGTCTCGACCCAGCGCCCGTTGGTCGAGCCGAACTGGATCTGCCCCATCGCCCCGGCGTCGAGGATCCGCATGGCGGGCGGCGTCGTCCGGGTGAAGAAGAACTTCGGGCGCACCGGCAAGGTCGAATCGAAGGTGCCGCCCTGGGGGCAAGTCCGGTGGATCGTCATCGAACCGGGCACCTGGGGAGTGTCGGACAGGCACACGGCGACAGTCCATGCTTCGGGGTTCTGGCCGCCATTGAAGGTGACGGTGATCGGGTTCACCGACACCAGCGACAAGGCCACGATCTCGATCGGGATGGTGTCCTGGTCGCCCACGTTCGGCACCTGGGCCGTATCGAGCCGCGAAACCACCGTGTCCGTGAACGAGAGCGCGGGGCCCGCGGACTGGGCCAGCGGCCCCCCTTGCAATACGACCGTGCCGACGAAGGGATCCGAGCCGGGATCGAAGAAGCCGGCCGGAATGGGATTGTCCGAAAAGGCCACGCGGGTGATGCCCGTGCCCGGGGTCGACCACAGGTCCACCCCGGGGGCGATGTCACCGGCCGTTTGGGCGCCAGCTGCGCCGGCCAGAGCGAGGCCTGCGAGTACCCACCAGCAGGCTCTGCGGTGGGTCACGAGGACGGGAATGCGGTTGCCACGCATCTTAAACCTCCTTTTCGCGGGACGGTGCGAAGGAGCCCCTGGGCCGCACGGCCGCCGAGGCCCCCGAAGGAGTCGATCCGAGACGGTCCCGCCAGGGGGGGCCGCTGTACCGCAATGCCGGAAGAAGTGCGAAGGTTATCACGTCACTGCCTTCGCTTCGGCCCGGCGTGAGAAGATTCCGCCATGGTTCGTGCCCCCGAGTTTCCCGCCGGACTCGCCTGGGTCAACACACCGCGACCGCTGACCCTGGCCGGGTTGCGGGGCAAGGTGGTGCTCCTCGAGTTCTGGACTTCCTGTTGAATCAACTGCCACCACAACGTCGGCGAGTTGCGCCGGCTTCGTGAACAGTTCCCGGCTTCGCTGGTCGTGATCGGAGTCCATTCGGCCAAGTTCACGGCCGAGCAGGACTCCGCGGCCCTGCGCCAAGCGGTAATGCGCCTCGGCATCGAGCACCCGGTGGTCAACGACGGCAACCACGCCGCCTGGGGGCAGTACGCCGTTCGGGCCTGGCCCACGGTGGTGTTGATCGACCCCTCGGGGCGGATCGTCGACACCCGCTCGGGCGAGATCACCGCCGAAGAGCTGGCGCCGAGGATCGAAGCCTTGCTGGCCCATCCGCTGGCCTCGAACGAGCCGATGCCCGAGACCCAATTGGAAGCGGCAGCGGAGCCGAAGCGCACCCTGGCCTTCCCCTCGAAGCTCCTGGTCGCGGGCGAAAGCCGCCTGTTCGTGGCCGACACCGGCCACCACCGGGTACTCGAGCTGGCCACGGACGGAGAGCGGCGGCGGGCGCGGATCGTCCGCGCCTTCGGTTCCGGTGAACGTGGCTTCCACGACGGCGGGGCGGATTCGGCCGCCTTCCACTCACCCCACGGCCTCGCCCTGCGCGGTGCCACCCTGTTCGTCGCCGACACCGAGAACCACTCCCTGCGCGCCATCGACCTCGACACGGGCAGCGTTTCGACCGTCGCCGGCACCGGCCGGAAGGGGCGGTGGGGTGGCCGCGGCGGCAGTGCGCCACAAACGATCGACCTGCGCTCGCCCTGGGACTTGCTCGAGCTCGATGGCGTCCTCCTGATCGCCATGGCGGGCTCGCACCAGATCTGGTTTCTGCGCGGAGAGGATCTGGGACCGCTCGCCGGCAATGGCCGCGAGGCGCTGGTCGACGGCCCCTTCGGCCAGGCCAGTTTCAACCAGCCGAGCGGCCTCGCCTTCGGCCTCGGCCATCTGTTCGTCGCGGATCCGGAGGCCTCGGCCATTCGCGCGCTTTCGCTCGAGAACGAGCCGCGGGTGCTGACCCTCGTCGGCCAGGGGCTTTTCGACTGGGGGGACCGCGACGGCCAAGGCGGCGAAGCCCGCCTCCAACACCCCGGAGGAGTGGCCTTCGGCGACGACGTGGTCTACCTGGCCGACAGCTACAACCACAAGATCAAGACCCTCGACCCCACGACCGGCGGGGTTCGCACGCTCTTCGGCACCGGCCAGCCGGGCTCGGCCGACGGCCCCTTCGCGACCTCGCAGGTCCACGAGCCCGAAGGCCTCGCCGTCGCCAACCGCCAGTTGTTCGTGGCCGATACCGGCAGCCACGCCGTAAGGGTGGCGGACCTGGATGAGCGGGTGGTGTGGACGCTGGAGGTCGAGTAGCGGCGAGCCCTACATCAGCTCTTCCGACCGCCGGTGGGCGAGCCGAATGGTCGGCTCGCTCTCGGTCTTGGGAGCCGGCAGGAGGATCGCGCGCAGACGACCCAGCAGGAGATTGAGGGGGTTGGTGCGGGAGAGGTACCGGAACACCGGTCGGCGGCGGCGGCCCATATCGGCCCGCAGGCGCTCGAGCTCGGCGTGGCCGGACAGCAGGCGCAAGCCCCGGTCGAGCGTGGCCACGGCGCCCTTTCGATCCCCGGCGAGCAGCTGAGTGCGCGCCAGGTTCACGTAGTTCTCGGGCTGGTAAAACTCCTTCTTGAGGGCGTGACGGCACATCGCCAGGCCCTCGGTCGTCTTGCGCTCGAACTTGGCGATGCCGAAACCGAGGAAGGAGTAGAACAGGCTCGGCAGGCTACCCGTCCGCTCGGCCTCGGCCACCCGCTTCAGGATCGACAGGCCTCGCGCCCAATCCCCCTGGCGACAGTGGGCAATGCCCTGGAGGGCGTAGTCGGAGAGGCGAGAATCGACCACGGAGCGGCGTCCTCAGGAGCGCGGGAGGGGGAAACTTCCGCGAATATACACATCGACCCTGATGCATGCAAGCGGTGATGGGATCTTCAGGCCGCGCCGGCGCGCCCCAGGAACTTGCCTTCCTTGCGCAGCTCGCGCTCGATGCCCTGAAGCAGATCGCTCTGGCGGATCTCCGCCGGCTCCCGCACGACGGCGCGCAGGCAGGCGAAGCGCAGCACGTTGAGGATGCTGCCGCCGGCCAGCTCGTAGGCCTCGGCGAGTCGCGGGAGATCGACGTCCGCGGCCAACCTCCCGGGATCGGCCTCGAAGAGCCCGCGCCACAGGCGCAGCCGCTCCGTGGCGTTCGGCAGCGGGAAGTGGATGATCGCCTGGAACCGCCGGGCGAAAGCCTCGTCCAGGTGGGAGCGCAGGTTGGTGGCCAGGATCACGATGCCCGGGAAGTCCTCGATGCGCTGGAGCAGGTAGGAGACCTGCTGGTTGGCGGCGCGATCGTTGGCGTTCCTCGATTCCGTGCGCTTGCCGAACAGCGAGTCCGCCTCGTCGAAGAACAGGATCCAGTCGCGATGCTCGGCGTGATCGAACAGGCTCGCGAGGTTCTTCTCGGTCTCGCCGATGTACTTGGACACCACCTTGGACAAGTCGATGCGGTAGACGGCGAGGTTCGTGGCCTTGCCGAGGAGCGCCGCCGTGAGCGTCTTGCCGGTGCCCGGCGGGCCGTGGAAGAGAGCGCGGAAGCCCGCCTTCAGCCGTTGGCCGAGGCGCCAGTCGTCGAGCAACGTGCGGCGGTGGCGTGCCCAGGCGAGAATGTCCTCGACCTCGTCGAGGGTGCCGTCGTCGAGCACCAGGTCGCTCCACTCGTAGGGCGTCGACAAGCGCTGGGCGGGGAACTCGGGCGACAGCGGCGGGTCGTAGGAGCGCCCGGTGGTGAGACGCTCGACGTACTCCTGGGTGAGCTGGAGAAGCGATGCGAGGACCGGCTCCCCCGGGTGACGGCTCTCGAGGCGCAGAATGCCCCGACGGAACAACGGGTGGTCGGGATGCAGCAGCCGGCGGTGCGCGAGGCGCCGTTCGAGGTCGTCGCCGCCGAGCAGGAAGAGGGCGGTTTCGCCGGTGGGCAGCAAGCCCCCGTGGGCCACCCCGGGTACCCCGCCGAACTCCGTGAAGCGGCGCTCGAGGGAGCGGTTCTGGAGGAAGAACAGGTCCAACGCGTCGGGCTTCAGGTGCGGCAGAAGGGCCAGCATGAGCACCAGGCGCTCGGCACCGTCGAGCCCGGCGTCGGCCACCACTGCCGCGTAGGGCGGGGCCGGCTCGACCTTCGGCAGCTCGGGCGGCGGCAGGCAGTCGAGGGGATCGGCGAGGTCCGCGCTCTCGCCCGCGTGGAGCCGCAGGCGCAGGTCGAGAACGGCGCGAAACCAGTCGATCTCGGCGGCGAGCACCCGGGCGTTGGCGGCTTCGAAATCGCAGCTCATGGTACTCACCAGGTGACGTGGAGGGCCTGGGCCATCCAGGGATGGAAGACGACGCGGAAGCTCCACGGCACGTCGTCGACGAGGAAGTCCACGGTTCGCCGCTGGACGTGGAGACGCCACCCGTCGTCCCCGGTGAGCAGGCGGCCCTCGCGAACGAGGAAGGTCTCCCGCAGGCCCGCCGTCGAGGTCGCCGCAATGGCCGGCCACTGGCTGATGACCGCCCCGAGGAGCGAATCGCAGACGGCGAGCTCCTCGGCGCCGGCGGCAATCTCCGGATCGACGGGGATCGCCGGAGCGGCACCGCACAGGAGCTTGTTCAGTACCAGCGCGGGCTCCGGCGTGCCCAGGGAGCCGTCCACCAGGTATTGAAGGAAGTGAACGCCCCGCGACAGCGCCTCGGCATCTCGGAATCGGGGCTTTGGCCGCTCGTCCGGCTCCGACGGCGGCGGAGACTCGAGCAAACCTAGGCGATCGAAGAACCGCGGCAAGAACGGTGCGAGCAGCACCAGTCCGGCGTTCCGGACGTAGATCGCGTCGCCCAAGGGCTCGGTCCCCGGCGGCTTTTCCCTCGCGCGGCGCCGGTCTTCGGGGCGCCTTTCGGGGTGCTCGGTCTTGGCGACCGGCGCGCGGCCAGTGCGCGCGGGCACGGTCCGGCCGGCGCGGCCCCGCCAGGGCTCGAGCAGTTCCCCTCGCTCGCGCGCCAGGGCCGCGGCGAGGGCTGGCCGGCCGGCCGCCTGGGCTTCCGCGGCAGCCCGATCCAGCCAGGCGGCGGCGCGCTCGGCGCGGGCCCCGGGGCCGCCCGCCGCGAGCCCGGGCAGGCCCGCCAGGTGGGCCGAGAACGCCCGCGCCAGGCCCGCCGTGTCGTGCGGGCGGTGACCCGGCTGGGCCAGGAAGGACAGCAGCGCCCGCCACAGCTCGCGGCGCGGCAGCGGGGGCCCGGCCCCGTGGCCTCCGCTGCCGCCCCAGGCGGCGAAGAGCACTTCCGCGGTGTCGAGCAGGAGGCGATGCCGGGTCGGCTCGACGAGCGCCACCAGCTGGGCGAGCGCCGCCTCCGGCAAGTCCCGACTCCAACGCTCCCGGGTGCGTGAATCCGCGAGGCCCCGACGCAGTTGCCCGTAGACCTCGACCGGGGAGCTGACCAGGGCTTCCCCGAGCCGCCGCGCGATCTCGATGGGGTCGAGGTCCGCGGCCGCTCCCTCGCCACGCAGAAGAGCGAAGAGCTCCTCACGGCGTCGCTCCTCCTGGGGCGGAGCGGGCCGGGGGGGCGGAGCCGCGGGCACCTGCGCACCCTCGGCCGCCGACAACGCCGCCAGGAAGGCGTCCCGCTGGCGGGTGCCGAGCGGGCTGGCGAGCGCCCAGCGGCCCGCCTCGCGGCGCAGGAAGCGCCCGACCGACGGGGCCAGGGGATGGGCGAAGAGCTGGGAAAGCACGGCGGCGAAGAACTCGGCATCGAGCTCTTCGCTCTGTTCGCGCCGCCACAGCTCGCCCCACACGGCGGCCCGAACGGCGTCCTGCGGGCGCGGCCGGAAAGGCGCCGGAACCCGCGCCAGGGAGTCGAGCAGGGCGCGCAGCACGGGCAGCTGGCGGGGGTAGAGCTCGCGCGCCACGTCCTCGAGGGTCCCTGCCGGGCTTTCGCGGAGCCACTCGGTGCCGAGCGCCGGGGCGGCCTCGAGATGGTGCAGGAGGCTCCGAGCCTCTTCCGGCGAGCGCCGCGCGAGAGTCCGCAGCAGATCTTCCGGAGCGGGCAAGGAAATCGCGGTCTCGCCGTTGCCGAGCAACCGGGCCACCAGGGCCGACTTCAGGCGGTGGGCGGGCCACGACGCCGGCTCTCCCAGGTCGAAGGGCGCCAGGGAATCGGGGGGCTTGGCCGCGAGCGCCTCGAAATCGAGCAGCTCGCCACTCACCACCGCCGCGATGGCCCGGGCGAAGAACCAGCCGCGGTCCTCGGCGCGGGCGGCGAAGGCGGAAAGGGAGGAGCGCAAGGGGCTTTCGGGATCGCTGGCGGCGGGCAGCAGGCGAAGCAGCCAGCGCACCAGCTCGGCCTCGGGAACGTGGCGGGCGATGCGCCACAGCGTCGCCCCGCGATCTCCTCCGGGAGCGCCGGCGAGGGCGTCGGCCAGGAGCGCCGTGGGCCACTGAGGCAGCTCGCCGGCGAGGGCGCCCAGGGTGAGCGGTGGGCTCGCCAGCCGGGCGCTCCAGGGCAGCACGCCGTGAGCCAGGAAGTAGCGCAGGGCGTCGGCCCCACCGTACCGGGCGGTGGCGGGGCGGGCCGCCGAGGCGCTCGGCCGCGGGTAGCGCTCGCGCAGCGCGCGGATCGTGTCCGCGAGCCGCGCCGCTGGCGTCCCGGGGCGCACCGGCCCGAGGCTGGCCAGGAGGTGGTCCAGCCAGGCCGCGGGGGTCAGCCCGTGGGGCGGGCGCACCGCCAGCCCGGCGCGGCCGCGGCCGACCACCTGCTGCGCCAGCCAGGCGAGGGTCGCCTTGGGCAGCAGCCCGTCCACCCACCCCGGCCGGGACGAGCCCGGCCGCTGCCCCAACAGAATCGAGGCCGGATCGGTAGCCGCGGCTCCCTGACCTTCTTCGGCAGCAGCCGCCCCCCGTGGCGGCCGGGGTGGGTGGGGGTGAATCTCCTCGTCGCGCAGGAGCGCGGCCACCACCGCCGGCAGGGACGACCGCAGGGGACCGCGGCGGCCGGCGCGGACCAGCCCGCGGCCGAGGGTGGCCAGAAGAGCGTCGAAGGAGATTCCCTCGCGTTCCGCCAAGCCCACCAGCAGGCGACGGACGAAGCTCTTGCGGTTGAATTGGGTACCCGGGTCCTGGAGCAGGAACAGCTGGGTGAGCGTCCACAGGGCCACCCCGAGCTCGCGGTCGGACAGGGGCACCAGGCGCTGTGTCCGGTGGACCTCGCGCAGACCCGCCAGGTAGGCCAGGATGAGCGCCGCGTGGCGCGGCTCGAGGCGGCGGGTGAGGGCCGCGAGGGTCGTCTCGCCGATCTGCCGAACGAGCCGCTCGAGGGCCGTTTCCTGATGGGCCAGCCCGCGCAGTCGTCGAACGAGCTCCCCCGGGTCCGCGGCGGCGAGATGGGCGACCAGCGGGTCGAGGGCGAAAGTCGGCGCCTCCGCGGTGGCCCAGAACGGCAGAATGCCGGTGCGCAGGTAGTGCTCCAGGAGCTCGCCCCGGGTCTCTGCCGAGGCTACGGTGCGCGCCGGCCCCTCGGACGTTGCCAGGGCCTTCGCGAGGGCGCGTCGCAGGGCCGCTTCGAGGCGCCGGGCCACTTCGTCCTCGAGCCCTTCGAGAGCGCCGAGGGGCACGGTGCCGAGGTCGAGGTCCAGGCGATCGAGGCGCACGTGGACGCCGTCGCGATCGTGCTCGTCGAGCACCCGCTCGATCACCGGTAGCCAGGTGCGGCGGTTGAGCGTTCCGAGGTGCGGCTGGAGGGCCAGAGCCGTGGCCTCCCGGCCCACCGCGAGCTCGATCCGCTGGCGTCCCACGTGGTGCCGGGGCCGTTCCACTCAGTTCTCTCCGTGGCGACCGCAGGTTTCGAGGAAGCGCCGCAGGCGGGCCGAGGTCGCCGCGCGCTCGCGCCGGGTGCCGCAGCGCAGGGCATGGCGCCAGGCCCAGTAGAGGTGCTCGAACCGGCACAGGGCGCAGGGCCCGAGGAAGCAGAAGTTCACCGCCAGATGGGCCGGCACGTTGGTGCGCAGGACCTCGCGGGCGAAAATCCGGTAGTCCTCGCTATCGGCACCATGGCCCGGGTCGCCGAGCACGGCGGTCAGGGTGTAGTCGTAGACGAAGGGCGTCCGCTCGTCCGTGCCACGCTCGCGGAAGCGGCCGTAGCGCAGCAGGTTGTGCTCGACGATGTAGAGCTGGCGGGCGTTCCCACGCAGGGATTCAAGCAGCGTGGCGAGGCCGTCGCAGGCGCTCACGGCCGCGGCAGGGGTCGAGTGCGTGCCGAGGAGCCGCCAGGGCTCCCGCGCCTCGGCCCGCCAAACGACGGAGGTCCCCCGCTCGCCCGGCAGGCTGCCCACCCGCAGATCCCCGGGGCCGCCGTCGCCGGGCGCCAGCAGGCGTTCCGGCAGGCTGACGCCGCGCACGGCATCGAGGCTGCCCTCGCCGACCGGCACCACGACGCGGAACTCCGCGTCGACCGCATCGTCGTAACGGCCCAGGGGGCGTCCGAGGGAGGCCTCCGCGTCCCCCTCGACCAGGCTGACGCCGAGCTCGTCGAGCAGGTCGACGAGCGGCCGGCCCTCGAGCGGCGCAAGCCCCAGCTGGATGCGGGACTTGATCTCGAGGCCCGCGCGATTGGCCGGGCTGGGCGGCGCCAGGGTATCGAAGCCCCGCGCGCGATCGGCGGTGGCCGCGACCAGGCGGGTGAGGAGCGCCAGCTTCGCCGGCACCAGCACTTCCAGGCTCGCGGTGCCGCCCTGCTGGGCTCCCCACACCTGGCCGTCGGTCAGACCTTCCGCGAAGCGGGCCAGCAGGGCATCGAGAAAGCGACTGCGCCGCTCGGGCACCGGGTCGGTGTCGTCGATCAGGTCGACCAGCCCCTGGTGGTAGCCGGGCGACCCCGGTCCCTGCTGGCCGGGCAGAGACAGCAGCGGCTCGACATCCGGCACCAGGCCATCCAGGTACTGGTAGAAGTAGGTGTGGGCGAGGCGAGGATCGGTCGAAAACAGGTCCTTGGCGGCGGCGAGCTGGGCGAAGAAGTCCGCCATGAGCTGCTCGAAGACCAGCAGGTAGCCCTTCAACTGGCGGGCCTGGGCGCGGCGTTCGGGGGGCGCCGCCGAGGGCAGGCCATAGCTGCCGATGCCGTAGACCTCCGGATATTGGTTCTGGATCGAGCTGTAGGCCTTGAGGTCGCGCCACACGCCCTTCGGCATCCCGAAGTAGTCGCCGTACTCGAGGGCCAGGGGGTAGCGCCGGCGCTGGACTGCCCAGCGCCGCTCGAGCTCCCGCCGGACCCGCCGGGCATCCGGCCGGACTTCGACGCCGTTCAGGAAGAGGTGGATGGCGAACCGTCCGTCGCGGCTCTCGGGCTTGGTCTCGAGGACCAGCATTTCCCGCGGGCCCACCGGCACGGGGGTGGACGAGGTGGGCGGCGGTGGCCGGTGGCCGACCCGCATCCGGACGTTGCGCACCCCCCGAACCCCGGTGGCCGCCGCGATCACCTGGCCGAGCTCGAAGGCGGTGAAGGCGGTGGCCTTCGGCAGAAGATCGGCGTCGTCGTAGAAGCCGTTCAGCATCAGGGGGCCGTTGAAGATGGCGGAGGGCTGCCGGCCCGCGGCGACCTCGGCGGAGAGCGGACGGCGGGCCAGCTCGGGCGCCAGGAAGTTCCCGAGGTCGAACAGGATGCCGGCCAGAATGGTCTCGGCAGAGGGCGTCGCGTCGATGCTGACGTCGGCGCCGACGACCGTCTTCACGGGGCGCATCACGTAGACGGAGCGCAGGTCCTCGCACAGCGTGCGGTGGTGGGCATAGAGCCGCCGGGTCTCGCGCTCGAGGCGCTCGGCCAGGTGCTCGAAGTCGCAGGAGTCGTCGCCCACGTCCGGCGCCCACAGGCCGAGATCCCACAGGCCCCCCACCCGGCCCTGGTCCTTGGCCGGGTAGGCCCAGGCGTTGGCCACCTCGGGCAGGCGGTCGACCAGGAGCTTTCTGTAGTCGTCCTCGGTCAGGGGCTCGCCGGGGAAGATGCGCTTGGCCGAGTACAGGGCCTGGCGCCGGCCGTCGATCTCCCCCAAGGGGCCGCGCACGAGCAGGTCCGCCACCGGCAGGGCGGCCCGGAAGGACAGGTCGGTCAGGGCGTAGCACAGCTGCTCGAGGGTGGTGACGCCCGGGTCCGATTCGTTGTAGTCGGTCCAGATGTTGCCCGAAAGCTCCTGGACGAGGTGGGTTCCGCGCTTCTTGAGCGCCGCGTACTCGAGCCCGGCATCGGTCGGCGCGAGGGCGGAAAGCGGAGTGAGTGCGGTCGCCATAATCGAAGCCTCGGGTCAGATGTTGGTGCGGCGGTGGATCTTCGCGGAGAGGGCGGCCAGGTAGCGGGGCTCGAGGGCCGTCCAGCGCCCGAGGGCGTCCGCCAGCACGCCGAGCTTCTCCGCACCGGACAAGGCCGAAAGGTCGGAGGTGGCCGAGGCCTTCTCCTGATCGGCCTTCTTCAGCTGTTCGAGGATCTTGGGGTACTCGACCTCGAGGCTCTTGCTGGGGGTCTGCTTGACGACCATCTCGGCGATCCGCCTGGCGCGATCCTCGACGGACTCCTCGAAGTCGAAGTCCTCGTCGTCGTCGGAGTTGCCGACCTTCTTGGCCGAGCTCGTCACCGCCAGCTTGTTTAGGGCATCCAGCAGGTCTTGCAGGCGATCGAGGGAGCCGTCGAGAAGAGCGAGGTCACCCCAAATGGTGTCGTCGTCCGGAACCCGATTGGCGAACTGGGAGTCGTAGGCCGCTTGCGCCTTGCCGGTCCGGAAGGTGTCCTCGACGGTCCAGCCGAGCACATGGCCGTCCCGCTCGTGGGGCATCTGCCGGTAAGCGACGAGATAGGCCCGGTAGAGCTTCGCCGCTTGGGTCAGACGGGTTTCCTCTTCGCGATGGTTGGTCAGCAGGCTCGCCACCTCGCTCACGGCGCCGCCCTCGAGCTCCCCGGTTCCGAGATCGAGAGCCAACATGCGGACACCCACGAGGAGCACCTGGAGGGATTTCGAGTACAGCTCGAATTGCGAGGCGAGCGCGCGTCCCGCGTCCTCCATCGGGTCCAGCACCGCGCGCGGGTTCTTGAGCGATTCGCTCCACTCGGTCGTGGCCTTCTGCGTCGCCTCTCCGAGCTTGGCGAGCTCGCCCTTGGACTGGACGGCGGCCAGGCGAATGTTCGAGGGAAGCTTGTGCCGGAAGAGGCCGGTATCGTCGTTGGCGGCCGCTGCCTGCTGAGCGACCCGGAAGTACTGCTCCGCGTGGCGAGCCTCGTGGTAGACGGTGCCCACCAGCTCGGCGAGGACGCCGGGGTCGGCGCTTGCGAGGCTCTCGCGGAGGATCGACATCGTCCAGGTCGTTTCGTCGAAGTGGGCGGAGTCACCCAGGTCCAGCACCGCGATCTCGACCGGCGGCACGCCGGCCTTCGTCAGAACGCCGTTGATGGCGTCGCGGAGAAGCGCCACCCGCTCGCCGGGGGCGACCTTCGTCAGCTGTTCCGCGAGCGGCAGGGCGTAGGCGGCGATGGCGTCGGGCTCGGCGAGGCCGTTGCCGGCGCGCTGGGCCACGCCACCCCGGCCGCGACGCGCGAGCCGCGTCGCCACGGCCAGCTGCGCCGTGACCCGCGGCGAGCCATCGAGGGCCCGCTGGACCGGCGAGGCGGGACGGGCCACCGGGACCGCGGAAGGCGGGCTCCGGCGAAGGGTTTCCGTGGCGAGCTGTGCGGTGAACACGGCGACTTCCTTTCGATCACGCGAGCAGAACGGCGAGCGAGGCGAGGGCCTTCGGCCGGTAGACCTGGTAGCCAGCCCAGATCGTTTCCAGCGTGAAGGGCAGGCCCCCGGCGAGCCGCTGGGCCTCGGACGCCATCCGTTCGTGGACCTCGCCGAGGTTCTTCGGCGCGGGGCGGAGCATCTCCTCGAGATCCACGAGCGGTGGCAGATCGTCTTCGTTCCCCTCGAGCGGGGCTTCCTCCCCGTGATACCGGCGGATCGGCTCGTTCTGGCTCACCGCGAAGGGGTGCTCGACGTTCGAGATGACGTCGTACTCGAGCCACAGGCCGACCTCCAGCTGGGCGCGCGCGATGAGCTCTTCGATCTTGGTGGCAGCTTCCTGGCTGGGGGGAGCCGGATCGAGGTGGACCGGCGCATCGGCGAGCGCCCCCTTCGCTTGGTGGATCCAGCCGTTCAGGGCGTTCAGGCGGTTGCGGACGGCTTGCCAGATCGGGGTGTCGAGCGTTCCGGCACGGACCGCCTCCGCGATCCGCGGGTCGACGAACAAACTCGCGTCGGGAGCCTGGAGCTGAAGGTCGACATCGCCACGGAGCACCTCCGGCTCCACCTGGAGCTCCCGGCGCACGTGGCCGAGCTCGTGGAGCAGCACGGTTGCGAGCGACAGACCGGTCTTCGGCGGCGGAATGTCCTCGAAGCGCGGTCCCTGGAGGTCCGGCAAGAGCACGCTCGACGGCCGAAACGAGCTCTCCTCGCGAGCGAGGAACGAAAGCTCGGGGAGAACCTGCGGCACGGATCGCTGCTCTTGCGAGGAAGAGAGGGTCTCGGTAATCTGGCGCAAGAGAAATTCGATCTGGAGGTCGAGGGGAATCTCGAACCGTGGCCCCCTCGAAATTTGGCTGGAGGTGGTGAGCGCCTCCGCCACCAGGCGGTTCAGGTCCCCGCCCGAGCTCGAGCTGGAGGTCCGGCGCGGCGGCTCGAAGCTGCGCGGGTCCTGGCTGCGCACCGGGTCGAGCCGGAGGCCGCCGAGCTCCCGATCGTTGATCGTGACCAGGAAGTCGACCGTGCCGGGCGTGGCCGTGTGGTCGCCGGCGCGAGCCTCGAAGTCGTTCCGGTTGCGGGGTGTCTTGCGCCACGACTCGCTCTGCCGACCGGCGCTGCTCGAGATCAGCACCACCAGGGGCGACTTCTCGACGGCGGTCAGGACGGGCTCCCCGACCAGGCTTGCGAGAGCGAACGCCAGTCGCTTGTCGGCGTCGTCGGCGAGCCGGATCACCCGCTGGGCGACCGGTGCCTCCGAAACGGCCCCGGAACGAAGGCCGCTTCCCGCCTTGCGCTGGACGGTGAGGGCGCGTTGGCCCATCACGTCGGCCTCGCGCTCGAGCCGCGGGTCGTCGTTGACCGGCGTTCCGGCCACATCGAGGGTCGGGCTCACCCCCCCCGCCATCTGCTGCGCTGCGTGCCAGCCTTCGTGGGGCACGTTTTCTTCCTCGCCCGGGGCCACGTAGATGTGGGGCAGCTGGGTGTAGGCCTTGGCGTTCAGCTGGGCCGGCTTGGGCGAGTCGTAGTGGACGCGGACCGGCGACAGATCGCGCCCCGACAAAGTCTCGAGCCCGCTCTTGAGCTCTTCGCCAAGGCCCGTCTCGTCGGGCTCGGGCACCCGCTGGGCCGGCGGCGGCGCCACCGGCCGGGCGGCGAGCAACTCTCCCATCTGCGCCGCTTCCCGCACGGCGGGAACGCGCTGGGCCAGCTCGTCGTGGGCGGCGAGCTGGGCCGTGGCGGGCGAAGCGCTGGCCGCGGCGTCCCCGCGGCCGGCCCGGCGGCCGGCGCGCGGCGCGGCCTCGGGGGCGCGCAGGAGTTGGGCGTGGTCAGCCATGAACGAGCCTCTTTCCGATCAAGTGGGACGGTAGGGCGTCGCGTACCAGGCGGCGTTCATCTCATCAACGCCGGGCAAGGCGGGATAGAGGTCCTCGATGGCCTCGGCGAGGCCGAGCTCGGTGTCGTAGGTCTCAAAGACCGCCTGGCCGTGGGAATCGAACAGGGCGAAGCGCACCCGGTCGCGGGTACTCACGTTGGCCACCATGATCGTGGCGCCGCCGATCGTCACCAGCAGGCCCGTGCGCGGGCCGCCGCGGGTGAGCTGCCGGGCGATGCGCCGGTAGTCGCCGCGCACGCCATAGAGGTACTGCGGGCCGGCCGCGTCGATCGCCGCCTGATCCACCCGCATGCCGGGGAATTGGGCCTGAACCTCGTCGTGGGCGAAGTAACGCTCGTCCGGGGATTCGCTTCGCTCTCTCTTCGACGGGCTCGACCGCTTTTTCGACTGCGACTCGCTGGGCGCCGAAACGGTGCTCGTCGTGGCTCTGGGGGCCTGCGGCGAGGTGTTGCTCGTGGGGCTCGGCAACAGCGAGAGGAGCAGCGAGGACAGCGGCGGCGGCCCCATCTGCGGGGCGTTCGTCATCGTCAAGTCCGATGACGGCATCGTGGTCGCCCGCGGGCCGAGCAATGAAGGCGGTGAGAGCACGGTCGACGGACTCTCGAGAACCATGTCCACCACGGGCGAAGGACGCGGCAGGGTCTGGCTCCGGCTGGTCGTGAGCGGCCGTTCTACCGACAACAACGGCGCCGGCTGCGGGAAGAGCGGCTGCGACGACGAGCCGAAGGTGAAGGACGGCAGCAGCGAGGGCAACAGCGGACTGGACAGGAGTGGGCTCGAGGGCATGGCGCGGGCCGTGGCCGACCGCTTGGGCGCCGGCACTTTGAAGACCGAGCTCGAGCCACCACCGGAGCCGGACGGCGGACCGCCGCCGCCGAGATTGCGGCGCAGATCGGCGTCGACGTCGGTCCCCGCGGCCATCAGCGTCATCAGCATTCGCTGGTCGACCCGTTCTCCCGGGCTGTTGAGCACCTGTTCGAGGGCGCAGGCGGCGATCGAGGTGCACGCGATGCGGCCCGAGTGGCCGCGGTTGAACATCCCCGTGACCTGGTGCTGGCCGAGCGGGTGGGCGACGCGGCTCCGGGGCCGGCGCACCGGGGCGCGCATCTGGGCGATCAAGGCCAACAGGCGGGCGAGCTCGGAGTCCTCCTCGCTGCCGGAATCGCTCCCCGACCCCGAGCCGCTGGCCCGGCCGGCGTTGATCAGTGCCAGGCGCTTCAGGTACTGGTAGCGGGCGACCGAGAGCGGCTCCGGCATGTCGCGATCGAAGTCGTAGTTGGGATGGAGCGCGAGCCGCGCGCCCGCGGCGGCGGTGCGCTCGATCGCACCCTCGTACTCGTACTGGCCGGCCCCCGAGACCTCGATGCGGATGATCCCCTGGGCGCGCAGCCGCGCCGCCCGTTCGACCCCGAGCCGCTCGCCCAGGGTCGCCCAGAAGGCGGCGATCACGTCCGCCAGCTCCTGCGCGCAACCGCCGGTGTAGCCGCTGCCCTTCTTGGCGGAGCCGCAGCTCGATCGGTTGATGACGATGGCGATGACCTTGCGACGGGTCTCGGCCACCGGCTCGGTGCTCGCGCTGGCCGAAGAGGAAGACGCCGGTGTGAACTCCGCCACCGTCTGCTCGACGATGTGGCGCCAGGTCGGGCTGCGCAGGGCCTTGGCCTCGGCGTGCATCTGCTTGCGTCCGCGCGGATCAGTCAGCCCTTCCCCGCCGGTGGCCCCCTGGGAGAACACGTAGCTCCGGCGGAAGGCGGCGAGGTCCACCGAGCGGGTGGCGCCGAGCTGGGTCTCGTTCAAGGTCGGGTGATCGGCGGCATCGCGGGCCGTCGCCTTGCCGTGAAGGACCCACTGGCCCGGGCCGGTGGAGGCGTCGTCGAGCCGGGTGACCAGCATGGCGTTGGTGTCCGTCGCCACGATGGCATTGGTGAGGGTGCGGTTGCGCGACTTTCCCTTGGTGCCGAGCGGCATCGAAACCGACAATCCGCGGTCCTTGCCCACGGCCGACACCGCCTCGGTGCCGGTGTGGCCGCCACTGCGCAGCACCGGCCCGAAGAGCACCGGGTGGCGCAGTAGGAGCGGGCTCACCGAGGCGTACTGCCCCTGGACCTCGCGCACCTGCTCGGGCGAGGCGAGCCGGTCCGCCCGGTACTCGCGCTTCGAGCTCTTGGTGCGCTTGGCCCCCATGCGCGCCTTGATCGAGGGGCTGGTCCGCACTTGCCGGGCCGGGACCTTGACCGTGGAGTAGCCGAGGTGGTCCCGGATCAACTTGCCGTCCACGTAGACGTGGTAGGTCGAGCCCTCGATCAAGGTGACGTAGCCGTCGTGCCAGTTCACGTTGTCGACGGTGAACTGAACCCCGTCGCCCTCGCGCACGACACTGTCCGCCACCGGCGGCGCGCTCGTCGACGGGCTCCCCGAGGTGACGGTCACGCCGGTCGAGTTGGAGGTGGCGGTCGGCCCGCTCATCCCCAAGAGCGGCCCACCGGTCAGGGACGGCGACGGGGCACCCGTGCCGAGCATCGAGGTGCTCGCAAGGGGACCGAGGCCGGTTCCGAGGCCCAGACCAAAGCTCGGCGGCAGGGAGAACAGCGGCGGCAGCAGCACATCCGAGCTCATGCCCGTGGGCGCGGACGACGAGTTCGTAGCGGAGACCATCGCTCCGACCGGGTCGACCTCGTCGAACAGGTACTGCTGGGTTCCCGGGTCGTCGTCCACCCGCACCTGGGTCTGCACCACCCAGCCGACGTGTTCCCCATCGCGGTTGCGTACCCGGCCCCGGAGGTAGCCCGCTTTTCCGTTGGCGCGCACCCGCACTTCCATCCCCGGGCGGCCTTCGTCGGGACCGACCCGGCGCTGGACCACGGGCCCGTTCGCGCTCTTCCGCTGGGCGAGGGCCTCGCCCATGCGCTCCAGGGCCGCCACTCGAGGGCTCTCGTCGAGGGCGCGCTGCACCGTCTCGGTCGGCACGGCGTCGCCCACGGGCGCCGCTGCGGTCGCGGCGCGGCGCGGCGATCGCTCGGGCGTCCGGGGCCTGGCCCTCGGATCGAGCTCGGCGGTGGCGTGCTGGGGCATGGGGGCGTCAGGTCTCCTCGAGCAGGTCTTCAAGATCGACGGTGGTGGTGTCCGCGGCCACTCGCTGCGCCAGCTCCTCATCCTCGAGATCGGGGTCGAACATCCGTTGGACGCTCTTCTGAGCCTGGACCTTGGGGCTCTCGTCGAACAGCCGCTGGAGCGTGCCGGTCGTCCGTTCCGGGCCGGACGTAGCAGTGTGGTTGCCGCCGCAGGCGCAGCGCTGGGCGACCGGGCCGGGGCGGACGATGCGGGGAGCGAGGTCGTTCATGGCTCGTTACCTCTCAAGCGGGGCCAAACAGGGGTCGAAGTCCGGGTCCGGCGGCGCGGTCCCGGCGGGATAGAGGACGTGGCTCGCGGCGGAGGTCAGGAAGTACCAAGGGAGCGACTCCCGCGGCGGGTCGTAGGCGAAGGAGATGGACTCGAGGGCGACGACCTCGGGGCGCGAGGCGAGCCAATCCGCGATGTCCTCTTCGCTCGCGTAGTCGCCGCCCCGGGCGGCGCGCTGGGCGTCGTACCAGGCCGGCGAGAGGTAGCGGGTGAGCTCGGCCTCGAGGTTCGCGAGCTCGGCGCCCGAGGTGCCCCGCAGCTCAAGAGCGGCGGTGACCGTGATCCGCACGTAGTTCGGGTTGGTCACGTGGATCTTGGCGAAGGGCGTGGCGCGAGCCGAGAGGTACTCGGCGATCGTGGCGAGCATCGTGGCCGGGGCGCGCGGCACCGCCGGGTCCTGGGCTTCCTGGCTGACGGAACCGGGCACCACGACCACCAGCACGTGGCCGGGGCGGGGCAGGCCGGCGGCGTCCCGGGCGGGCAGGGCCTGGACCTTCCAGATCGTCGGGAACCGTTCGAGTACCAGGCGCTCATAGTCCCAAGCGAGGGCCGCGCGGTCCTTGTGGCGCAGCCGCTCGGCGACCCGCGCCGCGTAGCCGTCGCCATCCTCCGGCGGCCGGCCGCCGAAGGACTCGAGGGGTTGGGTGACGGACTCGATGTCCGGCAGCTCCTCCACCGCGGCGGTGATCGTGCCGGCGGGCAACGGCTTCGCCAGGTGTTCGCCCATGCCGGGCTCGAGGACGGCGGTGGCGATCGTGGCGTGGGGGTAGATCTGCACCGTCTGCGGGTGCCTCGCGGCCCCATCTTCGACCGCGACCCGCAGCCACTGCTCAGGCACTTCGCCGCTCGCAGGGATCACCGTGTGGCCGTCCAGGGGACAGGCGGGGAGGGCCAGAGCCAGGATGCCCGAGCTGGTCAAGCCGTGGGTGCCGTCGAAGAGAATCTGCTGGCCTTCTAGCGGCGCCCAGCGGTTGCCGGTCAGAATGCTCCAGCCCGGTTCACTCACGGGGTCACCACCGCCCGTGCTCGTGCTGGCGGCGCCGAGGGCGAAGAGCAGGGTCAGGTTCGACGGCGCGGCGAGCCCGCTCCACCCCAGCAGCAGCTGGCCCTCGGCCGCCACCCGAGGCAACAGCGCCGCCGCACCGCCCGCGCTCGGCACGGGTGCCGCGACTCCTTCGAAGGGATAGAGGTGGTAAAAGGCTCCGCCCGCCGCCGCCGCCCCCACGGGCACCGAAAGCGTCGCGGCGTAGTCCACGGTCAGCCGCTCGAGGGTCGGCAGGTAGGGCTGGTTGGGGTACCGGAGCACCTCGGGCGGCGCCAGGCACTTCGTCAGACAACTCTCGAGGCACGCGGCGTAGGCCACGGGGTCGTCCTTGAGCGGCGCGCACTCGGTCAGGCACTTCTCGGAGCAGCTGTTGGTGTCCGGAAGATCGGCGAGGACCGAGGCGAGCACGTTGATGGCGTAAAGATCATTGCCGAAGGTGTAGTTGGGGGCCGTGAGCTCGAGGCGCAGGGCACTGCGTGCCGGGTCGTAGTAGGCCGGCGGGCCGCTCGGCACGGGGCACACCCCGAGGTCCGCGAAGTGCGTTGCCGGGCAGAGGGGGCCGACGGCCTCGGGCGGGGTTTGCTCGCAGTCCGGGCAGGTGCGGAAGAGGAACACCGGGACGTTCGCCGGCGCCTCCAAGGGGCACAGCTCGCTGGCCGGGTTCAAGAACCAGGCGCCGGGCTCGACCACCCGCCAGGCTCCCGTGAACTTGGCATTGTCGAAGAGGTCGGGCTCAGGCTCGCCGTCGAGTCCAATGGTGTAGTCGCGGTAGTAGCCCTTGAAGCCATCGTCGTTGGGGGGTAGACCGAACCAGCCGAGGGTGATCTCGAGCCGCTCGGGGACCTTGACGAACAGCTCCGGGTGGGCCACCTCGAGATAGGAGCCCAGAACCGGCACGGCACCGAAGGCCGGATAGGGCACCGCGGGGTCGACCTCGCCATCGGTCGTCGTGACCGCCACGCCCGGCAGGCCCGCCACGTCGACACTCAACCGGAAGCCGGTCACCTCGAGCCCCGCGAAGTAGGGCCAGGGCCAGGTCTGGACGACGCAGGTGCCGGTCGGGAATGCGAGCGCCTCCCGCACCAGTTCGGCACGCAGGGTGGGGAGCACGGTGGGGGTCACGTCCACCGGCGCGGGTGCGTCCGGGTCCGGCGTCAGCGGCGTGATCGGCGCCACCGAGGGCGGCAGCTCGAAGTCCAGGGAGAACGAGGGCGAAGGGACGTCGATCGCAGATCCCGCGGTGTAGCCGGCGAGCTCGAGCCAACCGTCGGCGGTCGACAGCTGGAGCCGCAGGGCCTTGCCCAACACCGCATCGAAGGCCTCCCCCGGGGTTACACCGAGAGCCGTCGCGAGCTCCGCCAGGAGCGGCTCGAGTGCCGCCACCGACTCGGCCGTGAGAGCGACCTCGAGGGTCACCTGGCGGCTGCCGCCGGCCAGCGCCAGGTAGGGCGACGCGAAGGCGAAGCCCAGCCGGGCCGGCGCGCTGACCTCGCGCTCGGTGGCGCCGCTTTCGGCCGGCCCGAAGGTGGTGAAGGGTGGCGGGGCGGACTCGTCGGTGGCGAGGGCGATCTCCGCGGCGAGGTACTCGCGATGGGTCACCACCAGGGGTGAAGACACCGGCCGCGTGTCGGGACAGACGGTGGCGAGGAGCGGTCCGCCCACCCGGCGCAGCGTCCGCAGGGCCGCCAGCCGCGCCGCGCCCACGTCGAGGGAGCGATCCGCCGCGTAGAGCAGCTCGTGACCCGCGTCGTCCTCCCCGGCGGGGAACAGCGTCCCGGCGGCCACGGTTTCGCTCGTCACGCCTTCGTCCTCGGCCAGGGCGAAAGTCAGGTAGACCTGGTCCGGAATCGCCGGCGCGCGCCCCTCGCGCAGCACCTGCTCGCGGTAGAACGAGGCCAGGCGGGCGGCGAAGGTGTCGAGCACCGCCTGGGAGGTGCCGAACAGGTCGGCGAAAGCCAGGTAGAGCGCCGCCTGGGGTGCGTGGTCGCCGGTCGCCAAGGTCTCGGCCAGCGCGTCCCGGGCCGGTCCCCGAAGCTCGATCGCGAGATCCACGAACGGCCCCGCGAGAGCCTCGACGGAGCCGAGGGCGTGATCGATCCGGTCGACCGGGCTCGCCCCGTGGAAGAACGACGCAAGCGGCGTGACCTCGCCGAGCCGCCAGCGCGGCGAGAGCCCGGAGAGGGCGGCGCCGAGGTCCATTGGCGCGGAGAGAGTCGCGGGTGACGCGGCCCCCGCGGCGCCGGCCACGAGGGTGCGGAGGGCCGATCCCAGCTCCTCGTCGATGGCCCGCACCAGGGGGCCCACCAGGCGGCGAGCGCGGCTCCTCGGCGGGGCCAGTTGGGCGCCCCGCAGCCAACCGTCGACTCCGCGAGCGAGGAGCGCGATGAACCCGAACACCTGGCGCAGGCCGGCGACCTTCGCCTCGGTGTCGCGGGCCGCTCGCGTCGTCGCCACCAGGCTCGCCAGCCGCCGCTCGACGAGTGTCACGTCGACCGCCGCCAGGGAGCCCAGACCGATCGTCGCGTCCTCGGCGAAGAACACTTCCCAGTTGCCCTCGACCTCGTCGTCGAGCTCGAAGAAGTTGATCAGGGCGCCGAAAGGGGGCGCGAACTCGGCACGGGAGGCGAGCGTGCGGCCATCCACCGGCGCCGAGCTCTCGACCCGGGCGGCCACTTCGCGGTCGAGCTGGCTGGGCGCGCCATTGACGACCAAGGGAACCGCTTCCGCCGGCGTCGCCGGCGGACCGTCCGGGTGTTTCCCGCGGGGTTTCACGCCTCCGGCCATCGGTTTCTAGGGCGCCTCCCCGGCCAGCGTCCCCTCGTCCAGGTAGAAGGGGTACACCAGGTTGTTGCGCGCGTTGGTCTGGCGAATGCGGTAGTCGACGGTCAGGAGGACGCGGCCGGTGGTCTCGGGATCGGGCTCGATCGTGATGCCGTCGACATCGATGCGGGGCTCCCAGTAGAGCACCGCGTTCAGCACGTCGTTGGCGAGCTCGGTTTTCAAGGAGGTCGTGAGGTTGCCGAAGACCAGCGGCCACAGGCCGGTGCCGTAATTGGGCAGCATCACCCGTTCGCCGAGCTGGGTCGAGAACAGCACCCACAGGCTCTGGCGCACGTTTTCCTCATCGCTGACCATCACGACGCTGGCGGCGCGCCGCGAGAAGGTCGGCGGGAAGCTCCAGCCGGTACCGAGAATCGCGCTCTCGGGGCTCGTCGTCGCCATCTCAGCCTCCGATCCAGACCATCGGGAACCCCATCACCACGGTGCCTCCGTGGGCGGTTTTGTCCCCCATGCGGGCGGCCGGCACGCCCATCACCTTGACCGTCTTCGAGCCCTTGACGATGGCGTCGGGCGGGCCGACGCAGAAGGCCAGGTCGCCCACCTTGGCCGCCGGGAGCCCGCCGATCAACACCTTGGGCGCCCCGGGGCCGAGGATGGGGCCGCCGACGTGGGGGATCGTCACCGGCCCGACCACGGTCTGGAGCGGGCACTGGTGGAGGTCGAAGAGGCGGGCGGCTGGGGGCATGGTGGTCCTCGGTTTCCGTCGTCAGTTGATTTTCACGAGCGAGCCCTTGACCGTCAGGATGCCCGTCGCGGCCAGCTCGGCCAGGCCGTTGGATTTCGCGGAGAGCTTGCCCTTCGCCTTGGCGTTCACTTGCACGCCCTCGAGCGAGGCGTTGGCCTTGGCACTCATCGTCAGGTTGCCGCCCGCGGTCATGGTGATGTTGCCCTTGGCGTTGATCTTCAGGTTCGAGCCGCTGTCGACGGTGATCCCGCCCTTCGACAGCGAGATCTGGTTCTTGTTGCCGTTGTCCTGGATCGACAGCGCGCCGGATTTGTCGTCGAGCTTGATCACGTGTTTGCCCGGGGTGCGGATCTCGAGGATCTTGTCCTTGTCGTCGAAGGTGATCTCGAGCTTGCTCCGGGTGACGATGGCCTTCTTGTCATTGGCCTCGTTGGGCGGGTAGGGCGGCGGTAGCTTCTTCGAGTACAGGCCGCCCAGAACGACCGGGAAGCGCGGATCGTCGTTCAGGAAGGCCACCACCACCTCGTCGTTGATCTCCGGGAAGAACACCGCGCCGCCCTTGCCGGCGGCGGTGTAGAAGCTCGCCACCCGCGCCCACACGCCCTTGCTGCCGGCCTGGAGCAGCGGCAGGCTGACCAGCACGCGGAACTCGCCGCCCGGGTCCTTGGCCACCTTCTTGACCACCCCGCTCTGGAGGCCCGAGACGGCCGGCAGCTGGGCCGAGGCGGGCGGCGCCTCGATGTTCGGCGTCTCGGCCGCGAACCACTTGGGCGACAGGCCGAACTGGGCGGTGGTGAGCCACTTGCCGTCGTGAATGCGGTGATGAACGGCGGAGAGGTACACCGGCCCGTTGAAGCGATTGCCCACGCCGGCGAGCTCGATGACCTTGCCCGTCAGGGCCTTGGCGCTCCCCTGGAAACGCACCGAGCCGCGGATCTTGGACAGCTTCGATTTGAGCAGCTCCGCTGAGGACCAGTCCTGGAGGGCCGTCTTCTCCACGGCGCCCGCCGCCTGCTGGGTGAACTTCTTGACGTTGAACACCTTGGCGAGCTCGGCCGAGGTCACGTCGCCGGCTTCCTTGACCGTCACCGAGCCGGGGCCGGACTGCAAGAGCTTCTGGGTGGAGGAGTCCCAGGCGAAGCTCTGAATGGCCGCGGACGCGAACTGGGTGGCCGCGTCCATCTCGGCCGAGAAATCGAGGATCGAGTCCCCGTACTTGACCTCGAGCACCGCCGCCTGGGCCGTGTTCGGCTCCTTCACCGTGACCTTGCCGCCGTCCACCGAAACCACCAGGCCGTTCATCTCGGCGCGGGTGACCATCAAGTCCCAGTCGCTCGCGTAGTACTGGACGATCTCTTCGTGGACGGTGTTGGTCGCCCCGACGTCCTTCTTGAGGCCGCTCTGGGTGATCAGCTTGCCGATCAGGTCGCTGTCCTTGATCTTCTCGAAGACGGCGTTCTTGCGCTCCAGGGTCATCTTGATCGCCGCGTCGGTGACGTCCACGATCAGTTTCGAGCCGCGGGTCTGGTCGATCTCGAGGCCCTGCTTGACCACGACACCGCGGAAGATCGTGGTCTCCTGGCTGTCGTAACCGGCGGCGATCTCGATCGTCTTGCCCGGCAAGAAAGTGTCGAGGTTGCTGATCTCGAAGTCGGCCTCCGCCGGACTGCCGTCGAAGATCACCAGCCGCGCCTTGGGCACCCGGTTGAGCGCCGTCCAGGTGTCGATCGCGTCGACCTGGAACGTCGTCGGAATGGCCGTGCCGCCGGCCTTGACGGTGAAGGTCACCAGCGACGCGTCGAAAAGGGCCGGCGAGGGTGCACTCACTGAACGTTCTCCGCGAGGGGCGGGAAGACCAGCTGGCTGCCCGGGACGAGGCGGCGGAATTCGGTCAGGCCGTTGACCTGGGCGACCTGCAGGTAGTACCCGCTGTCACCGTAGATCTGGTAGCACAGCAGAGGCAGCGTGTCGCCGCCGCGCACCACCACCACGTGGGTCAGGTCCGGCGAGGTCTTGTTGGCTTTGAGCGCGAGCTCCTTCTCGTCGTTGAAGCCGATGAAGGAGGCGTCCACGCGGGCACGCAGCGGCGTGCCGTCGGGCTTGAACAGCGTGTAGGTGACGTTCATCTCCTGCAACCGGCACCGGAACAGCAGGGTGCCCCACACGAGCGTCAAATAGTTGGGGCTGTGGATGTTGCCGTTGAAGGTGAAGACCAGCTTCTTGAACGCCTCGAGCTGCGGGGCAACGCCGTCCTTGGTGTAGGGCAGGATGCCGGGAACCGCGGTGGGCACCACGCCGGTGCCGTCGAAGACCAGCTCCATCTTGACCACGTCGGCCATGGTCTTGTTGAAGTCCGGCGAGCTGCCGTTGCTACCCTGGGCGCGGACGTCGTTGTAACAGATCTTGTAGGTGTGGGAGTACTTCTCCGGGTTGATCATCACCGGGAACTCCCCCACCTTCGAGGTGAAGTTGCTCTTCTGGTAGGCGATGACCTTCATCTTCTCGAGGCTGCCGAGGAATCCCATGACGTCTATCGCTCCGGTCGCCGGTCGAGGATCTCGAGCACCCGTCGCACGCAGTCTTCCACCAGTTCGTCGCGGTCGACCTCCTCGCAACTGCCCGCTTGGGGCACCCGCGCGCCGCCCGGCAGCGGCTCGTCGCCGCCGTCGTCAACCCGGAAGTTGATGCCGATCTCGCTGATTTCCAAGGGCATGAAGCGCGTTCCCCTCCCTAGGTCGCGTAGCGCGCGGCCACCTGGGCGAGCTTGGCGGCCGAGGCGACGGCCGACAGCCCGCTGCCGAAGGTGAACCGTTCGAAGTAGTTGTAAGAGAACTCGAGGGTCTCGGTGAGGATCTTGTTGTCCATCGCCGAGAGTGTGTCCGTCTCCCAGCGCAGCGGATAGGCGTTCACGACTCCCCAGGCGATCGACGGGAACCCGGACTCGGAGTAGAGGACGACGAGCATGTTCTGGGTGACGATCGGCAGCGACAACGTCGAGCCGATCGTGAAGCCGACCCACTCGCCGAGCAGCGAGTCCGCGGTCACGACGCCGCGCTTCAGGACCAGATTCGAGTAGCGGGCGGGCCGAGGGAGGTGGTGAACGTAACGGTTCTCCCCTCCCTCGACCACGTCCTCGGTGTCGAACTTCACCTCGAGTCCCGACACCTCCAGAAAGCTCGCGTCGACCGAGGTCGGCAGCAGGTACGTGAGGGCACCCGCGCCGATCAGGTAGACGCCGAAGTAGAAAGCTCCCGGAGGGTAGTACTCGGTGTTCATGGCGAAGCTCTCCTTACGGCGACGCGACCACCAGGGTCTCGTAGGCGATCTCGACCGACTCGACGGCCACCTCGTTGCCCTCCGACTTCAGGTCGGTGCCGGTGATCTTGGTCGGCCACGCGTTGTTGAGGGTCCAGGTACGCTTCGGGGTGCCGGTTTCGTCGAGCAGGCTGATCACCACCGTCCGGCGGGCGATGGTGTTCATCTTGATCTCGTTGTACCAGTCCCAGAACTGCGAATCGTTGACGAAGATGCCCTTGCGGAGCGTCACGTTGCCCACCCGGCCGAGGCCGGGCATCTTGATCGGGTAGAAGATCGGGCTGTTGCCGTGGCGATACTCGATCACCTGGGTCTCGCTGTCCAGGCCGTCACACTCCTGGAAGTTGACCTTGGTGTCGTCGCCGAGTTTGACCGTGAAGTAAAACTTCGGTAGCGGCCAATTGCTGTCTTGTACTTCTCCTGCCATGTTTCCTCCCGGTTTTTGGGGTTCGGTTTCCTAGGTTCCGGTGGCGAGGGGCTCGAGGGGCGCCGGGAGACCCGCGCCTAGCCCACGCCCTCCATCTTTTGCTTGAAGGTCAGCTCGATGAACTCGGCCGGCCGGATCATCTGCAGGGTGACCTGAACGACCATGTAGCCGTCCAGGATGTCCTGGGCGGTCATGGTGCTGCCGATGCCGCACTCGACCGTGAAGGCCTCGGACGCGGTGGAGCCCATGAGCCCGCCCTGGGACCAGAGGCCTTGCAAGAAGTTCGAGATCATCGAGACGACCGTGGTCCAGGTGTTGCCGTCGTTGGCGGCGAAGACGAAGGGATCGAGGGCCGATTTGATCGACTGCTCGATGTAGATCAGCGTCCGTCGCACCTGGATGTAACGGTAGTCGGCGCTGTTGCCATCGAGCGTGCGGGCGCCCCACACCACGGTGCCGCGGCCGGTGAACTCGCGCAGCGCGTCGACCGCCTTGCCGTTGACCGGCACGTTCAAGTCGCCCTGCTGCTCGCCGGAGAGCTTGTAGGTCGGCTTCACCACCGAGGACAGCGTGAGGTTTGCCGGAGCGTTCCACACCCCGCGGGTCAGGTCGGTGTAGGTCACCACCCCGGCCATGGCGCCCGAGGGCGGCAACATCTGGTTCTTGGCCAGAATCACCCGCTCGATGTCGCCCATCAAGGGCAGGGAGTTGGTGAGATTCTGGTTGAGCTTGGTGACGTCGAGGGCGGTCGGGATGGCGTCGATGTCGGCCTGGACGAGGATCGCCCGCTGGGTCGCGTCGGCCCCGGTGGTCGGACCGTAGAGGTTCTCCCGCTGCCAACCGAGGACGGTCTGGAGGTTGGCCGTCGCGGTACCTGCCTCGATGTTCTTGTAGGTGATCTCGGTGATCGGCACCACCGTCGTGTCGAGGAACGGGAAGTAGGCCATGCCGTAGGAGAGGCCCACGTCGCCCACGTCCGTGCGGAAGTTGGTGATGATCGCCTCGAGGTCGTCCTTGGTGGTGTACTGCGAGCCGTAGACGTCGAGGATCGAGACCCGGTCCTTGAGCTCGTCGCTCTGGCGGAGCATGGCCTGGACGACGCCCTTGAAGGCGCTCGAAACCCACGCGGGGTCGGTTAAGCCGTTGGCCGGCAGGAGCACCGCGTCCGGCACCACCAGCATAGTTGGGCCGACCTGCTCCTTGATCACGTCGAGGCCACCGATCAGGCCGGCCTCGGTGATCGAGTTGAGGGTTCCGGTCGCCTTGTCCCGGTAGGTCCCCACCGACACGATGTAGGCCGTGCCGCCGCCGTTGGCGTAGAACAGCCGCAGGCTGTTGTAGAGGTTGAACTCGGAGGAACCGACCTTGTCGAGCCGGTAGTACTTGACGGCGGGATTGGCGCCGGTCGAGTCGGTGATCTGGAAGTCGTACTTGCCGGCATTGATTTCGGCCGCGTCCGAGACCTCGACGATCGTGTACTCCGGACGGAAGCCGTAGCCGTAGATCGCCTGGTAGTCGGCCAGGGAGCCGATCTTGATGGCCTTGTTGAGGACGGGTTTGCCGCTGATCTCGGCTTTCTCGGTGTAGCCGATGAAGGCCGGAACGGCGGTCTGGATGCCGACGACGCTCGGCGGGAACGCGGAAAGCTCGTTGACGTAGACCCCTGGGGTCCTTCGGTAGACGGTAGCTGGCATGTTCACCTCACAGCAGTGGCGGTTAGGGGTGTCAGAGGTAGACGTAGATGTCGGAGTGGGCTCGCGGCTCGTGGGCGTCGCCCGGTTGAACCTGGGGGCCCGAGGCCACGGGCAGGCGGTCCACGAGGGTCCGTGACCGCGGCGCCGAGCTGGGGCGTCCCTTGAGCGTCAGCCGGACCTGACTTTGGAGCTCCAAGGGAATCACCTTCTCGGATTGGAACGCGTAGGCCAGGCGTCCGTCGCCGAGGATCACCTCGCGCGGACCCAGGAAGACGTAGCGTTCGCTTTCGATGACGAGGTCCTCGTAGCGTTCGCCCCGCGGGGGGACGCAGTAGTAGTTCCATAGGCTCGATCGCCTTTCGAAGTGGAGCTGGTAGTCAACGAAGGTGAAGGACGGCGGTTCGTCCAGGTTCGGGAACGGGTAGATCCCGGGCTCCGTGCCGGTGGGGTTCGTGAGCAGCAGATCGACGAAGCACAGCGGCATGGGAAAGAGCTGGGTGTAGAGCACCGGCCAGGTGTTCAAGACGACGTCGGCGGTGTCCACGCGGGTGATCCAGTAGAGGTCCTCGGGCAAGGGAGAGAAGTCGAGGTAGACCACGTCCCGGCAGGAATAGGGCGGCTCCCCGGGGAGCGCATCCGCGCAGGTGAGATCCTCCGGAGGCTTGGTCTTCGCGATGCGCGTGGGAACACACCGCGGTGCGCAGATGACCACCTCGCCGGAAATGTCCCGGACCTCGACCTGGAGCACGCCGTCCGGGGTCTCCACGGCGTACTGGGGACCCGTGACCGGCACCAGCTGGTCGCGACTTGCGAAGTCACCCGGGTTCAACACCACCGATCTGACGACCCCTTGCTCGAGATGGGCGTCCTGGTTGGTGAAGTAGAAGTTCTCCTCCGACGGGTTGGTGGCGATCGGAACGTCGCTGACGTTGACGAAGTAGGGGTAGTTCAGGATCAGCAGAAACGACAGTCGGGTCCACACCGGGTGCGGGGCCTCGCAGGTTCCCGGGTTCGGCCAGCGCACGCGCAGCAGGTACTGGACGAGCAGCGGTATTCGGTGTTTCGGGCAGAACACCGAGAAGCTCACGGCGTCGCATTTCCAGAGCAACCCGAGCTCGGCCAGGAACGCCGCCGTGTTGGGGGTCGGCTGGAAGCTGAAGGTGGGCGAGGTGCCCGTTTCCTTTGGGCCGAAGTACCTGTTGAACACGGTCACCCGCAGGAGGCGCTCGTAGTACACGCCCTTGTGCTCGGCCGGCTCCGGAGTCTCGCCATCGACGGGGGCCGGCCGCGCTCGGTTGTGGACCGGCCGAGCCCCCCAAACGCGTTCGAACTGCCGATTGTTGATCCTCACGGTTCGGCCTCCGATCGCGCCGAGCCACCGGAGACAAAGGGCGGGTCCTCGACGTCACCGGGAGCGTGGACCCCTTGGACGGCCCCCGTCTCGCGCTGAATGGCGTCGCTCACGAAGGGAATCAGACGGACCTTGTAGTAGGCCGCGGGCAGGTACTTGGCCCCGAAGAGGCCCAGCAGGTAGTTGAACTCGGTCAAGTCGAGGTTGGTGAACTCGAAGGTCAGCTTGTCGATCCCCGGGTCCAGGCCCGGCAGCGTCTCGTGGTTGAAGACGGGGTTCTGCTGGAAGAAGGTGATCGTGTAGCCGATCATCTCGAGCCCTTCCGGATAGTTCTTCTCGGTGAAGTTGGCCCAGAACAGCACGTAGAGGTCGATGTACAAAGGCGCCGGAACCACCGCGTAGCGGTCCCCCGCGATGGGTACCGCGGGTTGATAGGTGCTGATCAGGTTCTCCCGCATCATGTTCGCGAGCACCATCACCACGCGGTTGGTCGTCCACTCGTAGGGGCGACCTTCCGCGTCCGTGGGATTGGTGAGCAGCACCCAATCCTCCGAGCGACGCGTCGCGTTGGTCACGTACTCGCTGAGCCGTTTGCGCACCAACTCCAACGTCTTGCGGATTTCGCCCATCGGTCTCCCCGGTCCGGCTCTGGGAGACGGGTACTACCCGGCCGGCTCTGCCCCATGCATTCGGTTTTCGAAGCAAGGGCAAGAAGGGCAAGGCGCGTGCCACGGTTGCGCAAGAAGCCAGACAACGCTCGCCACGAGCGCCGGCCCCTGATTCACGGGCGATTGCGCGGAGGCTCGGGGGACTGGCGAGCCCGGCGCGCCGCGCAGAGGAAGGGGAATTGACGTAAGGCTGACGTCAGCGGGACGTCAGAAGGCTCAAGCGAATCAGCCGTTCAAGAGCCGAACGACGAGCGTTTCGAGTTGTACTGCCGCCGGCAGATCCTCGAGGAACCCCCTCACGGCTCGGCGAAGCGTCACGAAGCTCGAGCTCTCTTCGAGCGGGAGCGCCGCGACTGCGGCCTCAACCTCGGTCGAAAGCTCGACGATTTGAGCGTGCACTTCGTTGGAGGCTAGAAACGCAGGTATCGGCAGGTTCCAGACGTGTTTGTCGATGTGGCGCTCGTCTTTTCCGTAGGACATCAACGGGCGAACCCGCCGGGTGACCTCTGCGCTGTTGAGGATCGCACACAGAAACCGAGCCTCCTCCCGCGTCCAAGTCGTGCCCCAGTACAAAGTGTGGTCGATGATGTGGCGCAGGCTCTCGACCCGAGCCGCGGCGAGATGCATTCCCGACTTCGTGTAGACGACGCGGATGGGCTGGAGAGGCAACTGGTTGCTGAGCTTGTCGTGGTAGTTCAGCTGCTCGATTAGCGAAAAGCGGTCGCTCGATCGGTGCTTCAGCCAGAGATCCTCCGCACAGCGCCACCAGCGAGCCAGGCGCGGAGTCATTTCGATCCTCTTCAGGTCGAGGAGCCCTTTGAGGCCGACGGGTAGCACGGCTCGGCCAGCCGGGAGGAGTCGGTAGGGCAAAACTTGCTCTCCCAGGTAGACCGGATACACGTACTCGCTCTCGAGCACCGCCTCCAGGGACTCCAATTGCTTCCACGGGTTCTTCTCGTTCGCGCTGCGCACGGATTCGACCTCGATCGTCCCTTGTTGGAGGCCGAGGGGGCTCGGTGGTTTGGTCTTGACCAGAAACAGCACCCTGGGTACTACCGATGCGCCTTGGCGAAAGCGCCGAGTGTAGGGGGACTGCCTCGCCGGATCGACCGGGGCCAGATCTTCTCGCCGGCGCTCGAGTCTTGCGCAGACCTGCGCCCAGGATGTGATGCCGACATCGAGTCTTCCTGTGAAGAACTCGGCCTGCTTCGGCATTTTCCGTACACCAACCGAAACCCGCACTCCGAATACGACTGCCGAGCCGCGGGGGAAGAAATGGGGTCGCAGGCGCCGAAGGTCCCAGGGAATCTCGAAGGCCACTCCGACCGGATCGACCGGGTCCGGGTACTCAGCCGATCGCAAGCCCTCGAACTGCGCCCGGTCGAGCGTAGCGTTGGGCATCACGTAGGCGAAGCGACCCCCGCGGCGCAGGTAGAGCTGCACGGTCGTGGCGAGGAAAAGTCCCGAGAGATCCTGATGGGTAGCGACCTTGGCACCATGCCAGAGCCCTCGCATCAGGCTCAGGTCGCGGAATCTCAACTGCATCTCAGGGGTCATGTGACGATAGGCGAGCCACGGAGGGTTGCCGACCAGAACGTCAACTCGGCATTCCGGCTGGGCCAGCCAGAACGGGCGAGCCAGGTTGCGTACGAAGTACCCCCAGATGTGGTCCCGCCCCTCGTCGTGGAGTCGGCACAGGGTGGCAAAGGTAGTCTCGACCGGACCGCGATCGGCCTTCGCGATGCCCAGTCGATCCAGAAGGGTGACGAGCGAGGGAACCGGGGATCCTCTCTCCCGGTCTGAGGCCTTGTTGGCCAGCGCGTCAACGAGGGCGTCGAACGTCCGAGCATCCGCAAGCAGCGCCTCCGGGAAACGGAGGTCGACCGACCAAAGAGACTCGCGTTGCTCGACCTGAATGGCGAGATAGCCGGCGGTAAGCAGCGTCGTGCCCTTCCGCTGCCACTGCATCGAGTCGCCGAGGTAGACCGGCACTTGGATCGGACCCCGTTCCGTATTCCGAAGTCTTTCGGTGCCGATGGCCAGGACATAGGTAACCCGGGCCAGAGTGACCGCGACGGGATGGACGTCCATTCCCAAGACGTGGCTGGAGAGGCCCTCGAGTACCGACCGGCTGGCCTGGCCAGCAGCATCGGCGGCGTCGAGGTATCGCCGTACGGCGTGGAAGAGAAACGTCCCGGACCCACAGGCGGGGTCAAGCACCCGCTGAGACAGGGGATCTCTGACGGACTCCTCGATCATTCCCTCGGCGAGCCAGTCGGGTGTGTAGTATTCGCCGAGCTTCTTGCGAGTCTCGGGGCTGATAATGGACTCGTAGAGGACTTTGAGCACATCGTGCTTGACCGCCTGCCAGTCGAAGCGAGCCAAGCGCCGAGCTAGCGTCCGAACGAACGCCTCGCCTCCGGGGGTTCCGAGTACCCAGTCGAAGAAGTCGGGCTCGACCACTCCGTGGATTCCATGCTCGGTGAGCTTGACACCCGAGAGTAGCGTCTGCGCCGAGAGCTGGACGACATCCAGGCCGAGCACCGCGTGGGCGAGGATCTCGGCGGTATTGACTAGCAAGGTGTGTTCGACGAACAGCGAATCGTCGTCCTGGAACTGGGAGCCGAAGGCAGTGGTCAAAAGCTTGGCCCAAAGCTGCCGCTTGATTTGCAGCTCCGGCAAGTGCTTCGAGCAGGCGAAAAGATCGGACAGGGTACCGCGGTCGAGGGCGTGGGCGCTACTGCTCGCACCCAACCGGATGGCGATCTGCTCAGGGTTTGGCGGAATGCTCTGGACCGTAGCTAGAACTCCCTCGAGCCACAGCACTAAGCTCTCGACGTCGGGCTTGTCCTTCCGGCAAACGAGCCTCGAAGCCTCTCGCAACCCCCCTTCGGTAAGGTGATAGCAGCGCCACTCGGCGCCGTCCGTGAGAACGCCGACGTAGCGCCGTTCGAGACTCGCCTCGCGGGCCCGAACGTAGTCGGTGAGTTGATCCAGGGCTGCGTCCAGCACGCCCCTGCGTCGGAGATCTCGCTTCACTTCGATCACCGTCGTGCCGGTCTCGACGTCGATGCGGCGGCGATCGCCGACCGGCGACTCGAGAACGACCTCTCGCAGATCATCCTCCGCGAGCGCAAACGGGGCCGTCAGAAGGAGCGTTCGGACATCCGCCTGAATCGTCGCCTCGGATCGGTTCCCTCCCCGATCGGCCAAGCGAGAGACGACATCCCGGAGATTCTGCATTGTGCCGGACAGCCTATCGTGGGTGGATGCTTCGGCGACTCTCAAGCGTTGGCCAGCTCGTCCTCGAGGTGGTCCGCGATGCCGCGGGCGATTTCGCGCTTGCCGTGCCAGCGCACCGGGGAGGCGGGGCCGGTAACGAGGTAGGCGGTCTGTTCGTCCCCGGCGCCCATCTCTTCGCCCCGGTTGGCCACGATGGCGGGGTAGCCGCGCTCGATCCGCTCTCGGGCCACGACCAGAAGCTCGTCCAGGGAAACCCCTTCGAGGTACTTGAACGTGACCATGTAAAGCTCGGGATGGCGGGCCTGGACCTCGTCGATCACTTTCGGCGTGGGCACCAGCTTCACCGACCAGGCGTCGAGGTGGCTGGGCGTCTTGCCGGGGAGCACTTCTTCGGGCCGGTAGTCGGCTACACCGGCCGAGAACACCCCGAAGCGGTACGGCTTTGCCGCCAAGGTCTCGAGGACCAGACGCCGGTAGTCGTCGTAGGTGCGGGCCACGGTGAAGGGCAGGTGCTCCGGGGGGTGGTAGGCACCGTCCCCGTGGATCAGCTGGACGGCGGCGCCGCGCAGGTAGAGCTCCTCGCAAACCAGCGCCCCGAGCCGACCGCGGAAGCGGTTGACGATGCGCCGCACGTTGTCGATGGCCACCGGGGTGGGGCCACCGGTGACTAGGATCGGCACCCCGCGCAGGCTCGAGGTCGAGACCGCCCGGCAGGTCTCCGCCACCAGCACGTCGTCCGCCGGCAGGTTGTGCTTGCCGTAGTCCTCGCGCGGCGGGATCACCCGCACGCCCATCTGGTGGAGCCGCCGCAGCGCCTCGGTGAGGACCTGGGTGTGGAGGCTCCCGTGCATCGTGGGCGCCACCAGAAGCTGGGTCTCCCCGCGTTCGACCCGGCCCAGGGCCGAGGCCAGCGCGGACGTCACGGGCGTGTCGGCGATGCCCCAGGCCAGCTTGTTGAGGGTGTTGTAGGTGGCCGGTGCCACCAACCAGGCATCGAAGGGTTCCGCATCCGCCAGGTGCTCCGCCGCCGCGGTCAGCCGCGTGACCACCGGATTCGTCGTCGCCCACTCGAGCGCCTCCACCGCCACGTAGCGCCGCCCCTCCTCCGACACATAAGCCACCACCTCCGCGCCCTGCTTGCGCAGCGCCCGGGCCAGCATCGGCGTCTTGAACGCCGCGATGCCGCCGGTCACCACCAGCGCCACCCGCTTGCCCTCCAGGTGATGCCCGTCCCGCGTCACGTCGTGGTCGCCCATCGGAGATTCCGGCGGAGGGGAGAAGTTCCAGTCGCTCATGGGATTTCGCTCGACAAGGGTAGTGCAGGAAAGGTCGCCCGGGGCGACGTTCTTAGCAGTTCGGGTGGGGGAAGGGCAAGCTGCGTATGCGACCCCACCGCATTCACCTTTGTCTCAAGAATAATAGCCACAAGGCGTCATTCAGCACTTCCGCCCTGCCGACCGGACAGCTCGTCATGTCTAGCGCCGACGCGAGAGCTGCTCGCTACAATGGGAACCCTTTCGCGACATCGAGCAAGGCCCTAATCATGTCATCTCGATAACGCTCGATCGACTGACCCGCTGATTTCAAAGTAGCGTGACTCACGAAGCATCGGATCTTCCTGGCCCGCTTGCGCTCTTCGGAAGTAACTTCCCGAGCCAGCGCGGAGTATTCTTCAATTGACTCCCATCTCTTCTCTGTCTGCAGGAATACCCAAAGCGAGATGCCGGAGGCACTTTCAGAAGCCGTCTGGTCAGGAGCGACTGCCGGACCCTTCGCCCGAAGATGAAGCCTCGACTTGAGCGGAACATCCCAGAGCAATTGACTCGAACCGCGAACAAAACCGCAGCGCAGGATTCGGCATACGCGCTCGTTCACCGCAGCTAGATAGTTCTCCTGATCTACCAGTAAGCACTGCTCCACCGGCGCCTCCGCGATTTCCTGGTTCGAAAGCTCGAGGAGACACTCGTAACCCAACCGGTGATGGCTGACAAGGGAGTCAAGAGGGTTATGGTCGTCGCCCTGATAGAGCGCCCGCAAGTACTCAAGGCTTTCATAGTCACCCTTCCAGAGAGTCGCCGAGAAGTACTCGGAAAAGAAGTCTGGGTTGCTTGCGAGCAGAGACGAGAAGACATGCTTAAGGACGGCCATGACACCTCGGTTGGTTCTGTGCCAGTATACGGTCCTGTACATCTGGTAGACCGAAACCAACACAGCCTCAGCAGCACCAACCGCCATTTCACTGATCCCCAAGCTGCTCAACCCGGGGAAACTTGGGTCGTGTCGAATACAGAGGCCCTCGAGGAGAGCCTCTAAGTCAATCCCCTTGCCATAAGGGACACCTGTCATGTGACTATCGAATCTCAGGTAACTCAACCTGTCGACGTCGATCGTGCCATTGATAATGTCCTTTCCTATAAGCATCTGGGGAGTCATACCAGGCATCCTACGTTTTGAGATTAGCTCTGCTACATCGTCGCTCGAGACGTCCAGGTCGTCCAGTATCTGCCTGAGAGGCCGATCGCCGGCAACTTCGAAATCCAGGAGAGTGCGGAAGGTCTCGTGATCGTAGCTAACGCTTCTGAGGCGATCGATGCTCCCTAGCGTGCCGACCTTGTGCAGGTCCTCAAGAGAATGAGCGAACGGGTACTGGCCAATATCATGCAGCAATGCCGCCATCAGTATGGTGTCAATCTCGCGCCTCCCGAATAGATATCGAAACACGGGCTCTTTGTTTAGGGCCCTAAGAAACCTCTTGGCGAGATGGAACGTCAGCAGACTGTGTGCAAATCGGCTGTGAGTCGCTCCTGGGAAGATCTCCTGAAGTAGCGATAGTTGGCTCTGTCTTTTGAGCCTCTGAAAGAGCGGATGGTCCAGGATCTCTCTTGCTTCCTCAGCTACAAGGACTCTGTCGTTGCTTGTGACAGGCACTCGTGGTCCCGGATAGCGATCCGTGAGCAGCGGAGAAGCAAGTGCGTGACGATCTGCGGGCCCCACGATCTTCCCCAGAATTTCGAATAGGTCATTCGCCGTTTTCACTGCGCCCGGCGACGGAGCCAGTAACTCATCGACTATCATTTCAAGAACAGCAAACTCCGGCCCGACGACAACACGCCAGAATTCTTCCTTCCTTCGCTCCTCGTCCTTGGGCAATTGAGGATCACTTACCGATCCGCGACGAAATCGATCAAACAGGAACTCTTCGAGAGTCTTCCCTAAGCAAAACAGGTCGATATATTTCCACCACTTGTTCAATTGCTCCCGCTCTATGGTTGCAAGCGTTGGGTTATGGCCAAGCGATGGCAACAGATTATTGGGGAAATACCGCTCTGATCGGATCAGCTGCGTACGCTCGACTCTGGCTTCATCTATTTTCTTCCCAGCGCCAAGGTCGGTCAGGAACAGTTTCGTAAATTGGCTAATAGGAAATGGCGCTTTGCGCGCGCGCGTGCTGCCGGTAAGGACCATAAAGTTGCTCGGCTTAATATCCATGTGAACCACTGAGGATGCATGCAGCTCCAACACTGACTCAACTGCCTGCGACAGCAAAGAGAACAGAAGGTCGCGAAGCTGCACTCTCAACTTGTGGGGTAGGGGCTCCGTGGCAAAGTTTCGTAGCACCTCTTCAAATATGAAGCGGCGAAGCGAGATGCCGCTCACAAAATCCATAACATAGGCGTAGCAGGACCGCCCGTCGCTTTCGAGGAGATCATAGTCAAGAATCCTGAGAACATTCTTGAAGGGGGAAGCGTTCGTCAGTTGTATTTCACCCTCATAACTGGTGCTCGCCGAAAGTCCTGCGAAGTTCGCCGACGACTGAAACTTGATTGCTCTGGGGATTCCGATCGCGTCTCTGACACGCAGAACCACGCCATATGAGCCCTCCCCGAGTGCCAGTCCGGAGCGAGTGGAGAGCTCGATATCCTCGCTTCCTGGAATTGGCAGGTCATCGCCATCCGGACTTACCAGGGTGTAGCGCCCCATTACTGCTGGATTCGGGACTCCAGGAAGGCTTAAGAGAATTCTGTCTCCCTTGATGTGGCGAACTTGGTAGCCTTTGGGCATTGCTCCCTCTCAATCGCTCGTAGCTTCTTTGGTAATGGTAGCAGAGACTTCGCTTACCAGATGGGGCCGCCTGGGTAGGACTGGTAGGACTGAGCAAGCCGCGCCGGGAAGGAAGCGATTGCATCGGATTGAGCTCGGTCTGGTTCGGTCCTAGTCTTACCAGTAGGAGTCGAACATGAGGATCACCAGAAGGGGCAAGTGACAATACCGATCGATATTCGCGATCGCCTCAGCCTCCTGCCTGAGACGGAGGTGGCCTTCGAGGTCGACGGCAATGCGGTCCGCATCGTGAAGGTACGTTCGGAGCGAAACCGCGGCAGCTGGCGGTCGCCGGCCTGCGAGGCCAGGCGACGGTCGGGTTCAGCACGGAGCTGATCCTGGCGCTGACCCGAGGCGAGTGAGGAAGGAGTCTTTCTGCGCGGACCGCGCCCTACGCGGGTGCTTTCCTGACCGGCGAGGCGTTCATGCGCTATCGCCGCCACGGAGGCTCCCGAACCTGCCCTCTGCCCTACTCTTACATTGGTGCTCACGCCGCGATCGAGAAGCTCCGTCTTCTCATCCGCGACGCATCTCGCTACCGAACCTACTTCTCGACCGTGGAGATCGTGGCGCCAGCCGGGATCTGAGCCATCTCTCCCAACCCCTCCACCCGCACCCCCTCCCGCAGCGGGTACCCCGTCCCGAGAATCGGGGCGACGATCAGGGTTTGGTCGGGCTTGAGGTCCTCGATCGCGTTCCAGAAGCCGGCCGAGGGGTCAGGCGCGAGAGAGGCTTTGCACTCGATGGCGATCGTCTTTCGACCGCGGGTCAGAACGAGGTCGATCTCGGAGCCGTGGCTGGTGCGGTAGAAGTGGGGACTCCAGCCGGGGGCGGAGGCGATTGCGTTTTCAACGACCAACCCCTCCCAGGAGAAGCCGCGAATCGGATGGCCGAGCAGGTCGGCCGAGTTGTCGATTTCGAGCAGGGTGTGGAGCAGCCCCGAGTCGCGCAGGTAGATCTTGGGCGACTTGACCAGGCGCTTGCCGACGTTGGCTTCGAGTGGCGGCAGCAGGCGGACCATGAAGGTACCCACGAGCAGGTCGACGTAGCGGCGAGCAGTGGTGTGGCTGACTCCGAGGGCGGCGCCCAGGCGCGCAGTGTTGAGCACCTGGCCGTGGTGGTGGGCGAGCATGGTCCAGAGCCGACGCAACGACTCGGCGGGGATATCGAAGCCGAGCTGAGCGATGTCGCGCTCCAGGAAGGTGCGCACGAAGCTCTCGCGCCAGGCGCGGCTGGCGTTGGGAGTTGCGGCGAGGTAGCTGCGCGGGAAGCCGCCACGGAGCCAGTAGCGGTCGAGGTCCGCGGCCGAGTCGATTGACACCTCTCCGGCCAGGAACGGGGTCAGCTCGAGGTAGGTGAGGCGCCCGGCCAGGCTCTCCGAGCTTTGGCGTAGCAGCTCCGGCGAGGCGGACCCAAGAATCAGCAGCTGGCCGGCGCTGCCATCTTCGTCGAGCACGCTACGCAACACCGGAAAGAGCTCGGGCACCCGTTGGATTTCGTCGAGGCAGACGAGTGGGGACGCACCCTCTGCCCGCAAGCTGCGGAAGTACAGCTCTGGGTCGGCCAACCGCCGCCGGTCGGAAGGGCGCTCGAGGTCGAGGTAGATCGCGCCCGCCAACTCGGCGACGAGCGCCTTGGCGAGAGTCGTTTTGCCGCATTGCCGCGGCCCGAGAAGTGCGACGGCGGGAAAGTTGCGGAGCGCCTCGGTGACCTCGACCTGGAGATTGCGACCGTGCATATTGCAAGTCTAACTGGCAATTTACACGGTGTCGACACCAACCGAACTACCCCGTCTTCATGAAATGCCAACGGCAATCGCCCACCTGGGGCTGGAACACCTGGGCGTGAATGGCTGGACGGAGCTCGCGGAGAAGGGCGGCCAGGGGCTCGCCGCGGGCGGCGCGCTCGAGGGCTTCCGCGGCGTCGCTGCCGGCCTTGGAGATGTAGGTCTGCCAGGTCGCCTGGCGGATCGAGACGGCGCCGGACAGCGAGACGTTGGGCAGCTTGGCGACGCCCTTCTTGAGCATTGCTAGCTTGGCGCGGAGGTTCTCCTCGCTGTCCATGGGCTCGCGCTGCCACGGCGTATAGGGCTTGGGAACGAGGATGTTGACGCCCAGGTGGATGTGACCGATCTTGCCCGTCTTCCGGGCTTCCTCGAGCATGATCGCGCGGCACTCGGCGGCGAGCGTGAGGATGGCGAAGACGTCGTCCATCGATTCGCCGGGCACGCCGACTAGGAAGTAGAGCTTCAGCTGGGTGAAGGCGTGCCGGAAGATCAGCCGTACCTTCTCGAGCAACACCGAGTTCGGGATCGGCTTGTTGAGTTTCACCCGCAGCTCGTCCGAGCCGGTCTCGGGCGCGAGCGTGATCGACCGGTCGCCGGAGGCGTAGAGGGCGCGCAGCACGCCTTCCTTGACCGCCGGAATGCGAATCGAGCTGACCGAGGTGCGGAAGCCGAGATCGTTGGCCTCGAGCAGGATGCGCTCGATCTCCGGGTGATCGCCCACGGCCGTCGCCACGAAGCCGAGCTGGTCGGTCACGCCGCGGGCCTTGTCGAGGGCGCCGAGGATGTACTCCGTCGGGTGCCAGCGGAACTTGCCCATGCCGAACGTGGCCCAGCAGTACTTGCACTTCTCGGGGCAGCCGCGGGACATTTCGATCAGGAACTTGTCGTTGAACTCGGTCCGCGGGGTCACGATGGCCGTGGTGGGCAAGCTGCCGGGGGCCTGCATCTGCTCGCCGGTGAGCTCGAGCTTGCGCAGCTTGTCGAAGTCGTCCACGTCCTCGGGGGCGTGCAGGCTCGGGACGTAGAAGCCCGGCTTCGCGGCCAGCCGCTCGATCACCGCCTCGCGGTCCGTCTCCTCTTCGAGGGCGGCGAGCATTTCGTCGAGCAGGTTCTCCGCGGCTCCCAAGGGGAACACGTCGATGAACTCGGACATCGGGAGCGGATTGATCGCCGCGCAGGAGCCGCCCAGCATCACGACCGGATCCCACGGCCGGCGATTCCGCCGCCGCAGGGGAATGCCCGCGCGGTCGAGCAGGGCCAGCAGATTCACGTAATCCTCTTCGAAGCTCACCGAAAAGGCCACGGCGCCGAAGTCGTTGAGCGGCCGGCCGGTTTCGACCGACAGCGGCATGCCGGAACCGTCCGTGAAAAAGCGCTCGGCCGACCACTCCTCGCGCTGGTGCACCAGGTGATAGACCCTCTGGAAGCCCAGGCTGGACATGCCGACGTGGTACGAGTTGGCGTAAACCACCGCCAACCGGTGGCGAGCGTGGGGCGAGTAGACCTCCACCGCCCGCTCGACGGCGCGGAACGTGGACCAATCGTGAGCTTCGGTACGGCGCTTCATGGGGATGGGCCCGGAGGCGAGCGACGAAACAGGCTCGCGGCGCGGGCTATTCCCTAGGAACAAGAGGGGCGGTCACGGGGGCCGCCCCAACAACGTTCGACGTGGATTGCACGGGGTAGGGGCGGGNNAGGTAGGGGCGGGTCTGCGACCCGCCCCGAAACCGGCCTCAGTAGCTGACGCGCAGCTGGTAGGTCGTCCGGGTCGAAGCGAACCGGTAGACGCGGACGAACACGTTGACCGCGGACGCGCCGGTGTTGGTCCACGACGCGGTGTCGGCGGTAGTGCCACCGTTCAACGACTGGGCCACGGCCGCGCCGGTGGTGGAGTTGTACAGGTAGAGGTCGTAGTCCACCGACAGGCCGTTCAACAGTCCGGTCACCGTGCGGCCGGCTGGGACGCTGATCCGGAAGTAGTCGTTCTGGCCGTTGGTGGAGTCGTTCAGGAAGGTGCCCGAGATCTGGTTGCAGCTGCCCGAGATCACCTGCGGGGCGTTTCGGCTGTTGTTGTTCTCGGTCTCGGTGACGTTGGTGCAGGTGCAGGCCGTGGTGGTGGCAGACACCTGGTTCGAGTTGCCCGAAACGCAGCTGCCGTTGGTCGCTTTGACGACGAAATAGTGTGTTGTGCCGCAGCTTAGACCGGTCACCGAAGCGGTGTTGCCGACCGTCGAGCCAGCCAGGGTGTAGGGGCCGCCGCTGATCGTGGCGCGATGCTGCTGGTAGCCCGTGGCACCGGCCGTGGCGGTCCAGGCGAGGCCCACCGACGTCTCCCCGACGGTCGTCGTGACGAGGCCCGTTGGGTTCGGCGGCGTGGTGCAGGCGGCGTTGTCGATGCCGTTGGTGGCGGTGGCACCGGTGGCAGCCGCATCGAGCCAGTTCGAAGCGCGAGTGGAATTGGTGCCGCCGCCGGTCCAGGACACACTGAAGCGGCCGTAGTAGTCGGACAGGTTGTTGCCGGTGGCACCGCAGGCCGAGGGACCGCCGTGGAGCTGGCCGATGAACCGGCGGTTCGCGTCGTAGATCGGCGAGCCCGACGAGCCGGGCTCGGTCACGCCGGGGGTGGTGAAGGGACCCGGCGGATCGGTGGCCCACTTGGCCCAGATGTGGGTGCCGTCACCCGGTGAGGTGGTCGAGTTGTAGCTCGTCGTCGCGGTGTTCACCGTCACGTAGGTGATGCGCTTTTCGTCGGTGGACGGATGGTGGATCGTCGCGCAGGGGGCCCCCGCGGTGCAGGTGAAGTCGCCCGTCGCGCGGTTCCAGCCCGCCCAGTGGTGGTTGTAGGCCCCGACCGCCGGATCGTCGAGCTCGACCAGGGTGAAGTCGGACGGCGTGTTGGAGGCGCGGAAGAACGAGCCGGTGTGGAACTGGGTCAGGGTGCCATCGCCGGCGGCACCGGAGGCGGCGCTGCCCGGGGTGCGACAGAAGCTGTTCTGGTAGTTCCAGTAGACCACCAGCGACGCGGCATTGCCCGAGGTGATGCCGCAGTGATTGGCGGTGACGAAGTACATCTTGCGGTCGTTCGCGGTGTCGTTGACCAGCGAGCCGGTGCAGAAGGTCGAGCCGCCGGTCGAGATCACGCCCACGGAGCGCATCGTCGAGCGCCAGGCGTCCGCCGCGTCGAGGCATTCGACGTCGAGGTTGCAGCTGCCCGACCGGGCCGCGTAGGCGCCGGGGACGCCGAACCCGCGATAGCCCTGGTTGATCGAGCCCACGGTCAGATCGACCTCCCCCACTTCCTTGCCCGAGACCGTCAGCTCGACCATCAGGTCGGTGGCCCGGATCACCGGGGTCCACAACTGGCCGTGCTCTTCGTTGTCGTCGGCCGTGAAGGCGCGCGGCACGATCTCGCTGCCGTCGGCGGCGTACAGCAGCAGCCGGGCACTCTTCGGCAGCTGGAAGCGCGAAAAGCCCAGGTTGAGGGTGGTGGCACCGTCGCGGGCGAGAATTCGCAGGCGCCAGAGCCGATCGCCATTGCCGAGCACTTCCCAGGTACCGCTCTTTTCGGTGCTGAGCGCCACCGGCTCGGGCACGGCAAAGCGCGGGGGCAAGCCGAGCTCGTCGTTCAGGCGGTCCTCCTCGGCCAAGGTCTCGAGGTCGAGGGACGCGGGGAAGTAGGTGTCGACCTGATTCACGTCTGCGACCGGGAAGAGCGCCGCGGTCGGAATCGGGTCGCCGGGCGAGGCCTGGGCCACGCTCGCGAGGGTGAGCATCATCAACCAGGTAAGGCGACGGAGCATCGGTTTCTCCTCCAAGGGGATCTGGGCCAGTGCACGGGAACCTAATGAAAGAGTGCTGCCGCGCGGTGGTTCGGGACAAGAGCGGACGGGAGGCTTCCGCCGTTCATCTCCATGAAATCTCGCGCTGCCACGCTCGCCCCCGAGCGAAGGAGAAGCGCTGTCATGACCCAACCACAGAAGCGATGGAAATCCGTGATGAAGAGAGCCCTCCTGGGCCTCGGGGGGCTGTTCGTCGTCCTTCAGTTCGTACCCGTCGGTGGCACCCGGACGAATCCCCCGGTCACCGGCGAGCCGCCCTGGAGCTCCCCACGAACCCGCGCGCTCTTCGTCCGAACCTGCGCCGATTGCCATTCGAACGAGACCCGCTGGCCCTGGTACTCCAAGGTGGCCCCCGTGTCCTGGCTGGTAGCGAAGGACGTCCGTGAGGGCCGCCAGCATTTCAACGTCTCGGAGTGGAACCGCCCGCAGGACGACGCCCACGAGGCCGCGGAGGAGCTCGCCGAGGGCGAGATGCCGCCCTGGTTCTACTTGCCTCTTCACCGTGAGGCCCGGCTCACTGCCGCCGAGCAAGCGGAGCTCGTGGCCGGCCTGCAGGCGACGTTTGGCGGCGAAGGGGAAAAAGGAGGAGGAGGCGAGGAGCGAGGTCGTGACGACGACTGAGCGGTCAGTCTACGGCCGGCCCCAGAGGCCCTTCTCGCTCTTGGCCGGGGCCGGACGGCGGTGGGGGCGACCCTTGGCCGCTTCGACCTCGGCCAGGCGGTCCGCCAGCGCCGCGGACTGGGCCGCGCCGAGCTCGGCGATGCCGCCGAGGGCGAGGTCGAGCAGGTGGTCGAGCTCCACGCGGCTGAAGGCCCGCTTCTCGCCCGTCCCCTGGACCTCGATCAACTGCCCGTCGACGGTGGCGACCACATTCATATCGACCTCGGCGACGCTGTCTTCCGCGTACTCGAGGTCGAGCAACGGCACGCCGTTGACGACCCCCACCGACGCCGCCGCCACCTGGGAAACCACCGGCCAGCCGAGCAGATCGCCCTTCAAGTACGAGTCGGCCAGCGCCATGACCATCGCCACGTAGGCCCCGGTGATCGCCGCGGTGCGGGTGCCACCATCGGCCTGGAGCACATCGCAATCGAGGGTCACGGTCCGCTCACCCAGCTTCGAGGTGTCGACCGCCGCCCGCAGGCTGCGCCCCACCAGGCGCTGGATCTCCGAGCTGCGCCCCGAGGGCTTGCCGGTGGTCACCTCGCGCGCGCTCCGCGTGTGGGTGGCCCGCGGCAGCATCGAGTACTCCGCCGTCACCCAGCCGCGACCCGAATCGCGCAGGAACGGCGGCACCCGGTTCTCGACGCTGGCCGCCACGAGCACCCGCGTGTCGCCCATTTCGATCAACACCGAGCCCTCGGCGAACTTCAAGAACCCGGTCTCGAGCCGGAGCGGACGGAGTGCATCGGCGGCGCGGCCGCCCGGGCGTTTGGAGGTGGACATGGGGCGGGATTGTACGCGAGGGGGTCAGCGCTTGCCTTCAGAGTGCGGGACCAAGACCTCTGCTCGAATGCCAGACGGAAACGACCTCGAGTCGATTGCCGCGAACGCGGAAGTAAACCCAGTAGCGAATGCGGTCGACGAAGAATCGTCGAACGCCGGGCGAGCTCGCCTCCGGCACCTCAATGCCCACGGCTGGCTGCTCGGTGAGCAGCGCGAAGGCAGCTTCGAGATCGATGCGGATCGCCCCTGGTGCCGAAGGGCGGTGGATCGCCCACCAAGCTGCGACGCGATCGATCTCCCTCGCCGCTCGCCGTGTGATGAAGAGCTCGAGAGCCACGACTAGCCGTGGCGGAGAAGCTGTCGGAAGAACTCTTCGCCGGAGATCATCTCGCCTCGATCAGCCTCGGTGATACCGGCCTCGACCTCGGCCAGTTCCTCGGACGACAGGGCGGAGCGGTCTTCGGTCTCCCGCATGAGAACGTACACGACGGTCCCATCGGCAATGATCGGCTCGTCGAGAACCACTTTGCCGGCGATCACGGTGCCCGTGGCGATGCGCATGGGAAGGATCTTACGCTCGGTGCGAGGGATTGTCCTTCCGCCTCCCTCCCGCCCCGGTTACACTTCCCCCGCCGTGATCGCCGCTTCCTTCGCTTCGCCTTCCGCCAAGCTCCGAGCGAGCGAACCCTACCGCCGCTTGCTGGCTGAGCGGGGGGACATCGTGCGGCTGCCGGTGGCGGCCGCGGCCTGGGTGGGCGAGCTGCTGCGGGCGGACCTCGGACGGCCGCTGCTGGTGCTGGTGCCGCGGGAGTCGGACGCGTTGGCCTGGATCGAAGCGGCCGGGCTGTTCACCGGTGGCGAGGCGGCCAGCTACTTCCCGGCACCGTCCTTGACGCCCTACCAGGAGGCCGCGGCTTCCCTGCCGGTACGCGCGCTCGAGGCCCTCGCCCTCGACCGGCTGGCCGCCGGGCGAACGGCGACGGTGGTGGCCACGCCGCGGGCACTGTTCCGCCGCCTCCCCTCCGCCGCGGCGGTTCGCCAGGCGGTGCTGGCCTTGAGGCCCGGTGCCGACCTGCCCATCGACCTGCTGGTCGATCATCTCTTGACCTACGGCTATCGCCGCGTCGACATGGTGACCGAGGTCGGCGAGCTGGCGGTGCGCGGCGGCATTCTCGATGTGTTCCCTCCGGGGGACGAGCTGCCCCTGCGGGTCGAGCTCTTCGGCGACACCGTCGACACCCTGCGCCGGTTCGATCCGGGCACCCAGCGCTCCGAAGAACGGGTGGACGACGCGCGGGTGCTGCCGGTTTCGCTCTTTCCCGCCGGCCCCGCGGAAGCGAAGCGCTTGGCGGATCTGTTGGTGGAGTTCACCGGCGGCGAGCTGGGTGTCGAGTCGGCTCGTGAGATCGAGGCGCTACGGCTCGAGGGCCAATGTCCCGGCTGGGAGAACTTCCTGCCGCTGCTCGCGCGCCAGACCGTGGACCTTCTCGACTACCTGCCGGGCGCCCTCGTCTTCGCGGTCGACCCCGAATCCCTTGCGGCGGAGGTCGAACACCACGCTGAGCGGCTCCTGCACGACTTCGCGTCGCGCCAGGAGCACGGCCGCATCGCGCTGCCTCCGGAGGCCCTGGAGCGCACGCCCGAGGAAGTGACCGCCCAGCTCCTCGACGCCGACCTCCGCCTGCGGGACCTCGTGACGGGCTCCGGAACTGCGGCCGCCGTGGACTTCGCCGCGACCACCACCGACCTGTTCCAGGGCCAGCTGCCGCGCTTCCCCCGCGAAGTCGAGATCTGCCGGGCCCGCGGTGAGCGCTGCCTGGTGGTCGTCCCCGGCGAGCATCGCGACCGGCTGGCCGAGCTCCTCGAAGGCCGGGAGATCGAGATCGGTCCGGCCGGGGTGGAGCTCGTGGCGGGCGAGCTCGGCCGTGGCTTCCGTCTGCCGGCGGCGGGCCTCGCCCTCTACGGCGAGCCCCAGCTGCTGCCTCGCGGCGGCCCCGAGCGGCGACCGGCCCGCCGCGGCGGGCGCTTCGGGCCGTTCGTCTCGGGATTGAGGGACCTGAAAGTCGGCGACTACGTCGTTCATGCCGATCACGGGGTGGGACAGTTCGTGGCCCTGCGAACGGTGGGTGGAGAGTCGAGCGGGACCGCGCTTCCGCCCGCCCTGGCCGCCGGCCTGGCCCCCCAGGGTGCCCTCGCGGTCGAGGTCATGGAGATCGCCTACTCGACCGGCCAACGGTTGCTTCTGCCGCTCTCCCGGCTCGACCAGGTCCAGAAATTCAGTGGCATCGAGGGCGTGTCGCCGAAGCTCGACAAGCTCGGCGGAACCTCGTGGAACAAGACGAAGGCCAAGGTCAAGAAGAGCCTCCGCGACATGGCCGGCGAGCTGCTCAAGCTCTACGCCGAGCGCCAGGTGGCCAAGGCCCCGGTGATGCCGCCGGATGCCGAGCTCTCCCGCCAGTTCGAGGCCGCGTTCCCCTACGAGGAAACCGTCGATCAGCTCGAGGCGATCGGCGCCATTCGCGCCGATCTCGAGCGCGAGCGGCCCATGGACCGGCTGCTGTGCGGCGATGTCGGCTACGGCAAGACCGAGGTCGCCATGCGCGCCGCCGCCAAGGCCGTGGACGCGGGCTTCCAGGTGGCGGTGCTGGCACCCACGACGATTCTCGCGGACCAGCACCTCGAGACCTTTCGCGGCCGTTTCCAGGGGTTGCCGGTAACGATCGAGATGGTCTCGCGCTTCCGCACCAAGGAGGAGATCTCCGACGTTCGCCAGCGCCTCGCGGACGGCAAGGTCGACATCTTGATCGGCACCCACCGCCTGCTGTCCCAGGACGTCAAGTTCCCGCGGCTCGGGCTCGTCATCGTCGATGAAGAGCAGCGGTTCGGCGTCGCTCAGAAGGAGCGCCTGAAGCAGCTCAAGAAGGACGTTCACGTGCTGGCCATGTCGGCCACGCCGGTACCTCGCACGCTGCAGCTCTCGCTCGCCGGCGTCCGCGACCTCTCGGTCATCGAGACCCCGCCGAAGGACCGAATGGCGGTGGAAACGGCGATCCTGCCCTTCAACAAGGAAGTCATCCGGGAAGCGATCGAGGTCGAGATCGAACGCGGCGGCCAGGTCTACTACGTCTACAACCGAGTGGAGTCGATCGAGGAGATCCAGACGTTCCTCCACGAGATCGTGCCCCAGGTGCGGATCACCGTCGGCCACGGGCAGCTCGACGAGCACGAGCTGTCGAAGCGCATGCACGCCTTCACCCGCGGCGATTACGACCTTCTCCTGGCGACGACGATCATCGAGAACGGCATCGACATCCCCAACGTCAACACCATGATCGTCCACCGGGCGGACCGCTTCGGCCTGGCCCAGCTCTACCAGCTGCGCGGTCGGGTGGGGCGCTCGAATCAGCTCGCCTACTGCTACCTGCTGGTCCCCGGCGACCAGGTTCTCACCGAGGTGGCCCGCAAGCGCCTGGCCGCCATCCGCGAGTTCACGGACCTCGGCGCCGGCTTCCGCATCGCCGCCCGGGATCTCGAAATCCGGGGCGCCGGCAATCTGCTCGGCGCCGAGCAGAGCGGCCACATCGCCGCGGTGGGCATCGAGACCTACCTGAAGATGCTCGAGGACGCCGTTCGCGAGCTGCGCGGCGAGGCGGTCGAGGAGGAGGGGCCGGCGGTCACGATCGATCTGCCGGTGCCCCTCGCCATCCCGGCCGAGTACATCGCCGACGCCAACCTGCGGATGGAGGTCTACCGGAAGATCGCCGCAGGCGAGTCCGAGGACCGCGAGATCCTCGCCGAGCTGGCCGACCGCTTCGGTCCTCCGCCCCCCGCCGTGGCCACGCTCCTCGATGTCGCCCGCTTGAAACGCGACGCCGAACGCCTGCGCGTCCAGCAAGTCTCCGCCAAGGGCGGCATCCTCACCTTCCGCCTCCGCCGCGACGCCCGCATCGACGTCGAACGCCTCATCGCCTTCGTCTCGAACGAACCAGGCGCGAGCTTCTCCCCGACCGGCGTCCTCACCGTACCCGCGGATCGCGAGCTGGGGCTTCTAGGCAGTGCGAGAAGGACGCTGGGGGTGCTGGGGGCGGGGGCCGCTTGACCGACAGACTCAGTTGGTTTTGGACTTGGCGAGGAACCGCTCGAGGATAGCGATCATTGGGGGGAAGTCCAGCTGGATCGTTTCCCAGAGGATGTCGTAGTCGACCTCGATGTAGCCGTGGACCAAGCGGTTACGGAACCCGACGATGTGCCGCCAGGGGAGATCCGGCATTTGCTCGCGAACCGCCGGAGCCGTCCTCGACGCCGCCTCGCCAACGATCTCGGCCAGCCGAGAACAGGAGAGGAAGAGCTGGCGATCGCTCGCAAGGTCCGTCTCGAATCCGACCGGCGGTCAGGCCGAGGGCCTCTCGGCCGTGGTCGAGCATGTGCCCGAGTCGGTCTCGGTCGTCATGCTGCGACATAGAGATCCCGGGCGTTGGCGACGACGTCCGCCCGGAACGCCGCGGGCAGGAAACCCGGTGTGTTCAAGTCCACCTTCCGGCCAAACAGCTTCTCGAGCTCTTCCTGCAGGGCGAAGAACCGGAGCCCCGTCCGCGTTCCGGGGCGATACTCCACCAGCACGTCGATGTCGCTCTCGGAAGTGAAATCCTCCCGCAGAGCCGAGCCGAACAACGCGAGTCGGCGGACGCCGAAGGTTTCGGCGAGGCGGGCAAGGGTGTCGAGAGGCGGAATTGCAGTCCGGTCGAGTCCCATTGCGAAAGTATAACCGCGGGTATCGGTCGCCCCGCCCCTTGACCCCCGGCACGAACTCTGGTCTAAGGGGCGCCATCATGGGACGCGTCGCGGCGATCTTGCTGCTCGGCTGGGTTGCGATCGGCTGCCACCGGATTTCACCGGACACCCTGGCGCGGATCGGGGATCACGAGGTGGCGGTTGCGGAGTTCTCGGCCTATGTCGAACAGCAGGTCGGGGAGGAGGCGCCGCAGCTCGTGCCGCGGGTGATGTCGCGCTTGCTCGACCAGTTCCTGGACGAACGCCTGGTGGTCGAGGGCGCGGTGGCGGACGGGCTGGTCGAAGCGGGTGTCGAGCATCGCACGGCGCTTGCGGCGCTGCTCAAGTCGGCACCCTTGGTCGAGCCGTCGGACGACGAGGTTCGCAGACATTACGAGGCCGAGCGGGCCGAGTACACCTTGCCCGAACGGGTGCGGCTGGCCCAGATGCTGATCGAGAACCGCCAGAGGGCCGAGGAAGCCCTCGCCGAGCTCCGCCGCGGGGCGGACTTCGCCGAAGTGGCCCGCCGCTACTCGTTCGATCCCAACGCGCCCGACGGCGGGCTCCAGGGCGGCCAGTTCGCCTACGCGGACCTGCCCGAGACCTTCGCCGCCCGGATCTTCGAGCTCGAGCCTGGAGAGATCACCAACGTGCTCTCGGCCGACTTCGGCTTCCACATCTTCAAGGTGACCGAGCGTTTGCCCGGGCGGGTGGTTCCGCTCGAGGAGGCCGCTCGGTCCATTCGCAATCGACTGCGCGAGCAGAAAGCCAGCGCCTACGTGACCGAGTGGGTGGACGAGGCCCGGCGGCGCTACACTGTGGAGCTCTATGAACGCAATCTGCCGTTTGCCTACCAAGGTCGCTATGGTTCCTCGGCTCCCGCGGTCGGTTGAAGGCCGCCGCGGCCGCGCCGCGGCTCTCCTGGTTCTTTCTCTCGCCGCCTTCACCACCCCCGCCGCGCTTCGGGCCGAGGTGGTCGACCGCCTCGTCTTGCGCGTGAACGATCGCATCGCCACCCTCGCCGACTACGAGAAGCGGCGCAACGAGACGATGGTGCAGATCGACGAGCGCGGCCTGTCGCCGGAGGACCGAGCCAAGGCCCTGAACGCCGTCGGTCCGCGGGTGTTCCGCGACATGTTCGAGGAACTCCTGCTGCTCTCCCGCGCCGACCAGTTGCGCGCCGATCCCACCGACGAGGAGATCGACGGCGAGCTCGCCCGTATTCGCGACCGGTTCGGAATCTCGAGCGACGATCAGTTCGCCGCCGCCCTCGCCCAGCAGGGGCTGACCCTCACCAACTACCGCGAGCAGATCCGCACCCAGCTGCGCATCCGCGAAGTGGTGTTCAAGGAGATTCAGGGCAAGATCGAGGTCGAAGAAGACGATGTCCGGCGCTATTACCGCGCCCACCAGGAGGATTTCCGCATCCCCGCCCGCCGCCGGGTGCGCGAAATCGTGGTGCTCGACCGCGACGGCGTCTCATCCGCCGAACAAAGCCGCCGTGCGGGCGAAATCGGCGCCCAGATCGCCGCCGGCAAAGTGCTCGATCAGGTGGCCGAGGAGCTCCAGACCCTCGGTGTCACGAGCCCGGTGATCGACCTCGATTGGGTCGAATCCGGCGAGCTCGCGGCGGAGCTCGAGAAGGCCGCCTGGGAGCTACCCACTGGCGGCGTCAGCGCCCCCACGCCCTCGCGCGGCGGTCTCCACATCCTTCAAGTGGTCGAACGACAGGAGCCCGGCCTGCGCGAATTCGCCGAGGTCGCCCAGGACATCGAGAACCGCGAACGAGACCGCCTGTTCGAAGAGAAGATGAAGCAGTACATGCGGACGCTCGAGGAGAACGCCTACGTCAAGGCCGCCCCCCCGGCCGACGCCGCCGACTTCCGCACCGTCGCCGGCAGCAAGACCCGAGCGGACCGCTTCGAAGCGTTCGACCCGGGCGCCGAGGCCAAGAAGGCCATGGAGCCACCGGCCCAGCCACCGGGGTGAGGGCGGGGGTCGCCGGCAGCTTAGTGCTCGGTGCCGCAACTACGCTGACGGGAAACGACGGGCAGACACGTTGGTCTGCCCCTACAGCATCCACTGTTCCCTGAGCCTCGATCCAAGGGTCCGTAGGGGCGGACCAACGGGTCCGCCCTCTTCGGGAGTTCAGGCAGGTTTCGTCACTGTAATTGCGGAACTGCCCACCTGAGCCCTCAAGCCGTCCGCGTCTCCCCCGGCTCTCCCGCCAGGATCCGCCAGCCGATGACTTTCTCGTCGATCTCGCGGAGGCGGTGGGTGATGAGGCGGCAGAGGAGTTGGAGGAATTCGAGGGAGGCGCGGGGGTCCATTTCCAGGACTTCGCGGACTGTGCCCTGATCGAGGGCGAGGCAGGTGAGGGGGCCGGAGTGGGCGCGGGCGTCGGCGGAGCGGGGCTGGCCGTCGATCAGGGACATTTCGCCGAAGAACTCGCCGCGCTCGAGGATCGCGAGGGCTTCCTCCCCGGCGCCGGGGATGAACTTCGAGATCCGCGCACGGCCATCGACGATGACGTACATCTCGGTGCCTTCGTCACCCTCTTGGAAGATCGAGGCGCCGGCGGCGAACCGTTTTTCCTTCGAGAAGGCGGCGAGGGTCATGAGCTCGCTACGCGACAGTCCTTGCTCGCGGAACAGGCGGATCTTGTCGCTCTGCTCGACCTTCACCCGGTCCGTCACGGTCGGGTGGGCGTGGCGGAGGGCCAGGAAGTTCTCGGACTGACTCTCGCTCGCGAAGAAGCTCTTGAGCTGCTCGTTGGTGGCCCGCAGCTTCTTCGCCAGGCTGCGCCAGAACGTCCAGTACAGCTGCACCGCGAGCTCCGAGTCGGTCTCGATCAGCCGGTCTAGCTCGTCGGCGTCGAAGCGCAGGAGCCGGCACGAGGTGCCTGCCACGGCGTCCGCCGACCGCTCGAGGAGCGAGAGGAAGTTGACCTCGCCGAACAGCTCCCCCACCGGAATGGTGCCGAGGGTGAACAGCCCGTAGTGGGTGGGTCGTTGGATGACGATCTTGCCTTCTTCGAGGACGTAGAGATCCCGCCCCGGGGTCCGATGCTCGAACAGGACGCTGCCCGCCTCGTGATTCTCGATCGACACCGCTCGGGTCAGGCGGAAGACCTGCTCGTCGGTGAGCGACGACAGGATCGGCAGCTTGCGCAGGCGGGCGGCAAGGTCGATGCGGCCGGTCAGGGCCGCCTCGGCCAGCGGGCTCGCCGTCGTCGGCACGTCCGCCCCCAGGCCCTCCTCCTCGCGGAACCGCTCGCGGTGCCATTCGAGGCGGTCGAACGCGGTGTGGAGGTGCTCCTGGCGATCGTGGAACACCGAGGCGATCTCCCGCCGGCCCCAACCGAGCAACTGCTTCAGGGTGCGAATCCGCCGGCGCAGGCGTTCGGCCCCGGCGCGATCCGCCTCCGGCAGGAGGAGAAACGCGTGGACCGAGGCGCGCAGGGCCTCCTCGTAGTGCTTGAGCTCGTGGTGGGCTTGACCCAGCAGGGATGCCGTTTCGCGATCGAAGGGGTTCAGGTGCAGAGCCTTGGCAAACTCCCGCGCGGCGCCGTCGTACTCCTTGCGCCGGTACAGGATCTGGCCGTGAAGCTGGTAGTGGGCCGGGTTCTCCGGGTCCCTCTCCTTGGCCACCTCGAGGCACTCGAGGGCACGGGCGTTCTCGCCTTTGCTGGCGTAGATGTGAGCGAGACCGAGGAAATGGGAAGCGTCGATGGCCGCGCGCCGGAGTTGCTCGCGCAGCACATCCCGCAGAGTCTTGGCGGAGGCCCCTCCGCGGAGCTGGCGCTGGCACTTGCGGGCCTCCGCCAAACCGAGTTTCACAGCCACGTTCTTGGGGTCGAGCCGCAGGGCGAGCAGGTAGATCTCCGCCGCCTCGCTGTAGAGCTCCCGCTCGGACAGGCGCCGTGCCACGGCGACCAGGTCTTGTACATCATCCGCGGGAATGGGGCGCTTGCTCATGCCCTTGCTCGAAGGGCGCGATGCTACCACGGCTTCAGTCCGAAGGCCTTGCCATGGTGGACCCAGAGCCTCGCGCGAGCCATGTTAGGCTCGCACCCTCATGGCCGTTCACGATTTCCGCGAGCCGCTCCGCGCCGCCGCCTGGCCAGAGTCGCACCCCGAGCGCAACCCGGGCACCTCTCTCGAACTGGAATGGGTGCGGGACGTGCGGGTCAACTCGAGCGCGGTCGAGCGCCGAGCCGCGACGCTCCCCAAGCGGCGAACGGTCAAGAAGGAATGGCAGGCCGCCTGGTATCTGCGGGCCGTCACCTGCATGGACCTCACGACCCTACAGGGGGACGACACCCCCGGGCGCGTGCAGCGCCTGTGCGCCAAGGCGCGCCGTCCGATCCGCCAGGATCTCCTCCAGGCTCTCGGAGTGGCCCACCTCGACATCCGCGTGGCGTCGGTCTGTGTCTATCACCAGCTCATCGCGCCGGCGCGTACGGCCCTCGCGGGCTCGGGCATCCCGGTGTGCGCCGTTTCGGCCGGATTTCCGGCGGGGCAAAGCCCCTTCGCCCTGCGCGTCGCGGAGATTCGGGAGTCGGTCGCCGCCGGGGCGGAAGAGATCGACATCGTGATCAGCCGCGCCCATGTGCTGACCGGCAACTGGCCGGCGCTCTACGACGAGATCCGCGCCTTTCGCGAAGCTTGCGGTCCGGCCCACCTGAAGGCGATTCTCGCGACCGGCGAGCTCGGCACACTGCGCAACGTGGCACGAGCGAGCCGCGTGGCGCTCATGGCCGGCGCCGACTTCATCAAGACCTCGACCGGCAAGGAAAAGTCAAACGCCACTCTGCCGGTCTCCCTGGTCATGGTGCGGGCGATCCGCGACTACCAGGAACGGACCGGCTTTCGGGCCGGATTCAAGCCGGCGGGCGGCATTTCGACCGCGAAGCAGTCCGCGGACTGGCTGGCTCTGATGAAAGAGGAGCTGGGGTCCGACTGGTTGCGCCGCGACCTCTTCCGCTTCGGCGCCTCGAGCCTGCTGGGCGACATCGAGCGCCAGCTCGAGCACCACGTTACCGGCCGCTACTCGGCCTCCTTCCGACACCCGCTCGCCTGAGGAGGCTCCGAGCCCCCATGAAATCAACCGTCGCCGAGATCTTCGAGACCCTGGAGTACGGCCCGGCCCCGGAGAGCGCGGAACCCGCGGTTGCGTGGTTGGAGGCCCGCGGGCGGGAGATCCTCCCGTTCATCGACGGCGCCTTCCGCCGGCCCGAGGTGGAGGAGTTCTTCGAGACCCTGAGCCCGGCCAACGGCAAACCGCTGGCCCGGGTGGCCCAGGGCGGAGTGGCCGAGGTCGACGCCGCGGTGGCGGCGGCACGGGCGGCCCAGCCGGGATGGTGGGCGCTCGGAGGCTACGGCCGAGCCCGCCACCTCTACGCGCTCGCCCGCCACGTCCAGAAGAACGCCCGCCTGCTCGCGGTCCTCGAGACGATGGACAACGGCAAGCCGATTCGGGAGACGCGCGATCTCGACGTGCCGCTGGTCGCCCGCCACTTCTACCACCATGCCGGCTGGGCGCAGCTGATGGAGCGCGAGCTGCCGGGCCACGTGCCCGTGGGGGTCGCCGGGCAGATCATTCCCTGGAACTTTCCGCTGCTGATGCTGGCCTGGAAGATTGCGCCGGCCCTGGCGATGGGCAACACGGTGGTGCTGAAACCAGCGGAGTTCACGCCGCTCTCCGCCGCCGCCTTCGCGGAGATTTGCCGCGACGCCGGCCTGCCGCCCGGAGTCGTCAACATCGTCCAGGGGGACGGGCGGACGGGCGAGCTGCTGGTCCGCCACCCGCACGTGGACAAGATCGCCTTCACCGGCTCGACCGAAGTCGGACGGCTGATCCGCGAGGCGACCGCCGGAACGGGCAAACGGCTCTCTCTCGAGCTCGGCGGCAAGTCGCCCTTCCTCGTCTTCGACGACGCGGACTTGGACGGCGCGGTCGAGGGAGTGGTGGATGCCATCTGGTTCAACCAGGGGGAAGTCTGCTGCGCGGGTTCGCGCCTGCTCGTCCACGAAGGAGTTGCCGAGACCCTCTACGCCAAGCTGCGGGCGCGGATGGAGACGCTGCGGGTCGGCGATCCGCGCGACAAGGCGATCGACATCGGGGCGATCATCGCGCCGGTGCAGCTCGAGCGCATCGAGCAGCTGGTGCGCCAGGGCGTCGAGGAAGGAGCAACGCTCTGGCAGCCGCGGTCTTGGTGTCGCCCGCGGGAGGGGTGGTTCTATCCGCCCAGCCTCTTCACCGAGGTGGCGCCCGCGGCCACCATCGCCCAGGTGGAAATCTTCGGCCCGGTGCTCGTGGCGATGACCTTTCGCACCCCGGAAGAGGCCCTCGAGCTGGCCAACAACACTCGGTACGGCCTGGCGGCGAGCATTTGGACGGAGAACGTCAATCTCGCGCTCGAGATCGCGTCGAAGATCAAGGCCGGCACGGTCTGGATCAACTGCACGAACCTGTTCGACGCGGCGGCCGGCTTCGGCGGCTACCGCGAGAGCGGTTTCGGCCGCGAAGGGGGCAAGGAAGGGCTTTGGGAGTACGTCCGCCCGCGCTGGGAGGGAAGAGAAGAAAAGGACGGGAAGGACGGAAATGTCTGTAGCGACGAGGAACGGGAGACCGAGGAAGTTGAAGGCCTGCCCGCGATCGACCGCACCGCCAAGCTGTACATCGGCGGCAAGCAGAGCCGGCCGGATGGCGAGGTGGTCCGGAAAGTCCTCTCCCCGGCGGGCCGACTGCTCGGCGAGGTCGGCGATGGGAACCGCAAGGATGTTAGGAACGCCGTCGAGGCCGCGCGCAAAGCCCAACCCGGATGGGCGCGTTCCACGGCCCACCTGCGAGCCCAGATCCTCTACTACACCGCCGAGAACCTGGCGGCGCGGCGCGGCGACTTCGCCCACCGCATCTCGGCGATGACCGGCGCCGGGGTGGACGTCTCCTGCTGCGAGGTCGACCTCGCGACGGAGCGCCTCTTCACCTACGCCGCCTGGGCCGACAAGTACGCCGGCCGGGTGCAGGCGGTGCCCCAGCGCAACTTCACCTTCGCCGTCCACGAGCCGCTGGGAACTCTCGGCCTCGTGTGCCCCGACGAATGGCCGCTCCTCGCTTTCGTTTCCACGGTGGCACCGGCCGTCGCCATGGGCAATGCCGTCGTCGCCGTTCCCTCGGAGCGCTGGCCCCTCGCGGCGACCGACCTCTACCAGGTCTTCGACACCTCGGACGTCCCGGGCGGCGTCGTGAACATCGTCACCGGGAGCCGCGACCTTCTGGCCGGAGTCCTCGCCGCCCACGACGACCTGGACGGTCTCTGGTATTTCGGAAACGCCGCCGGCAGCACCGCTGTCGAGCGCGCCTCGGCCGGCAACCTGAAGCGCACCTGGGTGGACTACGGCCACCGGCGCGATTGGGCCGATTCGGAGCAAGGCGCGGGAGAGGAGTTCCTCCGCGAGGCGCTCCAGGTGAAGAACATCTGGACGCCGTTCGGAGAGTAGCGGCCGGGGGTGGGAGCCGGCCATTCGATCAGAACGGCCGGGGTGGACCCGGCCGCTATGGAACGGTGCCCTTGAGGTCGACCACGATGTCGCCCTGTTGCGGCAGATTCGTCTTGATCGTGACCTTGCCGGCGAAGTCGCCCTTGGCCATGCCGGGCTTGGGGGTGAAGACGATCTTGAACTGGCGGCCGGCTTCGATCGACTCGACGGCGACGTCAATGCCCGGCAGGTCGTTCTGGACGGCGCCGAGCTCGAGGGCCTGGGAGCCGAAGTTCTTGACCAGCACGCCCCACTTCTGGGGGTCGGCCGGGTTGACCTTGCCGAGATTGAGCGACGGCGGGGTGACCGCCACGACCGGCCGAATGAAGCCCGAGACCGGAATGTCCATGACCTTCTGCTTGGGGTGATTGAAGGTGACGCGGACATTGTCCGAGACCGGGCCGATCGGGGTGTCCTTGGCGAGGGTGATCTCGAGCACCCACTGGTTGCCCGTGGCGTCGGCGGCGCGCTCGTCGGGGCGGGCCTCGCGCTTGGCGACCTTGATGAACGGCTTGGGGCTGTCCACCGAGAGGATCTCGAGGCCGGGGAAGTCGCGTGAGTAGACGATCTGGTTGATGGTCTGGTCGCGATCGTTGTGGACGAACATCGTGTAGCGGGCGTAGCCCGGGTCGGCGAAGACGAAGGGCTTGACGTCGGACTGGATGGAGAGCTGGAACCGGGGGTTGGCAGGGTCGTTGGTGGTCACCGTCACGGTCTTGGCCGTGGCGCCGAGCAGGCTCGTGGTGTCGACTACGGCGTGGATCTTGCCGCTCTTCCCGGGCTCGATGAGACGGTCGAAGTCGGCCACGGTGCAGCCGCAGGAGGGCCGCGCCGAGGTGATCTCGAGGGTGGCGGTGCCCTCGTTCTTGACTAGGAAGTCCGCCTGGATCGATTCACCGCGCGGGATCGACCCCACGTCGATCGTCGTCTTCTCGATCACCGCCTTCGGCGAGCCGCCATCGGCGCTCACGAGGAAAGCTGGCGAGATCGCGACGAGAAGTGTCAGAATGGCCGTTCTCGCGAAGCGCTTCATGGTTCCGATCTCCTGTAATCCTGGTTACGCTGGTCTTGTTCCGCGCCGGCACCCCCGCGGGGCGCCGTGATGCGTTGATTCTAGAGCTTTCCGCGCACCCACCGGCTCGGAGAAACCCTGCTGTGGACATCTACTGTATCGCTATCGGGGGCACCGGCATGGCGCCGCTCGCGTGCCTGTTGCAAGCCCAGGGCCACACGGTCCGGGGCTCGGACAACCCGCTGTATCCGCCCATGAGCACCCTGCTCCAGGGTGTCGGCATCGTGCCCCTGGTGGGTTTCGATCCGGTGCATCTCGAGCCGCGGCCGGAGCTCGTCATCGTCGGCAACGCGGTGCCGCGCTCGAACGCCGAGGCCCTTGCGGTGGAGGGCCTCGGGATCGAGCGGATCTCCATGCCCGAGGCTCTGTGGCGGTTCTTTCTCGCGCCGCGGCGACGGGTGGTGGCGGCGGGCTCCCACGGCAAGACGACGACCACCGCTCTCGCCTCCTGGGTGTGGACCGTGGCCGGGCGGGATCCGTCGTTCCTGATCGGCGGTTTGCCCAAGAATTTGCCGGGCAGCTTCCACCTCGGCAACGGCGAGACCTTTCTGATCGAAGGCGACGAGTACAACGCCGCCTACTTCGATCGCGGCCCGAAGTTCTGGCACTACCGGCCGGACGTGCTGATCCTGACCAGCGCCGAGCTCGACCACGTGGACCTGTACCCGACCCACGAGTCCCTGTTGGCGGCTTTCGCGCAGCTGATCGAAGTCATGCCTGCGACGGGACTTCTGGTGGCCTGCGCCGACGCTCCGGAGGTGATGGAGCTCGCCCGCCGGGCGCCGTGCCCGGTGATCTCCTACGGGCTCGATCCGGCCACCGCGGCGGTGGCTCCGCGCGGGGGAGCCGTGAGCCTCAATGCCGACGGCAGCCATTTCCAGATCGACGACCCGGAGAGCGGGCCGATCGCCGTCCACCTCGCCGTGCCGGGCCGGCACAACGCCCAGAACGCCCTCGGCGTGTGGGCCGCGGCGCGGGCCGAGGGCATCGCCCCGGAGGCGATCGTCGAGGCTTTCGCGACCTTCGGCGGCGTGGCGCGGCGGCTCGAAGAGCTCGGCTCCGCCGGCGGCGTCACGGTGATCGACGATTTCGCCCACCACCCGAGCGCCGTAGGGGAATCTCTCGCGGCCCTCGCCAAGCGCTACCCGGACCGGCGAATCGTGGCCGTGTACGAGCCCCGCAGCCTCACCGCCGGGCGGTCGTTCCTCCACGATGGCTACCGCGAGGCCCTGGCCCGGGCCGGGAGAGTGTTTCTGGGCAAGCTGTTCTACGCCGAGCGCCTGGCGCCGGACGAGCGGCTCGACGTCCTCCGCCTGGCCCGCGAGCTGAGCGAAGGCGGAGTTCCCACCGAGGCCTGCGGTTCGACCGACGAGGTGCTTGCGCGGGTGCTCGCCGTGGCCGAGCCGGGGGACGTGGTGGTGACGATGTCGTCCGGCAGCTTCGACGGTCTACCGAGAAGGATTCTGGCGGGGCTTGGGGAGAAAAGGACCTAAAGGACGGCAAGGACGGCAAGGACGCACCCGCCCTCGCGAGCCCTGGACGGCGTCGTTGCAGTCCTTGCCGTCCTTTAGGTCCTCCCTCCCTGTTATCGTTCCCTCCCATGTCTTCCGACCCCCACACCGAGGACGCCCTCGGCAAGGTCTACGACTCCCGGTTGATGGGGCGGCTGCTGACCTACGTCCGGCCGCACCGCTGGCTGACGCTCTCGGCGGTCGTGCTGATCGTCCTGTCGTCGCTGTTTCAGCTGGTCGGGCCGCTCATGACCTCCGTGGCACTCGATCTCTACGTGCGGCCCGACGCCACCGCGGAGGAGTCGGCGGCGAGTCGCATTTTCCGGGATTCCGTCGCTGCTCGGGGCCTCGAGCCCGCCGAGGGAATTCTCCTCGCGGCCGCGATCTACCTGTTGGCCAACGTCCTGACTTTCGTGCTGCTCTACGCCCAGGGCTACCTCATGAACCTCATGGGCCAGCGCATCATGGCGGACCTGCGCCGGGAGATCTTCGGGCGTTTCCAGCGCCTCGCCATTTCCTACTTCGACAAGAACCCCATCGGCCGGCTGGTGACCCGGGTAACCACCGACGTGGATGCCCTGAACGAGCTCTTCACGGCCGGCCTGGTCGAGATCTTCGGGGACGTGGTGCTACTCGTCGGCATCATGGGCGTGCTGTTTTGGCTCAACTGGCAGCTCGCCCTCGCCACCTTCGCCATCGTGCCGCTGCTGTTCCTGCTGACCGCCTGGTTCAAGGCCAACGCGCGGAACAGCTACCGCGAGGTGCGGGTCAAGATCGCCCGCATCAACTCGTTCCTCCAGGAGCACTTGACCGGCATGGCGGTGGTTCAACTCTTCCAGCGCGAGCGGATCGCCGCAGCGGAGTTCGGGGAGATCAACCGCGACCACCGGGACGCCAACGTTCGATCGATCTTCTACTACGGCGTCTACTACCCGGCGGTCGAGGTCATCACGTCCCTCGGCATCGGCTTGATCGTCTGGTACGGCGGCGGGCGGGTGGTGACCGGGGCGCTGTCGCTCGGAGCCCTGGTGGCCTTCGTCCAATACGCTCAGCGGTTCTACCAGCCGCTGTCGGATCTGGCGGACAAGTACAACGTGCTCCAGGCCGCCATGGCCGCCTCGGAGCGCACGTTCCGGGTGCTCGACACGCCGATCGAGATCGCCGAGCCGGCCGAGCCCCACCGCCCCGCCGAGGTCGCCGGGTCGATCGAGTTTCGCGACGTCACCTTCTCCTACAAGGCCGGCGAGCGGGTGCTCGAGAACGTGTCCTTCACGATCACGCCGGGCGAGACGCTGGCGGTGGTGGGCCACACCGGCGCCGGCAAGAGCACGCTGGCCAACCTGCTGCTGCGCTTCTACGACGTCGACTCGGGAGCCGTGCGGGTCGATGGTGTGGACGTGCGCCTGTGGGATCTCGAGCGACTGCGCCAATCCGTGGGGCTGGTGCTCCAGGACGTGTTCCTGTTCTCGGGCTCGATCGCCCGGAACATCCGGCTCGACGAAGAATCGATCGACGATGAGCGTCTGCGCTGGGCGGCCCGCGAGGTGCGCGCCCTGCCGTTCATCGAAAAGCTGCCCGGGGGCTTCGACGCTCTCGTCCGTGAGCGCGGAGCGGGGTTGTCCGTGGGCCAGAAGCAACTGGTTTCCTTCGCCCGCGCCCTGGCTTTCGACCCCAAGGTGCTGATCCTCGACGAGGCGACCTCGTCGATCGACACCGAAACCGAGCAGCTCATCCAGGCCGCCCTCGACCGCCTGCTGGTGGGGCGCACCAGCCTGGTCGTGGCCCATCGCCTCTCGACCATCCAGAAAGCCGACCGCATCCTGGTCCTCCACAAGGGCCACGTCCGCGAGCTCGGCACCCACCAGGAGCTTCTCGCCCAGCGCGGGATCTACTACCGGCTGTACCGGTTGCAGTACCAGGAACAAGCCGTGGGGGCGGGGTAGGCAATGAAGGGTGCTTTCACCCTCTCCCGGCGGCGGTTCAGGGGGGTGAGCTAGTTGGGCGGCGAGTGACGCGCGCGCCAGGCACCGGGGGAGCTGCCCTCCCAGTCGTGGAAGGCGCGGAAGAACGAGTGAGCGTCCTCGTAGCCCAGGAGGTAGGCGGTTTCGTTGAGCTCGAGCGAGGAGTGCAGCAGGTAGTGCCGTGCCAGCTCGCGCCGCGCCTCCTGCACGAGCTGCTGGAACGAGGCACCAACGTCCGCCAGACGACGCTGCAAGGTCCGCGGGCTCAGACGAAGCTCCTTTGCGATGTCCTCGATCCCCGGCCGCCGCCCAGCCAGCTGCGCCTTGAGCATTCCCTTGACCTGCTCGCCGAGCGCGCGCGAGGCGAGAGCCTGGGAGAGCTCGGCTTCGAGCTGCGGAGCGAGGGCGGCGAGCAGCTCCGCGTTGTGGGTGACGAACGGGCGATCGAGATCCGCCTTGGCGAACACGATCGCGTTCTGGCCGCCCTCGAACCTCGCTGCGCAGCCGAAGTGCGATTCATACATCGGGCGATTCCTCACCGGTCCGCGCAGCTCGAGCCGCCGCGGGTTGAGCGGTTCGCCGGTCCCGCGTCGGGCGATCCCCACTACCCAAGCGAAGCAGAGGTCCGTCAGCACCTTCGGCTCGGTCTCCTCGGCGAGCAACCACCGGAACCGCACCCGACACTCGTCGCCGTGTTCCGACACTTGCAGCTCCTCGGGGCAGGTGAGCTGCTTGTAGCGTGCGAGCCGCGCGAGCGCGTCGCGCAGCGTTCGGGCCGAGATCGCGGTCAGGCCGAGCGGGTCATAGCGCTCGACCCGAGGCTCCGTTCCGAGCTGCAGGCCGATCGCCGGGATCTCGCTCGCTTCCGCGATCCCACGGTACAGGGCGAATAGCTCCTCGGTCGAGACCTGGATCCGCTCCTGCTCGAACAGCCCCGCCGGCAGCCCGGCCCGGCGCAGGACGTTCGCGGGAGATACGCCCAGCTCCTCGAGCTTGCGCGCGAGCAGGGTCGAAACGCGGAACCGGTTCACCATGGTCGAGCTCCCGTTCATTCGGGAATCTTCGCTCGGAACCGGCTCACTTCAGGGTGGCCATGTCGATGACGAAGCGGTATTTCACGTCGCCCTTGAGGAGTCTCTCGAAGGCTTCGTTGATTTTCCCGATAGAGACCAGCTCGATGTCGGCCGTCACCCCGCGCTCGGCACAGAAGTCGAGCATCTCCTGGGTCTCCTCGAGGCCGCCGATGAGCGAGCCCGCGAGCCGCCGCCGGCCCATCAGGAGGCTGAACGCCCCGATGGGTGTCGGAGTTTCCGGCGCGCCCACCAGGGTCAGGGTACCGTCCCGCTTGAGGAGATCGAGATAGGCGTTCAGGTCGTGCACCGCCGACACGGTGTCCAGGAGGAAGTCGAAGCTGCCCATGTGCTTCTGCATCGCGGCGGCCTGGGTGGAGACCACCACGTCGTGGGCTCCCAACCGGATCGCGTCTTCCGCCTTGCCGGGCGAAGTCGTGAACACGACGACCCGGGCGCCGAGCGCACTGGCGAGCTTGACGGCCATGTGCCCCAGTCCGCCGAGACCGACCACGCCGACCTTCTGGCCGCCTCGAACATTCCAGTGCCGCAGCGGCGAGTAGGTGGTGATGCCGGCGCACAGGAGCGGCGCCGCTCCCGCCGGGTCGAGCCCGTTCGGCAGGCGCAGCGCGAAGGTCTCGTCGACCACCAGGCTCTCCGAGTAGCCGCCGTAGGTGACGCCTCCGAGGTGGGCATCCGGGGCGTTGTAGGTGAACGTCGCCGAAGCCTCACAGTACTGCTCCTGCCCTTCCCGGCACGCGGAGCAGGTGCGGCACGAGTCGACCAGACAGCCCACCGCCGCCAGGTCACCTTCCTTGAATCTCCGGACGTCGCGGCCCACCGCGACCACCCGGCCGACAATCTCGTGGCCGGGAACACAGGGGTAGACGGTCGGCATCGTCTGGTGCCACTCGTCGCGGACCTGGTGCAGGTCCGAATGGCAGACCCCGCAGAAGAGAACCTCCAGTTGCACGTCCCGCGGCCCCGGCGCACGCCGCCGAATCGTCGCTGGCGCGAGCGGCGAGCTCGCATCGCGGGCAGCGTAAGCCCTCACTTCGTTCGTCGTCACCGTCCGCTCGACACCCAACGCAACCGTCGCTTGATTCGTCTCGCTCATTTCCTTGGTCCTCCCGACTCCGTGCAATTTAGGTCGTCGGGAGAGCCAGGTCATTAGCAGAACGCGCCAATGAAGTCGCCGAACGCGCCACGCCCCGCGCGGGAGCTCTAGGGTCAGGCAGTGAGCCGGGGGTTCAGCGGGCAGGTGCGGAGCCCGAGCAGCGTGTAGAGCGGGCAGCTACCCACGAACGCGGTCAGCAGCGGCACCAGGCCGATCCAGCCCCAGGGCGTCTTCGGGCCCACGAACACGATCGCGAGCAGTGCCAGGCCGAGCACGATACGCAGTCCGCGGTCGATCGATCCGACGTTCTTCGGCAGGACGTTCATGGCTCTCTCCGTTGGGGGAGCGCGAACCGGCGCCAATGCCGGTTGCGATTCCCTGTTCGAACAGGAGAGAGCCGAGGAAGGGCAAAAAGGATTCAGCTGGCCGTCCGGCGCGACGGGCCTCGGAAGCACCCCGCCCTGCGAGTAGAATCAACCGCTCCCGGTGCGGCCGGGCACACCTCCACCATGATCCATACGAAGAGCCAGAGCGCCGTGGCACCGGGCGCCGCGATCTCGGTAGAGGTCGGCCGGGCACTGATGCGGGTTCGGTACTGGATCGACGAGCCGGACCTGGACGCGGTGGCGCTGCTCGCCCATTTGTCTCCAAATCGCAGCCACGTGTTCTTTCGGCCGCCCGGCGGGCTGGTGCAGCTCGGCCTCGGCACCGCGGCGCGGGTGGTGGCGCGACCGGCGCCGGGCGAGCCCTGGCCGCTGGCCGAGATGGGCGATCGCCTGCGAGCGGAGCTCGAGGCGCCGCTGGGCGATGATCCCGTCTACACCGCATTCCTGGCCTGCGCCTTCGATCCGGCCGCGCCCTTCGGCACGGTCAAGGGTCCGTGGCGGGGGTTCGCTCCGATCGAGCTGGTCGTGCCCGAGGTCCTCCTGACCCTCCACCCCCACGCCGTCGAGACCGTCGTCATGAGCTCCGCGGAACGCTTCCCGGTGCTCGAACGGGAGCTCGACAACCTCTGGGCGGCGACCGCGGACCTCGGCCTGGGCCGGGCCACGCCCGGCGACCTCGCGATCGAGTGGGCGGACGACGCCCACCGCGACAACGTGGTGACGGCGCTCGCCGAGCTTGCTCGACCGGGCCTCGACAAGGTCGTTCTGGCCCACGCCGTCGAGGTCACCCGCAGCGTCCCCTTCGAGCCGGCCCAGGTCCTCGACTCCTTGCGGGCGGCCAACCCGGCGGCGTACCTGATGAGTTACCGGCCACGCGGCGGCAGCCCGGTGTTTCTGGGTGCGAGCCCGGAGCGACTGGCGACGGTGACGGGATCGCAAGTGGTCTCCGGAGCCCTCGCCGGCTCGGCGCCGCGCGGGTCCACGCCCGAGGAGGACGACCGGCTCGGACGCGAGCTTCTCGGCAGCGCCAAGGATCTCGACGAGCACGCCATCGTGGGGGAGATGATCGCGGCGGCGCTCTTGCCCCTCGCCCGCGACATCGAAACCGGCCCCGGCCCTCGGCTCGAGCGCCTGCCCACGGTGCAACATCTCTTCACCCCCATCGTGGGCACGCTCGAGGCCGGCCGCTCGATCCTCGATGTCGCCGCGGCTCTCCACCCCACGCCCGCCGTGGGCGGCATGCCGCGCGAGCGCGCCCTCGAGGCCATCCGCTCGCTCGAGGCGGTGCCGCGGGGCCTCTACGCCGGAGCCTTCGGGCGCGTCGACTCGAGCGGCGAGGGCGACCTCGCGGTGGCCATCCGCTCGGCCCTGCTGTCGGCCGATCGCGCCCTGGTCTACGCCGGCGGCGGCATCGTCCCGGGCAGCGATCCCGACCTCGAGGTGGAAGAGACCAAACTCAAGCTGGCCGCCGTGCTGGCGGCCCTCGAGGGCGGGGCCGTCGCCGATGGCTGACGGCAGCCTGGCCACCCGCTGGGGCCGCGTGCTGGTCGACGAGCTGGCCCGCGCGGGGCTGCGGGACGTGGTGATCTGTCCCGGCTCGCGCTCCACTCCCCTCACCCTCGCCTTCGCCGCTCACCCGGACGTCGCCGATCACTCGGTCATCGACGAGCGTTCGGCCGCCTTCGTGGCCCTCGGTCTCGCCCGGGCGACGGGCCGGCCGGTGGCGGTGGTGGTGACCTCGGGCAGCGCAGTGGGGAACTTGTTGCCGGCGGTGCTCGAGGCGGATCGGTCGGCCGTGCCCCTGCTGCTTCTGACCGCCGACCGCCCGCCCGAGCTGCGCGACGCCGGGGACAGCCAGGCCATGGACCAGTTGAAGATCTTTGGCTCGGCCGTGCGCTGGTTTCACGAGGTGGGCGCGCCCCACGGCGAAGCGGGCGGGCTCGCGGCGCTGCGTTCGAGCGCCGCCCACGCCTGGGCGCGGGCGTGGGGCTTCGGCGGCCCGCCCGGGCCGGTACATCTGAATCTGCCCTATCGCAAGCCGCTCGAGCCGACCGGCCCGGATGGCGAGCCGGATCCAGGTCGCCGCGGCGGTCTGCCTTGGACCCGGACGCGGCTCGCCCGTGCGGTGCCCGCGACCGAGGGGGTCGAGGAGCTGGCGCTGGCCCTCGCGGCGGCGCGGCGACCGCTGGTGATGGCGGGGGCCGGTGCTGGCGGGGCCAAGTTACGCCGCGCGCTCGTTCGACTCGGCCGAAGCCTCGATCTCCCCGTCGTCGCCGAGGCCACCTCCGGCCTGCGCTTCGATCCCGAGCACCCGGTTCTCGGCGCCCTCGACCTGGCCCTCGCCAGCGTGGTGCTGCGCGAGCGCTTCGCCGGCGAGCCGCCGGACTTCGTGCTGCGCCTGGGCGAGGCCCCCCTCGACTGGCCCTTCCGCCGGCTCGCCACGGCCTGGGCGACAGACCCGGCGGTGCACCAGGCAGCGGTCACCTCCCACGGCCGGCGGACCGACCCGGACCACGCGGTCGAGCTGATGATCGAAGCCGACCCGGCGCTCCTCGTCGATGCAGTGGCCGGCTGGCTCGAGCGGCACCGGCCGCCGATCGCCGCGGACCCCGCCTGGACCGGAGCGCTCCGCGCCGCGGACGCAGCCGCCCGCCGCGCGTTGCCCAGTGCCCTCGCGGGCGCGCCCGCCCCGTTCGAGGCCGCGGCCGTGGCGGCCTTGGCAGCGGCTTTGCCGGAAGACACCGCATTGGTCGTCTCGAGCAGCCTGCCCCTGCGGGACGTCGAGCGCTTCCTGCCGGCGACCGCTCAGCCGATCGACGTCTTCGCAAACCGTGGCTTGAACGGCATCGACGGCGTCACCTCGACGGCCGTGGGGGTGGCGCTCGGCCGCCACGTTCCGGGGTTGGGCAGCCGCACGCTCCTGGTCACCGGCGACGTGGCCTTCGCCCACGACCTCTCGGGCGCCCTGGCCGCCCCACGGCTGGGCGCGGACCTGGCAGTCCTGGTGCTCGACAACGGCGGCGGGGCGATCTTCGACGAGCTGCCGGTGGCGGGCCACGAGCCCGGCTTCGCCAAGCACTTCACGACCGCCCCCGGCATGGACCCGGCCGCCGTGGGCCGCGCCCTGGGCTTCACGGTGAGCGAGCCCACGGACGTCGCCGAGCTGGCCTCGGTGGTCGGGGCGGCCCTCGCCCCCGCCCCGGCGCCGCGGCTGCTGGTCTGGCGGGTGGATCGGGTCGCCGCCCGCGCGGCGCGCCGGGAAGTCCTGGCCGAGGTGGGCGCGGCGGTCGACCAGGCGCTGAACGCTTTCGCGCCTACGCCGCGGGAGGCATCGCCGCCCGTCGGGCGCTCGGCTCCCCTTGTGCTCCTCCACGGCTTCACCGGCCATGTCGCGGGGCTCGCGGAGTTCCGCTCCCACCTCGACGGCCTGGAGACGATCGCCTTCGACCTTCCCGGCCACGGTGAAGCGCCGGCCGGCACCGAGCTGACCTTCGCCGACGCGGTGGAGGAGGTGCTCGCCGAGCTCGATCGCCGGGGGCTCGACCGCGTTCATCTCCTGGGCTACTCCCTTGGCGGACGCGTAGCCCTCGCCGCGGCGGTGGCCGCGCCGGAACGGTTCGCCTCGTTGACGCTGATCGGCGCCTCCCCGGGCATTCCGGACGACGCCCCCGAGGAGCGGGCCGCCCGCAGAGCCAGCGATGGCGAGCTGGCGAGCGCGCTCGAGAAGGACGGCCTGGCCGCCTTCGTCGACCGCTGGATGGCCCAACCACTTTTCGCCACCCAGGCTCGGCTCGGCCACCGCGCCCTGCGCGCGGCTCGTCAGGCGCGACTCGAAGGCGCCGCCGGTCGCCTTGCGGCGACTCTGCGAGCCCTTTCCCGCGGCGCCCAGCCGTCCTACTGGAACGCCCTCGCGGGCCTCAACGTGCCGGTCCTTCTCGTCGCGGGCTCGGAAGACGCCGCCCACGCCGCTTACGCCCGCGAAATGGCCGCACGGCTGCCGAATGCGCGGCTCGAGATCGTGCCCGGAGCCTCCCACGCGCCCCAGGTGGAAGCGCCCGAGCAGGTTGCGAGGTGGGTGCGGGAGTGGGTGGGTGGAGTGGATGTCCAAGTCCCACCGTAGGGCCTCAGAACAAGTCGCCTTGCTCCGGAGGCACCGCCTTCTTGGGTCGGGGCCGTTCCGGCGCAGGTCGTGGTTGCGTCTTCTCCTCCGGCCGCATCCGGTGTCGCTGAAACGCCTCTTCCCCGACTCGGACCACTTCCTTCCTGCCCTTCTTCACCAGTCTGCGAGGAGCGCCGAGCTCGACCAAGAGTTCCTCGAGCCGCCCTGCCAGCCTCACGATGAGACCGTAACTACCAAAGGTCCACCACGGGCCCGACGAGAACTGGTGGGCGAGGTAGAGCGCGAAGGAAGCCAATCCCGAAGCGTGATCTCGCGCCACCTCTCCTGGCGCGCCGAGTGCCGGCAAGAGGGTGTTGCCGACGCGCAACTGGACGGCGCGCTTTGCGCCGGGAACCCGGAGGATGAAACCGTTCGCTTCGAGCACGACGATCATCTGATGGACCGAGGGGCCACTCACGCCGAAGTACTTCGCCATCTCCCCCTCGGACGGGGACACTTCGACGAGCGCGCGATACTGCGCGATGAACGCCAAGTACTCACACTGCCGGGCCGTGGGGAGCTTCACTGGGCGCAAGCTTAGCGCCGAGCTTGAGGCCCAGCCAATACCACTCGTTCGACTCGAAGTCTTCGACCAGGGCCACGGCTTGGGCCTTGACGCCTGGGTCGCCGCTGTGGCCAAGGCGCCGGGCTCCAGGAAGCAGCCGCTCCGCGAAAACCTCCTTCAAGAGGCCTTCGCACGAAGTATCGCCGTGACGGAGCCAGCTCAGGGCGCTTTCCTGTCGCACAGCGTCTTCGCTCTCAAGTGCCTCGACCAGAGCTCCCAGACGGCTCCAGCCTTTGGATGACCGAGCCCACCAGGCTGTCGCCAGCGCCACGGCACGGGAGCGCCGCTCTTTCTTCGCGTCCGCATCGGGCTCGAGCGCAAGGACGTCAGCGAGGGGTATGTCGACCTTGTTGACCCTGGTGGCTTCGAGAAGAGTGTCGTGGTCGATGGCCTCGTCGCGGAACCCGAAATTCTGAAAGGTCAAGTCCTCGAGTGCCCAGCCCGCCCGAACGGCAATCCAGTCGATGTCATAGGCCAAGACCTCGCCATGTCCCCAGAATTCCGCCGCGCCAGGGTAGATGAGATCCGCCGTGTCCTCAAGCTTGACGTAGTCGTCCCGACCGAAGAGAGCGACCAGGTCGGGAATGGCCCGGCCCTCTAGGGATTCGAGGGCCTTCTTGGCGGTCCGGACGGTCAACCAGTCCCTCGCGGTGAACTGCTTCACGAGGCTTTCCTCGCTCGGGTTCGACTGGGGTGGCGCAGGTGCCGCGGCCAAAGCGGCCACGAGGGCGAATGTCACGATGGGTGCGGGCATGGCGGACGAATCTCCTCAGGTCCTCACCGCGAGAACCAGGTCAGCAGGGCGACCGCGAGCAACCCGAGCCAGCCGGGATGGCGGCCCTTGGTACCGATGAGCACCAGCGCGGAGCCGGCCATCATGGCGACGGCCGTCAGGTCCAGGACCGGCCGCATCGCGGCAGCCGAACCCGAGCGGTCGATCCACAGGAGGATCGCCCCGAGCCCCCAGCCGAAGACGGTCAGGACGTGCCAGCTCGCCCACAGGATGCGAACGTTGCGCTCCCGCAGCAGCGGCCCGCCGTTGGTCGGCACGATCCCGCCGGAGCGCAGCTTGGCGAAGATCAACACCTCGCCGAGCACGGAGTGAACGGCTCCCACTAGGAAAGAGAGACCGGCGGCGAGGGTGAGGGTGGAGGGCACGGGGGCTCCGATCGGGTTGGTGTCAGAAGAGTAAGCCGGCCGGGCCAAGGCCGGCCGCTTCAGCCTGAAGGCGAGTAACTCGGGCGCGCCCGGTGTTGACCGTGCTATTTCGCCAAGAGCGACGAAGGCCAGACTTGCGACGCTTCGGTGTGGAACCTGAAGTTCACGACATGCCAACCGCTTGGATTAAGGAAGAAGGTGCTCGACGCGAAGAGCGGACCCTTCGAATAGTTGAACACGGCATAGACGAATCGGGTGGTCGAGCTGGCATCGACCATCTTGACGATCTCGAAGGACTCATAGGCTCCGTAGTACCCCTGAACGGATCGAAGCATGTTGGCCTGGGCGATGGCCTCCTGGTTCTCCTCCATCGGCCCACCTGCCAACAGCTTCTTCATGAACGCATCGGGGCCGCTCGTCTTGTAGGCGACATCGGCGGCCTCAACGACGGCCTTGACCTCCAACTGCTCAGCCCGAACGTGGGAAGCCTGGGTGAGAGCTGAGCTAGGGCGAACACCGCCACTGAGATTATCGTTTTCACGGAAGCTCCTTCTTGAAAGAGGTCTTGTGTTGTCGCCGCCGGCCGATTATCCGACAGGTCAGTCCTTTCCTGGCCGGGTGCGTACGCGGCTCCGCCCCGCTCCGTCGCTGCCAAGCCACGCTGCTAAACTCCGTCGCGCCAGGCAACCGCCTGGCTTTCCGGAGACTTCAGCCCATGACTGACATCCAGTGGCAGACCGTCCGCGAGTTCGCGGACATCACGTTCAAGACGTCTAGCGAGGGCATCGCCCGCATCGCGTTCAATCGGCCGGAGCGGCGGAATGCGTTTCGGCCGGAGACGATCATCGAGCTGTCCGAGGCGTTTCGGATCGCCAACGACGACCCGAAGATCGGGGTGGTGCTCTTGACCGGCGAGGGACCGGCGAAGGACGGCAAGTACGCGTTCTGCTCGGGTGGCGATCAGAAGGTTCGCGGTCACGCGGGGTATATCGGAGCGGATGGGATTCCGCGCCTGAACGTGCTGCAGCTCCAGCGCTTCATCCGCTCCATGCCCAAGCCCATCATTGCGCTCGTGGCGGGCTACGCCGTCGGGGGGGGCCACGTGCTCCACGTGATCTGCGACCTGACGATCGCGGCGGACAACGCCATTTTCGGCCAGACCGGCCCCAAAGTCGGCAGCTTCGACGGCGGCCTCGGATCTTCCTACCTGGCCCGCATCGTGGGGCAGAAGAAGGCGCGGGAGATCTGGTACCTCTGCCGCCAGTACGATGCCCGGGAGGCCCTCGAGATGGGCCTCGTCAACAAGGTGGTGCCGGTGGCCGAGCTCGAAGCCGAGGGCGTCCAGTGGGCGCGGGACATTCTGCGCCACAGCCCCACCGCCATCCGCTTCCTGAAGGCCGCCATGAACGCCGACGTCGACGGGCAGATCGGGCTTCAAGAGCTCGCCGGCCATGCCACGCGGCTGTTCTACATGACCGAGGAGGGCCAGGAGGGCAAGAACGCCTACCTCGAGCACCGGGAGCCCGACTTCCGCAAGTATCCCTGGCTGCCCGAGTGAGCGCGGCGACCTGGCTCCTCGCCGCACGCCCCAAGACTCTTCCCGCGGCCGCTGCGCCCGTGCTGGTGGGCGTCGCCGTAGCCTGGGCGGAGGGGGCCTTCGTCGTCCTGCCCGCGCTCGCGGCGCTGTTCGGGGCGCTGCTGATCCAGATCGGCACCAACTTCGCCAACGACTACTTCGACTTCGTCCAGGGCGCGGACACGGCCGAGCGGATCGGCCCCACGCGCGCCGTGGCGGCCGGGCTCGTATCCCCCGCGGCCATGAAGCGCGGCTTCGTCGTCGCGTTCGGCCTGGCCTTCCTGGTCGGGATCACCCTGGTAATCCGCGGCGGCTGGCCGATCGTGGCGATCGGGCTCGCCTCGATCGCCTCCGGCGTGGCCTATACCGCGGGCAAGCACTCGCTGGCGTACCTCGGCCTCGGCGACATTTTCGCTTTCGTCTTCTTCGGCCCCGTGGCCGTGGCCGGCACCCACTACGTCCAGGCCCTCCGATGGTCCGAGAAGGCGCTTCTGGCCTCGATCCCCATCGGCTGCCTGGTGGTGGCGATCCTCGTCGTCAACAACGTGCGCGACGTCGACACCGACCGCGCGGCGGGCAAGCGGACCCTGCCTGCCCGCTTCGGTCGGGGCTTCGGCCGGGTGGAGTACTTCGTCCTGCTGCTCGCCGCGTATTCGCTGCCGATCGTATTCCTCGCCACCGGCCGCACCGGCTGGCCCGCGCTCCTTCCGCTCGCGACCCTGCCCCTGGCCCTCGGCCCACTCCGCGCCGTCTTGACCACCACCGACGGCCCGGCACTGAACCGCGCTCTTGGCCAAACGGCGCGGCTGCTCGCGGCGTTCGGGCTCCTGTGGGCGGTGGGTTTGGCGGTGGGCTGAGCTGGTTCAGGGCTTCGGGCCGATCCGACGGGTCTGTTCGACGAAGCGGTCGAAATCGGAAGTCGGAACCTCGGCCTGGTTCCGGCGCCGCTCGGCGGCGAAGCGCTCGAACTCGTCTTCGGCCTTTCGCTTCGCGAGTTCGGCCGAGATTCGGCCGGCGTGGTCGAGCAGGGATCGTTCGTTGAAAGCGAGGAAAGCGTCGAGCTTCTCCCTCCACTCGTTCATGGTCACTGTTCGACGCCTGCGGGCCTGTTCCTCGGCATAGTCGAGGTACATGGTGACGATCCGGTTCAAGTCTCGAAGCTCTTCGGCGTCGAGATAGTTCTTGGCGATCAAGGCGTCACGACGGCGAATCGGACCTCTTGGCGCCCGATGCCAGGTGGTGAGGCCCATATTGGGAGCCGTCGCATCGGCGCGGGAGTAGACGATCTCCGCCGCAGTTCGGCCGTGTATCGCCCAGTGAAGCTTGTTTTGAACCGAGGCGAAGAACTCCTGGGTGGTTGGAGCATTCGCGTCGTAGTCGGTCGCGGTGGCGTAGATGTCCGTGATCTTCTGGTAGAAGCGCCGCTCGGAGCTGCGGATGTCGCGGATCCGTTCCAGCAGCTCGTCGAAGTAGTCAAGCCCGAGGCCGCCGCCTTCTTTGAGCCGGTCGTCGTCAAGGACGAAGCCCTTGACCAAGAGCTCGCGCAGTTGTTCGGTGGCCCAGCGACGGAATTGGGTGCCGCGCGCCGAGCGCACTCGATATCCAACTGCGAGAATCGCATCGAGGTTGTAGTGGTCGAGGTTTCGCTGGACGGACCTGATGCCCTCACGGCGAACTATTAAGTGGGACTTAACAGTTGAGGCTCTCGCGAGCTCGCCCTCGCTGAAGATGTTGGCGAGGTGCTGGCTGATCGCGGGCACCGAGACTCGGTAAAGCTCAGCCATCTGTCCCTGGGTGAGCCACACGGTTCCTTCGGCCAGTCGTACTTCGAGGCGGCTGCGGCCATCCTCGGAGCGATAGAGGATGAACTCGGAAGCGGTTGCACTCACGTTTCCCTCCCTCTCGGTGGCCTTTGAACGAAGGGCCGGATGTCCTATCTTCTCCCGCCTTCACCCATCCTTCACCCTCGATTCTCCCGAGCTTCATCGTTCCCCAGCCCCCTCGGCGGCAGGCTTCCGTCGAAGGAGGTCGCCACCATGCGCCCGTTGATTCCGTTCTTGTTTTTGCTCCTCGTTTCCGCCCTTGCCGGAGCTGCCGAGCCCCCGGCTACTTTTGCACCGCCCGATCTGAACGATGGCCTCGGAGTGGGCTCGGCGTCGGCGGCCGGGCTCGACGCGGCACGGCTCGAGGCCCTCGGGACCGCCCTCGACGACGGCACGTTCCAGGACATCCGCGCCGTGCTGGTCGCGATCGACGGCCGGCTGGTCTTCGAGCGGTACGGCAACGAGGCCGATCACGAAACCCGCCACGACGTGCGCTCGGCGTCGAAGACGATCACGGGCATGCTGGTGGGGCTCGCCATCGAGCGCGGGCACATCCCGAGTGTCGAGGCACCCGTCCTTTCGTTCTTTCCCGGCAAGGCCGTCGCCAACCCGGATCCGCGCAAGGCCGCCGTGACGATCGAGGACCTGCTCACCATGAGCTCGCTGCTCGAGTGCGACGACGAGAACCAGTTCTCCCGCGGCAACGAGGAGCGGATGTACCTGATCGAGGACTGGCCGGGATTCTTCCTCGACCTGCCGATCAAGGGCTTCGCGCCGTGGGTGACGAAACCGGCGGACTCGCCCTTCGGCCGGAGCTTCGCGTACTGCACGGCCGGCGTCTCGACCCTCGGGGCCGTGCTCGAGCAGGCCACCGGCCGGCGGGTGGCGGACTTCGCGCGGGAAGAGTTGTTCGAGTCCCTCGGCATCGTCGACCCCGCCTGGCAGTACTCGCCCCTGGGCCTGGCCCAGACCGGCGGCGGCCTGCGCCTGCGCGCGCGGGATCTGCTGAAGCTCGGGCAGATGACCCTCGACGGCGGCCGCTGGCACGGCCGTCAGATTCTGCCCGTCGCATGGGTAGCGTCTTCGACCGCCGCCCACGTTCAAGCGGCGGACACCGACACCTACGGCTATCTGTGGTGGCGGCGCGACTTCGTGGCCGGCGGCGCCACCTACCCGGCGGTCTACATGTCGGGCAACGGCGGCAACAAGGTGGTGGTGGTCCCCGGCGCGCGGGCGGTGGCGGTCATCACCACCACCCACTTCAACCAGCGCGGCATGCACCAGCAGACCGATCGGATCTTGACCGATTACCTGCTGGCGGCGCTGCCCGCGAGCAAGTCCGGCGGCAGCCAGGGCGCGCCCAGGACCCCCTGAACTTCCGTCGCCACGAGCCGGCGAACGATTTCGATGCGGGCCGGGAACCCCGGCCGAGCCCGGAGCTCGACCGCAAAGGGATCGACGAGGAGGAGGTCGGCATCGCGGAACCCGGCTTCGATGGCTCGATCGAGGGCCGCCAGCGGGGCCGGGCTCGCCGCGGGCTCGAAGGCGGCCAGGAGCAGCGCCTCCTCGAGCCAGGAGTCGGGCCATTCGTCGCCGGAGGCGCGCCCCTCGGCGAGCGCGCCGAATCTCTCCCGACAGCGGGCGGCGAGCTTCGCGGTCGTCCCCCGGCGGCGATCGAGCAGTAACTGGAGACTGACGCCGAGCCCATACCGGTCGTTCAGATGCTGGGCGGCCTCGAGGTGCCCGCGGGCCGCCGCCTCGTCCCCCGCCAGGAGGGCCGCGCGCGCCCGGACGACCGCTAGCTCCGGGCGCCGGGTACCGGCCGCGAGGGCTCGGGCGGCGATCTCGCCGGCCTCGGAGGCGCGGCCTTCGGCGAGGCGGAGGCGAGCGAAGGCGAGGGCCGCGAAGACGTTGTCGGGCTGGAGGGCGAGCCCGCGCTCGAGCCACACCGCCGCCGCCGGCCGGTAGCCGAGGAGAGCCAACACGGTGCCGATCTGCACCTCGAGATAGTGGGGTCGCCGGTCGCCCGCCGCCGCGGCGAGGTTGGCTTCGAGGGCGGCGGCCAAATCGCCCCGGACGGCCAACAAATGGGCCGCGCTGGCGAGGGCCGCGCGATCGCCGCGGTCGAGCGCCGCCGCCCGGCGGTAGGCCGCGATGGCGGACTCGACGCGACCCTGGGCGTCCAGGGCCAGGCCGCGAGCGTGGTGGGCGCGGCCGAGATCGGGCTCGAGCTCGATCGCCCGTTCGGCCCGCGCGAGAGCCTCGCGGATCATCTCGACCGAGCCGTTGAACTTGGTCGCGCGCTGGGCGAGCGCGAGGCTCCAGCCTGCCAGGACGTGCGCCGACTCACCGCCGGCCGCCTCGGCCCGGCGGTAGAGGTCGAGAGCGATCTCGTTGTCCTCCGGGCGCTCGCGAGCGAGGTAGGTGTCGGCGCGCTCGAGGAGCTCATCGGCGGAGGCCGGGTGGGTCGTCACCGGCACGGACTCGGGCATCGCACGTGGCCAGAGGACGATCGCCGTCGCCGTGAGCAGCCCGAGCACCAGGGCCGCCAACTTCCAGCGTCCCCGAAGCGACCCGTTCACCGATTCCACCGTTTCCGCCAGGTGCTCCACCGCCGGCACCAGCTGGTAGCCGCGACCGCGCACGGAGCGTAGGTAGGTGGGCGCTGCCGCAACGTCCCCGAGGGACTTGCGAAGCAGGGTCACCCGCTGGGTCAGCGTTTCGTCCGCCACCGCCGTGCCGGCCCACACCTTCGCCACCAGCACTTCGCCCGACACCACGTTCGGGGCGTGCCGGGCCAGGGCGACGAGAAGGTCGAAGGAGAGCCGCGGCAAGACGATCTCCAGGCCTCCGCGCGTGACCCGCGCCGCCCCCACGTCGAGGGTCAAATCGCCAATCCGGTAGCGCTCGCGGGCCATCTTGCGAGCATAGTGGCAGCACGGCTCGCTTGTGGCATCCTCCAGCGCGATGAGCCTTCTGCCCGCCACGGCCACTCGCTGTCCCCACTCCCCCGCCCTTTCGGACTTCGGCCGCACCGTCTCCTACGGAGAGCTGGCCACGGCGGCGGCGCGGATGGCGGGAGCCCTCGCCGCGCGCGGGATCGGCCGCGGGGACCGCGTGGCCACCTGCCTGCCGACGACCCTCGAGCACGCGATCGTGATCCACGGCATCGGCTGGCTCGGCGCGGTGGTGGTGCCGCTGCATCCCCGGCTCGCCGCGGAGGAGCTCGAGTGGCAGATCCACGACGCGGGTCCGCGGCTCGTGGTGACTGCCCGCGACCTGGCGGAGCTGTTCGAGGGCGATGCGCGGCCGGAGCCCTTCCCGGCACCCCCCGGGGAGATCGCCTCGATCCTCTACACCTCCGGCACCACCGGCCGCCCGAAGCTCGTACCGCTCACCTGGGCGAACCACCAGGCGAGCCTCATGGGCTCCCTTGAGCGGCTGGGGACTGCGCCGGACGACGACTGGCTGTGCCCGCTCCCCCTGGCCCACGTGGGCGGCCTCGCCGTGCTCTACCGCTCGGCGGCCCTGGGCACGGCGGCCACGCTGCTCGAGAGTTTCGATCCGGAGGCCGTGGCGGCGCTTCTTGCCGGCGGACGGATCACCGTGGCCTCGATGGTGCCGACGATGGTGCGGCGTCTTCTGGGTCTCGGTCGCCCGTTGCCGGCGCCCCGCCTGCGCTGGATTCTGCTCGGCGGCGGGCCGGTGGATGCGGAAACCTTCGCGCTCGCCCGAGCTCGGTGCCTACCCCTCGTGCCGACCTACGGCCTCACCGAAACGGCGTCCCAGCTGACCACCGTAGCACCCGGCGAGGCCCTCGACGCGGTCGGCACGGTGGGTCGGCCCCTCGCGGGCGCCGAGGTCGAAGTGCGGGACCACGCCGGTCTCCCCGTGGTGCCACCCGATTCGGGGACGATCTGGGTTCGGGGGCCGATGGTGATGGCGGGGTACCTCGATCGCCCCGAGGAGAACGCGGCGCGGTTCGACGCGGCGGGCTGGTTTTCGACCGGCGACCTCGGCCGGCTCGACGCCCAGGGCTACCTGACGGTCGAAGCGCGCCGGGAGGACTTGATCGTCTCGGGCGGCGAGAACGTCTACCCGGCCGAGGTCGAGGCCGCACTCTTCGCTCACCCGGCGGTGGCGGACTGCGCCGTGGTGGGCTTGGCCGACCCGGAGTGGGGCCAGCGTGCCGCCGCCGCCGTGGTCCTCCACTCCGACCGCCCGGCGCCTTCCACCGCCGAGCTCGTCGCCCACCTCCGCGCCCGCCTCGCCCCGTTCAAGATCCCAAAGACCTGGGCGTTCCGAGCCGAGCTGCCGCGCACCGCCTCCGGCAAGCTCCAGCGAGCCCTGCTGCGGGCCGAGCTCGGCTAGCGGCAAGCCCCCGGACCTCCGCTGCGATACCATTGCCCTTACTTTCCAAGCACCCTCTAGAAGCGGGGGAGGTCTATGGCCACGATCACGGTCGAAGTCAACGGCCAGAAGCGCGTTGCGGACATCGATCCGCGTACCCTTCTGGTCGAGTTCCTGCGCGAGCACTTGCTACTGACGGGCACCCACGTGGGCTGTGATACCAGCCAATGCGGCGCCTGCACGGTGCATGTCGACGGCAAATCGGTCAAGAGCTGCACGATGCTGGCCGTGGAGGCCGATGGCGCCAAGGTGACGACCATCGAGGGGCTCGCCCCCCGATCGGGAGGTGGCGAGCTGCATCCCATGCAGGCGGCCTTTCACGCCTGCCACGGGCTCCAGTGCGGGTACTGCACGCCCGGCATGGTGATGAGCGCCATCGATCTGCTCCAGCAGAATCCCCACCCCACCGAGGCCGAGGTCCGCCACGGGCTCGAGGGCAATCTCTGCCGCTGCACGGGTTACCACAACATCGTCCGGGCCGTGCTGTCGGCCGCCGAGACGATGCGCGGAGGTGCGCGATGAGCAGCCACGGCATGGGCGCCTCCGTCGCCCGCAAAGAAGACCGCCGGTTCCTCCTCGGCAAGGGCCGCTACACCGACGACATCACTCTTCCCGGGCAGTCCTACGCCGTCTTCGTCCGATCGCCTTACGCCCACGCCCGCCTACGCTCGATCGAGACGACCGCGGCGGCGGCTTCGCCGGGGGTGCTCGCGGTGCTGACCGGCAAGGACGTGGCCGACGACGGGCTCGGCGGCATTCCCACCGGCTGGCAGATCCACAGCAAGGACGGCTCGCCCATGGCCGAGCCGCCCCACCCGGCCCTCGCCCAGGGCAAGGTGCGCCACGTCGGCGACCCGGTGGTGATGGTCGTCGCCGACTCGAAGGTTCACGCACGCGAAGCTGCCGCCAAGGTCGAGATCACCTACGACCCGCTGCCCGCCGTGGCCCACCTGAACGCCGCCGTGGCCCAAGGAGCGCCCCAGGTGTGGGACGAGGCCCCCGGCAACGTCTGCTTCGATTGGCACGTGGGCGATCAGGCGGCCACCGACGCCGCCTTCGCGGAGGCCGCGCGGGTCGTCTCGATCGACCTGTCGAACAACCGCATCGCCCCGAACGCCATCGAGCCGCGGGCCGCGAACGGCCACTACGACGCGACGGGGGATCAGTACACCCTCTACACGACGTCCCAGAACCCCCACCTGACGCGCCTGCTGCTCGGCGCCTTCACGCTCAAGGTGCCCGAGCATCGGTTGCGGGTGGTGGCGCCGGACGTCGGCGGCGGCTTCGGCTCGAAGATCTTCCACTACGCCGAGGAGCTCCTGGTGCTCTGGGCGTCGCGGCGGGTGGGCCAGCCGGTCAAATGGACTTCGGACCGCTCCGAAGCCTTCCTTTCGGACGCCCACGGCCGCGACCACGTGACCCACGCCGAGCTGGCACTCTCGGCCGACGGCAAGTTCCTCGCTTTGCGCTGCCGCACCCTCGCGAACCTCGGGGCGTATCTGTCGACCTTCGGCCCCGCGGTACCGACCTACCTGCACGCCATCCTGCTCTCCGGGCCCTACGTGATCCCCGCCATCTACGCCGAGGTCAAGGGCATGTTCACCCACACGGTGCCGGTGGACGCGGTGCGCGGCGCGGGCCGGCCCGAGGCGACGTACCTGCTCGAACGGCTGGTCGAAAAGGCGGCGCGGGAGACGGGGATCGATTCGATCGCCATCCGCCGCCAGAACTTCATCCAGCCCCACCAGTTCCCCTACCAGACGCCCGTGGCGCTCTGCTACGACACCGGCGACTACGAGCCGACCCTCGACATGGCGCTCGCCGCCATCGACCACGCCGGTCTCGCCGCGCGCAAGGCCGAGGCGAAGAGCCGTGGCAAGCTGCGCGGCTTCGGCATCTCCACCTACATCGAGGCCTGCGGCATCGCGCCCTCGGCGGTGGTGGGCTCCTTGGGCGCCCGCGCCGGGCTCTACGAAGCGGCCACCGTGCGTGTGCACCCGACCGGCTCGGTGACGATCTTCACCGGCACCCACAGCCACGGCCAGGGTCACGAGACGACCTTCGCCCAGCTGGTCAACGAGAAGCTCGGCGTGGCGATCGACAACATCGACGTGGTCCACGGCGACACCGACCGCATTCCCTTCGGCATGGGCACCTACGGCTCGCGCTCGGCGTCCGTGGGCGGCTCCGCGATCGTCAAGGCGATGGACAAGATCGTCGACAAGGGCAAGAAGATCGCCGCCCACCTGCTCGAGGCCAACGTCGCCGACATCGAATTCTCGGACGGCAAGTTCCGGGTCGCCGGCACGGACCGCGAGAAGGCCTTCGGCGACATCGCCTTCGCCGCCTACGTGCCCCACAACTACCCGATCGAAACGGTCGAGCCGGGGCTCGAAGAGGGTGCGTTCTACGATCCCAAGAACTTCACCTTCCCGGCCGGCACCCACTGCGTCGAGGTCGAGATCGATCCCGAGACGGGGGTCGTCCAGGTGGTGGAAGTGGCCATCGCGGACGATGTGGGCGTCATCATCAATCCGATGATCGTCGACGGCCAGGCCCATGGCGGCCTCGCCCAGGGTATCGGCCAGGCGCTTCTCGAAGAATGCGTCTACGACGACAACGGCCAGCTTCTGGCTGGCAACTACATGAACTACTGCATGCCGCGCGCGCAGGATCTACCGAGCTTCAAGGTCGGCAACCACGTTACGGCCTGCACCCACAACCCGATCGGGGTCAAGGGAGTCGGCGAGGTGGGCGCCATCGGCGTGCCGCCGGCGGTGATCAACGCCGTGCTCGACGCCTTGGCGCCGCTCGGCGTCACCCACATTGACATGCCGGCGACGCCGGAGAAGGTCTGGCGCGCGATTCAGGCCGCAGGAGGTGCCGCGTGAACCCGTTCGAATTTGAGCGCCCGAGCTCGGTGGCCGAGGCCGTGGCTCTGCTCGGCGCCAACTCCGAGGCCAAGCTTCTGGCGGGTGGCCAGAGTCTGCTGCCGGTGATGAAGCTCGACCTCGCGGCGCCCACCGCTCTCGTTTCCCTGGCCGGCATCGCGGGGCTCGATGCGATCCGGGTCGAGCCGGGCAAGGTCACGATCGGCGCGCGGGTCACCCACGCCGCCGTGGCCGCTTCCTCCGAGGTCAAGGGCGCGATTCCCGCCCTGGCCAAGCTGGCCGCCGGCATCGGCGACACCCAGGTGCGCAACCGCGGCACGATCGGCGGCTCCATCGCCCACGCCGACCCCTCCGCCGACTATCCGGCGGCCGCCCTGGCGCTCGGCGCGACGATCGTCACGGACCGCCGGCGGATCGCCGTCGACGACTACTTCACCGGCCTGTTCTCGACCGCCCTGGCGGCGGACGAGATCGTGACCGCGGTGGAGTTCCCGGTGCCCGAGAAGGCGGGCTATGCCAAGTTCGCCCACCGCGCCTCGAAGTACGCCGTGGCGGGCGTGATGGTGGCAAAGACGGCCGGCGGCGTGCGGGTAGCGGTGACCGGAGCCGGGCCGGTGGTGTTCCGCGTGCCGGCGATGGAGGCAGCGCTCACCGCCAGCTTCACGCCGGAGGCCGTACCCGCCGGAACGGTGGCCCCGGACGACCTCCAGTCCGACACCGAGGCGAGCGCCGAGTACCGCGCCCACCTCGTCACGGTGATGGCACGACGGGCGGTCCAGGCCGCTTCGTGAAGGTGGGCCTGCCCCGTTCGGTCGAGGAAACCCGCGAGCTGCTCGCGTCGGGCCGCTACGTCGCCGACGCGAGCCTCGCGACCTCGGTCTTCCTGGCCTTGAAGCTCGGCCGGCCGCTGTTGCTCGAGGGCGAGGCGGGAGTCGGCAAGACCGAGATCGCCAAGGTCTTGGCCGAGACCCTCGGCCGCCGGCTCATTCGGCTTCAGTGTTACGAGGGCCTCGACGCTTCCGCGGCGCTGTATGAGTGGAACTATCCGCGGCAGATGCTCGAGATCCGGCTCGCCGAGCTGGGCGAGGAGACCAAGGAGCAGGTCGCCGAGGGCATCTTCAGCGAGCGGTTCCTGCTCAAGCGCCCGCTGCTCCTGGCTCTCGAGCCCGACCCGGCCGGCCCGCCGGTGCTCCTGATCGACGAGCTCGACCGCACCGACGAGCCGTTCGAGGCGTTTCTCCTCGAGATCCTCTCGGAGTTCCAGGTGACGATCCCGGAGCTGGGAACGGTCAAGGCACCGGCACCGCCGATCGTGATCCTCACCTCGAACCGTACCCGCGAGATCCACGACGCGTTGAAGCGCCGCTGCCTCTACCACTGGATCGGCTACCCCTCGGCGGAGCGCGAGCTCGAGGTGCTGCGCCTGCGCGCCCCCGAGGTCTCGGCAGAGCTCGCCGAGCAGGTCGTGCGCTTCGTCCAGAAGTTGCGGGCCGCCGACCTCTTCAAGCTGCCCGGGGTCGCCGAGACGATCGACTGGGCTCAGGCGCTTCTGGCTCTCGATCAGGTGACGCTCGACCCGGCCACGGTGGAGTCGACCCTCGGCGTTCTGCTCAAGGTGCAGGACGACCTCGAGCAGGTCGCGGGGGCGGCCTTGGGCGAGATGTTGACTTGAAGCATCGGCCGGCACGGAGGCCGGCCGCGACACGGGAGGGGAGTGGTGGTGCGGGCCGGCGTTCCACGGNNGCGTTCCACGGTCCTCCGTCGAGAGAACCGGCGAGGCCCTAGGCCAACCTCCCGTGTCGCGGCCGACCTCCGTGTCGGCCGATCTTTCCAGGTCTACAATCGCCCCGGGGTTTCGCCGTGAGTCACTCGAATCGCGCAGAAGCCGAGCCTTCCCGGCTCGGCGAGAACGTCCTCCACTTCACGCGACTCCTGCGCCGGGCGGGCCTGAAGCTCGGCCCGGCGAGCACCCGGGACGCCTTGGCCGCCCTGGCGGCGGTGGACGTGCTGGAGCGCGAGCAGTTCTACTGGGCTCTCCACGCGGTGCTGATTCGCCGGCCTGAAGACCACGAGCTGTTCGACCAGGCCTTCCGGCTGTTCTGGCGAGATCCCCAGGGAGCGGGAGCGGTTCTGGCGCTGCTCCTCCCCCAGGTGCGGACGCCGGCGCTGCCCGCCTTCTCGCGCCGGGTGACCGAGGCCTGGCACCCGCCGCGGCCGGCGGAGGCCGTGAAGAAGCCGGAAGAGACCGAGGTCGATGCGGTGCTCGCGTTCTCGGCCGAGGAGCAGCTGCGCCACCGCGACTTCGACCAGATGAGCGCCGAGGAGCTGGCTCGGGCGCGGAGGATCGTGCGCGGCATGAAGCTGCTGCTCGCTCCCGTGCGGACGCGGCGCCTCGCGCCGGACCCCCACGGCACACGGATCGACCTGCGCAGGACGATCGCCGAGAGCCGCAAGACCTTCGGGGACCTGGCCCCGCTGCGCTTCCGCTCGCGGGTCCACCGTCCGCCTCCGTTGGTCGTGCTGTGCGACATATCGGGCTCCATGGGCCGCTACTCGGAGATGCTGCTGCTCTTCCTCCACACCCTGGTGGCCGCCCGCGAGCGGGTCCACGTCTTTCTGTTCGGTACACAGCTCACCCCGGTCACCCGCTTCCTGCGTCACAAGGACCCGGACGAAGCCCTCGCCCGCTGCGGCCGCGAAGTCCAGGACTGGGCGGGCGGCACCCGACTCCGGGCTTGTCTCCACGAGTTCCACCGCCGCTACGCCCGGCGCGTCCTCGGTCAGGGCGCGATCGTGCTCCTCGTCACCGACGGCCTCGACCGCGACGACGACCCGGCAACGGGAGCCACCCTCGCCGCCGAGGCGGCCCGCCTCCACCGCAGCTGCCGCCGGTTGATCTGGCTCAACCCGCTCCTGCGCTACGCGGGCTTCGAGCCCCGGGCGAGGGGCGTGCGCGTTCTGCTGGCGCACGTCGACGAGCACCGCCCGGTGCACGATCTGGCGAGCCTGGAGGAGCTGGGGATGGTGCTGGGAGCGGGGGCGTTGACTCTCAGGAGCGCCCTGACCGATGCTCGGCCTATGCCGGACATCCTCGAACCACTTCCGCCCAGAGTGAACCGTCTCGCCGACTGGCTGGCGACCCTACCGCCAGCCGGCGAGGACTTCCCCGCGCTCGCCGACCCACCGGTAGAGCCCGAGGACATCTTCTGAAGACAGCCTCGCCGCGGTACCCTTTTGTCTCCATCGTGGGGACGACCGCTGCCGCGCTTCTAGTGGAGTCTGCTGGGCAGCTCAGGTCTCTTGAGACAACAGCGGATTCCACACTTTTTCGAACCCGAGGCCCTCGAAGTCCCTGACGTTCGCCGTGGCGAATTCCGTCACGCCGTGATCGAGCAGCGTCAAGGCCAGGCGGGCGTCGTAGATGCGGCGGAAGGCGAAGTTGGGCTGGGCTGCGTGCAGCCACAGCCGGTCGTGGAGCCCCCGGCTCGTCAGGGTGAAGCCAACCAGGCGCCATTTCGGATGGTTCCGCAGTCTGGAAACGACCTCGGCGGCGTGTGCCGCCGACAGCGGGCGGGGGCTGGCGGCGGGATTCCTCAAGAGTCCGTAGAGCTCGACCAAGACCAGTTCCGATAGGACCACGCGATCGTTTTCTTGAACCGACAGCAGGAACGAGCGCGCCGTTTCGTTGCGCGGAGAATCGCCATTCAAGGCGTAGAACAAGATGTTGGTGTCGATCGACAGCACGGGTCGCTCACCGCTCGACGAGGGGGGGTAGCGGTCGAGAGGCAGCTTTCAACTCGTCGTCATCGAGCCCAGACCATCCCATTCCGGTCAACAAGGGAAGCTCCCAGCGCTGTCGCACGGCCTCCGGAGGTGCGTACTGATCGAGGATCAGCTCAAGGCCTCGGCGTGTGAGCTCCGCTAGGGAGATCTCCCGTGCCTCGGCTTGGAGCCGGGCGCGGCGGTAGATCTCGTCGGGCAGGAGGATCTGGGTCCGTGTCATGGCGGTTATCCTACGCCTACATCACTCTGGCGTCGACACTCCACCGCACCTGCCGCCGGCTGCCCGCGGAGCTTGGAGCGAACTTCTTTCAGTGAGGGCCTGGTCTCAACACGCATTACTCACGGTCGACGCAGGGTGTCTCCGTGGGGACGGAGCGTGATCGTTCCGACCACCGGGTCGACGATTTTCTCGAACTCGTCAGCGTTGCTGACTGCTCGGAGCAGTGCAAATCCCGCCACCTCCGCATCCGGATGGGCCTCGCGGAGCCGGGAAGTACTGGCGAGAAGGGTCGCACCGCGGGTGACCACATCGTCCACCACGACGTACCGGTTTGCAGGGATTTCCCTTTCGCAGCTCATGGACTCGAAATGGGCCAGTGGAGTTGGGCGATCCTTGGCCTGAGCCAGAGAAGAGCGGGTGACGCGGTAGTCGCGCCGGAGCAAGGGTCGCCACGCCCCGGCCTTGCCCGCGGAAACGAGCGCCTGGCAGATGCGCCTCGGCACCCAGAGAAAGTCCTTCTCGCCACCTTGGAGGGGGATCTTCAGGCCCTTCGGGAAGGGCGAACTGCTCGGCGCGGGCACCAGCACCACCTCGGGCCCAAAGAAGCGGTCGAAGCCGGAAAAGTTTGCTTCGACCAGGTGCGCAATGGCGAGATCGATCGCCGAGCCCTGTCGGTAGGTTCCGTCGTTCTTGATCCTGTTGCGGAGGACTTGCGACGCGCGATGCGGCTCGATTTCACTCGGACCGCTCGGCGAGTAAGCCAAGAAGGCGCTGTACGCCAAGCTAGAAAGGAGCTTCGGCAAACTCGGTCTCTCGGGCAAAAGGGAGCTCCCCAAGCAGCGGATCGAGGTGGTCCAGCACTTCCGCTCCGTACTCGAGGAGCAGCTTCGGCCAATGGAGCCCCGCTTCTTCCACGAGCGAACGCAGAAGATAGAGGCGACGCCCCAGGCGGATCGCTTCCCAGGCCTGCGAGACCGTTCCACTGCGTTCATTGGCCTCGACGACGACAGTCGCGTGGGACACGAGAGCCATAGCTCGGTTCCGCAAAGGATAGTTTCGCGGGTGCGTCGGCGCCCCCTCGGGGAACTGAGACAAAGCCAGGTGATCGCGAAGGATCTCTTCCTGTAGCGTGCGGTTGGCGGAGGGATAGAAGACCGTCAGAGGGTTCCCCAGCACCGCGATGGTCCGACCACCGGCGTCGATGGCAGCGCGATGGGCCGCGGCATCAATGCCGAGAGCTAAGCCGCTGACGACCACGACATCCGCCGCGACCAATTCGCGAGCGAGACGTGCGGCTCGCCGGCATCCTTCCTCACTCGCCTCGCGCCGACCCACGACCGCGACTCGCGGCCGGCAAAGAAGCTCACGATCGCCAAGGAAGTGGAAGATCGGAGGCGCGTTCTTCCGCTCCACAGAGTTGAGCGGTCCAAGCAGCTCCTCCGGCGTGGCGCTCCGAGTCGTCATTAGGTCTCAGGATACCTCACGCGTAGCGTACCCACCTCACGATCTCCTTCATCGTCGGCTTCTTGCCGTACATCAGGATGCCGATGCGGTAGATGCGGCCGGAGGCCCAGACGATGGCGAGGGTGGTTCCGGCGGTCAGGGCATAGCCGAGGGCGATCTGCCACAAGGGCGGCATCTTCACCGCGATGCGGGCGAGCATGAGGAGCGGCGTGAACAGCGGGACCAGCGAGGTGATCACCGCCAGGGTGGAGTTCGGATCGTTGCTGATCGGGAAGAACAGCACCACCGGGACCACCACGACCATCGCCGCGATGCTGGCGAACTGCTGGGCTTCCTGGAGGTTGTTGAAGCAGGCACCGATGGCGGCGTAGATCGAGCCATAGAGGAAGAAGCCGAGCACGAAGCAGACGAAGAAGTGGAAGATGAGGCTGAGCGAAAGCTGGGGCATGCCGCCGGGCAGTGCCGCCATGACCGGCAGGATTCCGGGGGACGTCAGTACGAAGACCGCCGTCAGCCAGATGCCCAGCTGAGTCATGCCGACGAGGCAGACTCCGACCAGCTTCCCGAGCATCAGCTCGAAGGGACGCACGGTGGCGACCAGCACTTCCATCGAGCGTGTCGACTTCTCCTCGAGCACGCCGTTCATGACCTGCTGGCCGTAGAGCAGGACCATCATGTAGAGCAGGAAGAACAGGAAGTAGACGAAGAAGAAGGACGCGAAGCCGGCCTCTTCCCGCGCACCGTCGGCGGTGGTGCGCAGGGTCTTCAGGTCGACTTCCTTGGTCAGCTGGGAGACTTTCTCCGGGTCGAATCCGGCCTCGGTGAGGCGCAGATGGCGCACCTCGGCGGACACGGCGTTCGACAGCCGCTCCTGGGTGATGAAGTTGGACACGCTCTCGGCGTGGTACTCGACCTCGCCCTTCTCGATGCCCTCGCGGGTCAGCCACAACCAGCTGTCGATCTCACCCGCGAGGACCCGCTTCTCGAGCGCCGCCCGCTGGGCCTCCGGGTCCGCGCCCAGAGGATCGCTCGAGACCTGGAAGGTGATCTGGCCCGGCGCCTCCTGCTTGCGCAGGGTCTTGCCGGGAGAATCGGTTTCCGTCTCTGGCGACGGCGACCGCTCGATCGTGGTGCCGGTCAGCCGCGCGAGGAGAGGAGCGGCCAGCAGGCCGGTCTCATCGACCACCACCAGCCGGTGATCCCCCTTGGCCTTGACCAGCAACAGGCTGGGCAGAATGGTCATCGCCGCCATGAGCAGCGGCACGGTGAGCGTCGAGATCCAGAAGGACTTCGTCTGCAGCCGAGTCACGTACTCCCGGCGCAGGATGACCCACATCTTGTCAAGCTGCATCGCGCACCACCTTGATGAAGATCTCCTCGAGACCGGGCTCCTCGGAGCGGAAGTCGTCGACGGCGAGGAATTGGATCAGCTCGCGCAGGACGGAAGAGCCCTCGGCGCCGGGGGCGAGCAGGATCTTCGCCCGACCCTCGGCGACGATCGAGTGGGCGACCCCCGGCACGGTGGCGATGCGGTCGAGGTCCCCGCGTGCCACTACTTGATAGCCGAGCCCGCCGTGCTCGCGCTTGATGTCCGCGAGGGCCCCCGAGAGCACCAGGCGCCCGCGCGAGATCAGGCAAATGTCGTCACAGAGCTTCTCGGCCTGTTCCATCACGTGGGTCGAGAACAGAATGGTCCGACCTTCGTTCTTGAACGTCTGGAGGACGTCCTTGAACAGCTCCTGGTTGAGTGGATCGAGCCCGGAGAAGGGCTCGTCGAGGATGATCACCCGCGGCTCGTGGAGCACCGTGCCGGCGAGCTGGATCTTCTGCTGCATGCCCTTCGACAGCTCTTCGACCTTGCGCTTCAGCCAGCTGCCGAGCTCGAGGCGCTCGACCCAGATCTTGGCTTTCTCGGCCGCGTCCCGCCGGCCGAGGCCGTGGAGCTCGCCCAGGAAGACCAGCTGGTCGCTGACCGTCATCTTGCGGTAGAGGCCGCGCTCCTCGGGCAAGTAGCCGACGGTGTCCAGGTCCTGCCGGTGCCGTGGCCGGCCGAAGAAGAACACCTCGCCCGAGTCGGGGGCGATGATGTCCATGATCATGCGGATGGTGGTGGTCTTACCGGCCCCGTTGGGACCGAGGAATCCGAATACCCGCCCAGGCGGGATGGCGAGCGAGAGGTTCGAGACCGCGACGAAGTCGCCGTAGACCTTCCTCACCTCTCGCAGCTCGATGGTGGCGTCCATGAATTGAGGCTCCCGGTGGAAATCCGTCGTTGTCGAGGATACGGCAGACCCCGGGGAAGGTTCTGGGCGCCGTAGCTTCGTAACGGAGCGCAAGCTTGAGTCACCTGCTGAAAAGAGATCACTGGTCCGTCCGGGTGGCAAGGAGGAGACTGGCATGGCCGAGGCTTCGACATTCCGAACTCCCGAGCAGCAGGAAGCGATCGAACGGGTCCGCCGGAAGCGGGCTCAACAGCGCTTTCGCGGTCCCGTCGGCTGGCTGATGGACCAGCAGCTGGCCGTCAATCTCCAGGCCATCCTGCGCTACAGCGCCGCCGGCGAGGCGATCGACCCCCGCAACTGGATGGTTGCCCGGGAGCTCGATCTGACCGAAAAGGCGAATGACGATGGAGCGTTCTGGTTCGACTACCTGTCGGACACCGGCGACGGCATGAAGGCCACCTACGGCATCGCCAGCCTGGTACATTCGAACCTCTACGTCGATCCGAACGCAAAGCCGGGCGACCGAGTGCATTTCGAGCTCACCCGGCCAGCCGGCCAGCAGCGCCTGCCGCGGGGAGGCCTGGTCGTAGTCGGCGGCGACACGGCCTACCAGATCGCCGACTACCAGACTCTCGCGGAACGCTTCCAGCAGCCCTTCAACTGGGCTTTCGCGGACCTCGAGGCGGACGGCTACGTCGACAACGAACCGCGACGGCCGATCGTGGCCATTCCGGCCAATCACGACTACTACGACTTTCTGGACGGGTTCAACCGCCAGTTCCGACGGCCGTTCAATTCCGAGCGGCAGTGGGAAGGCGCGGGGGGCGCGTCCCAGCCCTATCTGGTGCTCGACGGCTTCAAGCGAGTCCAATGGGCGAGCTATTTGTCGGTCGCCTTGCCCTTCGACTGGCGCATCTTCGGGTTCGATTCACAGGCCGGCAAGATGGACAAGCGCCAGCGTCACTTCTTCCGGGACATCGTAGCGGACCCGGACAAACCCACCCAGAAGCTGATCCTCGCGACGCCGGAGCCGACCACCGTGCTCGGCGAGCGGTGTGACGAGCACGCCGCGATCGTCGACACGATGCGTTCGGTACTGCGCGACGAGCGGGCAGAACATCGCGATAACGCCTGTCCGTTCCTGGCCGAGGATCCGGAATCCGTGCTCCTGCCCGGCCAGTGCCGGCTCGATCTCTCGGGCGACGTCCATCAGTACGCTCGCCACTGGGGTGCCGAGCCGGGCGAAGGTGCCCCCGCGAGCTACGCCTCGGTGGTGTCGGGCCTGGGCGGCGCCTTCCAGCACCCGACTTCGACCGACGCGGGCGAAATCGAGCCGCGGAAGATCTGGCCGCCGCGGGGCGAATCCCTGGCCGAGACGATCCGGCGGTGCCTGGACCCGGTCAACGTGTGGCGCGGCGGGCGGGTCTACCTCTTCGGCGCGATCATCACGCTCATTCTCTTCCTGGGAGCGACGGCCTCCGAGAGCGTCCGGAGGGTGCTCGATGGGCCCTTCGGCCCGTTGCCGAGGGTGGAAGAGGCCAATGGCGGCACCGGCGCCACGAGCATTCTGGCCATGCTCCAGGGTGCCCTCGCCCTGCGACCGGACCCCGAACGGGGGACCTCGAACCTGTGGCATCTCGAGCTCCTCTACCTGCCCGTGCTGCTCGCCCTGGCGGGGTTCGGCGTACTCTGGAGCCAGCGTCAGAAGCGCCTTTCGGAGGCGCGCGGCGAGCCCCTGTCGGCTCAAGTCCACCGCTGGCCGATCTGGCTCCTGCTCGTCATCAGCGCGGCCTCGTTCTGCTGGATCTTCAAGTGGCAGCAGGGCGGTGATCACTACGGGGCCTTCGCGCCGCTGTGGTCGAACTTCATCGTGTTGGTGCTGATCCTGACCTCGTTTCTCGGCCTGACCTGGTGCCGGCTCTACGACGAATCGATGCTGCGGCAAGCCCGCCGGCGCAGTCTCGAAGTGGAAGACCACGTGCACTTGTGGGCCCTGTGGGGCTTCACGGCGCTCACCCTGCTGCTCGGGCTGACCCGCTACGGTGTGGACTCGCTGGCGGTGGTGACGACGGATCTGGCGTTCCTGCTGGTCGTCATCGCCGGCTCGCTGGGGCTCGTCTACTTCGCGGTGAGCGTCGGTGGGCACCTGGCGGGCGGGTGGGGCAAGGTCGGCTTCGGCCTCTTCGGCGTCCTTCACGGTGCGCTCCAGCTGGCCGCGCCGGTGCTCATGGCGATCAAACTGCCCCCGGCCTTGGCCCTCGGCTTCGGAGCCGCGACGGTCGTCTTCGCGGCGCTGGTCGGCCGCTTCCTGCCACTGCGTTCCCTCGCCGGAGCGGGGACTCGGGCCCAGCGCCGGCGCCTCGGATTCTTGCTGCTCGGGATCGGTCTGGCCTGGATCGGGCTGCTGATCTTCTCGACCGAGTTCCTGCGGGTGCCGAAGCCGGTCACGGTCGACGCCTGGAACCTGCTGGCGGCGCTTCTTCTGGGCGCCGCGCTGGCCTGTGTTTCCCTCGGCTGGTACCTCTCCGTTTCCCTCTGCTTCGATGGCCACAACGGCGAGGCGGGCGGGGGAGCGCGGATCGAGAAGTACAAGCAGTTCATCCGCTTCCGGGTCACCGCGGGGAGCCTCACGGGGTACGTGATCGGCTTCGACGATCCGAAGGAGCGCTACGAGGAGCTCGAACCGAAGCTGATCGATGTCTTCGAGCTGCGGCCGAAGGCCGGCTGACCTCGGTCTCCGGTCGGAAGTCGCAGAAAATAGAGGGGTCTCGACTCCTCTCGGGACCCGCTGAAGGTGCCGAGAGGTGTTATATTTCGCTCTTCCGACCCGCCTCGGAGGAGCGCCCCTCTCGTGGACCATCTCGACCGTACGTCGGCTGCCAAGCAGAACCGTGACTGGTTCACGATCTCGGTCGACACTCTGCGCGCCTGGGGCGTCCTCGCCCTCGTCGTGGTCCTCGGGCTGGCGGGCTACGCGGCTTACAAACGCTGGAACCTCTCCGACCTCGAGCGGCGCGCCAACGAGATGATCGCGGACGCCTCGAACCTGAAGCGGCAACTCGAGGCAAACCCGGGGCGGTCGGCCTACCCCGAGCTGTGGACCGCCGGGTCCGAGAGGCTGGGGGGCGCCCTCACCGCCCTCGGCGAGCAGGACTTCGAGCAGGCCATGGGCCAGGCCCGGCAGTCCCGCAACAGCTTCGAGGCCCTCTTGAGCAGCCTGGCGAGCGCGGGTGGCGGCAAGGGCGACGCCACCTTCAGTACGGTCGAGGGCACCGTCGAGTACCGCCGCGGCCAGAGCGCGAACCAGAGCTGGGAGGAAGCTAAGGAGCGAACCGTCCTCCACGACGGCGACAGCATCCGCACCGCCGAGGGCTCCGCCGAGGTGATTCTCGCCGACGGCACCCAGTACACCGTCCGCCCCAACACCCAGCTGGTGATCCGCGCCAAGAGCGCCAGGAACCCCGAACCGGCGATCGGCATGGAGTACGGCTGGGTCGACCTCGCCACCAGCCGCCAGGGCAGCCGCGTTTCGACCCCGGGAGCGGAGGCGCGGGTGGGCGACCGCTCCGAGGCCATGGTGACCTACGACGCAGACACCCAGGTGGGCCAGTACGCCGCCTACACGGGCGGGCTCGAGGTGCAGGCCAAGAACGGCGATGCGCGAACCGTCGAGCCCATGGAGCAGGTCACCTTGCGCGGCAACCGGCTCGGTGCGCCCGAGCGGCTGCCGCCGGCACCCGAGCTCGAGGCGCCGGTCGACAGCGTGCTGCTCGATCTCGATCGCACCGCCGAGCTCCAGCTGCGCTGGGCCGAGGCCGTGCCCGGAGGAAGCTACGGCCTGCAGATCGCCCGCGACCGGCTGTTCACCGATCGCGTGGTCGACGTCAGCAAGCGTGCCAAGACCTCCGCGCGGCTCTCGCTGCGCGCCGAGGGCACCTACTACTGGCGGGTCCAGTCGATCTCTTCGGGCGGGGGCCGGGGCCCGTGGTCCGACGCGCGGACCTTCCGCGTCCACAAGGACCAGGGCCTCGACGGGGCCGCCGACACGTCGCCGCCCGAGCTGGCGCTCGAACGGGTCAAGCGCTACGGCAATATTTTCCTCGTGGGCGGCCGCACCGAACCCGGCTGCAGCGTCCGCGTCAACGGCGAGCCGGTCGATGTCGGAGCGGACGGCTCGTTCACCAAGACCATCCAAATCGACAAAGAAGGCTGGAACCAACTGGAGGTTCGGGCCCGCGACGCCGCGGGCAACGAGGCCTCCGCCCATCCGCGGGTCTTCGTGGAAATCCTCTAACTTCGACATCGGGAACCCAAGAGAAACCACTTCATGCCGATCGCCCTTTTTCTGCGGTACTTTTCGAAAGACCTCGCCATCGACCTGGGCACCGCGAACACGCTGGTGTTCGCGCGCAACCAGGGCATCGTGGTGCGGGAGCCTTCGGTCGTCGTCATCAACAAACTCACCAACCGGATCGAAGCGGTCGGGGTCGAAGCCAAGGAGATGCTGGGCCGCACGCCGGGCAACATCGAATCGATCCGGCCCATGAAGGACGGCGTGATCGCGGACTTCGAGGTCACCGAGCGGATGCTCGAGTACTTCATTAGGAAGGCCCACGGTCGCAAGAGCCTCGTCCATCCGCGCATCGTCATCGGCGTGCCCTCCGAAATCACCCAGGTGGAGAAGCGCGCGGTCAAGGACTCGGCCATGCGCGCCGGCGCCTCCGAGGTCTACCTCGTGGAGCAGGCCATGATGGCCGCCATCGGGGCCGGCCTGCCGATCAGCGAGCCTTCCGGCAACATGATCGTCGACATCGGCGGCGGCACCACGGACGTGGCGGTCATTTCCCTGGCCGGCACCGTCTACAGCCGGTCGGTACGGGTCGCCGGCAACGAGATGGACGTCGCGGTCATCCAGTACCTGAAGCGCAAGTACAGCCTGCTGATCGGCGAGCGCACCGCCGAGGCGGTCAAGATGGAGATCGGCTCGGCCTACCCGATGAAGGACGAGATGCGCATGGAGGTCAAGGGCCGGGACCTGGTCGAGGGGATTCCGAAGACCCTGCTGGTCTCCGACGCGGAGATCCGCGAGGCCCTCGCCGAGCCCGTGGCCACGATCGTCGAGGCGGTCCGCATGGCCCTCGAACGAACGCCGCCGGAGCTGTCGGCCGACATCATGGACAAGGGCATCGTGCTCTCCGGCGGCGGCGCCATGCTGCGCGGGCTCGACCTGCGGTTGCGCGAGGAGACCGGCCTGCCGGTCGTCCTGGCCGAGGATCCTCTTGCCTCGGTGGTGCTCGGCACCGGCCGGGTGCTCGAGGATCTCGATCTGCTCCGCAAGGTCTCGATCCGCTGACGCCGTGCTGATCTCCGGCTCGCCGAGGCATCCGTGAGCGAGCGCCGCAACCTGTGGATCCTGGTCGCCATCCTGGTCGCCGAGCTGACGCTTCTGGCGAGCCAGGTGCCGGGCCAGAGCGGGGGCAGCCTGCTCGAGGAGGTCTCGTTGCGTCTGGTCGCGCCCGCGCCCAAGCTGGTGTCTCGCCTGGCGGAACCGCTCAAGAGGACCGGCGCGGGGCTAAGGCGGCGGGAGGAGCTCGAGGAGACCAACTGGCAGCTCGAGCAAAGAGTCCAGACCCTCGAGGAGGAGCTCTTTCGCCTGCGCAAGGTCGAGGAGGACCGCGCTCGCCTGGCGGCCGTGGTGGGCTACACGCCCCCCACGCCGGCCCAGCTCCAGCCGGTCGAGGTGGTCTATGCCGATCACACCTCGTGGCTGCGCACGCTGATCGTCTACACCGGTGTCGAGCCGGCGCGGCTCGACCAGCCGGTGGTCACCCTCGAAGGCCTGGTGGGCCGGGTGGTCATGGTTTCCGGCCGCTACGCCAAGGTCCAGCTGGTGACCGACCGGGCCGCGGCGGTGTCCGCGATCCTCGAGCGCACCCGCCGCCAGGCCACCGTGCGCGGGGACCTCGAAGGCCTGGTCCTCGAGTACCTGCCGCTCCAGGCCGGAGTCCATCCCGGGGACGTCCTGCTGACCTCCGGACTCGACCGGATCTACCCACGGGGCCTCAAGATCGGCACCGTGGTGGAGGTCCAGGCGTCGGCCGGAGGCGGATTGTTCTACGAGGTCAAGGTCGTTCCCGCGGTGGACTTCTCGCTCCTCGATCAGGTCTTCCTGGTGCAGACCGAGATCGTTCCTCCCGTCCTGATCGAGCAGGTACCCAGTGGCATTCCTTAGGTATCTCCTCGGTCTCGTCGCGGCGCTTTGCGCCCACTCGCTGATGGTGGCCCTGGCCCCCCAGTTGGTACTCGCTTTCGACCCGTTCCTGGTCGTGGCCGTGCTCGGCGCCCTCGGAGGCAATTCCTTGGGCGGCATCGTCTCCGGCGGCGTGGCCGGCTTCGCTCGGGACACGCTGTCGGGCCGTCTCTACGGGTTGCACGGCTTCGCTGATACCATCATCGGGTACGCCACAGCCCGGACGGCTCAGCGGATGGACCTCCGGCAACCCGGGGCGGTCTGGGTCGTCACCGTGCTCGCCACGCTGGTCCAACAGGCGATCCTGGTCGGTCTCAGTTACCTGCTGTTGCCGCGGCCCGAGGTGGCGCCTCCGGTTTGGGTTCCGATCCAGGCGATCGTCAACGGTCTCGTCGCCATGCTCGTCTGGAGCGTGGCGAACCGGGCGCGGGGTTTCCGGCAGCGGGTCGAGCGCCGGCGCATGGACCGGTTGCGGCTCTAGGGAAGAAGAGCGATTGTCGATGCAAGTCCGAGAGGTTCGCGACGACCTGGTCCATCGCGTGCGGTTCCTGACCGCGCTCGCGGTGATGGCGTTGGTCGCGATCGGCTCGACCTTCTGGTTCGTCCAGATGGTCCACGGCAGCTACTACCGCGAGCTGGCCGAGAACAACCGGCTGCGGCGCATTCCCCTCGAGGCCCCCCGCGGGCTGATCTTCGACCGCAACGGCACGCTCCTGGTCGACAACGTGCCGTCCTACGGCCTGCTGATCGACCGCAGCCGCAGCCGGGATCTCGTCGCGGCGGTCCGCTTCGCCGCGGGCATTCTCGAGCGACCGGTGGAGCAGCTCGAGGCGGTCCTCGAAAAGAACGTCGCGGTGCCCGGCTTCCGGCCCGTTCTTTTGGCCGAGGGCCTCTCGCTCACCCAGGTGACCCGCTTCGAGGTCAAGCGGCTCGAGCATCCCGAGTTCGACGTCGAGGTCCGGCATCAGCGGCTCTACCGCCACGGCGTCCAGACCGCCCACGTCCTCGGCTACCTCGGCGAGGTCTCGGAGCGCGAGATCGAGAACGGCGACGGCAACTTCGAGCTCGGCGACCTGGTCGGCAAGCGCGGCATCGAGCAGTACTACGACGCCAAGCTGCGCGGCGTCGACGGGGAGCGGGTGGTGGTCGTCGACAGCCGCGGCCAGGTGCTCGACAAGGCCGGGGGAACGCCGGCCTCGGCCGGAAACCCGCTGCGCCTGGCCCTTGATCTCGAGCTCCAGCAGGAAGCCCAGCGCCAGCTCCAAGACAACGTCGGCGCGGTCGTCGCGCTCGATCCCCGCACCGGGGAGATTCGCGCCATCGTCTCCGCGCCGTCCTACAACCCCAACGTTCTCGGCCGGCGAATCTCGACCGAGGACTGGCAGGCGATCGTCACGGCGCCCAACAACCCGCTACAAAACCGCACCGTCCAGAACACCTACTCCCCCGGTTCGGTGTTCAAGATCGTGATTGCCTCGGCAGGTCTCGCCGAGGGCGTGATCGATCGCGGCACGCGGGTGAGCTGCTCGGGCGCCGCTACGATCTACAACCATCGCTTCCGCTGCTGGCGCCAGGGCGGGCACGGCTCGGTCAACCTCGAAGAGGCGATCAAGCACTCCTGCGATGTCTACTTCTACCACCTGGGTCAAAAGCTCGGCATCGACCGCATTGCCCGCTATAGCCGCCTCTTCGGCCTCGGCCACGCGACGGGGGTCGATCTGCGCGGCGAGAAGACCGGCCTGGTACCCGATCCGGCCTGGAGCCTGGCCGCCCGCAAGCATCCGTGGTACGCCGGTGAGACGATTTCGGTGGCGATCGGTCAGGGGCCGCTCCTGACAACACCGCTGCAGGTCGCGGCCATGATGGCCGGGGTGGCCAACGGCGGGCGAATGATCACGCCGCACCTGCTCGAGGGCGCCGCACCGCCGCCGCCGGGCGGCTTGAATCTGCCCCCCGGGGTCCTCGAACCGGTGCGCCAGGCCTTGTGGGAAGTGGTCAACGGCCCCGGCGGCACCGCCGCCGCGTCCAAGGTCAAGGGGCTCGAGGTGGCTGGGAAAACCGGTACCGTGCAGGTCGTTTCCCAGGCCACTTGGACCAAGAACGAGAGTCTTCCCTTCGAGAAACGAGATCACGCGTGGTTCGCGTCCTTCGCCCCAGCCGACGCGCCCGAGCTCGTCGTGGTGGTCTTCGTCGAGCACGGGGGCGGCGGCTCGAAGGTCGCCGCCCCGATCGCCAAGGCGCTTTATGAGAAGTATTTCCGGATCGGCGACGACGCCCCGATTCCTGGACCCTGAGCACTCCCCCTGGGGACAGTTCTCGGGCGTCGACTGGGCGGTGCTCGTCTCGATGCTGCTGCTGACCGGCATCGGTCTCGCGACCGTGCGCAGCGCCAGCGCGGATCTGCCGATCGACTACCTGCCGCGCCAGATCATCTGGGTCGGGCTGGGTATCTTCGCCTTCGCCATCACGGTGTCGATCGAGTACGCCGTGCTGGTCGACCTGGCGTTGCCGCTCTACGGCCTCGGGTGCTTCTTCCTGGTCCTCGTGCTCTTCGTCGGCCAGGTGCGCGGCGGCGCCCAGAGCTGGTTGGGCTTCGGCAGCATCGGCTTCCAGCCCTCGGAGTTCGCCAAGCTCGCCACCACCCTGTTGCTCGCGCGCTTCCTGGCCTCGGTCAACCGGCGGGTCTTGACGGCGCGCGACCTCGCCTTCGGCATCGGCATCGTGGCGCTGCCCGTGGGTCTCGTGGTGGTGGAGCCGGACATGGGCGGCGCAGCCATGTTCATGCCCATGCTGGCCGGCATGCTGCTCGTCGGCGGCGTGCGCTTCAAGATCTGGATCCTGGGAATCGCCACCGTGGTGGCACTGGGTGCCGGCATCTGGTTCTACGGCATGCACGACTACCAGCGCGAACGCGTGATGACCTTCCTGAACCCCGGCACCGATCCGCGGGGCAAGGGCTACCAGGTGCGCCAGTCGAAGATCGCGGTGGGCTCGGGCGAGCTCCACGGCAAGGGCTACATGCAGGGCACCCAGAGCAAGCTGCGGTTCCTGCCCGCCCGCCACACTGACTTCATCTTCGCCGTGCTGGCCGAGGAGTGGGGCTTCCTCGGAGTGGTCACGGTGTTGTTCCTCTACGCGGTGTTCATCGTCAACGGCGCGCGGATCGCCATGCGGGCTCGCGATCGAGAGGGCATTCTCCTGGTCGTGGGCCTGCTCTCGATCATAACTTTCCATGTCTTATACAATACTGCCATGGTGGTCGGGCTGGTGCCGATCACCGGCATTCCGCTACCGTTCCTGTCCTACGGCGGAACTTTCATGCTGTTCAACTTCGCCGCCACGGGTTTGATCCTCGGCGTCGACATCCGGCGCTACGTGAACCGCTAGATCGGACGAGGAAACCATGGCCCTGAAGATGCTCGTCGCGAGCGACCCCCACGAGACCCGCATCGCGATTCTCGAGGACGATCATCTGACCGAGATCTTCGTCGAACGACACCGCCACCAGGGTTTCGTGGGCAACGTCTACAAGGGCCGGGTGACCCGCGTGCTGCCCGGCATGCAGGCCGCCTTCGTGGACGTCGGGCTCGACCGCGACGCCTTTCTCTACGTCGCCGACGTCGGCGACGACGAGGCCAGCGTCGGCCTCGACGAGTCCCTCGAGCTGGCCGACACGGACGCCGAGCACGTGCTGCCCGAGTCGCCGCGCTCGATCGACGACTTGCTGAAGCAGGGCCAGGAGCTGATCGTCCAGGTGGTCAAGGACCCGTTGCCCTCGAAGGGCGCCCGGATCTCGACCCACGTGACCCTGCCCGGCCGTTACCTGGTGCTGCTGCCCACGGTGCGTCACTACGGCGTGTCCCGGCGCATCGAGGACGACGTCGAGCGCGAGCGCCTCGCCCACCAGGTGCAGGAGCTGGCGGCGCCGGGCGCCGGGCTGATCGTGCGCACCGAGGGAGCGGGCAAGGGGCGCGAGGAGTTCGCCGGCGACCTGGTCTTCCTCTCGGCCCTGTGGGACCGCATCCGCATTCGGGCCGCCAAGGCCTCGCCGCCGGTCCTGCTCCACCGCGAGCACGACCTGGCTCTGCGTACCGTGCGCGACCTGCTCACCGAGGAGTTCTCGGTGCTGTGGGTCGATGGTGAGGAGACCTACGAGCGGATCGTCGAGTTCCTCGACCAAGTCCAGCCCACCCTGGTCAACCGGGTCAAGCTCTTCCGCCAGGACGTGCCGCTGTTCGACCGCTTCGGCATCGAAAGCCAGATCGAGGCCGCGCTCAAGAGCAAGGTCTGGTTGAAGTCCGGCGGCTACATCGTGATCAACCAGACCGAGGCCCTGGTGGCGATCGACGTCAACACCGGCCGTTTCGTGGGCAAGAGCACCCTCGAGGAGACCGTGCTGCGGACGAATCTTGAGGCGGTCGAGGAGATCGTGCGCCAGATCCGCCTGCGCGACCTGGGCGGGATCATCGTGCTCGATTTGATCGACATGGTGGAGGAGGAGCATCGCAGGGAGGTTTTCTCGGCCCTCGAGCACGAGCTCAAGAAGGACCGCGCCAAGACCAAGGTGCTGTCGATCTCCGAGTTCGGCCTGGTCGAGATCACCCGGAAGCGCAGCCGCACCAACCTCGAGCGTTTGCTCACCCAGCCCTGCCCGCACTGCCAGGGCAGCGGGCGCATTCGAGCCACCGAGACGATCTGCATGAACCTGCGCCGCGACCTGCTGCGCCAGCGCGATCGCCCGCGGGAGCGCGAGCTGCTGCTGCGCGTGCACCCGGACATCTCCCGCGCCCTCCAGCAGGAGGAGCGCGAGGTGCTGCTCGAGCTCGAGCGGGTGCTGGGGGTCGAGATCCTGATCCAGAGCGACCCGACGCTCCACCACGAGCGCTACGACGTGATCGAGGTCTGAAGCCGCCCGTGGCCGCACCCTCGCCCTTCGAGAACGAGCGCCTCCGTGGCGAGCTGGCCGGCGGGCTGGAGCTGGCCGACCTGGCGGTGGACCTCGCGCGCCTGACCGACCCGGGCGCCGCCGAGGCGACGCTCCACTGGGGCCGCAATCTCGTCTACCGCAGCCGCCTCAAGCTCCCTGGCAACATCGAGATCCCCTGTGTTGTCAAGCAGTTCAGCCACGCTTCGGCGCGCGCCCGGTTCGACCGCGCGCGCCGCGGGAGCAAGGCGGAGCGCAGCTGGCGGGCGGCCCAGCGGCTAGTCGAGGAGGGGTTCGACACGCCGCGGCCCCTGGTCTGGATCGAGTCGAGCGCCCCGGACGAGCCGGCGTGGTTCGTCTCCGAGCTGGTCGAGGACTTCACCGAGGCCCGGTATCTCCTGCGCGCCGCCCGGGCGGGCACGGCGGCCGCGGACTTCCCTCGCTTTCCCTTGGACGAGTTCCTGGCCGGCTGTGCCGGCCTCGCCCGCCGACTTCACGAGGCGCAGATCTGGTTTCGCGATTTCACCAGCGGCAATGTGCTGTTGCGGCGGGGGGAGGACGGTGCCCTTCGGTTGTTCCTGGTCGACCTGAACCGCGCCCGCTTCGGCCGGCCGCTGTCGAGCTCGGAGCGCGCGCGGGATCTGGCGCGGATGCCGATCTTCCGGCCCGAGGACCAGGAGCGCTTTCTGGCCGCCTACTGGGGCGCGCCGGTGCCGTCCTTTCACCGCGGTCTCTATGGCTTCTACCACCGCACCTTCCACGGCCGCCACGAGCTCAAGAAGCGGCTGCGCGGTTCTGTGCGCGGCTCGACGCTGAAGGGCCGGCTGGTGGGCCGCTCGGCTCACGAACACATTCCGGCCGCACCCGCGGGCGCCGAGGTGCGGGACCGCATCGTGTGGGACACCCTCTCCGACCAGCCCCACGGCCACGCCAGCCCGCTGACCAAGCTCGGCGTGCGACTGACCGAAGGCCATAGCTACGTCGCCGAGACGATCGCTGCCGGCTTCGCGCTGCCGCGGATCTACCGGCGCTATCGCCAGCTGCGCCGGGATCTCCACCGGGTCCCCGCTCCGTTCGGGGGAGCCGGAGTCGCCCTGCGCCCCTGGCCCGAGGACCCGGCGGGGCTGCTCGCGTTGGTCGACGAGCTGGGCTGCCGTTCGGTGCTCCTGCGCCTTCACCCCTGGGAGCCCGAGGGCCGCGACGCCGAGGAAGAGCTCGCCCGCGCCCTTCACGAGCGCGGCCTCGAGGTCGCCTTCGCCGTCCCTCAGAACCGCGATCTGGTCAAGTACCCCGCCCGGTGGAGTCGGGAGATCGACGACATCGCCCGCCGTTTCACGCCCTTCGGCCGCTACTTTCAGGTCGGCCAGGCGGTGAACCGGAGCAAGTGGGGAGTCTGGGCGGTGGACGAGTATGTCGCGCTGGTGCGGGCGGCGCGGGAGAAGCTCCTTGCCGCCCGGCCGGACGCGCAGATCCTGGGCCCCGCGGTGATCGACTTCGAGTACAACCGCACCGCGGGCCTGCTCAACCTGCGTCGCAAGGGCTTTCACTTCGATGCCGTGTCCGCCCTTCTCTACGTCGACCGCCGGGGCGCTCCCGAAAACGAGCAGATGGGCCTCGACACCGTCGGCAAGGTGACGCTCCTGCGCGCCCTGGCCGACACCGCCAGGAACGCCGCTCCCGGACCGGTCTGGCTCACCGAGGTCAACTGGCCGCTCCGCGAGGGCCCCCATTCCCCCGCCGGGAAGAGCGTCTCGGTGGACGAGGAAACCCAGGCCGACTACCTGGTCCGCTACTTCCTCCTCGCCCTCGGCACCGGCCTCGTGGCCCGGGCGTACTGGTGGCAGCTCGTTGCCCGAGGCTACGGCCTGGTCTGTCCGGAGCCCGGCGAGCTGCGCCGCCGACCGTCCTTTCTGGCTTTCCGCACGATGCTCCGGCAACTCGAGGGCAGCACGCTCCTCGGTCCCTTGCCGGTACCGGAGCCCGGTCGCCTCTACCGCTTCCGCGGTGCCGACGGCGAGGAGGTGATGGTCGGTTGGAGCACGACGGGGGAAAGGGTGAATACCGCGCTGCCGGGAAGGGTCGCGGCGGTCGTCGGTCGCGACGGCGAGGAGCAGGCTGGGGCGGACGGTGAGGCCGTCGTGCTGGGGCCCTCGCCGCGGTATTTCCGGCTGGCGCCTACGACGCCCCGCGCCCGGTGAGCACGGCGGGGATCGTCTTCCAGAGGATCTTCAAGTCGAGGGAGGGCGTCCACGAGTCGATGTACTCGAGGTCGAGCTCCATCCAGCGGTTGAAGTCGAGGTCGTTGCGACCGCTGATTTGCCAGAGGCAGGTCAACCCCGGCTTCATGGCCAGGCGGCGGCGTTGCCAGCGTTGGTACTGGGCGACTTCCTCGGGGATGGGCGGGCGCGGGCCGACCAGGCTCATGTCGCCCCGCAGCACGTTCCACAGCTGGGGCATCTCGTCGAGGCTGAAGCGCCGCAGCAAGCGACCCAGGCCGGTGACCCGCGGGTCCCGGCGGACCTTGAACACCGGGCCGTTCATTTCGTTCAGGTGGAGCAGCTCGCGCTGGCGCTCCTCGGCCCCTTCGACCATCGTGCGGAACTTGTAGAGCGTGAACTCGCGCCCGTTCAAGCCGCAACGGGTCTGCCGGAAAAGCACCGAGCCCCGCGACGAGATCTTGATGCCGAGCGCCACCAGCGACAGCACCGGGGCCGCGAGAAACAGCAAGACCATGGAGATTCCAACGTCCAGCGCCCGCTTGAGCATGAGCTGGAGCTGGGAGGTCGGAGCCGTCGAGAACGACAGCAGCGGCAGGCCATCGAGCTCCTCGAGCTCCACCTTGGCGTTGGTGTGGGGGAAGAAGTTGAGGGCGATCCGGGTGCGAATGCCTTGCTCCTGAAGGGCCAGGAACAGGTCCTCGAGCCGGGCCAGCTCTCGCCGCCCCACCGCGAACACCACCTCGTCGACCACCTCGTCCTTGACGATCCGCTGGAGATCGCCCAGCCGGCCCAAGATCGGCGCACCGAGCTCGGCCTCGGACGGTGTCTGCTCTTCGCTCGCGTTGGCGATGAAGCCGATCAACCGGAAGCCCCAGTACGGATGGTGGCCGATCGAACGGGCCATCTGGCGGGCGTCGCGGTTGGTGCCCACGATCACCACCGTGCGGTAGTTGTAGCCGCGCAGCCGGACGTAGCGCGAGGTCACGCGCAGAGCGAGCTTCTCGGCCAGGAGCAACAGACAGGCCACGATCGCGAAGACGGCAATCCACAGGCGGCTGATGCGGTCGTTGCCGAGCAGCCACTCGTCGATGCGGAGAGCGAAGAGCACCAGGGCGAAGAGCACCGCCGCGGTGACGCAGACGTGGACGATGGCCCACGCCTCCTGCAGGATGGGCACCGTCCGGTGGGAGCGGTAACGGCCCGTGCGCAACAACAGCAGGCTCCACAGCAGAAGCGCCAAGGGCAGGAACGGCAGGTATTCGGACAGCGGATACAGCGGGCCCATGGCGTCCGGCGCTCCGAATCGCGGGAGGACCGAGCTGCGCAGCCAGTAGGCGAGGAAGAAAGCTGCCGTGACCAAGAGGAGGTCGAGCAGGAAGACCGAGGCGGCGATGATCCGGGCGCGTTCTTTGAGCATCAGAGGGAGGCGTTGGCGCTATGTCGCGCCGGCATTTTAGCGTGGGTCTCGCCGAAAGGGAAGGGGGATACCGAGGAAACCGATCTCGCGGGCTCCTTTTATGTCATTCAGCGGTTTCCGTCCAGTCCCGAGGAGCCAAAACCCGCTTTCCGGCCAGTTCACGGAACAGCTGCGCGTATTCCGCGACCACCCGGTCCCAGCTGAACCGACCCTGGGCTTCGACCCGCGCCCGCTCGCCGTCGGCCCGCGCGCCGGCCGGGTCGGCCAGGATCTCTTCGAGCCGCGCCGCCAGGCTGGCGGGCTCCGCGGCGCGGAAATAGCGGCCGGTCTCCCCCGCCACTTCCCGGTTCTCCTCGGTGTCGTTGACCACCACGCAGTTGCCGAAGCCCATGGCCTCGACCAGGGCCGGATGGGTCCCCCCCACTTCCGTCGCTTGGATGTAGGCCAGGGCGTGGCTCTGAAGCTCGCAGTAGGGCTCGCCGTAGAGCGCGCCGGGGAACACGATGCGGCGATCCGCGCGGGTCTTCAACTCGGCGATGAACTTCGCCTGGTGCGGCGCGTCGCCGAGCATGACGAGGGGCACGTCCCCTCCCACGAGCCGGTAGGCCTCGGCGACGCGGTGGGGATTGTTCTCCGGCTCGAAGCGCGAAACATAGAGGAAGTACCGGCGCGGCTCGAGTCCCAGGCGATCGAGGATCGCCCGGCCCGCGGGCGCCCCCTCCGCGACGCCGTAGACGAGCAGCCGCGACTCGGCCCCATAGCGCTCCCGGTAGTGGTCGCGAATCACCGCCGCGTCGGTCACCAAGCGGTCCGAGACGAAGCAAGCCAGCCGTTCGGACAGCTCGTAGACGGTCCGCCCCAGAAGTCCCCACTTGCCCCGTTGCTGCTCGAGGCCGTCGGCGTGGAGGGCCACCGGGGCTCCGCTCGTCTTCAGCAGGGGCACGAAAAGAGCGTTGGCGTGGTTCACCACCAGGATCGCGTCGAAATCCTCGCGCAGGGCATGGAGGGCCGAGAGCAGCGTGTGAACGGGGGTGTCGAGGTGGCGACTGCGCCAGGTCGGCAGAATGACCAGTCGAGCCCCCCGGTAAACCGCCGTGGTCGACGCCAGGCCGCGCTCCGCGAGCCCGCGGCGCACCTCGTGGCGCCGGCCGTAGACCGTGACCTCGAACTCCCCGCTGGCGGCGAGCCGCGCGGCCAATTCCTCGACCAGCGTCTCGTAGCCGCCATAGCTGGCGGGAATGCCGCGACTGCCGAGAAGGGCGATGCGGAGAGGGCTCACCGGCTGGCCGCCTCCCTGACACCCTCACCCCTGGCCCCTCTCCCGCACGCGGGAGAGGGGGAGAGGAATGGGAAGGTGTCCTCAGAGGTCTGGCCACCCTTCTTCGGTGATCGATGAACGCTCAAAGCGGCAGACTCTCGTGACCGAACCAGGGCTCCAACGAATGCGTCCGGGCGGCCTGGATCTTCTTTCTGCGCAACAGGATATCTCGCCGATTCGCGAACAGCCACCGGTACGCCGGCAGGGACTGGCGCTCTCGGAGCAGCACGTAGCCGAAGGCCAGCACGTCCCGCGGCAGGGTCCACGGCAGGGTGCGCCAGAAATTGCCGGCGGTCTGGTGGTAGGCGCGAAGCAGGTACCGGTTCTTGAGAGTGTGAAAGTTGACCAGGTCGCTCATCGCCGCCCGCCGTTGGGGCAGATTGAACCGCCGGTGGCGGGCACGGGCGGTCGGCTCATAGAGCACGTCCCAGCCCCGCTCCTGGAGCCGGAAGGCCAGCTCGGCGTCCTCGCGGTAAGAATGAAACAGCTCGTCGAAATACTGACCGGGGGCGACGGCGACGTCCTCGAGGGCTCGCCGGCCGAACAGCGACGCGGCGCCGGTGGCCCCGAACACCCGAACGGGCTCCTGGAACTGACCGATGTCCGGTTCGTCCGAGCCGCGGTCGAAGTGGCGCCAGGCGCGCACCAGGTACATGCCGCAGGCGTCCAGCCGGTCCGGCTCGCGGTTGGGCTCACCTGGGGCGGCGAAGCGCGACAGCCGCCCCGTCGCCGCGCCGGCCCGATCGCCGTGGCTTTCCACCCGCGCCAGCAACCGGTCGAGGTAGTCGGGTTCCAGCCGGGCATCGGCATTCAGAGCCAACACCCAGGGCGCCGTGGTGCGCCGGATGCCGCGGTTCATGGCGGCGGCGTAGCCGATGTTGGCCGGGTCCGCCACGATCTCGAAAGGGATGCCCGCCGAGGCCAGCCGAGGGACCTCGGCCCGGACCCGCTCCACCGTCGTGTCCGTCGATCCGCCGTCGATCCACACCACCTCGAGGGGACGGGTAGAGAGCGCGGCGACCGCGGCGAGGCAATCCGCCACGTCCCGTTCGGCGTTGTAAGTCGCGATGAGAAGAGCCGCCCGCAGCGTCACGGCGGGGATTGTGTCACCGCCCCGCGGTAGCACTCCGCCCAGGAGCGCGGAAAGCGCCAACCGGTGAGCGCGCCGAGCAGGGTGGCGAAGAGCCCGCGCGCGGCCTCGCTGCGGGTCGCGGCGCGCCGCGGTCGACGCAGGGGCACGAGGAGCAGCCGCGGCAGCATGCCGAGCACCACCGCGAGCCTGGCGGGCGCCCGCCAGGCGGCACCGTGGTGACGGGCCAGGTAGCGCTCGCGATTGCGGTAGTAGATCCACAGGAATCGGCCATAGCCGAGCACCGGAACGGTGGCCCCGAGGCCGTGACGGAACCGCGCCGCGGGCCAGTAGCGCAGCTCGGCGCCGCGGGCAGCCAGGCGTCGGGCCAGGTCCACATCCTCGAACCACGCCGGGTAGTAGCCCTCGTCGAGCCCTTTGACGGCTTCCCAGGTCTCCCGGCGCAGCGCCAGCGCGGCCGCGGCGGGCTGCTCTATGCGAGCGCCAGCCGGCGGCTCGCCTTTCGGGCCGCTGACCGCGGGCAGCAACAGACCCTCGAACACCACCCGCCATGGCCCTGGCAACGGCTTCAACTGCCACGGAGATTGCGAAACCCCGTCGTCGCCGGCCAGCCGGGGCGCCAGCCCCGCCGCCTCGGGGTGGGCGTCGAAGCCCGCGAGCAGCGCGTCGAGGGCGCCGGCCTCCGGTTCGATGTCCGGGTTGAGCAGAAGCAGGATCTCCCCCTGCGCCGCCGCTGCGCCGAGATTCGCTCCCCCCGCGAAACCCAGGTTCCGCCCCGGTCGCAGCACCCGACCGGCGCCGGTGTCGGGCACCGGCGGATCCGAGCCGTTGTCGACGATCACCAGCTCGAAGCGCGGGTCGCCGGCGGGCCAGGCCGCGCGCAGCCGGGCCAGGGGCTCCTCGTTGCGCCAGTGGACCACGATGCCGGTCAATCGCGGCACGCTCACGGCGAGTCCTCGAGCCCGAGGCTCAGCTCGGACAGTGCGACCGCGGGCGGACCGACGCGCAGGTGAGGGGGCAGCGTCGCAACGGCTCGGCTCCAGCCGCCCAGGACACCCGCCACGCCGGCGAGCTCGCCGTGCAGCACGAGTCGGGCGAAGTCGCGCAGGTCGCGGACCGCCATGCCGGGCAGCCGGCGCCAGAAGGTCGATCCCAGCAGCTCCGCCGCCACGCGGTACCGGTTGCCGTACACCAGCCGCCAGCGTCGCCCGCCCAGGGTGCTCGCCCCGGCGTGAACCGCCTGAGCCGCGGGAATCGACCGGGCCGAGAACCCCGCTACGCGCAGGCGCCCCGCCAGCTCCACGTCCTCGTAATACGACCCGAGCCGCTCGTCGAACACCTCCGGCGGGCCGCCCGTGCGCCGAGGCGGCCGCGCGACGAGGGCGAGGGCCGCGCGACGGTAGACCGCCGCCGTGGCCGACACGCCGAAGACTTCTCGCGGTTCCGCGGAGGGGGGAAGGGCGGGCCGGCCGTGGCCGAGCTGCACGGCCTGAAGCGAGCGATTCCACGCCAAGCCCCAGCCGTCGGCCAACTCAGGGTGGCCGGCAATTCGATTGACCCCCTGGACGGCAGCTAGGCGCACGTCGGCCTCGAGCGCCTCGAGGAGCGCCGCCGCCCAACCGGGCTCGACCACCGCGTCGTCGTTGACCGTGCCGACATAGGGGGAGTCGCCGGCGGCCATTCCCAAGTTCACCGCCGCCGAAAAGCCCACGGGTGACGGGACCGTGATCTCCCGGTCGGCCCCCGCGGGAACCGGCGCCGGGCCTTGACGCACCAGGAGGATCTCGATCCGACCGCCGGCGAGATCGCGCTGCACCCCGAGAGCCGCGAGCACGCCGGCGAGGACCGGGCTGCGGCCGAGGGTCGGCACCACCACCTGGAGCTTCACGGCCAGGAGATCTCCAACCGGTCGAGCAGGATGCCGTTCTGAGGGCCACCGCGAGACGGCCCCGTGGTGCGCAACCCAAGAGCCAGGCCGGGGCGCCACTCGATCGGCGGCAGGGCCTGCCGGCGCCACTCGCCCGCGCCCTCGGCCCGCCATTGGTGAACCACCTGGTCGCCCGCGAGTACTTCGAGGGTCAGCGGATCGGGATTGTTGCGAACGAAGCGGAGCTCGACCTCGAGCTTGAGCCGCGGACCGCCTGCGATCACCGGAACGGCCAGGCTCTCCGCCGGCCGCAGCACCCAGCCACCGCGATAGCCGACGCGGCTCATGGTCCACATTTCGGGGTAGAGGTGGCCGCCGCGGTGCTCGATCCACGGGTCCTCGAGCTCAACCGTCCGGGTCGGACAGCGGGCGGCCAGCAGCGGCAGCGCCCCGACGGCTCCCAACAGAACCACGGCGCCCACCGCCGCCGAGCCTCGCCGTCGCCGGGTCGACTGGAAGGCGAAGGCGGTCAGGCCCAGGGCCAGGGGCGGCCAGACCCAGGACGCCGTCCGCGGTCGGACGTAGCTCGGAACGAAGCGCGCCACGTCCAGGCCCGTCGCCAGCGCCAACCGATCGGTCCAGTGAGTCCGGCCATGGGCCAGGTTGTAGGCGAATCCTGGGACGGCGACGAACAGCGTCCCGAGCGCGAGGCTCGCCGCGGCGAGGGCCACGGTCAGCCCTCGGGCGAGGCCGGAACGCCGCCGCTCTGCGAACAGTGGCACCAGAAGGATCGCCAAAAGCGGCAGGAAGACCATGCCGTACCGGAACGGCGGCGACCACCCGCCGTACCACTCGTCCCGCGGCGCCGCGAAGAGCAGGTACGGCGCGGCGAGAACCACGACGACCCCGAGCCAACGGTCCCGCCGCCCGATGGCGAGAAGCAGCGCCGGCAGCGTCAGCAGCCAAAGCGGTGCCGCCCCGAACAGGCCGAAGCCCGCATCGAAGAACAGCCCCAGGAGACCTTGGAGGTATCGGTCAGGGCCGAAGCGAGCGAGGTCCAGCTCCTGCCAGGAGTGGATCTTGAGGGGATTGCCATAGACCACCTGGTTGTAGGCAAGAACGCCGGCGCCCGCCGCGAAAGCGAAAACGAGGACGACGCGGATCCAGCGCCGGTCCAGCGAACGGCGCAGCCGCCACAGGGCGAGCGCCACCAGCGGCATCGCCACCAGCGCGAAGCGCAGCTTGAGGAGAGGAAGAGCGGCGACGGCCAGGGCGAAAAGGAGGGCACCCCCGCCACCCGGGAGAGGGGGAGCAGCGGCCGGGCTTGTCCCGGCCGGGGCGGGAGGGGGCGCCTTCACCCAATCGAACAGCCGTTCCAGCGCCACCACCAGCGCCAGCGCCGCCGGCACTTCGACCCACACCTGTCCCGAATACACGACCAGCGGCGAGGCCAGCACCAGCGTGCCGAAGGCCAGAAGCGCTCCGCCGGGACGATGGGGATGGATCCGCGCCGCCAGGGCCAGCGTCCGCCAGGCGAGAAGTGCCGCCAGCAGTGCCATCGTCGCGAGCGCTCCCGCTTTGCCGGCCAGGGCGTAGGGCAGCACCAGCAGAAGCGGCAGCAGGAGATTGTGCCGGCTGTAGATCTCGCCCCTCGGGCCGGTCGGGTCCCCGGGCTGGGGCTCGAGGGGACGGTTCAAGAAGCGGCGGCCCTCGCCCGCGGCGTAGTCGTCGGCGAGGTCGGCGTCCCCGTCCTGCAGCAGACTGTGAGTGAGAAGCAGGTAGTACGGCTCGTCACCGTCCGGCGGGCGGACGGATGCGGTCCAGGGCAGGAGTGCGGCGTAGACGATCAACGGCAGCGCCAGAAACACGAGCGGTGGCCGCCGCGGCAGCTGGAGGCCCAGGAGCGGCCGCAGGGCCAGCAGCTGGACCGCTGCGTGGGCCAACAGCAACACGGTGAAGCCCCCGGCCAGCGCGGTGCCGAGCCCGGGCACGGCGCCGCTCGCGGCGAGCCGGCTGGCCCCGAGCCACAGCACCGACGCCCCGAGTGCGAACGCCGCCCAGCCCCGCGGCAACGGCCGCGCGCCCGCTCGGGTCGCCCGCCGGGCAAGGCCGGTGAACGCCAGGACGGCCGCGGGCGAGGCGAGGGTGAGGGCATCGAGAGCCGTCACCGGCGAAGCTCCAGGCAGAACAGGGTCAGCTCGACCTCGACCGGCAAGTCGGGCCGGCGCCGCAGCTCGACTCGGTCCACCGCGAAGCCCGGTTCGAGGCGCCAGATGGCCCGGTACCGCTGGCCGAAAAACCGGCCGGGGTCGATCCACGCGAGCAGGGGAGCGGGTGCCGGTGCGTTCAAGCCGGGGCGCCGCGCGGCCCATTCCCCGGTCTCCGAGCCCACGCGGAGCGTGAAACTCTGTAGCCTGCCATCCGCATCGTGGATCTCCACCGTGGCCACCGGCGTGCCCGCGGGCAACCCCGCGGCGCGCGCGAGGCTGGTATCGAGAGCGATCGCCGAGGCCGGCCACGCGGGATTCAAGGCACGGCGATAGCTCGCTTCTCGAATGTCGAGGGTGAGCGGAGGACCGTCGCCCACGAGCATGTCTCCCGAGTGGAAAAGGGCGCCCGGCAAGGCGGCCAGGGCCACCAGGGGCCGCGGCTGGAGCCAGGGATAGCTCGCCGCCAGGGCCACCGCGAGGGCCAGCGCGCCGAGCGCCGCGGCGACCCGCCCACCGAGCGCCGGGCTGATCAGAGCTACGAGGCCGGCCGCCAGACAGAGCAGGCCGAAGAGGGGAGCGAGGTAGACGAGGAGAGCAAGGGCTCCCAACAGCGCCCCGCCGCGAACGAGATCGGCCGGCACGGAGGCCGGCCGCGACGCGGAGCGAGGTCGCGGCGGAGACGGTTGCTCGACCTGGGCCTCAAGAGTCGC
>CXWL01000137.1_pt1 | contig 158428 bp, 159 predicted proteins | sample 590931 | NCBI WGS metagenome assembly CXWL01 (sample SAMEA3498368, study PRJEB10139) | groundwater metagenome | biome: water well; material: biofilm material | place: Germany | collected 2015-04-27
CTTCAGCGAAGCGCCTTCGTTTTTCGCGGTCTTAAGCAACCGCCCGCTGCGCCAGATCGCCAGCCCACAATCGATCTGGCGCTATCGGCTCGACCCCGCCGCATCAGCGCAGCTCGCGAGCGCGGTGCCCGCGGGCGCCGACCCTTCCGCCTACCGCGCCGCCTTGGTGCGCTTGCGTCGCGCGCAGGGGCTCTATCAGGATTACACGCGCGCTTCGGCGGCGCGGCGCGGTGGGCTCACCATGTATCAAGGCGGGCTGTTTCGCGCCGAAGTGCGTTTGCCCGCCAACGCGCCGATCGCGCAATATTACGCCGACACGTATTTGTTTCGCGACGGGCGGCTGATCTCCTCGCAGCGCAACCCGATCGGCATCGAACGCGTTGGTGTCGAGCGTCGCATCCATGACCTCGCCACCAATACTTCCCTTTTGTACGGCATTATCACCGTATTGCTGGCGTTGGCGGCGGGTTGGGCCGCGTCCGTGTTGTTCCGCCGCTCGTGAGCATGCCGCCTCTATTGCCGCGCGCGGCGTTGCGTTTGGGCTTTCTGGGCATAGCGCCGCTGGCGATTTGCGCGGTCGTTTCTCTTTCGCGGCACATGGCCACCGCACACCTGGCGGCGATCGCTTTTGCGCTCTATGCGGCGGTTTTATTGTCATTCCTAGGCGGCGTGCGTTGCGGCTTTGAGCTGATGCGCGCGCCGCATGCGCCCAACGGCTTGCGATTGTTCTTCAGCGCCTTGCCTGGGCTTTTCGGATGGGCGTTGGCGTTGTTGGTGACGTTCATCCCCGCTGCAACGGGCGCGGCCTCCGCGTTCGCGGGATTGTTTGCCGCGCTATATGTGTGGGACCACCGCAGCGCCGCCGACGCCGGCGCACCGCCCTGGTATCCGCTGCTGCGCCGCGTGCTCACAGGCGGGGCGATGATCGTGTGCATGCTGATCCCGCTGGCAGCGGTGCTGCAGCGTTTCTAATCGGCGAGCAAACGCGATTGCGGCGCGGGCAGGACGCGGTCCTTGCCCAACACCAAAGCCAATGCGCCATCTGGAAAGATCGGCGCGAATGCTTCATTGCAAATGTTGAGCCCGCCCGCATAGGCGCCGAACGCCGGCATCACCAGGCGCACGCCATCCGTGGCGAAGCAGCGCCGGCGCACGCTGCGCCCTCTGCCCGCGACGCGCGCGCAAGGGTGCAAATGCCCGGCGATTTCGCCAGGCGGCGCGCCTGCAACGGGTTCATGGCGCAGCGTGAGCGCGCCCAAGCGCAACACATCGCGCACGGCGCCGCCGAGCGTTGCGCTGGCCTTGCCGTCGTGATTGCCTTCCACCCACACCCAATCGCAGCGCGCGATCAATGCTTGCAGCGCATCGCGATCCGCCACGCTCATGCGCGCGGGGCCGCCGCCATCGTGGAAACTATCGCCGAGCGATACCACGATGTCAGGCGCGTGCGCATCGATCAGAGCAGCGAGCCGCGCGAGCGTCGCGCGGGTATCGTAAGGCGGCAGCATCTGCCCGCCGCGCGCGAACGATGACCCTTTCTCGAAATGCAAATCCGACACGATGAGCGCACGCGCCGCCTCCACCCAAAGCGCGCCCTCCGGCAAAGCCACCACAATTGTCCCCGCCAATTTCACCTCAATGCACATCTCCACGATTGCGATGGACGGCAGCGCACGCGCCGCGATGCGCGGGCGCGGTGGTTTGTGAGCGGAACGGGAAAGCAATGGCATGGGCGGCGATCCTAACGCCGATTCGCTGGAGCTAGGCCATCGCCTCCGCGATCAGCGCTGCGGCGTCTGCCAAAATCGCTTCTTCCGCCGCGCCTTGGATCGGCACGCGGCCCATTTCCAGCATAACCGGCGCGGCTAAGGGTGAGACGTGGGCGAGGTCGCGGTGGACGATCTGGCCCTTGACGCGCTTCAGCAGCGCGCCGAGGCGGCGCAGATCGAGATAGCCTTCGCCGGCGTCGGCGAACGCGGCTTGCATCAGCACGTGGCCCGGTTCGTATTGCTTGAGCACGTCATAGATCAGGTCCGCCGAGAAGGTGACTTGGCGCCCGGTTTTCGCCTCCGCCCCCGGCGCGCGCCGTTCGATCATGCCGGAGATGATCGCGCAATTGCGGAACGTGCGCTTCATCAGCGTGCTCTCGCCGAGCCAACTCTCCAGATCATCGCCCAACATGTCCTCATCGAACAGCGCCGCGAAATCAATGTCGCCCATTGGCTCAAGGCCCCACACCGCCATCGCGTATTCACTGGCGAGAAAGCCGAGCGGGTGCTTGCCGGCGCGTTCGAGCCTTCGCGTGATCAGCATGCCAAGCGTCTGATGCGCGAGGCGCCCCTCGAACGGATAGGCGACCATGAAATGCTTCAGCGCGCGCGGGAAAGTCTCCACCAACATTTCGTCCGGCGCCGGCACGGTCGAGGCGCGCTGCTGCTGTTTGATCCAATCGCGCACTTGCGGCGGCAATTGTTTTTGGTGCGCCGGATCGTGCAGCATGCGGCGCACGCGCGCGGCGAGAAACGTCGAAAGCGGAAATTTGCCGCCAGCATACGAAGGGATGCGCGGGTTCTCCTCGCCCTGCGCACGCGCGACCAAAGCATCCGTGTCGCGCACGTCGAGAAAGCGCAGCATCTCGCCGGCGAAGATGAAGGTGTCGCCGGGCGTGAGCCCCTCGATGAAATATTCTTCGATGCGCCCGAGCCGGCGACCGGGCGTGAGCGGATATGGACCGCCGGCGCCCTCGCCGGCAACCCCGCGCTGGCCGGCGAGGCGCCGGCGGTCCATACCTCGCGAAGCCAACCGCACCTCCAGCATCTCGCTTTCAATGATGGCGCCGACATTCATGCGGTGTTGTTGGGCGATGCCGGGGTTGCGCGCGCGCCAGCGGCCGGTGTGCGCGTCTTGCACGATGCGGCGATAGCGATCGTACGCGCGCAGCGCGTAGCCGCCGGTAGCGACAAGATCGAGCACGGCGTCGAATTGCGCGCGCGTCAGCGCTGCGTAGGGCGCGGTGGCGGCCACTTCTTCGTAGAGCTCGCCCGCGTCCGTCGGTTCGCCGCAGCAGCAGCCCATGATGTGCTGCGCCAAACAATCGAGCCCGCCGACGCGCGGTTCACCGCCATCGAGCGCGCCTTCGGCCACGGCCTCCTGCGCGGCGCGGCATTCCAGCACCTCGAAGCGGTTGCTCGGCGCGAGCAGCGCGCGCGAGGGCTCGTCTAATCTGTGATTAGCGCGGCCGATGCGCTGCACCAGGCGCGCGGCGCCTTTGGGGGCGCCGATTTGGATCACCAAATCCACGTCGCCCCAATCGATGCCCAGGTCGAGCGTGGAGGTGCACACGACGGCACGTAGATCGCCGCGCGCCATCGCCGCCTCCACCTTGCGCCGCTGGCCGACATCGAGCGAACCGTGGTGCAAGGCGATGGGCAAGCCATCCTCGTTGACGCGCCACAATTCCTGAAACGTCATCTCCGCTTGCGCGCGCGTGTTGACAAACACCAGCGCCAGCCGCGCGCCTTGGATCGCGGCGTACACTTCGGGGATAGCGTGACGCGCGGTGTGCCCAGCCCACGGAATGAGCGCATTGGAATCGAGCACATCGATGATCGGTGCCGCGCCGGGAGGCGCGCGGACGATGACGCCCCCCCACCCCCTTGCGGGGAGGGGGCTGGGCGAACCCACCAGCCAGTGTGTCAGTCCCTCTTCATCCGCCACGGTCGCGCTTAGTCCGACGCGGCGATGCGCGGGCGCCCAGCGGCGCAAGCGTGCGAGCGCGAGCGCGAGCAGATCGCCGCGTTTGGTTGGCGCAAGCGCGTGGATTTCGTCGATGATGACGCAGCTCAGGTCCTCGAAGAACGCGCGCGCGTGTTCCGATGCGATCAGCAGGCAAAGTTGTTCGGGCGTTGTGAGCAAAATATCTGGCGGGTGCGCGCGCTGGCGCTGACGTTTGGAGGGCGGCGTGTCGCCGGTGCGGGACTCGGCGCGCACGCCGAGCCCCATCTCGCGCAGCGGAATCTCCAGATTGCGTGCAACGTCAGTCGCCAGCGCTTTCAGCGGCGACACGTAAAGCGTATGCAATCGGTGCGGGCGGTGAAGTCCTTGCGCGGCGAGCGGCGCCAGCTCGATCAGGCTCGGCAGGAACCCGGCCAAGGTTTTGCCGGACCCGGTCGGCGCGATCAAGAGCGTGGAGAGGCCCTGCCGGGCGCGCGCCACAAGCGCCACTTGATGCGCGCGCGGGGTCCACCCCCGACCGGCGAACCAGGCGGCGAACGGAGGTGGCAGAAGCGGCGCGCCGGCATCCATGACGAAAACCTAACCCAGCTTCGCGCTGGCGGCGACGCCGTGCCATCGCGGCGCCGCAATCGAAAGCACATTGGCCCCCATGATCAGCCTCACCCGCCTCCTCGCCCTCGCCGCGGTCTCGCTCCTGGCCGCCTCCGCGTCGGCGCAGCAGGCCGGGCCGCCAAGCGCGCTGGCCCAGGCCGTCGCCGCCACCCAGGCCGCCAAGGCGGCTTATGTTTTCGATCTGGACATTGACAGCGCCGAACAGAATTGGCGCGCGCGCTTTGATCCCAGCGCCACGCCGAACCTGCGCCTGCTCGAACCGCGCCGCGAGGATCTGGAAAATGACGACCGTCGCGCTTTCGACAATATCGCCGAGCGGATGGAAGGCGTGTCCTGGTGCGCCAGCGACAACATCGACCGCGTCGCGAACGTCCGCCTGCTGCGCGAGGATGCCGAGACCGCGACCTACGCGTTTCAGCCAACGCGTGAGAGCATACGCGGCGAGCAAGCGCGCGCCTACGCCAACCGCCTGCGCGGAGAGCTGACTTTGACCAAGGTCAATCCCGACATCACCCACGTGCGCATCTTTACGCCGGCCGCGTTCAGCCCCATGCCGTTGGTGCGGGTCGATCGGTTGAACATCGCCATCACCTGCGCCGCCGCCCCCAATGGCCGCCGCTTCGCCGCGGAAACCGTCAGCGAAGTGCGCGGCTCGGCCTTCGGGCAAGCGTTCGACGAACGCACCGTGCAGCGCACGCGCAACGTACGCCCGGCGTCATGACGCGGCGGCGGCCCAACGATACGCTCCGCCCCGAGCTCATTATCGCCACCATCGAGAAACTGCGCGCACGCATCGTCGAGCGTTTTCCCGAGGCGGGCATCGGCCGGGTGTGCGCCGAACTAGTCGACACAGCGCGCGTCACCGCGCGGGAGGCGGCGCGGCTGACGCGGCCATTTCTGGGTTGGCGCATGGCGACATTTGCGCTCATCGGCGCTGGAATCGCCGCGCAAATAGCGGCGTTCCGGCTGCTCCACATCGAGGGTTTCGGCGCGAGCGCTCCAGAGCTGATTCAAGGCCTCGAGGCGGGGATCAATCTGCTCATCTTATTCGCGGGCGCTGTGTGGTTCTTGCTGACGCTTGAAGAGCGCGCGAAGCGCCGCGTTGCGCTCGATTCGTTACACCGCCTGCGTTCCTTCGCCCACGTCATCGACATGCACCAGCTCACCAAGGACCCGACCATCGTTCTCGACTCGCACAAAACCGCAAACTCTCCCGGGCGCGCCATGAGCCGGTTCGAGCTCACCCGTTACCTCGATTATTGCGCCGAAATGCTGGCGCTGATCGGCAAGCTTGCCGCGCTCTATGGGGATGGCACGCGCGACGCCGTCGTCATCGCCGCCGTCAACGACCTCGAAACCCTCACCACCGGCTTCGGCCGCAAGATCTGGCAGAAGATCACCATCATCAGCGCGCTGGAAGAACGCGCGTGATGGGGCGATACGTAATCGCACTTGAAAAAGTGCTAGCGTTGTGATAGCATTCACTCATGGCGCAAGTCTTGATCCGAAATCTCGATGACGACGTCGTCGCGAGCTTGAAACGAAAGGCTGAAAGCGCTGGGCTTTCGCTTGAGGCCTTCTTGCGTGACACTCTGACACGCCAAACCGAGCCCACGCGGGCGGAATTGGTGGCGGAAATCGAGGCGTTGCGCATGCGGGTGAACCCGCCCACGAGCAGTGACCCGCTTGCCGGAGATATCGTGCGCGAGATGCGCGATGAGCGCACACGTCAGCAGGCAAAGCTGCATGGGCTCTTAGAGTGATCGTCGATGCGAGCGTTGTGCTGCGTTGGTTTCTCAACGAGCCAGGCGCGGCAGATGCTGCATCGGTATTTGAACAGACCACGCCTCTTGCACCGGCGCTCATCCTCGCGGAGGTTGGCAACGGATTATGGAGCGCGGTGCGGCGTAAACGCATCGAGATCGATGTGGCGCGCGCCTATCTGCGAAAAACTCCGCGCTTGTTTGGCGAACTTCGCCCGACCGAGTCTCTTTACACGGAGGCCTTTGAATTGGCCTGCGAACTTGATCATCCCATCTACGACTGCCTCTACCTCGCCATGGCCGCCGCCGAGCGCGCGCCCCTATTGACAGTCGATCTACGCCTGCAGGCGAAGGTCGCGGCGACACGCTGGCGAGACTTGGTGAGCGTCTTGACGCCCTGAGCTACGCCCTCCGTTAACATTTCATCAACACACACTTTCAACGAATCCTAATCAATCGGTCATAGATTGAGCGGCTGTTTGGGAGGCGCAGGCGTATGCAGGGGGATGATCCGTTCGATCCGTCCGGCTTGACTGCGCTGGTGCTGGATGAAAACCCCAAAGCGCGCGGCATTTCGATCGACCTCTTGCGCGCCATGGGCTTTCGCCGCGTGCTGGGCGCCACCTACCCCGCCGAAGCTTGGGACTTGCTACACAGCGCCAGCCCCGACATCGTGTTGATGGAATGGCTCGACGGCGCCTCCGCAGCGCTCGAATTCGTGCGCCGCGTGCGCACCAGCGAAGACACGCCAAACCGCGCCGTTTCCATTTTCATGCTGACCGGGCGCGGCGCGCAGGACGATGTCGAAACCGCCCGCCGCGCTGGCGTCGATGGATATTTGCGCAAGCCGATCTCCCCTTTCGCTTTGCAGAAACGGGTCAAACGCGCGCTGGTCAACCCGCAGCCTTTTGTCACAACCGCCAGCTATGTGGGCCCATGTCGGCGTCGGCCACGGCCCGACAGCGATTACGCTGGCCCATGGCGGCGCCTCGACGAGGCTGCGCCCACCTCGCCCGATGACGAGGGCGAGACCGATGTCATGACCGAACTAGCGCGCGCGCGCGTCGCGGTGTTGGAAGCGTGCGTGCGCGAGCTAACGCCGGGAGATTCTGGCGCCGCCCGCCAAGTCTACAAAGCGGCGCAGGGTTTGATCGCCATCGCCGAGCAGATTGGCGATTCCGCCTTGAGCCTCGGGGCCAAGGAGATGGCGCGCTATCTGCAAGCGCAAGGCGCAACCGAAAAGCTCGACCCAAACGTGGTGCAAACCCATGTCGCGGCCTTGCACCAATTGGTGCATTTGCCGCACGCTCTCGGCCAAGAACGCGACCGTGTGGCGCAAAGCCTGAAGCGCATGGTCGACAAGAAATTGCGCCTAACCGCAGCATGAGCGGTTCCCGAAAAGTGTTAGCGGTTTTCGGAAGAGAACCGCTCCAATAATTTGACTGACGCGAGGATCGGTGCCCATAGCTTCCGCTAAAGTGCTCGACGCCGCGTTCGACGTTTGCATCGTCGGCACAGGCCCAGCCGGACTCGCCTGCGCCATGAGCTGCCGCGAGCGTGGCCTCCGCGTGTTGATGCTGGAAGCTGGCGGCATGCAGCCGGTGCCGGGAAAGCCAGATATCCTCGCGGCCGATATCGCCCTGCCCGGCTGGCACGACCCGGTCGATATCGTGTCCGCCAGCGCCCTCGGCGGCACGTCGCACTGGTGGGGTGGACGCTCGGTGCCGTTCGACCCTGTGGATTTTTCCACCTGGCCGATCGGCGCCGCCGCCATGGCGCCCTGGTATGAAGAAGCCGCCAACTTCCTCGGCGCCAAAGCCGTGCACGAAACGCCCGCGCCCGGCGCGTTTTCCAAGCTCACGCGCTTTGACGCCTCGCGCGACGAAACCTGGTGCCCGCAAATCAACATGGCCAAACGCTGGCGCACGCAGATAGAAGCGCCAGACGGGCCAGCCATTGTGCTGCACGCGCGCGTCACCGAATTGATGCACGAGGCGGGCGTCATCGTCGGCGTCGGCGTGCGCGTTGACGGAGAAACCCGCATCGCTCGCGCGCGCCATGTCGTGCTCGCGTGCGGCGGCCTCGGCGGATTGCGCTTGATGCTGATGGCGCAACGCGAAAACCCATCTCTGTTCGGCGGCCCAGGCGGTTTGCTGGGGCGCAATTACATGGGCCATTTGACCGGAACCATCGCCGATCTCGCGCCCAGCGCCCCCTCCGACAGCACCGCATTCGCTTTTCGCCGCATCGACGCGGGTGTCTTCGCGCGCCGGCGCATTCGCCCGCGCGCCGACACGGTCACCCAAGACGGCATCGCCAACACGGCGTTCTGGCTCGACAATGCATATAACGAAAATCCCGCGCACGGCTCCTCGGTGTCATCGGCGAAATACGTAGCCGCGCGCTTGTTGCGAAAACTCGCCTCACTTGGGCGGCGCGGCGATGGCGCACCGCTCAGGCCGCACATGGACAATATCCTCCGCGCGCCTGTCGCGGCGGCGATGGGACTTGGCAGGGCTGGGTATCTGTTGCTCTGGTCACGTCTCACCGGCCGGTTGCCGCGTTCAACCACGTTTGTGCAGAGCGGGCCTGGCATGTGGCAATTGCACTATCATGCTGAACAATGGCCAGACCCGGCCAACCGCGTCAGCCTTTCTGAACAACACACCGATTCCATCGGCCTGCCGCAGCTTCACATCAATTTTCGCATGAGCGAGCGCGACATGGAATCGGTCGTGCGTGCGCATGACTTGCTCGACGCTGACCTGCAAACGGCCGGCGCAGGACGCCTGCATTGGCGCGCCTCGCGCGAGGAATGCCTCGCCATGGTCGGCGACTTCGCCCGTGACGGCTATCACCAAGTGGGCGGCGCGGTGATGAGCGATGACCCCGCGCGTGGCGTCGTCGACGCGGAGTGCCGTGTTCACGGCATTGAAAATCTCTGGGTTGCGTCAAGCAGCGTGTTCCCGAGCGGCAGCCACGCCAATCCGACATTGACCATCGTCGCGCTAGCCCGCCGCATCGCCGCACGTTTGGCGCGCGTCAGCTAAAGCGTCTGGCCTGCGACCCACGGCTTGGATCGATCTGGTTGTCGCATTTAAGGCCAAGAGCGTGATCTTTTCGGATTGAAACACCACCCATTCCCGGGACGTTGCGAAGCAACGGGACCGGGACCCATAAACACCAGCGGCTTGTGTCTATGGGCCCCGGACTTGCGCTTCGCGCAATCCGGGGATGGGTGGTGAGTGATTCAATCAAGAACGATCGCGCTCTAGAAGACGCTTTAGATTCAAAAGTTTCTAAAGCAACTCGGGGACTTTAAATGCGCTCCGCACTTGCCATCAAACTGAGGCGAATTTAAAGTCCGTTGCTTCAGCCGCTGCCTTTCAGCGCCGCTGCTGTGTCGCGTGCGATGCGCCGCAACGCAGATTCAGCGGTCGGCGCGGCGGAGGGAAACGCCACGAAGCCGTGTGGCAACGCATCAAAGCGCGCGTAGGCTGTTTTCACACCCGCCTCGCGCAAGCGGTTTGCATAAGCCTCGCCCTGATCCAGCAACATGTCGAAACCGGCGGCATAGATCAGCGCCGGCGCCAGCCCACGTAAATCCTGCACCCGCCCAGGGGAGATGCGCGGCTCGCTCGGATCGGCGCCCTCGGGCAGGTAATTCTTGACGAAGAAAGCGACCGTCTCCGTCGTCAGCGGAAAAGCATCTGCGAAATCATGCATTGAGGGGGCGTCGTTGACGAAATCGAGTCCCGGATAGATCAACAGCTGCAGCACCGGCGCGCGTGCGCCGGTCATCTCCTGGGCCACGATCGCCGCGAAATTGCCGCCCATGGAGTCGCCGCCGACCGCCGCCTTGCGCGCCGGCGCGCCGTAGCGGGCAGCGTTTTGCAACGCCCAAACATAGGCCGCCAAGGCGTCTTCAAGGCCGGCAGGAAATTTGTGTTCCGGCGCCAAGCGATACTCGACCGACAGCACAGGCGCGCCCGCCGCGTCCGCGATCAATGCGCAGAGCCGATGGCAGCTCTGCAGCGAGCCAATCACGCCGCCGCCGAAATGGTAATACACCATCATCGCCGCCGAATTATCGCGCACCAGCGGCAGATAAAGCCGGCACGGCGCCGAATGGCTGCGGCCGGTCACATAGATACGTTCGGTCCGCATGCCGCGCACGCGGCCGCCGCCAAAAAGCGCGCTTCCCATCTCGGTCTGCGCCCGCAATTTGGCCACCGTGACATCGTCCCATGACACCGCGCGCTTGCGCGCGTTCGCCTCCAGAAACTGAAACCGCGCATCAAGCGTCATGCCGCGCACCGTGCGCGGCTCACCGCCGCACGCTTTGACCAAGGCCGCGTCGGAGCGCGCCAATGCGAGGTGAACAAGCGCTTTGCGCAGCCAGGACAAAAGCTTTCCCTTCAGGTCTTGCGCGGCGCGCCGTCGAGGCCGCTTAGAATGAGCCGTGCCGCGAACTCGGCGGCGGCGTCGATTTCGGGCGGCGCCCGGCGCAACATCGCAGCGCCCACCTCTTGGGCGATGCCAATGCAGGCGCACGCGAGGTAGTCGGCATCCACGCGCGGCGCAAGCCCGCGCGCGATGGCGTCCTCCAGACCTTGGCGCACCTCTTCATACACCGCCATCATTTCTGGCGTATCCATGCGCACGTGCGGACGGCGCTCGTCGATCGGGCGACCCTCGATTTGGTTATCTTCGGTGATGAAGCGAAAATAGGCGCGCAAGGCGCCGTGAAGATAATCCTCAAAACTGCTCGCTTCTTCGCGGGCCGCGCGCAGGATCGGCCTGAACCTACGGGCGCTGTCGTCGGCGATGGCTTCGAACACTTCTTCCTTGGAGCGAAAGTAATTGTAGAACGTGCCTGACGCCAAATCGGTGCCGCGAATGATGTCGCGCACCGTGGCGGCCTCGTAGCCCAATTGCGCAAACACGCGCCGCGCCGCCGCCAGGATCGCGACCCTGTTGGCCACCTTGGTGCGCTCGCGCTTGCCCACCGGCTCAAGGGCCGTAATCTCACTCATCTCGCTCCCCGCCTAGCTCAGCCCAGATCCACGGCGCCACAATAATGACGTTGCGTCAATTTTTGCAACGGGCTAGCACCCTAAAAGTGACGCCAAACGACCCTCCCCAGCCCTACGGCCAAGGCGATGACGTGCTCGAACGCATCCGCACCATGATGCAGTGGACCCCGCACGGACGCGCACTGGGGCTCGAAGTCACGCGGATCGAGGGCGGGCAAGTCTGGGGCCGCGCGCCCTACGACCCAAAGCTCATCGGCGATCCGGAAACGGGCGTCATCGCCGGCGGGGTGATCACTACCTTCCTCGACCAACTCAGCGGCATGGCCGCGGTGCTGGCGATGCGCGAGCCCTCCATCGTCGCCACCATCGATCTTCGCATCGACTACATGCGTCCAGCCGAGCCGGGCCGCGACGTGCTGGCGGAAGCTCATTGTTATAAGATCGGCCGCAGCGTCGCCTTTGTGCGCGCTATCGCTTACGAAGAGACGCCCGATAATCCAATCGCGCACGCCGCCTCGACATTCATGCTCAACGCGGCGCGCAAGGTCGGCGCTAATCTGCGCGAGAAAAAATCTTGAGCGACGTGCAATCGCGTCTCGCCGCCGCGCTCGCGCGCATTCCTTATGCAGGATTCCTCGGCGTGCGCGCGGAATTGAAGGGCGATGAGCTGACTTTGGTGCTGCCGTTCAGCGATCATCTTGTCGGCAACCCGCTCCTGCCGGCGCTGCATGGCGGCGCCGTCGGCGCGTTGATGGAACTGACCGCGTTGACGCAACTGGCGATCGCCTCCAAGAGTGATACGTTTCCAAAGACCATAGATATCGGCGTCGACTATCTGCGCTCGGGGCGGCCTCTCGACACTTACGCGCGCGCCCGCGTCGTCCTGCGCTCGGGGCGGCCTCTCGACACTTACGCGCGCGCCCGCGTCGTCAAGATCGGCCGCCGCATCGCCAACGTCCAAGCCGAAGCCTGGCAAGGCCAACGCAGCGAACCCATCGCCGCCCTGCACGGGCATTTCCTGCTGGCGGAGGAAGAAGCGGCGGGGTGATGGCGCGGCGCCAAGTGCGATACGAGCCAATCCCCGTCCCCTCTCTTGCACTTCTGCAACATGGGCTCAGCTCAACGGATCAAAAGCCCGTCCCTCCGGTCGAATCGCAATTTGAGCGCAGAAACTCCATCGCGGCGGCGATGCGGACGCCGATCGCGTCGCTCTCTGTTGAGACTGTGACGCCGTCGAGAACCGCACCGTCCGTCGCGTGCACCGCGCCAGCTACCCAAATTTCGCGGCGCCCGCCCACTGAGGAAACGCGACTCCAGTCGATGCGACGCGAGTAGGTTCGCCGCACGCCATCCGGCCCAAGCCCGGCCCCATAGATCGTCGTCGAACAACCGATGCTCTCGATGCGATGGATGGTTGCATACGACCTCGTCCAATTCGTGTTCCTGTTGTCTACGACATTGAACTCCGCCGTCCCCCGCACCAGAACCATGCGCAGAAACTCATGCGCGGAGGCGACGGTCTGCCCGTTTTGAGCTGACGCGACCGGCGCGGCAGCCAACGCCGTCATCCAAGCCAAGCCCGCGATCCAGGATCTCGCGATCTTCATGGCCGCCCCGGTCCGCCGCAGGATTGCGAGATGACCCGAACATCCGGGCGAATTGCGCAACGCGCGCCGGGCCGGGCGTACTGGGAAGCTGCTACAATCACTCTGATGGATTTGTTCATTGCGGTTTCTCTGACTGGTTGGCGACGTTCCCATTAATCCGCCGTCCTATCAGCGTAGGGGGCAACTGCCGCCGTTCACAAATCGGCTTCCGAGCGTGATCGTGCTATGGAGATCGCACCATTCGCGCGTCACCTCGTTGCACATCTCTTGCCAGGGCGCGAGCCGATTCCAGGTATAGCAAGCGCCGAAATCGTCCGCAGATTGCACCGGGATCAGTTGAGCTTGGCGTGAGTCTTGATGGCCGCTCAATGCGCGCTCGCCGCCGCTTGCACCAGGCGTTGGCGCGGCTGGCGCCGCAGCGACGCAGAACACACTCACTGCGCCTGCGAGCACAAGACCGATGGCCTTTTCGCGCGTCCCGATAATCGCGGTTACGAATGACGTGAGGTTTTTCTTCACAGCGTTTCTCCTTCGTATCTTCCCCAAGCCTCATACGCGCCCGCTACATGAGCTCGTTCCATGAGACTGAATCTGACAGGAGCAGGAGCGCTTCGCCCGTCCCGATTGCCGGTATGCCGATCGTGCGCGTTATGCGTTCGCCTGAGTTTGGGTCTACGCGCTCGTATTCAACGGTGTAGCGCGTGTCGCACCGGTTTGCCCAACGCGCGTAGTGGTATTCCGACGCTTCGTCGTACCTATATCCCACGAAATAAAGGCACGCCCGCCCTTCGGGTGTGTTGTGTCTTGTGGTTTGCGCGTGACCTGCCCCGCTCGCCGCAATCGCCACTACGGCAAGCAAGGCGGCAAGGCCAGCGTTGGACGTTTTCAAAGGACGCTTCTCCATTGGTGGTTGCGAACTCCATATGATCGCAAGTGTCTTTTTCATTGCTCGCCTCCTGCACTGACGCTCGGCGCGTGTAACCGCTACTACATGCGGGGCCGCGCGTTCATTGCAGCATCATGCCGCTCGCATTTCCCCCCGCTACTACCGCGCGGTAGCGGTATACCCTGGACAACGGCGTGGGACATCGGCACCCTAGGCGGGGGGTTGGGAGGCAGATGGACGCCTTGCCTAAGAGGCTCGATGCGGCGCTGGGCGCCTGCATGGAAGCGGCGATCGAACCGGCGCTTTGGGATGACGCGCTCAACAAGCTCGCGAACGCCCTGGGCTTTGTCGGCTGTTCGCTGAATACGAGCGATCGAGCCTCACGGCTGGCGTTGCCGGCTACATCCAACTATCGCGACATGCTCGTCGAGTTCATTAGCCAAGGCTGGCAGGCATATGATCTGCGCAGCCAGCGCGGCTGGCGCCTCGTTGCAGCCGGCAGGGCCGCGCTGGTGGAGGATATGCTCTCGACGGCGGACGAGCGGAAGTGCTTGCCCTTCTACGTGGATTTCCTGCGCCGCCATGACATGCCGATCTTCACTGGCGTCGGCTTCAAGATTGGCGACCATTTGTGGACATTGAGCGGCGCGCGCAGCGCACAGCAAGGATTGCCGCCACCGGGCGATCGCGCGTTGCTTGAGCAGATGCAACCGCACCTGAAGCGGATCATGCGCTTTTCGCAGAAGGTGGCCCAAAGCAATTGCCAAAGCGCAATGGCGTCGCTCGCGGCGACACAGCAGGCGGCGATCTGCCTTGATCGCCACAGCAAAATTCTGCAGATGACGCCGGCGGCAGACGCGCTCATGGGCCAAGGCGTTTCAGCCCACGGCGGACGTTTGGCCCTGGACGATGTCCGCGCCGGACACGCGCTCGATGACCTCATCAAAACCGCGCTTGACCCAGCCAGGCCGTATTCGGCGACGACCAGAATCGTCTCGGCGCAACGAGACGGACGCCGCCCGCTCATGGCTGAGGTCATCCCGTCACGTGAAGCGCTTTGCGACCCACTCGGGTTCTTGGGCGTCCTGGTGCTCTTTCACGATCTCGATCAAGGCAGGACGAGCGAGATAGAAATGCTGCGCCAAGCCTTCTCACTTTCGCCGCGCGAGGCGCAGGTGGCGGCGATGCTCGGCGCGGGCGCGGACCCCGACACGATCGCCGAACGGCTCGAACTTCGCCGCTCCAGCGTCAGCCAGCTCATCAAAGGCGCAATGGCGAAAATGAGCGTCACCTCGCGCGCGGAACTCGTCGCCCTGGTTGCGCGCTTGCCCCAGAACGGCCGGCCATGAAGGCGCGCGAGGACGTGCGCGAGGCGCTTGCCCACCTTCAATCCATAGCACCTGGACCGGCCGACGATACGATCGAGAAAGTCGTGGCTGCGGTTCGCCGCGCCATGATTGCATATGGCGATGCGACGGCGCGGCCCCCGCTTGAGGACGTCGCCACCATCGCCTGCGACGCAGACGGCGTGCCTTGTGAATGGATCGTTCCCGGGGGCGCAATCGAGGATGAACGGATTGTGCATTGCCATGGCGGCAGTCTCGTCGCCGGCTCGCCCGTTTCGCACCGGCCGATGCTCTCATTGTTGGCGCGCGCAGCGCGACGGCCGGTTCTGAGCATCGATTATCGGCTTGCGCCGGAGCATCGATATCCTGCGGCGCATCAGGATTGCCAGAAGGCCTTCGCGTGGGCTGCCGCAAACGGCCCACGCGAACGATCGCCGGCGCGGCGCTTGGCGTTGTCGGGAGATTCTAGCGGCGCCGCGCTCGCCATGGCGACCTGCGCCGACACCATCGCAAAGGGCATGCGGCCACCCGATTGCCTGGTGCTCATCGGAGGTGTTTTGCTCGCCTATCCGGTGGAGGCGCGGTCGGATCGCGAAAGCGACCCGCTCATCAACAATGCGGCCCTACAGCCGCTTGCACTTTATGCGGGCGAAACACCACTCGAAGACCCGCACCTGTCATCGCTCAATTACGATGACGCAGTTCTCGCCTGCTTTCCGCCTGTCCTGCTTCAAGTTGGCGCGCCCGAGTTTCTACTGTTCGATAGCGTGACTATGGCGGGGCGCCTTGCGGCGCTGAACAAGCGCGCTATTCTATCCGTCTGGCCTGACATGCCCCACCTTTGGCACGCCTTCACCACTCACTTTCCGGAGTCCCTGGCCGCACTGACTGAAGTCGCGCGCTTCGTTTGCGCTGAGCAGGATGGACGTCCATAGAAGCGTTCCGGGGGATGTCAGCACTACGTCTCGGTTCGGGGGCAAACTGACGCATTGAGTGCACGCGCCGCGCAACGACTGCCTTGGGCGCCAAGCCCTGCCTTGCTTACGCTTCTGCAATGTCCGCTTCCCGCCGTACAAATCACGGTCGGCGATCGCGGTCGGCGGTCGCCTTCCCCACTTACTCACAAGCCAGCGCCCACTTCCGCCCTCCCATCCGCGCTTTCGCATTGCGCGCCTTGCGGAAAGGCGTTCAAAGCGGCGCTCCAAGGTCACGTCCAAAGGCGGGCGCGAGGTGTTGAAGCATGGCGGACGAAGGCGACCACACTCCCCGGGCCAGAATCTGCATCGATTTCGGCACGGCAATGTCGAAGGCGAGCTTGTGCCTCGATCCGGCGATGCCGCTCGACGCGGGGGTGCGGCCCATTCCGATTGGCGCGGTATCGGGCGCTGAGCACGCGCTGCTGACGCCGTCAGTGTTGTTCGTGGATGGCGGGCGGCTCTTCTTCGGCCCCGCCGCCTTGCAACGCGCGCGCAGCGGCGTTGACTCTAACCGCGATCCGCTGGTGTCGTTCAAGACCGTGCTGGGTGCGCGCGATGTCGAACAAGCGCTGGCCGTGAAGATGCGCCCCTCGGTCGATCCGACCGCCACCTTCACGCATCGCCACGCTCTGGTGCTTTACCTTGCTTATCTTGACCAATTGATCCGCGACGCGCTTAGCCGCGTCAACAACGTGCCGATCGGCGTGGCGGATGCGCGCCGTCGCTACACCAGCCCGGTCTGGCGGCCAGGCTCTGGAGTTGATTTGATTTTCGAAGGCATCTTCAACGAAGCAGCGGCGGTGTCGTTCAAACTTGGCCGGCTGTTGCTGTCGGCGGAAGGCATCTCGATCGCACAATGCAAGGACGCGCTCGACAAGGCCGCCGCCACGCCCGGCAATGGCCGCCTCGACACCGGCGTGTTCGAACCGCACGCCGCAGCCGCGGCTTCGCTCGCGTACACCAACCAACCCACACGCATGGTGCTGGTGGTGGATATGGGCGCGGGCACCACCGATATAGCCGCGTTTGACTTCGATGAAAGCAGCGATCCCCCGTCACTGACAGAGATCAAGGAAGCGCGTCAGTGCAGTGCGCTGGCCGGCGACGAAATCGATCGGCTGCTGGTCGCCCTGCTGGCGCGTAAGCGCGGCGCCGGCAACAAGGAAGAAGAGATCCGCTTCCTTCGCATGGCCAAGCTGGTCGCGCGCGATCTGAAGAAAGAGCTGTTCGCGCAAAACCGGTGCGAACTCAAAGACGGCTGGAAGAGCGTTTCCATTCGCGCCGCCGATATGGCCGAGGACCCACAATTCCGAAACTTCCAGGTCGCGCTTGGGAACGCCATCGCCAAGAGCCTCGCGGCGGTGGTCGCGCGCGCGCGCGCATCTGGCGTCGACACGATCGATGTTGTGCTGGCGGGCGGCGGCTCGCACCTGCCGTTCATGCAGAGCCTGATCCGCACAGTAGCACAGAGTGTAGCCCAAGGCGTGGCGCTGCGCGTCGGCCCGCTTTCGCCGGCAAGCACGCTCTACAGCCGTGTCGACGATTATTTCAGCGGCGTCTTTCCCCAGATCGCCATCTCCGTCGGCGGCTCGCTCGTAGAAATGATCGACGCGCCGACGGCGTAAATTACGCTGCATTCCTGCGGCGCGTTAGGGCGGCGAAGTCGGCCAGGATCTGCTCGCTCATTGCGCCTGGCTTGAAACTCATGCCGGCGATTTCACGGATTGGCGTGATTTCCGCGGCCGAGCCGGTGAGAAAACACTCACTGAAGGTCGCAAGTTCATTCGGCCAGATCGCCCGCTCCACCACCTCGACGCCGCGTTGCCGTGCAAGCGCGATCACGGTCTGGCGGGTGATCCCATTCAAGAAGCAATCCGGCGTCGGGGTATGCAAGACGCCGTCACGCACGAAGAATATGTTAGCCCCGGTCCCCTCGGCGATCTGGCCGCGCCAATCGAACATGAGCGCGTCGTCGAAGCCCGCGTCGACGGCGGCGTGACGCGACAGCGTGCAGATCATGTAGAGCCCTGCGGCCTTTGAGTTGGCCGGGGCGGTGTCCGGCGCCGGCCTGCGCCACGGCGCGATCATCAGCCGGACGCCCTTCATCTTGTCGGCGAAATAATCCCCCCATTCCCAAGCCGATATCGCGACATGCACATCACCGCGCTTGGCGGACACGCCCATTTGCTCCGACCCGCGCCAAGCCAGCGCGCGGATATAGCAATTCTCAAATCCTTGCTTGCGGATCAGTTCGTGCTTGGCCTTGTCGATGTCCTCAACGCTCGCCGCGACGTCGAAGCCCAAGATGCGCGCCGATCGATGCAGCCGTTCGCTATGTTCGCGGCTCTTGAACACGACCCCGTCATAGGCCCGCTCGCCCTCGAACACGCAGGAGGCGTAGTGCAGCGCGTGAGTCAGCACGTGCACCTTTGCGTCGCGATGGGGAACAAAGGCCCCATCCAGCCAGACCCAGCCATCGCGGTCGTGAAAAGGTTGTGCGGCCATCGGGCTTCCTCCTGTATGTTCGGCGCTTGCCGCGCCAGCCTTCCAATGAAAGGATCATCGGGGCGGTTTGGGGGATGTTTTTTTGCTTTCTTCGGTGGCACGCGACATGTTTGTCAATCCAGTACGGCTCACTATACATTTTCGTGCCCCCAATAGTCGGTTTTCACGGTAGGATCGACCTCCCTGTGACCACTGCCCCCGCCTTCGATGCGCTCGACCGCCCCCCGCACCTGCTGCTCGTCGACGACGACGATCGCATTCGCGACCTCCTGAAGCGCTACCTTTCCCAGGCCGGCGCGCGCGTCTCGGCCGCGCCCGACGCGGCCAGCGCCCGCAAGCTGATCGAAGCGATGGAGTTTGACCTGCTGATCCTTGACGTGATGATGCCGGTGGAAGACGGCTTCTCGCTGGCTGAAAGCGTGCGCAAGACCTCGAAAGTGCCGATCGTCTTGCTCACGGCGCGCGGCATGCCGGAGGATCGCATTCGTGGGCTGCAAATCGGCGCCGATGATTATGTGCCAAAACCCTTCGAGCCGGCGGAGCTTACGCTGCGCATCAACGCCATCTTGCGGCGCACCGTCGCCAATCGCGGCGAAGCGCCAGAACTGGTCAGCTTCGGCCAGTTCACCTTCAACAGCGTGCGCGGCGATCTGCTGCGCGAAGGCGCGCCCGTGCGATTGACGGAGGCGGAAGTTGCGTTGCTGCGTGTGCTGGCGGCGCGCCCTGGCGAGGTGGTGAGCCGGGAGGAATTGGCCAAACGCACCGGCGCGGGGCTTGAGCGCTCCGTCGATGTGCAGGTGACGCGGCTCCGGCGCAAGGTCGAACTCGACGCGCGCGCGCCGGTCTATCTTCAGACCGTGCGCGGCGTGGGCTATCGGCTAGCTGCCGATTGAGGCGTCCGCGGGCGCGTGTGGTGATTTGGGTTTCCGCCAGGTCGTCAAACTCGCCGCCACGAAATTCCACGCCCCGCCGAGCAGTGCGCCAATGACGCCCGCAAGCAGCCAGTGAAGCCCCCAGCCATGCGCCGCCGCCGACACCGCCTCGCTTAGCACCGCTCCCCCCAAGCACGCGCCATAGAACAGCGCCGCGCCGCGCGCGAACGCCCAGCCCGTGCGGCGACGATCACGAAAAGTGAGATCGTTGTTGATGATGTAGTTCCAGGTCATCGCCACCCAGATCGCTCCGCCCTGCGCCGCCCAGAACGGCAAATGCATCAAGCCAAAGCCGAAACTCAGCACGCCCGCATGTACAACAACCCCGCTCGCGCCCACCAAGGCGAACGGCACGAAGCGCGCCGGAATGAAACCGCCCGTCGCTTTCTCAACCAGCAAACCAAAGAGATCTATGATAACGCGCGCATCGAGTTTCGACACCCCGCCCTGCCGTTCGCGCAGCGCCGACGCCGCTTCCTCGATTCGCGGCGGCGTGTGTAGCGAAGCGACGAGGTCAACCAATATCTTAAAGCCAATGCCGGTCAGGCGCGGGCGCGCCTGTTCAAAAATTTCCCGGCGCATAACGAACATGCCGCTCATTGGATCGGTGAGCGGAGTGCGCAGCATGAGGCCGGTGAACCATGTCGCCAGCCGGCTCATCAGCGCGCGCCGCTTTCCGAGGCCCGAGCTTCCACCCTCGCGATAGCGTGACATCACCGCCAGATCGCAGCGCCCGCTGCGCACTTTTTCATCGAGCGCGGCGAGCACGCGCGGATCGTGCTGACCGTCTCCGTCCATGATTGCAAGGCGAGCGCCGCGTGCGGCCGCCCACCCCTCGACCGCCGCCGAAGCAAGGCCGCGTCTTCCGCGCCGCACGATGAGGCGGACTGGCGCGCCGGATGCGGCTTTTGCTGCAACGATGGCTTGCGTCGCGTCGGCGGAATCATCATCCACGATAACGATTTCATGCGCTACGCCCGCAAGCGCCGACCCGAGTTCGTCAATCAAATCGCCGATAGCGTCAGCCTCGTTCAAAGTGCAAATGATGACGCTCAATTCCGGCACGGACGCTCCTTGATGGCCTCGCGCGCCCTCTTAGACGAGGCGTGCACTTGTCGCAACCAAAGCCATCGTCTAGCTTCGCGCACTTGAGGGAGAAGCGGCGCATGCCGGACGAGAACGAGGGCAAGGGCCGCATCAAAACGCTCGCGCTCGCCGCGCTGTTTTGGCTTCCGCTTCTCAGCGGCGTGTTGAGCCGGGTTTTCAAGCTCTCGAAATGGTTCGGCGATTACGGCGCCATCGCCTGCGCCGCCGAAAAACACTTGATCGGCGAGCCGATCTATGACCGCGCGCTCGAATGCGCGGACGTGCACAACGTCGTCTATGTCTATCACCCTATTGTAGCAGAGGCCTTCGCTTGGCTGCTTGCACGCTTGGGGCAGAGCGGCCTGCTGATGGCTTATGCCGGCGTGTTTGCCGCCGCAGTCGCCGCGCTGATATGGATCATGATCGGGCGAGCAGGACCGGCGCCGCGTTCCAAGCGCGCGTGGTTTGCCGCTTTCATGACTGGAAGCGCGATCTATTGGGGTAATATCGCCGTTATCCTGCATGCGCTGATCGGCGTGTTTGCGGTGACGCTGCGGCGGCGGCCTTCGCTGCTGGTGCTGGTCATTGCCTTGGCGGTGGTGGTGAAACCGTTGTTTGCGGGGTTCGCCGCCATGTTTCTGTTGATGCGTCGCCGCTTGTTCGCGCGCATTTTTTACGCGCTCGCCGCTGTCGCGCTGGGGGCGGCGCCGAGTGTGTGGACGCTTTGGCAGGGCGGCGAACTTGCCGCGCAGTGGCGCGCGCTGATTGAATATTATGTTTATGTCGACCGGCCCGGCGAGGGCTATCTCGGATGGATGAGCGCGATCGGCGCGCCGGTGGCGTCGATGGGCGTCGCCATTGGCTATTTGGCTTTTGCAGGTGCGATGGCGCTCGCAGGCATCGTGCTCGCGGAAGGCCTTGAGCTTGATGACGAGGCGCGCGTTCTGCTCGGCCTGAGCTTGGGCGTATTGCTGATACCGCGGCTGATGGCGCAGGATTATTGGCTGCTCGGTCCCGGTTTGCTGGCGCTCGTAGCAGCGATCAGCGCGAGGGCGCCCGGCGCCGGGCGTATGCTGGAGCGGGCGTTGTTGTCAGTCTGCGTTCTCGCGCTCATCGGCAATCTGGCCGATCTTGCCGATTACACCTCGCGGCTGGCGACCTTGAGTTTAAGCCTCATCGTGTTTTGCACTGCCGCATGGGCGCTGGTCGCGGGCCAGGCAAACTTGGCGCGCACCTGGGGCCGCCTCATCGATGGCCCGTCCACGCGCGACACGACAATCAAATGAGAATGCGATTGCGCAATCTCGCGCCGCGCGGGCTTTATTGGCGCACTGCGCTGATCGTCATCGTACCCGCCGCATTGCTACAGCTTATCATCACCTTGGTGTTCCTCGACGACCATTGGCGTTTCACCTCCAAGCGCATGAGCCAAGCCGTGGCGGCGGACGTCACGCTGCTGCTGCAAATGTACGAAGCCAACCCGACACCGGAGACGTTTGAGCGCGTGCGCGCCATGGCGAACGCGCCGTTGCGGCTCGATCTGCGTATCGACAGCGGAGGCCAGTTAGAGCGGCAGCGCTGCGGTCGCTCACGCAGCGAATTCATCGATCGCTATTTGATCGAGGCATTGATCAGCGACCTAGATCGGCCGGTTTGGTACGATCCTTCCTGCCGCGGCGACCACGTCTATCTGCGCTTGGCCATCGCCGATGGAATTATGGAAGTGACAGCGCGCCGGGACCGGGTGCAGGCGCGCTCTGGCCCCTTGTTCGTCGCCTGGATCTTGTTCGGAACGGTGTTCTTTTGTCTGGTTTCCATACTCTTCATTCGCAATCAGGTGCGTCCCATTGAGAAACTCGCCGACGCGATGGAGCGCTTTGGCCGGGGTGAGGATTCGGGCCTGTTTCGGGTGCGCGGCGCGCGTGAGGTGCGTGGCGCAACAAGCGCCTTCTTCGACATGCGCGAGCGCATCAAGCGGCACATTGAGCAACGCTCGCAATTGCTCGCCGGCGTCAGCCACGATCTGCGCACGCCGCTCACTCGGCTCAAGCTGCAGCTTGCTTTGATGGAGGCGTCCCCTGAAATCGAAGACGCCAAGCGCGATCTTGCCGAAATGGAACAGACGCTCGATGAATACCTCGCCTTCGCCAAAGGATTGGCTGAAGAAGCGCCGGACCTCGTCGACCTGGGTCAGTTGGCGATCGACGTCGCTGCCGACGCCGAGCGCGGCGGCGCCAAGGTGCTGGTCGAGGTCACGGGCGACGCGCGCGCCCCAGGCCGCGCGCGCGCGCTTCGGCGCTGCGTTGTCAATCTGATCGACAATGCCGCAGCTCACGGCGACACCGTCCATGTCAGCGTGAAGGGTGAAGCCGGCGCCGTCGTAGTGGCGGTCGACGATGACGGCCCTGGCATTCCCGAAGAGCTTTACGAGGAGGCGTTCCGACCGTTCTCGCGGCTGGACGCGACACGATCGCGCCACCAGAAGGGCGTCGGCCTTGGACTCGCCATCGCCCGCGATGTCGCACGCGGCCACGGCGGCGACATCGTGCTCTCGCCAAGCTCACTCGGGGGCCTCCGCGCAACCTTGCGCCTGCCGCGCCCGGCGTAGCCCCCGTCAACCCACGCGACGCTCAATACGCCGATACTCACCCGGCGAGACGCCGACGCTCGCTCTGAATTGCCGCGTGAAAGCGCTCTGGTCCGCGTACCCGCATTCGTGTGCGATTTCGACCAGCGCCATCGGGCCGTTCAACAGGTCCAGCGCCGCTTCGATTCTGAATTTGGTCAGATACTTCTGCGGCGAAAGGCCAAACAATCGACGGAAATCGCGCTCCAGTTGAGAGCGCGACACGCCGACACGATGCGCCAGTTCTTCAAGGGCTAAGGGCGCGGGCAGGTTCGCCTGCAGGTGCTCAGTCGCCACCAACAGCCGCTGATAAGTCGCATGACGCCGACCGGACGCTTCAAGCTTCCGCGCGACACCAACCACGCCCGACAACGCGCCACCCTCTCCAAACACCGGCCAGCGTCCGCCAAGCAACCATGTCGGGCAGCCTTGTGTGCGATCAGACCATTCTAGGTATGCTTCAATCCCCTTGTTCCCACTTATGATTTGCCAGTCACGCGCCTCGTAGCGCTGGGACGTCGCCTCCGAAAAAAAATCGCGCGCGGTGCGCCCAATGACATCGCCCCGCTCATCCACGCCGCAGAACGCCAGCATGGCTGTATTGGCCGCGATGTATCGCAGGTTCGTGTCCTTCATGAAAAACAAAACACTCGGAAGACGATCAAGGAGCCGCTCGACTTGTGGAATCGGAAGGCCTGCCGCCCCAAGCCGGAGCGCCATCGCCTCCGCCGTGCCAAATGCGGCGCCAAACCTGCGCATTTACTGCAATCCCTCGTGGTCGCTTCACGTTAGACAGCGTGTGCTCTTTTGCCGGCAGAGTGGGTCGGGCAAAGTGGGTCGGTACGTCAAATCACAAGTTTGGGAGCAACAATATGAAGGTGCTTTTGTGTGCGCTGGCGGTCTGCGCAGCCGCGATTATAACAACACCGCCGAGTTACGCTGCGGGGCCCGACATCATGATTGATGGGCGCCCGAGCAGCGTGAGCACAACGTCTTCGTTCAATCTCTTCGCATGGATCGCGGCCATTTTCGACGACGGAGGGAGCGTAATCGATCCGGTTGGCAGCCGCTGATTGGACGTTCAACCCAGGAAGGACAATCTGCCATGAGCAAACAACTAGTCTTAGCGGCGTTCACGACCGCAATCTTGGCCTGCCTGGCGGCGCCGGCGTCCGCGCACGGTCTGCTGATGGATCCCGACGGCGTCAGTGTCTGGGATCAATTGCTGGATTGGCTGACGGGGGATTGGACGGACGAGGCTGGATCGTCCTATGACCCAAACGGTCGCCTCTAGTGTGGCTTTACGTCTCGCAATTGCCGCTCCACGCGCGCCCCAATATTTGGGCGGCAATTGCGAGACACCACACTAGCGACGCGGGGAGAGAAAAGCGCGGACCCTCTGATTTTGCTTTCGCCAAGCTCACTTGGAGGCTTGCGTGCGACGCTGCAGCTGTCGCGGCCAGACGAAAACGTCTAGCGCCCGCGCAGTGAATCCGCGTCATCCGCAGCGGGCTGTTCCGGCACGCTGAGCGCGCCGACTGCCGCGAGCATCTGACGCTCGGCGACAACGAGGTCACGCTCGGCCCCCGCCAAGGCCAAGCGGGCGTTCAGCAGGTCCTGTTCCTGATCGAGCACGTCAACGGTGGATCTGAGGCCGATTTCTTGCTCCAGGCGCACGCCCTCGTAGGCCAGCTCCGACGCTTCAACTTGCTCGCTCGCAGAATCGACGGCCGCACGCGCGCTCGCCAATCCGGTCCACGCGTTGGTCACGCGCTCTTGCACGCCGCGCTGAACGGCGGCGAGGTCGAGATTGGACGCGGATCGCAGCGCCCGTTGCGCGCGCGTGCGCGAGCGGATGGCGCCGCCCTGGAACAATGGCACGCTCACACGCACGCCGACCGTGTCAGTGGTCGTTTCCGAGAGATCATCATCGAAGTCAGCGCCTTGGGCGGCCGCCGCTTCCAACGTCACCCGCAACCGACCTGCAGACGCGGCGACGTCGACGTTGGCGTCGGCCAATTCGGTATCGGCGACCGCGCCGCGCAGAACCGGAGAATTGGTTCCCGCAAATTCGAGCGCGCGTTCGAGGTCAGTGGGCAAGCCCTCGGCGCGCGCGGGCTGCTCAAGTCCAGTCGGCAAATGTCCGACCAGGCGTTGATAAGCTTGCACCGCCGCCGCCATCGTGCCTTGCGCCTGCACCAATTGGGTGCGCGCCTGCGCCAAGCGAGCTTGGCTCTGCGCAACATCGGTGCGTGTCACCACCCCGGCGTCGAACTGCGCCTGGGCGAATTCAAACAAGCGCGCGAGGTTGGATACGGTGGTTTCGCGCGCGGCGACCACGGCTTGGGTCTGGCGCACGTCGGCATAAGCGCGTGTCACATCGAGCAGCAGCGTCTGCAGCGCGGAATCATAATCGGCGACGGCGCCGCGAATTTGCGCCCGCGCCGCCCGCGTAGAAGCCAGGATGCGGCCAGAGCCGAACAGCAATTGCGAAGCGTTGGCCGAACCCGTCCAGGTCTCGGTGCGGGGCGTATCGGCGCCTGGCGCATCCCCGTCGCGATCGCTCGCTTGAGCGACGCCGGTGACCGCCACTTGCGGCAGCGCCTCGGCCCAGGCCTGCGGCAGCGCTTCCCGGGTGGCGCGCAGGCGCTGACGTTGGGCGCCAAGCGTAGGGTTTGACTCCACCGCCCCGACCATCGCCTCCGCCAGAGTCTCCGCTGACGCCGGCGCCGCACCAGCGAATACCGCCAACATCAAGACCAATCCGCGCATGCCAACTCCCCAACCGACCGCGAGCCCGGCGCCGAACATCGCTCATAACAGGGGCAAGTTAAGCAGCGATGCCAGCGGCCCAGGTAGCATCGATGAACCCTGGCGCCGCTGACCTTCCCCTAGACGGATACCTTGGGGGGATGGCCGTTGACTTCAATGCCCGCGGTGGCCTTGGTGGGCTGCGGCCGCCTCTTCACGGGTCACCCGCCCATCATCATTGGCGTCGAGACGCTCAAACATGACGCCCCCCATGGCCGCGAACTCGGCGCTTGAAACCTGATGGTCGCCGTTTGCATCCGGGTTGGGATGATCGCCGCGCCCACCGTGATGGCCCTCGCCGCCTTCGTGGCCACGGCCACCGTGGCGCTCCTCACCACGCGCTTCGTGGCGCGCGCGCATCTGGGTTTGTTCCTCCGTTGAAATGACGCCGTCGCTATTGGTGTCTAGCCGAGCGAACATTTGCGTTGGATGAGCCAGGAATTCTTCACGAGAGATCGCGCCGTCGCCGTTAGCGTCAGCCCGGCTCATATGGTTCATGCCGCGCTCGCCGCGATGTCGCCCCCGGCGATGCTCACCGCACGCCAGCTGACCGTCGCTGTTGGCGTCGAGCCGAGCGAACATGGCGTCGTGGCCAGCGTCGAATTCTGCGCGCGTCAACACGTCGTCACTATTGGAATCGGCTTGAAACATGTCGTGGCCGCCCCGACCGTGGGGGCCTTCTTGCGCTATGGCCACGCCTGTCAATGCGGCGGCGCTCACAGCAACGAGCAACAATGTGCGCATGGAAATCTCTCCTGTTGGCCCTATGGCCGGGTCTCCGGTCGTAAAGCGCGGCCTTTTCCAGGGTTGGTCGGGCCGGCGCCAAAGTTTGTCCAACCGCAAAAAAGCGGCCGGCGCAGTGAGGCGCGCCGACCGCTCACGCAAGCGCGCCGCGTTGGGAGAACACGCGGAAACGCCCACTTGCTCTAACGCCGTCGCAAACAATATCCGTCGGCTTCAACGCCGCGATTCAGAACCAGGACCGACCGGCTCGCCAATCGGCGGACGCCGCACACTCGGGGGACGCGCCTGACCGATGCGCCGTACAAACTCCAATCGCGTCAGCGCGCCGTTTTCATCTGCGTCATAGTCGCTCACGCGCGCGCGCATTTCGGTGTCGAACTCTTGGCGCGTGATGATATTGTCAACGTTGCGGTCGAAATCGAGCCGGTATGGGCCCATTTGACCCCCGCCAAGCGCGGCATTGGCCCAGGCCTGAAATTCGATCGGCTGCAAGGAGGCGTCACGATTGGCGTCGGCGCGGGCAAATTCGCTCACCATCCCCGCCTCGATCTCCACGGCGCTAATGGTGAGATCTGCGTCGGCGTCGAAACTGACGAACATCATTACGTCAGCCGACAAAAGCGCGCGGATGGGTTCATCAGAGCGAGCGCCGCCACCTCCCGTAGCGCACGCCCCTAGCGCGGAGGCGGCGCCGGCCAGGACGGCCAAGGTCCTTAAGATCATAAATGGTCCCCTTTGAAAGCCCCATCGGGCAGGCCGACCTGGGCGAGCTTATGGCGAACGCGCCTCTGCTGGCGCCTAAGTGTGTCGGCCCTCCCGATCCGCCAAGCTTTGGCACAAAATGAGCGCCTGTGCGCGCTGGATTTTTAGCGCCTCACACGGCACAGCTTTTAGGTGATCCCTGAAGACCCCCATATCCTGGTGGTGGACGACCATCGCGAAATCCGCGAATCGCTGGTTCAGTTCCTACGCAAGCACGGTCGGCGCGCCACCCCCGCCGACGGCGCTGACGCCGCGCGCAAGGCGATCAAGGAACATCGCATCGATCTGGTCATCCTCGACATCATGATGCCCGGCGAGGACGGGCTTTCGCTTTGCCGCCACATCCGCGAAGCCAACCACATTCCGGTGATCCTTTTGTCAGCACGCGCCGAGGACCTTGACCGCATTATCGGTCTTGAGGTCGGCGCCGACGATTACGTGGTCAAGCCCTTCAACCCACGCGAGCTGCTGGCGCGCATCGATGCGGTGCTGCGTCGCACTCACGCCCTGCCGCCAAGCGCCCAAGGCTCGAACGGCGCCAATATGCGCTTTGACCGCTGGACGCTTCATGTGGGCGAACGCACTTTGGTCGACGATGACGCTGTGGCGCACGAATTGAGCACGGGTGAGTACCGTCTGCTGCTCACGTTCCTGCAACGGCCCAAAGTCGTCCTGAGCCGCGAACAATTGCTGGATCTGGCTTTCGACCGCAGCTCGGACGTGTTCGATCGCGCCGTCGACACCCAAGTGAGCCGCCTGCGCCGTAAGATCGAGGTTGATCCACGCGCGCCAAAATTGATCAAGACGGTTTGGGGCGGCGGCTACGTCTTCACTGCGATGGTGGAAAAGGCGTGACCTGGAACCCGCTCAACACGCTCACCGGGCGCATGGTGCTGGTGACAATTGTCGCCGTCGCGCTGTCCTATGCGGCGGCGTTCGCACTCTTCGCCAATGAACGCGGCGCGGCGTTGCGGCGCGCGGCCGAGGTGTCGATGATCGAGCGCGTCGCCTTCACCGCCGAACGTCTGCGCGACGCCCAGAATGATCAACGGGTACTCATCGTCGATTCGATACGCGATTTCGGCGTTCGCTACAGCATCGCCGAGGCGCCCGAGGTGATCGGCGCCCCCGCGCGTGGCCCCAGCGAACGCGTCGCCCGGGCGATTTCCGAACGGCTCGGCGGCGCCGACGTGCGCGCCAGCGCCCAGATCGTTCAAGTTCCCGCTCACCATTGGCGCGGTCGGCGCGGACGCGAGCGCGAGAATGAAGACGCAGCGCAGCTTGATGAGCGTGGCCGCAGGCATGTCGAAGCCGCCGGCCGGATGATGCACAGCACGGAAATGCGCATCTCAGTATTGCTCGACAATAATGCGTGGCTAAATGCACGCGCACATTTGCCAGGCCCGCGCCCGCCGCCGTGGAGCGTGCTGCTGGGGGCGCTGGTTTCGGTTGTTGCAGTCGGGATCGGCGCGGCCTTGGTATCTCGCCAGATCGGCGCCCCGCTTGCAGAGCTTGCGAACGCCGCGCGGGCGCTGGGCGCCGGCCAGGTCAACGTGACCGCTCCGGTCAGCGGCCCCGACGATGTGCGGCGCGCCGCCGCCGCCTTTAATGCGATGGCGGAGCGTTTGGGGCGTCAGCTCAATCGCCAGCGCCAGATGCTGTGGGCGCTCTCGCACGATTTGCGTACGCCGATCACGGCGTTGCGCTTGCGCGTCGAACTGATGGAGGATGAAACTGCGCGCCAACGCTTGCTCGCACCGATCGCGGAGATGGAGCACTTGACAGAGCAGGCGCTTTCCCTCGCGCGGGCGGGCGCCAGCGACGAACAGCGCACGCGCGTCGACCTTGCGGAAATTGCGCGCACGTTATGCGGCGAGTTACAGGACATGGGCATCGACGCGCGTGCGCAAGCCGATACTTCGGTTTTGGTCGCGTGCCGGCCCAGTGAAATCGCGCGCGCCCTGCGAAATCTTGCGGAAAACGCAGCCAAACATGGCGGCGGCGGGACCATGAGCGTCTCGCGCAGCGAGGGTGGCGACATCATCGTCGAAGTGACCGACGAGGGGCCTGGAGTCTCGCCGGATATCCTGCGACGCCTAAGTGAGCCGTTCTTTCGCGCCGACAGCGCACGACCTGGCCGCGATGGCGCAGGATTGGGCCTCGCGATCGCCCAGGCCATCGCCGACGGGCACGGTGGGCGCCTCGATTTTTCCAACCGCAGCCCGCGCGGCTTTTCAGCCAAGCTTATCCTGCCGGGCTGACCCGCTCCACACTGACGCCGCGCGCACGCAATTGTGCGATGAGGCCTTCTTCGCCCACCAAATGCGCGGCGCCAACGGCTACGAAATCAACCCCCTCGCCTTCGAGTTCGCCCATAAGCACCACAATCCAAGCGGCATTGCGGTTGGAGATGAGCGCCGCATACATTTCCGGGTAAGCGCGGCGCATGTCCTCGCTCAGCAAGCGTTCCAGCGCATCGAGATCACCGCGTTCCCAGGTCGCACTCATCTGGTCGAGCACTTCGGCGCCCTGCCCGGCTTCATTGATGGCCTCGATCAACATTTGCCGCTGAATCTCTGGCGGGAAATCGGCGAAGAAGCCGATCTGTTGGCGCGGCGTCTCGAACGCGCGCATGCGCTTGCCATTGGCGTCGCCGAACGCGTCGATGGCGCGATCAACGCCTGCTTGTGGATCATAGCCGGCGCGCATCATCGGAAATATCGTCAGCGTCAAACTTGCGAGCCAAGGCTGCATCGGCTCCAGCATTTGTGCTTGCAGGCCAAGGCGCAGGGCAGTTTCGCTGAACCGTTGCGTTTCTTCTGGCGTCAGCCAAGTCGACAGGCCGCGGCCGGCCGGGGCTATGCCGAGCTGCAGAGCGAGTTGCTGCGTCAGTGCGTCGGACTGCGGCGATATCTCCATTTCGGTCCAGATCTCGTCGCTCTCGCGCAGCGCTGCCTCAACCGCCGGGCTGCCCCAAGGCGCACCGGTGCGACGCAGATGAATAGTGCCGTAGAGGTAGAGCGTTGAATCCGCGTCCCGCGCGACGAACAGAGCTGGCCCTGGCGCGGTGGCCTGCGGCGGCGTCGAAGCGCAGCCCCACGCCATCATCACGGCGACCAACGCTCCTAACATCGACTTCATCGCGTATCTCTCCTTCTGGAGTATTAGCGCCAGGGCGCGAAATGCTTGGATAATTTGAGGCCTTGGCCTTGGTAATTGGAGCCGGCTTCGCCGTAGAGCCGCTCGACCGGCCCCGACATCGGCTCGAACACCAATTTGCCCACCGGCTGGCCATCCTCGACGAAAAACGGCACATCGCGCGAACGCACTTCCAACACCGCGCGGCCCTCGTGCGGGGCGATGCCAAAGCCTGGATCGAAGAAGCCCGCATAGTGCGCGCGGAACTCGCCAAGCTCAGGCCGGATCGGCGCCATTTCGGCGGCTTCGTCGGGCGGGATCACCACGTTTTCCTTGGACGCGAAAATGTAGAACTGCCCCGGTTCGAGCACGACCCGCCCGCGGCGCGCCTCCATCGGTTCCCAGAAGTCACGCGGATCGCAGCGCCCCACTTTGTCGACATCGATGACGCCGGAATGGCGTTTGGCGCGAAAGCCCACGGGACCATCGAGCGCAAGGTCCATGGTGAAATCAATGTCGCGTTTGGGGTGCGGGGGGCCCCGGCGCAGTCGCGCTTGACTGAGACGCGTGCCGGTGCGCACCAGCACCGAGAACGTGCACGGCGAAATTTCCGCCCAGAGCGGGCCATGATAGCCCATCGGAATATGATCGAACGATTGCGCGCCATCGACGATCAGCCGCGTGAACACATCGATGCGCCCGGTTGAGCTTTTCGGATTGGCGGCGCCGTGAATGTGCGGCGGCAACGAAAATTCCTCCAGTACCTGCACAAGGTAAACACACCCAGTCTCCAGCACCGCCCCGCCGGTCAAATCGATGGCGTGCATGACCATTTCATCGTCGAGCCGTTCGCGGACCTTGGCGCCCGCGCCGGGCAGAAAGCTCGCGCGCAGCCGATAGGCGACTTCGCCCAAGCGCAAATCGAGGCTCGCCGGCTGGATTTGGTCGTCTAGAAAAGGCGCGTCCGCGCCGATCCAGCCTTGCTGAATAGCGCGCTTGAGTTCGCTATCGGAGAGGACGCCATGCGTGTTCACGGGGGGTGACCTCTGACTTGCATCGCGTGCTTTGTCCAGCACCGAGACTCCGCTACAGTGCCTGCATGTACGAACAAGAAACAGCCGGGATCGTGGTGCGGGTCCAGCCGCAATTCTTGCCAGAAGAATCCGCGCCCGACGAGGGTCGATACGTCTGGGGTTACACTATCGAGATCGAAAATCGCGGCCCAGACCCGGTGCAGCTGCTGTCGCGATTTTGGCGTATCACCGACGAGAATGGCCTTACCCAGGAAGTACGCGGCCCCGGCGTTATCGGCCAGCAGCCAGTGATTGGGCCCGGGCAGAGCTTTCGCTACACCAGCGCCGCGCCCTTGGCCGCCCCATCAGGTGTGATGATGGGCGCCTATTCGATGCAGCGCGTGAGCAATGGCGAAGCGTTCGACATCGCCGTGCCGTTGTTTGCCCTCGAAAGCCCGCACCATACGCCGCGGCTGCATTGACATGAGCCATTCCGCCTTCGCCGAAGCCATGCGCCGCATCGTCAGCGGCGAGGACCCAGCGGGGCGCTCGGTGATTGTCATTGACGGTCCGCCTTCAGGTGAAATCGGCGCGCCCGGCTTGGGCGGTTTATATGAAATTTGGCATGAAGCGCTCGGCGAAACGCTTGATCCGCAGGACGGGCGCGACCGCGGCGAACTTCAATCCATGCTGTCGCCGGCGAACGGCGCCGTGAAGGTGCGTTGGTTCGTGATCGAGCCGCCGCCGGAAGGGGTTCCGCGCGACCTCATCGACGCAGCGGCCCGCGAACGCTTCGCCCAATTCGGCGCAGCCGACCATTTGCGCGATCAAACACGCCACCCAGCGATGCACCAGACCGACACGCTCGACATCATTTGCCTGATCTCTGGCGAGGCCTCGCTCATTCTCGATGACGCCGAAACGCGCCTGAAGCCCGGACAAATCGTCATTCAACGCGGCGCAAGCCATGCCTGGACCGCGCACGGCGGCCCCGCGCTGTTCCTCGCGGTGCTGATCGATCGCGAGATGGTCGCGAGGTGACACGCGCGCTTGCGATGGCGGCAGAATGAAGCCGGCGGTCCAAGAAATACGACGTGTTTCTTCGCTGACGTTTTCGCAAATCCGAAAACGCAAAAAGCGGGAGAGCGGGACGCGCCTCGTGCGTGCGCGCAGAAATAAAAGTGTTTGGGGTTGTGCCGAAGCGCGTCCCGCGCGAAATGTTGTACAACCGGCGAGAGCGTGAGGCGTTCGCGTCACCGACAGGGGGCCATACGTTGCGCAGGCGGGAGCACGATGGGTGGGGTCTGCTTCCCCGTTGGCCATCCCCGCAACGCTGGGGTTCTGTCGGCGCTTAGCGCCTTGCTTTCGTTCCCGGCCGACGCGCGGGCGAAACACCATATTTCGCCTGGAATCTTCGGGTTCCTTTTCTCCCCGAAGCTGAAGTGCGCGCTGTCGCCAGTCTGCACTTCATCGCGTTCATCTCGCCTCCCGACCACGTTTGGCTTTGGTGCACCAGCGCCTCCCAAGCCGAGATGAGCTAAGCATACGCGCGCAGCGAAGGGGGCGGATAAGTTTGACTCTATCCCCCTATTTGGCTCCGCCACGTCGGGGCTTGCGCGCCTGTTGTCAATGTATACTGTATACACTGTGATCGAACTAAATATCCTCTCGCGCGCCAGCCTCAGCGATGCCGCCGCAGCCGCCATCCGCGCCATGATTGTGGATGGGCGGCTCCGAGCAGGCGAACGGCTCAACGAAGTGCATCTGGCGGCGCGCCTTGGTCTGAGCCGAACGCCGCTCCGGGAAGCCCTCAACCGCCTAGCGTCTGAAGGCGCCCTCGAGGCGCGGCCTCACCTTGGCTATCTGGTCAAGCCGCTCACGCGCGAAGAGTTTGAACAAATCTACGACATTCGCCCAATCCTCGATCCAGCAGCGTTGCGGCTCGCCGGACTTCCGGCGCCCGCCCAAATCGAGCGGCTGGAAAAACTCAATCGCAAGCTTGCCAAAGCGGCAGACCAAGAAACCGCCATCGCTCTCGACGACGCATGGCATCTGGGCCTGCTCTCCGCTTGCCCCAACCGCGTTTTGATCGAACTGATCAAAAGTATGATTTTGCGCACACGCCGCTACGAGCTTGCGCTGGCCCGCGAGACGACATTCGTGGCGCAAGCAAGCGACGACCACGCTCGCATCCTTGCGGCGCTGCGCGCGGGCGATCTGAGCGCGGCTTGCTCGGCGCTCGAACACAACATGCAAAGCGGCAAAGCGCCAATCATCGCTTGGCTACGCGCGCGCGAGCAAAAACAACATGAAGGCGACAAGACATGAAATGGACTTGGGCTGGATTCTTGTGTCTGGCGCTAGCATGTGTCTCCACGCCAGTTCGAGCGCAAGAGGGCGCTGAAGCATTGCAGGGCCTCTGGGTCAGCGATGTTCGAACCGAACGCCCACGCGGCGAACTCGTCGTGCGGCATGAAGGGGCAGTTTGGAATGCGCACTTCGGCGCGGCGGAGGTGCAATTCGAGTCAAACGCCGACGACATCGTGTTTCGCTTTTCCGAAAACATCGGCGCCTTTCGCGGCGCGCTCTCGCGTGATAGGCGCAGCATCGATGGATTTTGGATTCAGGCCGGCGATCAGGGCCAGCCTCTCGCGATTCCGACGGTCCTGCGGCTTGGGAGGCATGGCGAATGGCGCGGCGACGTGGCGCCGCTCGGTCCGCGCTTTACACTATATCTGCGCATTTTCGCACGCGACGACGGCGTTTTGATTGGCGCCTTCCGCAATCCGCAAAGAAACACAACCGGCGGCGGCTCTCGGCTGTTCGTGCAGCGCGAGGGCGGGAACGTGCGCTTTCTCGAGCGCGTCGACGGTGAAGCTGGCGTCGTTCACCAAGCCAATGTGCTCACGGCCCCCGATCGCATTCGGCTGTTCTGGCCGCAGAGCGGAGAGAGCTTGGACCTGGTGCGCCAACCGCCGGAGAATGCGCCGGGGTTTTTTCCGCGGCCGCCGGGGTCGCCGCCCTACACCTACAATCGCCCAGAGCAAACGAATGATGGCTGGCGCACGGGTCGCGCGCGAAATGCCGGCTTCGACGAAAGCGCCCTCTCCGCTTTGGTGCAGCGCATTGTCGATGTCGATCCGTCCGAACGTCGCCCTGCCCTGATTCATTCGCTCCTCGTCGCGCGCCGGGGTCGACTCGTCCTGGAAGAATACTTTTTTGGGCACGACCGCGACGCGCTGCACGACACGCGGTCTGCGGGAAAGACATTCGCCTCGGTGATGCTGGGCGCAGTGATGCGCCGCGGCGTCGACATCTCACCGCAATCCGCAATTGCGCCGCTGCTGGCTGGACCTGTCCCATTCGAAAATATGTCGGCGAGCAAGGATCGCATCACGCTTGCTCACCTGATGACGCACACTTCTGGCCTTGCCTGCAATGACAACGACGAAGCCTCGCCTGGAAATGAGGACACGATGCAAGCGCAGCAGGCGCGGTCGAGTTGGCAGCGCTACGCGCTCGACTTGCCGATGACGCATGAGCCGGGCGAGCGTTACGCTTATTGCTCTGCCGGCATGAACCTCGTGGGCGGCGCGCTGACTGCCGCCACCGGCGCCTGGCTGCCAACATTGTTCGAGCGCACCATCGCGCGCCCGCTGCAGTTCGGCGCCTACGCTTGGAATCTGGCCCCCGATGGCGAAGGATATCTGGGCGGCGGCGTACGCCTGCGTCCGCGCGATCTTCTCAAGCTCGGCCAGACCTATCTCGATGGCGGCGTCTGGCGCGGTCGGCGCATCGTCAGCCGCGACTGGGTTGCGCAATCGACCTCGCCCCACATCGAAATCTCGCCGCAAACAACCGGCCTCAGCGAGGAGGAATTCGCCAATTCCTATGTACGCGGATCCGACGGCTATGCATGGCACCGCTACGGCATACGCGTCGGCGACCGCGTGGTTGAGGAATACGAAGCCAATGGCAATGGCGGCCAGTTCCTGATCGTGGTTCCGGAATATGAGCTGGTCGTCGTGCTCACCGGCGGCAATTACAATCACGGCTTCATCTGGGGCCGTTGGCGCGACGAGATCGTTGGCGGCGCCATCATCGCGGCGATCCGGCGCTGAGGCTCGCGCCAAACAAAAACGCCGCAGCGCGGGCCGCGGCGTTTAAGGTCGTGGGGTAGTCGCGCTTACATCGCCGACAAGCGCAGCATGCGGCGCAGTTCGTCTGGCTCGCTGCTGCGGCGCTTCTTGGCTTGGCTCGGCTGGTAGGCGAGCCGCGCATGATCGTTGCAATACGGCCCAAACGCCGAGCCGCGGCCGCAGAACGCAAAATCAGCGTCGGTTGGATCGCCTATGGGATATTTGCACATGCTCTCATTCAAGGTGAGCACGCTGGCGGCCTTGCCGTCCGCGAACCGCAGCGGCTCGAGATGGGGGATGACAACGTGCGGCGTGTTCGATGGCGGCCGCATCCGCGGCGCAGTCGGCCCAATCACGCGCGGGCGCGCTGGGCGCACCGGACGCTTGGCCGGACGCGACGGCGTAGCTCGACCGGCCAACCCGAGTCGGTGCACCTTGCCGATCACCGCATTCCGGGTCACGCCGGTCAATTGCTTGGCGATCTGGCTGGCGGATAAGCCCTCGGCCCATAATTTACGTAGCAGCGCCACGCGTTCTTCAGTCCATTGCATGCTCAAAGCCCCTTTGCCCATGGCCCACCTCTCAGCGGACCCCCCTAGACACGCCTTTCTGGGGAAATTGTCAATCTATGGGGTTCAAAGGTTATGCAGGGCACTATATGCAGGGGTTATCCACATTTTGAGGGCGCATTGATCCACTGCTTATCCACAGTCTGCTCAGAGGCGGTTGTCGTATAAGCTTCGCACAAACCGGGGTTTAGCGAGATGCTCAAGGACGCAGCCGTCGCCCAAGCGTTAAGAATTTATGAAAAGGCCGTTCCCGATATGGACCCGCAGGTACAAACCGCTCCGATCGCCTCACGGCGCTATGGCGCGGTCAATTGGCTTGGGCTGCAAACGCTGATCAGCCGCGAGGTGCAGCGCTTCCTCAAAGTCGGCGCGCAGACCGTGTTCGCGCCTTTGATCCAGACGCTCCTGTTCATGCTGGTGTTTGGGCTGGTGCGCGGCGGCGATTGGCCTGGCACGACGCGCGCTTACGTCGACGGCTTGGCCGCTGGCCTGGTGATGATGTCGATCCTGTCGAATGCGTTCCAGAACTCGTCATCGTCGCTGGTGATTGCGAAGGTGCAAGGCAATGCTTGCGATTTTTTGATGCCGCCGCTCTCGGCGCTGGAACTTAGCGTCGCCTTCATTGTCGGCGCCGCGGCGCGCGGATTGCTGGTGGGGCTGGCGAGTTTGATCGCGGTGTCGTGGCTCGCGAACGTGATGCCGGCGCATCCGCTGATTGCGCTTTATTATGCGCTTGTTGCCTCGGTAATTTTCGGCGCGATTGGTTTGCTCGGCGGAGTGTGGGCTGACAAGTTCGACCACCTCGCGGCGGTGACAAATTTCATCATCGTGCCGCTGACGTTTTTGTCTGGCACGTTCTACTCAACCTCGATCCTGCCCGAACCGATCCGCTCGATCTCGCACTACAATCCGGTGTTTTCGCTGATCGACGGCTTCCGCTACGGCTTCATCGGCCATTCCGACGCGCCGCTACTGACAGGCGCCGCCATCACCGGCGGCCTGGCGCTGGCGCTCTCATGGGCGTGCTGGGCGATGCTGAGGAGCGGGTATAGGTTGCGGAGTTAGATGTATATTTCAGAACAATGCTAGTGGTCCGATTCCGACACTTGTCGGCCGATGATCGCACGCGCCAAAGCGCGAGCCGAGCCGCAACCGGGACTCAAATGTCAAATTCGCTCCACTAGTGCTTCGGCGCGAAGCACCAGCGCGCCACGATCACACACTGGCTTGAACCGGCGTCGCCGCTGACGCCCCAGCCGACAGCTTCTTGCAGAACAATCCAATCAGGACCACGCCCGCGCACGCCCGCGAGCACCGCGACGGATGCGAAGATGAACACCGCCGACGCCGATTGGTTGAGCAGCGTTAGCGCAAAGATGCGATGCTCGGCAGCCAGCTCACGAGCAGGTAGGAAACGGACAAGCTCACGAAGAATACACACGCAAGCAAAACAGTGCCGATCGCTCGGCCGTCGCCGAACAAGCTGCGCAGATAGCTGGGTTTCACGGCCGCTGCGCCTGGCGCCTGAAAGTCAGCTGGCAACGCCGGCTTGCGCCTCTGACTTGATGAACATCAACGCGCGAATTGATCGAAGGCAACATCCGCGCTCCGTTGCCACATGGCCCAGCATTTTACCTCTCCGTTACCCGCGACTCGCGGAGAGTGGGCGCAGACGCAAGCAACGCCCATATGGAGAAACAGATGCCCTTCGACGCCGCCATTTCCGCAGAGATTTGGAACGCGAAGTACCGCTTCTTGACTGAGGGAAGCGAAGGCGACGCCGACGTTCAGGCGACGTGGTCGCGCGTCGCGGCGGCGGTGGCGGAAGCAGAGCCGGGACGCGGTCGCCGGCGGTGGCGAGAGAAATTTGAAGAAGCACTGAACGATTTTAAATTCCTGCCTGCGGGCAGGATCATCGCCGGCGCTGGCACTGGGCGCTCGGTCACGCTGTTCAATTGCTTCGTCATGGGGACCATTCCCGACAATCTGGACGGCATTTTCGAGCATTTGCGGGAAGCTGCGCTGACGATGCAGCAAGGCGGCGGCGTGGGCATGGATTTTTCGACCATTCGCCCCGCAGGCGCGCCGGTGCGCGGCGTCGGCGCCAAGGCCTCGGGGCCGCTCTCCTTCATGGACGCATGGGATTCCATGTGCCGGACAGTGATGTCGGCGGGGCAAAGGCGTGGCGCCATGATGGCGTGCCTGCGCATCGACCACCCCGACATCGAGGCCTTCATTGACGCCAAGCGCGATCCGGCGCGGCTTCGCAATTTCAACGTCTCCGCACTCGTGACCAATTCTTTCATGGCGGCGCTCGCGGCGGACCAAGATTGGCCGCTTCAGTTCAATGGTGAAATCTATCGCACGGTGCGGGCGCGCGATCTCTGGGCGCGATTGATGCGGGCGACCTATGATGTCGCCGAGCCGGGCGTAATTTTCATCGACCGGGTGAACGCCACGAACAACCTAGCTTATTGCGAAACGGTTTCGGCCACCAATCCGTGCGGGGAGCAGCCGCTGCCGCCATACGGCGCATGCTTGCTCGGCTCAATCAATCTTTCCCGGCTGGTCGACAACCCGTTCGAGCCAGGCGCGCGCATCGACGAGGCAAGGCTCGCGGACCTGACAGCCACGGCGGTGCGGTTCCTCGACAACGTGATTGACGTCTCTCGCTATCCGTTGCGTGAGCAGGAAGAGGAAGCCAAGGCCAAGCGGCGCATCGGCCTTGGCATCACCGGCCTCGCCGATGCGCTCATCTTCTGCAATGCGCGCTACGGCGCGGCCGATGGGGTGGCGCTCACGCGCCTATGGTTGGGCGCGATCCGTACCGCCGCCTATCGCGCCTCCGCCGAGCTTGCCGCGGAGAAGGGAACGTTTCCCAGCTACGACAAGGCCATCCTCGACCAGCCCATGCCGGCTTCGCTTGATCCCGAGACACGAGCGCTGATGGTCGAACACGGCTTGCGCAATGGCTGCCTGACCACAATCGCACCGACAGGCACGATCTCGCTGCTGGCCGGCAATACCTCCTCGGGCATCGAGCCAGTGTTCGCGTTCAGCTACAAACGCCGCGTGCGTCAGCCTGATAATTCATTCGTGGAAGAGCCGGTCCAGGATTATGCGCTGACGATGTGGAAGCGCCTCAAGGGCGAAGCCCCGCCGCCAGAACACAGTTTTGTCAGCGCGCAGACTCTGATGCCAGCCGATCACCTCGCCATGCAAGCCGTTGCGCAGCAAGCCATCGACAGCTCGATCTCCAAGACGATCAATTGCCCCGAGGACATTTCGTTTGAGGACTTCGCCGATGTCTACGCACGCGCGTTCGACCTCGGCTGCAAAGGCTGCACCACCTACCGACCGAATGCGGTGACGGGTTCGATCCTTTCGGTGGAAAAGCCAGAAGGCCCCAGCACCAACTCGGCAGCGCCCAAGATGCCCGCTCTCATGCCGCGGCCGGAAGCCCTGGTCGGCTCGACCTATAAGATCAAATGGCCCGAGAGCGAGCATGCGCTCTACGTGACGATCAACGATTTCGAGGAAGAGGGAAAACGGCGCCCGTTCGAGATCTTTATCAACTCAAAGAACATGGAGCACTATGCCTGGACGCTGGCGCTGACACGCATGATTTCGGCCGTGTTCCGGCGTGGGGGCGACGTCTCGTTCGTCGCCGAAGAACTGAAAGCCGTGTTTGACCCACGCGGCGGCGCTTGGCTTGGTGGCCGCTATGTGCCTTCCCTGCTCGCGGCCATTGGCGACGTCATCCAGCGTCACCTCGACAGCGATGGGATCAAGACTGCTGTCGTGCACGAGGCGGGCCCACAGCTGAAGCCGCGAGGATGCCCCAAGTGCGGCGCGGCGGCGCTCATACGCGCCGAAGGCTGCGATAAATGCCTCGACTGTGGCTATTCGAAATGCTCGTGACGCTATTTGCCCGGCGCCGTCGCGCGGCGGCGGGCGAGCAAGCGCTGACTCAAGCGCTGCAGATCCCCAGCACTGAAGCGTCGACGGGCTAGTGGCACGACGACGGCGTTCTCAAGCGTCAGGTGCCGCATCTCGTGCAGCGCGAACACCGCCAAAGCCTCGGCGCCGCCCTCGATTGCGCACGGCGGTTTTCTCACGATAAGGCAGGCGTTCAGCACGTCACGAACGCGCACCGACAGCGCCTTGTCTTCCGCGTGTTCAAGCGTCAGCCGGTCCAACACATTGGCGACTTCGTCCTCCGGCAAACAACGCTGCCGAAGCATTGGGAAAAAATCTTCCTCCTCGTCAATAACGTGCAAGGTCAGGTCGAAGCGAACAAAATCCAGCAGCACCGTGATGCGCGCGGCGTCAAACTCCATCGCGTCCGCAAGCCGCTCCAATGCTCTGCACATGCGCCTATGGTTGAGATGCTCGCCCAGGATGAACTCGATCGGATCGTGCGGCGAGGCGCGCCGCGCTCCATCATCTCGTTCACGTTCGCCGGCATTCACAGCGCAGCCTCCATGCGAACGCGGAACGCGGTCACCTTCGCCACGCAGGCCGCCCCTGGATCACTCGCGTCGCGAAGCGCCGACACCAGATCGGCCCAGGACGCCTCGTCGGCTTCGGCCAGAAAATCCGAAACCGCGATGCGCAAAAACTGCGCCGTGGTTTCGCCGCGCATCTCCGCTTCGTGGCGGAGCCGCTGCGCAAGGCCGTCATCTTCTGCGGCAAGCCACTTTTGCAGGTCGGCGCTGGAAGTTCGCCCCAACGATAAAAGCTCCCCGAGTTGCACGTTTTGCTTCATAGGAGCGTTCCGAGCGACAATGACAGACCCTCAATCCGCGCGGCCCCCGCAAGCTCGGCCACATAGCGCGCCGATGAAGTCGCCCATGCACGCGCCCGCAGTGCCTCGCGAATAGCAGGCGCAACCGCCTCAAATGGCGGCGGCTCGGCGGTCGCGCACCGATCGAGGCGGATGACGTGCCAACCATGCCGCGTTCGCACCGGCTTCGCGCCGATACTCCCTTCCGCCAAGGCGAACAGCGCCTGCTCGATTTCCGGCGCCAGATCGCCCGCCTGCAAATGTCCCAACGCGCCACCCTCCGCCGCAGTCGAACACGCAGAATACGTGTGAGCCAGAATGGAAAAATCGCCGCCGGCTGCGATTGCGTTGATTGTGTTCGCGGCGCGCTCATGCGCCATCGCCCACGCCGCAGCCCCTTCACCCACAGGCGCGAACAAGATATGCGACGCCTCGTAGAGTTCGGGCGCCGTGAACCGAGCGCGCGCGACCGCGTAGAAACGACGACACTCCGCCTCATTTGGTTCGGGCGCAGGCGCTTCAGCCTCCAGCACGCACCGAACCAGCGCCTCCTCGGCGGTCTCCTCCTGCCCTGCCGCGTCACGTTCGGGCGTTGCCGTCAAATTGAGCGCGCGGGCGCGCTGCAAGAGCAACTCGCGGATCGTCAGCGCGCGCGCCGCCGCCGCGCGAGCCTCAGGACCCGACGCCGCGTCGTGGTTTTGCGCTTCCTGGGCGATCGCGGTCTCGGCGATGGCGACGCCGTTGACGAAGATAGGCGGCGCGGTCGCGGCGCGCCGCGCAGCCGGTATCGGGCCGTGGCTGCAACCCGAGAATGCGTCGGCCTGAGACCCGTCCGGGACCGTGCGGATGAGCGTGTGTTTCATCGCCCGCCCCGCCCTGCGGCGAGCTGCTTCGAGCGGACAATCTGCCAACCACGGCGATTGAGGTACCAAATTGGCGCCGACAACATGTGCACCAAGCGCGTGAACGGGAACACGAACAGAATCGTCAGCCCGATGCTGAGGTGAGCTTTGAATAACCAATGCGCGTCCGCCACGTAGTCGGCCGCGCCCGGCTGGAATGTGAAAATGCTCTGCGCCCAATACATAAACTTGATCATCTCGCCGCCATCCCGGTGTTGGAGCGAAATCGGGATGCCGGCGAGGCCAAGGCACAGCTGCACCAGCAGCAGGGCGAGGATGGCGGTGTCACCGAAACTCGACGTTGCGCGAATGCGCGCGTCGAACACACGCCGGTGCAAGAGCAACAGTCCGCCGGCCAAGCACATCACGCCGGCGACACCGCCGGCGACAATCGCCAGCATCTGCTTGGCGCCGTGGCTCACACCCAGCGCGTCCCACACCGTGATCGGCGTCAACAGACCGACGAAATGCCCAGCGAAGATCGCGAGAATACCAACGTGGAAGAGGATCGAGCCTAGCACGAGCTGCTTGCGCCGCAGCAATTGCGACGAACCCGTACGCCAAGTATATTGCTCGCGATCGAAGCGCAGCACCGATCCGATCGCCAGCACCGTCAGCGCCAAGTACGGATAGAAGCCGAAGAGCGCCTGGTTGAGCCAATCCATCATCGATCCTCAGAGCCTGTATTCCAACGACACCCAGAGCTTGGTCCGGTCAGCAAAGCGCGGATCATCGCCGTTGAATGCGGCGGCGGCTACTTCGAGCGCGACATGGGGCGAGAGCGCAAAGCGCGCAGAAGCATTGAATTCACCGCCGAAATCGCCGCCGCCGCCATCGTCGCTGAAATCGTGCACGGCGGCCGTCAGCACGACGGGCTGCGCGGCCGGCCACGGTGAGGTGTTGTAGGAGACGCCCGCGTAGAGATCGCGCACGCCGTCAGGCGGCGTGGTGAGGAACACATCCGCCCAACCTTGAAATGCGTGCAAGGTGGCCAACGGCGTGGAGAAACCGCGCCCGTCATTTCCCTCAAGCCGTTCCGCGCCAAGGGTTCCGCCGATGGCGCCACGACGAACGGCGAACTCACCGCTTTGGTACCCGAGATCGAAGCGCGTCGGCGCATTGCCGTAGTCGCTCTGCCGCGCCGCTTCGAGGGTGAGGCGAACGTTGCGCTCGCCTTCGCCCCAGGTGCGCTGCCAGCGTGCGCCGTATGTGCTGCTCGACTGAGGCGCTGCGTTTGCAAAGTCCAGCAACAGCGCATAGGCGCTGAGCTTACCGAACGCACCATCGAGATCGGCCTGCACGACGTGCGAGTCGCTGCGCCAATGACCCTGCGGGCTTCTGTCGCCAAACGTCCGGCGCACATCGTCCAAGTACAAGTATGTCAGCGCCAGATGTTGCAGCGGCCGCGCTTCGAGGCGAATCGCGTCGAACGTCTGTTCGTTCTGGCGAAAGCCGCCATTGCCGATGAAACGGGCGTTATTGAGAATAACGCGCTGACGGCCAACCACGACTTTGCGTCCTTCCGCGCCAGCCCATGCCACCTGCAAACGATTGAGCTCAAACACTTCCGGGTCTGGCACGGTCGCGAAGGCTGTTTGGCCATTCACCGTGTCGTTGAAATCATCGGTGATGTGGCCAACGCCCTCGGCCTCAATGAGCGCGCGGAAGCCGCTCACAGCTTGCGTCTCGTATCCAAGCCGCGCGCGGAAGGTCACGGCGCTGGCGGCGTCGAGTCCGTCTTGGGAAACGCCCTCATAGCGAAGGCGCGTGTCAACGATCCAATGCCCGGAATTGGCGTCCGCATTGGTTTGCGCGACCGCGCCCGACCACGCCCACGCCGCGCCGAAGGCCCCCAACGCTATCGTCAGGACGCGAAAGCTTGCACTTCGTCTCATGCCGCATTCTCCCCCATTCGCCCGAGCATCTCGGCCGCCTTGGGGCAGCCGACTTGGCCGGGACCAAAAGTGACTTGCTCTTCCGCCCAGGCCTGATCGAGGGCTTCGAGATCGTTTGGATCGTCATCGGGCTCTTGCAAGAGAGCCTTGAGCGCGTCGGCGTTGCGTTCCGTTTCGGCAAGCGTCACCAGCGCGTCGAAGACGCGCACATACGGCGATCGGCGCTTCTTCAGGCGCTCGCGTAACGCCTCCAAAACGTGCGCCGCCTCGCCGAGCAAGGCAGCCGCTTCGGTTTCCGGCAGCATCGAGAGAAATTCGAGGAAGACAGGCAGATGATCCGGCAATTCTTTCGCCGTCAGCTCAAGGCCGCGCGCGGAATAGAGCTTGAGCAATTCCACCATGGCCTGTCCGCGATCGCGGCTCTCGCCGTGTACGTGCTCGTAAAGCTGCAGCGATAGCGACCGAGTACGGTCGAACAAATCGACATAGCGTGCTTGAAGCTCGTAGAGGTCTCGCCCCGACAGTTCGGTGGCGAGCGACTTCAAGCGGCGCACTAGGCGCGCCGGGATCAGCGCTTCACGCTGAAGCGCTTCGAGCGCCGCCGGCATCAAGGCTGCGCTTTCAGTTGTGGGATAGCTCAACATCACCGAGAGAGCGCGATAGGTTTGCGCCATGGTTCAGACCTCCATCGGGTTCTTGGGACGGCTATTCTTGGTCTTGCCGAACAGGCCCAATTCGGTGCGACCGCCGGCCGCTTCATTGCCGAAGCTAAAGCCGCAAGCGCCGCGTAGACCCAAGGCGTCCTCGGCGCCCTCGCGGTGCGAGGTGGGGATCACAAAGCGATCCTCGTAATTGGCGATCGCCATGATCTGGTACATCTCGTCGATCTGCGCCGGCGCGAGGCCCACGCGCGCGGCGACGCCATGATCGATGACGCCGTCAATGATTTTCGCACGCATATAGGAGCGCATCGCCAGCATACGTTCGAGCGCGGAAACAATGGGCGCTTCAACGCCGGCGGTGAGCATGTTGGCCAGGTATTGCACAGGGATGCGCAGTGAACGCACGTCCGGCATCATGCCGTCGTGCTCAATCGCGCCCATCGATGCCGCCGATTGGATCGGCGAAAGCGGCGGTACGTACCAGACCATCGGCAGCGTGCGATATTCCGGGTGAAGCGGAAATGCGACCTTCCACTCTATCGCCATTTTGTAGACCGGGCTCCTCCGCGCCGCTTCAATCCACGCTTCCGGCACGCCGTCGATGCGCGCTTGCGCGATCACTGCGGGATCGCTCGGGTCGAGGAAGACACGAAGCTGCGCCTCGTAGAGGTCCTTCTCGTCAACGCTGGCGGCTTCCTCGATGCGATCCGCATCGTAAAGAATGACGCCCAGATAGCGGATGCGACCGACGCAGGTTTCAGAACAGACTGTGGGCTGTCCAGATTCGATACGCGGGTAGCAGAACGTGCACTTCTCGGATTTGCCGCTCGACCAATTGTAATAAATCTTCTTGTACGGGCACGCCGACACGCACATGCGCCAGCCGCGGCACTTGTCCTGGTCGATCAGAACGATGCCGTCCTCCTCGCGTTTGTAGATCGCGCCCGAGGGGCAGGCCGCGACGCAGCTCGGATTGAGGCAGTGCTCACACAGACGCGGCAGGTACATCATGAATGTGTTTTCGAACTGCCCGTAAATCTCCTTCTGGACATTCTCGAAGTTCACGTCCTTGGAGCGCTTAGCGAACTCGCCACCGAGAATCTCCTCCCAGTTCGGTCCCCACTCGATCTTCTCCATACGCTGCCCAGTGATCTGCGAGCGCGGGCGCGCGGTTGGAAACGCCTGCATCTCGGGTGCGTTCTGCAAGTGCGCGTAATCGAAGTCGAACGGCTCGTAATAATCGTCGATCTCCGGCAGATCCGGATTGGCGAAGATTTTCGCCAGAATGCGCCATTTCGGCCCCATGCGCGGCTGAATCTTGCCGCCGCGGTTACGCTCCCAGCCGCCATTCCAACGCTTCTGGTTCTCCCAATCGCGCGGATAGCCAACGCCAGGCTTGGTTTCGACGTTGTTGAACCAGGCGTATTCGACGCCCTCGCGGCTGGTCCAGACGTTTTTGCAAGTGACCGAACAGGTATGGCAACCGATGCACTTGTCGAGGTTCAAAACCATGCCGATTTGCGCGCGAACCTTCATTGGCCGGTCTCCGCCTTGGCGAGCGGTTGGTCGAGCCAATCGACCTTGTCCATCTTGCGCACGATGACAAATTCGTCGCGGTTCGAGCCCACCGTGCCGTAATAGTTGAAGCCATAGGATAGTTGCGCGTAGCCGCCGATCATGTGCGTGGGTTTCAACACGGTGCGCGTCACCGAATTATGGATGCCGCCGCGATGCCCGGTCATCTCGGAGCCCGGCGTGTTCACGATCTTCTCTTGCGCGTGGTACATGAAGGCCGTGCCCTCACGGATGCGTTGGGAAACCACCGCACGCGCGGTCAACGCGCCGTTGGAGTTGAACGCCTCGATCCAATCATTGTCCTTGATGCCACCGCGCGCGGCGTCCTTCTCGGATATCCAGACCACTGGACCGCCGCGGTTGAGCGTCAGCATCAACAGATTATCTGAGTAGGTGGAGTGGATGCCCCATTTTTGGTGCGGCGTGATGAAGTTAAGCGTGATCTCCTTTTCACCGTTGGAGCGGAATTTGTGCCCAGTGGTCTTCAGATCGACAGGCGGCTTGTAGACGCACAAGGCCTCGCCAAACGCACGCATCCAGAGATGATCCTGGTAGAGCTGCTGGCGACCGGTGAGCGTGCGCCACGGAATCAATTCGTGCACGTTGGTATAACCCGCATTGTAGCAGACTTTTTCGCTCTCGATGCCAGACCAGATCGGCGAAGAGATGATCTTGCGCGGTTGTGCAACGACGTCGCGGAAGCGGATCTTTTCGTCTTCCTTCGGCAACGCCAAATGCGCGTGCTCGCGCCCGGTTTGTTTTTCAAGCGAGCGCCAAGCCTTCACGGCGACCTCGCCGTTCGTCTCCGGCGCAAGCATCAGGATCATCTCGCAGGCGTCGATGTCGGTTTCGATATTCGCCAAGCCTTTGGTGGGCCCCTCCAGCACCGCGCCGTTGAGCGCCTTAAGCAACTCAACTTCATGCTCGGTGTTCCAGGCAAGACCCTTGCCGCCATTGCCAACTTTGCTCATCAGCGGCCCGAGAGAGGTGAAGCGGCGGTAGAGGTTTGGGTAATCGCGCTCGATCACCGTGATCTGCGGTCCGGTTTTCCCGGGGATCAGATCGCACTCTCCCTTCCACCAATCGCGCACATCAAACGGCTGAGCCATTTCGCCGGCGCTGTCATGCTGGATCGGGGTTAGCACCACATCCTTCTCGACGCCGAGGATTTCCGGGCAGACTTCCGAGAACGCCTTGGCGATCGCCTTGAAGATGTCCCAGTCGGATTTGCACTCCCACACTGGATCTATCGCTGCTGTGAGCGGATGGATGAAGGGATGCATGTCCGAGGTGTTGAGGTCGTTCTTCTCGTACCACGTCGCCGTCGGCAGCACGATGTCGGAGTAAACCGCGGTCGTCGACATGCGGAAGTCGATCGTCACCAGCAGATCAAGTTTTCCTTCCGGCGCTTCCTCGCGCCAAGCCACGTCCACCGGCTTGCGCCGGCCGGTCGAGCCCAGATCCTTGCCGAGCACGCCATTGGTTGTGCCGAGCAAATGCTTCAGGAAATATTCGTGGCCCTTGCCAGATGAGCCCAGCAAATTCGAGCGCCACACGAACATGTTGCGCGGCCAATTGTCGGGATGATCGGGGTCCATGCAGCTCATTTCGAGACGCTTGGATTTCAGTTCGCGCAGCGTGTACTCGCGCGGATCGATGCCTTCGTGTTCGGCCGCTTTTGCGACCTCCAAGGGATTTACCTTCAGCGCCGGCGCCGACGGCAACCAGCCCATCCGTTCGGCTTTGGCGTTGTAGTCGATAAAGGTCGCGCCCCAATCACCGTCCGGCGCGGTGGGCGAGAGGATTTCCTTCACGTCCAGCGTTTCGTAACGCCACTGATCGGAATGCGCGTAAAAGAAGCTGGTGGAGTTCTGCTGACGCGGCGGGCGCGCCCAATCGGTTGCAAACGCGAGCGGCGCCCAGCCTGTCTGCGGCCTCAGTTTCTCTTGGCCCACATAATGCGACCAGCCGCCGCCGGACTGGCCGATGCAGCCGCACATGGCGAGGAGATTGATCACCCCGCGATAATTCATGTCCATGTGGTACCAATGGTTCATCGCCGCGCCGATGATCACCATCGAGCGTCCATTGGTTTTTTCGGCGTTGGTGGCAAATCCGCGAGCGACCGCGATGATCTGCTCACGTGGTACGCTCGTCACGGCTTCGGCCCAGGCCGGGGTGTAAGGCTCAAGCTCATCATAAGACGAGCCCAAATGCTCACCGCCGAAGCCTTGATCGACCCCGTAATTGGCAAGCATCAGATCATAGACCGAGGCGACCAGCGTCTCGCCGTCCTTGAGCTTCAGCTTCTTGATCGGCACGCGCCGCATCAGCACATCGGGATGATCGGTGCTGGCAAAGCCATTGGAGGCGGTGTTTGCGAAATACGGGAACAGGACTTCAACGATTCCATCGTGGGCGCCCACCAAGCCAACGCGCAATTTGACTTCGGCGCCCTCTGCGTTTTTCTGCTCCAAATTCCATTTGCCCTGTTCGCCCCAGCGGAATCCTATCGAACCAGTCGGCACGACGGGGTTGCCGGTCGCTTCGTCGATGCCGATTGTTTTCCAATCTGGATTGTTGCCTTCGCCCAGGCCATCGATGAAGTCAGAGGCGCGCAACAGGCGTTCGGGCACATAGCGCCCATCCTTTTTCACCAGCCGCACCAACAAGGGCATGTCGGTGTAGCGGCGGACGTAATCTTGAAAGTATGGCACGGTGCGGTCGCGGTGATACTCTGTGAGCACGACGTGGCCCATCGCCATGGCGAGCGCCGCATCCGTACCCTGCTTCACCGAAATCCATAGATCGGCGAACTTCGAGGCTTCGGAATAGTCCGGGCAAATGACGACGGATTTGGCGCCCTTGTAGCGCACCTCGGTGTAGAAGTGCGCATCCGGCGTGCGCGTCTGCGGCACGTTCGAGCCCCAGACCAAAATGAAACCGGAATTGTACCAATCGGCGGATTCTGGAACGTCGGTCTGTTCGCCCCAGGTCTGCGGCGAGGCGGGTGGGAGATCGCAATACCAATCGTAAAACGAGCCGCAGGCGCCGCCGAGCAGCTGCAAATAGCGCGCGCCGGCCGCGTACGAGATCATCGACATCGCCGGGATCGGCGAAAAGCCGAACACACGGTCGGGGCCGTGTTTCCTTACCGTGTACGCGTTGGCCGCGGCGATCAGTTCGGTCACTTCGTCCCACGCAGCGCGCACCAAACCGCCGGCGCCGCGCATCGAAGTGTAGGATTTTCGTTTGCCCGCATCCTCGACGATGGATGCCCAGGCTTGAACCGGCGACAGTGTGTTGCGCGCCTCGCGCCAAAACTTCATCAGCCGACCGCGCACCAGCGGATACTTCACCCGGTTGCCGGAATAGAGATACCACGAATAGCTCGCCCCGCGCGCACACCCGCGCGGTTCGTGGTTCGGCAGGTCCGGACGCGTGCGCGGATAATCGGTCTGCTGCGTCTCCCAGGTGACGATGCCGCCTTTGACGTAGATTTTCCACGAGCATGATCCGGTGCAGTTCACGCCATGCGTCGAACGCACGATTTTGTCGTGCTGCCAGCGGCGTCGGTACGCTTCTTCCCAGGAGCGATCCTCGTCGTTGGTGACGCCGTGCCCCTCGGAATAGAGCTCGGTTTTGCGCGTGAAGAAAGCGAGGCGGTCGAGTGTGTGGCTCATGTTCAGCTCGCCCCTGCCTTGGCCATTGCGCCGGCCACGGCGCGTTTGTTCTCGACATCGAATAGAAGTCCGCCGGGCCGCGCATAAACCCACCACGTGATCGCGAGGCAGGAGACATAAAATACCAGGAACCCGATCAGCGCCGCGCCCGCACTTCCCGTCGCGGCAAGCGACATGCCGAAGCTTTTGGGAATGAAGAAGGCGCCATAGGCGGCGATCGCTGAGGTAAAGCCCGTGATGGCCGCGGCCTCCTTTTCAGCCTGCTTTGATTGCTCTGGCGCAGGCAGCGCAGGCATCAGGCGCGGGACTTCCTTGCGCATGATCGCCGGAATCATTTGGAAGGTGGAGGCGTTGCCGACGCCGCTCGCGAAGAAGAGTAGAATGAAACACGCGAAGAAGCCGTGGAACGCGCCTGGCGCGTCCTTATGGTCCAAGAAATAGATCACGCCCATGGTGCCGAGCATCATCAAGGCAAACACGACGAGCGTGACGCGCGCGCCGCCGAAGCGATCCGATATCCAGCCGGTCAGTGAACGCGAGAGTGCGCCCACCAGCGGCCCGAGGAAGGCTATTTGCAGTACATTCACGCTCGGGAATTGCGTGCTCGTCAGCAACGGGAACGCAGCCGAGAAACCGATGAACGAGCCGAACGTGCCGGTGTAGAGCCAGCACATGATCCAATTATGCGAACGGGTGAAGATGACCGATTGCTCGGCGAACGACGCTTTCGCGGTAGACAGGTCATTCATGCCGAACCAAGCCGCGAACGCCGACCCAATGATGAACGGGACCCAGATGAAGCCAGCGTTCTGCATGAAGAGCGTGGCGCCAGCGGAGGTGCTCTGGCCCGCGCCGCCGAAAGCGCCAAACACAGCGGCTGTGATCACGATCGGCACCAGGAATTGCATGGCGCTGACGCCGAGATTGCCGAGGCCGGCGTTCAGCGCGAGCGCGTTGCCTTTCTCGGCGCGTGGGAAAAAGAAGCCAATGTTTGACATCGACGAGGCGAAGTTACCGCCGCCGAGGCCACACAGCAGCGCCAAGCCGAGCATGATCCAATACGGCGTCTCCGGGCTTTGCACCGCGAACCCGATGCCAAGCGCCGGCGCCAGCAGCGACCACGTGGTCAACGTGGTCCAGAGGCGCCCTCCAAATACCGGAACCATGAACGAATAGAAGATGCGCAGCGTCGCGCCCGACAACCCAGGCAAGGCCGCCAACCAGAACAATTGGTCCGTCGTATAGTCAAAGCCGATCAACGGGAGCTTGGCGACGACAACCGACCAAACCATCCAGACGGCAAAGGACAACAACAGAGACGGGATCGAAATCCAAAGGTTGCGCGCGGCAATCTTCTTGCCTGTTTCGTTCCAGAACACCGGGTCTTCCGCGCGCCAATCAGTGATGAGACCTGCGCCGCCCGCCTTGTGCTTCGCGGGCTCATGGATCGGCTGCATCTCGGGGAATTGCGGCAGCGTCTGCAGGATCGCTTCCGCCGCTTCGTTTTCCATGCGCCGCACCGCAAAGTGCATCCACAACAGTGCGCCGCCAGCGATCGCGAACAGCAACATGAAGCAGCTGGTCCAGATGCCTGTCAGGTCATTCAGCACCCCAAACGCAATCGGCAGTACAAAACCGCCGAGCCCGCCGATCATGCCGACCAAACCACCTACCGACCCGACATCTTTGGGGTAATAGATCGGAATGTGTTTGTAGACCGCCGCCTTGCCCAGGCTCATGAAGAAACCGAGCACGGTCAAGAGTAGTATAAACGCGACCAACCCGGTCTCAAGCCGGAATGTGATCGGACCGCGGATGCCATCGATGACATAAGATGTCGGCGGGTAGGATAAGATAAACGCGGCGGCGACGCTGACCAGGAAGGTCCAATACATCACTTGGCGTGCGCCGACTTTGTCGGACAAGTGGCCGCCATAGACGCGGAACAGCGAGGCCGCCACCGAGAAGGCCGCCGCCGCCATGCCAGCCGTTTTGAGATCAAGGCCGTAAACGCCAACCAGGTAGCGCGGCAGCCATAACGCCAAGGCGACGAACGCGCCAAAAACAAAAAAGTAGTAGAGCGAGAAGCGCCATACCTGAACGTTCTTGAGCGGGGCGAATTGTTCGAGCATTGGGCGCGGTTTCAGGCCTTTGGCGCGCCGCGCGGTGAGCTCTGGATCGTCCTTGGTGAACAGGTAGAATAGCGCCGCGATAATGACGAGGCCAATTGCCCAAATCTGCGCGACGGCCTGCCAGCCCATGGCGATCAATACAAACGGCGCAACAAGCTTGGTAACCGCGGCGCCGACGTTTCCGGCGCCAAAGATGCCAAGCGCCGTGCCCTGCTTCTCAGAGCCAAAGAACTTCGAGACGTAGGTGATGCCCACGGCGAAGGAGCCGCCGGCAATGCCAACGCCAAGCGCCGCCACCAAGAACTCAGGATAGGTGTGCGCATAGGAGAGCAGAAACGTCGCCGCTGCCGCTGCGAGCATGACCAATGGATAGATGATGCGGCCGCCGAACTGGTCAGTCCAAACCCCAAGGAACAATCGAATGAGCGAGCCGGTGAGAATTGGCGTGCCGATCAGGAGACCGAACTGCGTCTCGGACAGGCCCAGGTCCCGCTGGATCTGAATCCCTATGATCGAGAATATCGTCCACACGGCGAAACTCGCCGTGAACGCGATGGTGCTGAGCCAAAGCGCGGCGTCCGCGCCACTCCGTTTCGCAGCGTCTTCCTGCACAGACATGATGATCGCCCCGATGAACCCGCGTTGCGTCTTGCGCCTCGCGGCCCAGCAGAAACAGCAGTTCGGCGATGCGGTGTTTGATGCAGATCAAGCCAGCCGTCGCTCAGACCAGAAAAATATCGTTTCCTGGCCAATGCGCGGACGCGTCTGATCTTTATCCAACCCAGCGCTTACCGAAGATCAAGCGTCAGTCGTTTTTCAAGTGCACCTATACCTCGAATTGACTTGCATCAATTTGAGCTGGGTCGAGTTGCGCAACAATCTGCTTCCTACCGGAGGAAGATCAAAGTGCGAGCGTCCGACATCGACCGGGTCAAGGGCCTGCACTTGTTTGCCGAAATGGCGCCGGAAACCCTTCGTGTGGCGATGGCGGGCGCGCACCTGCAGCGCTTCCCCGCCGGCACGGTGCTCTTGCTGGAGGGCGACCCGGTCGATTTTCTCTATGTGCTGCTCGGCGGGCAGGTGGAACTGCACGGCACCTGGAACGACCGCGAGACGGTGCTGGCCATCCTCCGCCCAGTTTCGACGTTCATTCTCGCCGCAATTGTGCTCGACGCCGATGCGCTGATGTCAGCCAGAACGCTGGAGCGTTGCGAGATACTCATGATCCCCGGCGACGCGATCCGCACCGCCATGCGGCTTGATCCACGCTTCGCCATGGCTGTGTCCCGCGACTTGGCGGGCTGTTATCGCGGCCTTGTTCGCGCCGTAAAAAATCATAAGCTTCGCAACACCACCGAGCGGCTGGCCAATTATCTCCTTTCGCTGCGCGCGGCGGATAATTTAGGCTCGGTTATACGGCTTCATCACGAAAAGCGCGTGCTCGCCTCTTTGCTGGGCATGACTCCGGAAAACCTGTCGCGCGCGTTTGCGGCGTTGCAGGCACACGGCGTAAGTGTGCAAGGCGCAGTCGTCACCCTCGCCAACCTGGCGGCGCTGGAATCCTTGGCAAAGCCCGATCCGCTCATCGACAACCACGCGCCGCGCGGCGGCGAGATCATTGCTGAGGCGGACGCGGAAGTCTGGTCGTCGGAATGGAACCGTTCCAGCGCGATCTCGACCGGCATGGGCAAGCGCAATGGGTGAGCCTTCCGCATGCCTGGCGCGCACCGGCGGCCTGCTGCTCGCGGGCGGCCAATCTCGTCGCTTCGGGGCGGAGAAGGCCGTTGCGCGCTTCGGCGACGGACTCATGGTGGACGCAGTCGCGGAGCGTTTCGCGCCCTTAACGCACATCGCTGTCAGCGCTCGGCCGAACTCGGCGGTCGCCGACCATGCCCGCTCCATGCGCGTCGCGATTGTACCAGACGATCCGGCCTTGCCTGCCGGACCGCTTGCGGGCGTTCTCGCGGGCTTGGACTGGGCGCTGGGTCACCATCTCGACTTCCTCGCGACGGCGCCGTGCGACGCGCCACTCCTGCCGCGCGATCTGTTCTGGCGGCTGCTCAATGCGATTGGATCTTCCGCCGCCGCGTTCGCCATCACCGCTTCGGGCGAGCACCCCCTCTGCACGGTCTGGGACGTTCGGCTTCGGGGACCGCTCCAACGCGCGCTGGAAGGCGGCGTCCATCCTTCGGTGCGCTCGTTTCTCCACGCGCAAGGCGCCCAAGCCGTGAGTTTCGACGACGCACGCGCCTTCGCCAACGCCAACACGACCGATGCGCTGGCCGCGATCGAGCGTTCGGCATGAAGCCTCTGGTTGACCCCTTTGGCCGCGCCATCACGTATCTGCGTGTGTCCGTCACCGACCGGTGCGATCTGCGCTGTATGTATTGCATGAGCGAGCGGATGCGGTTCCTACCGAAGACGGAATTGCTCACGCTCGAAGAGCTGGATCGTCTGTGCGCCGCTTTCGTCGCGCGCGGCGTGCGGCGGCTGCGCTTCACGGGCGGCGAGCCTCTCGTGCGCCGCGGCTTCTTTGACTTGCTTCGCGACGTCGGCCGCCACCTAAACGGTGGCGGATTAGACGAAATTACGGTCACGACCAACGGCGTGCAACTCGCCGAGTTCGCCGAGCCCCTCGCCAAAACCGGCGTCAAACGCGTCAATGTCTCGCTGGATTCGCTTGACCGCGAGACCTTCGCGCGCATCGCTCGCCGCGACCGGCTACCACAAGTGCTCGAAGGCATCGACGCCGCTCTTCAGGCCGGGCTGAAGGTCAAGATCAACACCGTAGCGCTGAAGCACGACAACGCGCACGAGATCCCCGACTTGATAAAGTGGGCGCACGCGCGCGGCCTCGACATCACCTTGATTGAAACAATGCCGCTCGGGGAAATTGACGAGGATCGCACCGATCAATTTCTCTCCCTCGCCAAAGTCCGCGAGGACATGTCAAGTTATTGGACGCTTCGCGATCTTCCCGACCGAACGGGTGGCCCTGCCCGTTACGTACGGATCGAGGAAACCGGCGGGCGGCTCGGTTTCATCACACCGCTGACACACAATTTCTGCGAAGGCTGCTCGCGCGTGCGCCTCACCTGCACCGGCAGGCTCTATCTCTGCCTCGGCCACGAAGCGTCCGCTGACCTACGCACGCCGCTTCGCGCCAGCGCTGATGATGGGCCGCTGCACGACGCCATAGAGGCGGCGATCGCGCTCCGGCCGAAGGGACACGACTTCAGGATCGAACGCTTGTCACAACCAGCCACAGCGCGGCACATGTCGGTGACCGGGGGATGACCAAACTCCTTTTCTTCGGCCGCCTTCGTGATGTGGCGGGTTGTTCTGAACTGGCCTGCGAGCTGCCGGCGACGGTGACCAATGTGGCGACGCTGCGCGAATGGCTAACACTGCGCGATCCGGTGTTGGGCGAAGCCATTCAGGCGCCCGGAATTCGTGTAGCCGTGAACCAGGCATTCTGTATCTCCGAAGCGGCGCCGACCCTGGGCGCATGCGAGATCGCCTTTATGTCGCCTTTGAGCGGAGGCTGAGCATGACCGACACGCTCATCCTGCTGGCCCTCGCAATCGGCGCCGCCGCGGCTCTCTATTCGTCGGTGGGGCATGGCGGCGCCTCGGCCTATATCGCGCTGATGGCGCTTGCGGGCCTCGCGCCCGAAGAGGTGCGCCCGGCGGCGCTGGTGCTCAACATCGTCGTCGCCGGCTTTGGCGCCGCGCGTTATCTGCGGGCTGGCCGTTTTGACTGGAACGTGTTCTGGCCCTTCGCGATCACAGCCATACCGGCGGCGTTTCTAGCCGGACGGATAGAGGTGCCCGAGCATGTCTATCGGCCCCTGCTTGCCACGGCGCTTGGCGCGGCGGCGTTGCGCTATCTGCTTTGGCCGCAAATCGACGCGATCAAACCCAGCAAAGCGCCGCGCAAACTCGTCGCGCTTCCCACCGGCGCCGCCTTGGGCGCGCTCGCCGGCCTTACCGGTATTGGCGGCGGCGTCTATCTCTCACCCTTGCTGGTGTTCACCGGGTGGGCTGATCCGCAACGCGCCACCGGCATCGCCGCGTGCTTCATTCTCGTCAATTCGCTTGCCGGCTTGGCTGGACGCTCATCGTCGCTCGCCGCGCTACCCGCCTATCTGCCTTGGTTTGTGCTGGCGGCCGCCATCGGCGCAATGGTCGGCACCACGCTGAGCCTGAAGCGCCTGAACAAGAAGGGCGTGTTGCGAGTGCTCGGACTCGCCTTGGGCGTCGCCGCCGCAGCGTTGGTGACGTGATGCGTGTGCTCATCACTCCCGATACGTTTTCCCCATGTGCGGAATTGGCCAACTTTGCAACTCAGCGCAATGAGCATGCAGGCGCGCTGGCGAGCTTTGTCGGCTATTGCCGCGGAGACGGCGGCGTCGAGCGGCTCGAACTGGAGCACTATCCCGGCTTCACGGAAGCGGAAGTGGGTCGCCTCGCGCAAGCTGTCGCGGCGCGCCACGGTTTGATCGACCTATTTGTCATTCACCGCGTTGGCGCCATTCCAGCCGGCGATCCGATCGTGCTCGTCGCGGCGCTCAGCCGCCATCGAGCGACCGCCTTCGCCGCTGTCAGCGAGATGATGGACTACCTCAAGACCGACGCGCCGATGTGGAAGCGCGAAATTGGATCGCAAGGCGCGCGCTGGATCGAGCCAACAGCGCAAGATCTCGCCCGCCGCCAGGAGCATGCCGAATGATGACCGCGCCGCCCGTATGCCGGATTGACGAGACGCTTGCGCTGAAACCAGTCCGCATCGCCGTGCTCACGATCTCCGACACGCGCGACGAAGAGAGCGACACGTCCGGCGCGCTGTTGGTCGAGCGCGTTGTTCGCGACGGCCACATTGGGGCCGCGCGCGCACTCGTCCGCGACGACGCGGCGGCGATACGCGAGCAAGTCACCGCCTGGATCGACGATCCCAGCATCGATGTCATCGTGACCACTGGCGGCACCGGCCTGACCAGGCGAGACGTGACGCCAGAGGCGCTGCGTCCGCTGTTCGATAAGGAGATCGAGGGGTTCGCCGTCGTTTGGCACATGCTGAGTTACCAAAGCGTCGGCCTCTCCACGCTGCAATCGCGCGCGTGCGCTGGAATCGTTCGCGGCAAGTTCATCTTTGCTCTGCCAGGGTCCAACGGCGCCTGCCGGGATGGCTGGGACAAGATCATCCGCTGGCAGTTGGACAGCCGCCACATGCCCTGCAATTTGGTCGAGATCATGCCACGCCTGCTGGAGCGATGAGTATGGGCCAACGCCTCACGCATCTGGACGAAAGCGGTCGCGCCCGCATGGTCGATGTCGGCGATAAGCCGGTCACCGCGCGCGAGGCGATGGCGCGTGGCCGTGTCCGTGTGGCGCCCGCGACTTTTGCCCGCGCACTCTCAGGCGACACACCCAAAGGCGATATCCGCGCCATTGCCGAAATCGCCGGAATCATGGCGGGTAAACGGACATCGGATCTCATTCCACTGTGCCACCCGATTTCGCTGTCGAGCCTAAAGGTCGAAGTCGAGCCTGACCAAGCAAGAACAGCGTTTGTCGTGACGGCGCGCGCAAGAACGATCGGCCAAACCGGCGTGGAGATGGAAGCATTGACCGCAGTCTCCGTGGCCTGCCTCACCATCTACGACATGCTGAAGGCCATCGACCGCGGCATGGTAATTGAAGAAATTTCGCTGCTGGCCAAAAGTGGCGGCGCCAGCGGCGAATGTGTTCGGAGCGAGCCATGATCAGTGTCTCCGAAGCGCGCGCAATCGTTCTTGAGAACGCCAAGCCGCTTTCGACCGAGAGCGTCGCGCTTGGCGCCGCACTCGGGCGGACGCTGCGCGAAAATATCGTCGCCTCAAGAGCGCAGCCGCCGTTCAACGCGTCGGCGATGGACGGGTATGCCGTCTGCGGCGCTGATACCCCCGGCGTGTTGCGCGTCATCGGCGAGGCGGGCGCCGGGCGGGCGCTGAAACGCCCCCTCCAACAAGGCGAATGCGCGCGCATCTTCACCGGCGCTCCATTGCCCCAAGGCGCGGACGCCGTCCTCATTCAGGAAGACGCCAAACGCATCGGCGACGAAGTCACCGCACCAAAGGTAAGCGCCGAGCGCCATGTGCGCCGCGTCGGCGCCGATTTCGTCGCTGGCGCCACGCTGCTCGAAAGCGGGCGCGTATTGAACGCAGGCGCGGTTGCGCTCGCGGCGGCGGCTGGGCGGGCCACACTTGGCGTCGCCCACCGACCTCGCATAATCATCCTCTCGGGCGGCGACGAGATCGTGCCGCCTGGCGCAACGCCGGGGGCTGACCAGATTTTCGATTCCGTCAGTTATGGTGTCGCAGGGTTAGCGGAAACGTGGGGAGCAACCGCGCAGACGAGCGCGCCTTTCCGCGACGACGCCGAGGCAATCGCGCGCCAAGTCGATGAAGCGCTGGAGAGCGCCGAAGTTATCGTAGTGATCGGCGGCGCGTCCGTAGGTGATCACGATCATGCCCGACCGGCCTTGCAAGCCATTGGAGCGGAATTGTTGTTCGAAAAAGTTTCGCTGCGTCCCGGCAAGCCGACTTGGTTCGCCCGCCGCGAGGGGCGGATCGTGCTCGGCCTGCCTGGGAACCCCGCATCAGCGTTTGTGTGTGCGCGTTTGTTCCTGCGCCCACTTCTCGACCGCATGTTGGGGCGCGATCCCGCGATCGCCTGTGCAACGCGGCGCATGAAGGCGCGCACGCCGCTCGCGGCCAATGGCGCGCGCGAGGCTTACCTTCGCGCATCGACAACTGCAAACGAAGCCGGGCAACTTTGGGTGAGTTGCGCCGCCAATCAGGATTCCTCGCTGATCACCGCTCTTGCGGACGCGAACGCATTGGTCGTGCGACCAGTTGAAGCTGATCCTGTCGCGGTCGGCGATTTCGTTGAGGTGCTGGACTTTTAGCCGCCCGTGCGCGCATGCGCCGCATCATGGCTTGATCTAGGTCAAACCCATCGCTTGCCTGTGAGCAACAATGCGGCCATGGACCCGCATCTATTGGCCCTCGCGGAGCGCCAAGCGCCGCGCTTCACAAGCTATCCCAGCGCACCCCATTTCGGTCCCGAGGTGGACGCTCGCTTGTACCACACCTGGCTAGGCGAATTGCCCGCCGACGCTGAACTCTCGATCTATCTGCACGTCCCCTATTGCAGGCAGCTCTGCTGGTATTGCGGCTGCAACACCTGGGCATGGCGCCGCGATGACGCAACCGATTTCGTCACCACCCTTCTCGCCGAGATCGGCCTCGTTGCGCACGCAGCCGGCGGACATAAGGTTGGCGAGATTCATTGGGGCGGCGGCACGCCAAATATCCTAAGCCCCGACGAGTTCAAGCGCATCGTCCATGAACTCGATTTCTGGTTCGACCTAGACCAAGGCCTCTCTCACGGCATCGAGATTGACCCCCGGTATCTGACGACTGAATTGGCCGAGACCTATGCGAGCGTTGGCGTGACCCGCGCCTCCCTCGGCGTGCAAGACCTCAACCTGCATGTGCAGCAAGGCATAGGTCGGGTGCAGCCCTTCGCGGTGGTTCGCCAAGCGGTTGCCGATCTGCGTCACGCCGGCATCGATCAACTCAGCTTCGACCTCATGTACGGATTGCCGGAGCAATCGGCGGACGATTTGTTGAGGTCGTTGCGGCAGGCCGCGAGCCTCGCGCCTAATCGTATTGCGCTGTTCGGCTACGCGCACGTGCCTTGGTTCAAACGTCGGCAACGGCTGATCAACGAGCACGCGCTCCCCGACACGCAGGCGCGCTTCGACCAAGCGAAAGCCGCGCATACTGAGTTGACGCAATTGGGCTACGTGGCTGTCGGTCTCGACCATTTCGCGAAGCCCGACGATATTTTGGCTCGGGCCGCACGCGCGGGTTCTTTGCGGCGCAATTTTCAGGGCTATGTCGCCAAGATGCCCGACGCCATACTGGGCCTCGGACCTTCGGCGATCTCGACCCTGCCCCAAGGCTACGCGCAGAACATCAATGGCGTCGGCGCCTGGCGGGGGGCGGTCGAATCCGGTCATCTCCCGATAGCGCGCGGCCACGAACAATCCGCGGACGATCGTCGCCGCGCCGCATTGATCGAAGCGATCATGTGCGACTTCCAAGCAGACCTTGCCGACTTCGGTGGCCGCGCGGCTTTTGCCAAAGAGATAGCCGCGCTAACCCCCCTGGTATCTGACGGTGTGGTCGTCATCGATGGAGGCCGGCTCTTTCTACCGGAACCCATGCATCCGTTCTGTCGATTAGTTGCGCAAGCATTCGACGCTTATGGCGGCGATGGCGGAGCAAAGCACTCGCGAGCAATTTGAAAGGCGCGCCGGCGCTTAGGCAATTTGCTCGAATTTCGCGGTGAAATGCCGCAATATCCTAGACATGGTCGTTCCGTCCGCACACGAGAAAATGTCGCGCACGATATCTGGAATTGGACGCGCCGCATTTTGCTTGAGTGGGCGGGCTGCTGCGGGCCAACGCCGCCGTTGATGAGCTGTGAGAGAGCCCCAACGCCCCTTGGCAAACGGGCGACAAACCAAACGCAATGAAGGGTTGGAAGCGGTTGAGATTCCGGCCGCTCGGCAAGCCCACTGGGACCGGACGAAATTCGCCGATACCTGCCGATCGCACAAACTTAACCCGACAGTATTAGGCGCGCCCGAACTCAAGTCCTAAACCACAGGCGCGCCGTTCCGCGCTTGGTAGGCAGTGTTCCGCAATCGCCAGAGAAGCGTTGCTATCGCGCAAGCGAAGAATAGCAGACAAACCACGCTAGCTTCGGGTCCCTGCGCGCCGCCGGTGAGGATGTCTGGCCCGCGCGGCACAAGCTTTACCAGCAGCGCCGACACGCCCGCGTCAAATCCGGTAACCGGCAATTCGAAGCCCGTCGCGAGCAGCCAATTCCACCCAATATGCCACCCCATGACACCCCATATGTTGCGGGCCTTGAGCGCCCAGAGGCATGCGAACACTGAGAACAGAAATACCCCGACCGTGATGAGCGGTTCCTGGCCTCGACTGTAGTGCAGGAAGGTGAACACAGCGCATGTCAGGATGACGGCCAGAGCGACATTGAACTTGCGTGCAAGCGCGGACATCAGCCAGCCGCGAAAGATGATCTCCTCCACACCGGCCTGAACCGCAAAACACAGAAATAGAATGCCGATTCTGATCAAGTCGTGTGGCGCAAAGAACGCGCCCGCAAATCCGCGCGGTTGGTATCCGCCCGCCGCCCAGATCGCAGCGACAACCGCGCCGATGGTCGCGACGCCAATGCCTAGTCCGCGCGCAAACGAGATCGCCCCGGCGCCGGGCGTCAAGCCGATGGTGCTGAGCGGTCGGCGTTCAACGAGCAACACCCATCCCAACACCAAGGCGCCAGTGATCGCGAACGGGATGAGCAAGAAGGCGTAAAGGCCGAGCGCGCCGATCGGATCGCCGTGATCGTCTACGAATCCCCATTGAATGAACGGCTCATCGGTCAGGAGCACCGGAGCGGCCACAAAGAAGATCAAGAGAAACGGCGCCAGCACGCCCCAGGGAATCCATCCCTTCGCCGGCTCCGGCGAGAACAGCGATGTTACCTTCATGGGGCATCAATGCGCCGGCGATCTAGGCCGTTCTAGAATGATCGTGCGAACGCCGCACGCCCCTAAGCCAAGCTTTTGGCGTCAACCCATGGGCCTGCTTGAACGCACGCCCGAAATGGCTCTGGTCGGCAAAGCCGCAATCGTGGGCGATTTGGGCGATTGCGCCGCCGTTGCGCATCATGCGCCGCGCAAGGTCGAGCCGCCGCAAGGTGAGATATCTGTAGGGACTGGTGCCGAACATGGCGCGAAAATCCCGCGACATTTGCCAGCGGCAATGGCCCGTCGCGCGCTCCAGGTCTTCAAGCGAGAATCCCCGCGCGAGATTGACCTCTATGTAATCGCGCGCGCCGGCCGCCGCTTCACGATTAGCTCGCTTAATGGCGACGGTGGCGCCGGCCGCCGCCTGTAACGCAAGCGCTAAGTCGTAGAGCGCGTCCTGGCGCTCAAGGTGCGATAGCGGGCGCTCGTAGTCGCCCAACAGAGCAGCGGCCGCTCGATGCAGGCTGGCATCATTCGAAACGCCGCCTTCGACGAACGGCAACGCCTGACCGCTCAACGCTTCTTGGATATCGGCTGGCGAGATGTAGGCCGCGCGATAGCGAAAGGCCCCTCCGTCGCCGGCGCGGCCGTCATGTTGTTCGTCCGGATGCAGGATCACGAGCTGACCGGGATAAGAAGCTCTTTCAGCGCCACGATACGTGAAGCTCTGAATGCCGCTCAACGTAATGCCGATTGTATAGGTGTCATGGCGATGGGGGGCGTACGCCGCACCGGTAAGGCAAGCTTCTATGCGGTGAATGTCGCCGGGCGCCTCGACAAACCAATTTTCGCCAGACTGAGCCACTTCGAAATCACCGTAATCCCTGCTGGACCCATCCGTCGCGTCTCGCCAGCCGGGCGGTCAGCCGACGCCTGACATTGATGCCGGCAATCCGACGCCAGCGCCAACGCCGATGTGCGGTTTCAGGGGTTTCTGGAGATGTTGGCGGGGCAATCGGGGCCGTTGAGCGCCCCGTAGGGTCCGATGGAAATTGCCGAGCCGTCGTCTCACACCTCGAAATGTGGCGGTCCACCGGTCCGCGTGACCGGCAGACTTGGGCGTTCGCCCGCGGCGGCTAGAAACAGTCCATGATTCCTAAAGGCAATTACGGCGGGGCGATTTCGCTCTTCCACACAATCAATCCTCGCCAGCGTCGCGGTGAACTTCAAATGCCGGCAAGGCCCAGCCATATGTAATCGCGCCGGCGCGCAGGCCGAACCCCGCCGCAGCGGCCAGCGCGGACGCCCATAGCGGTTCGACGCCGATGGCGTTGAGGCAGACAAAGCCGCCGGCGGCCAGCAGAGCAGCCGAGATCACGATCTCGCGTTTCAGCAATGCTGAGGGTTGCGCGGCAAGCACGTCGCGGATCACGCCGCCGAAACAAGCCGTCAGCACGCCCATCGCGACGGCGATGAATGGATTGACGCCGAGCGAAAGCGTCTTGCCGGCGCCGATCACGCCATAGACGGCAAGCCCAATTGCGTCGAGCCAGATCAGAGCTTTGGCGCGCTCCAGATGCGGCGCGGCGAACCACACTGCAATGGCCGCGGCGAGCCCTATTCCGAGGTAGGCAGGATCGCCGATCCAGAACACCGGCGCGCCGGTCAGCAGATCGCGGAGCGTGCCCCCGCCGACGCCGGTAGCCACCGCGAAAAACCAGAACGTGATGATGTCATGGCGATCGCGCGCCGCTGCGAGTGCGCCCGTCAGCGCAAACACCGCGACGCCGGCGTAATCGAACGCTGCAGGCAGAGCGGGAAGGGTTTCAGTCGGCATCGGACCCAGTTGCTATGCTGTTGGAGAAAACCGTGCACGCCACATGGCGAGCGCGGTATTCGACACAGTGCTTACTCCGAGTAGCAAGTCTTCAGGTTATTGGGCCAGCCCCATTTGCCTCATGTAGGTCTGGTTGTCCCAATAGAGCCATTCGTGATCCATGCGCCCGTTGGTCCAATGCCCAAACGTTGACATGGGGACTCTGAAGGCACGTCCGGTCGGCTGAATCACGGTGCCGTCGGCAAGATGCAGCGGCTGTGTGAATGTGCCAGTCATCACGCCCGTCACCGCGGTCCATTCGCCAACCGCCACGCGGATCGGGTGAATCTCGATCTTCGTGTCGGGGGCATGCACGAACATCTGCTGCAGATCGTGGGTGTGCACCTCGATGCCGACGGTATCATGACCGTCCGGCCAGGATACGATGATGTTCTCGGCGTGGCTTTCCTGCAGCCGCTCCCAGCGCTGATGGCTGAACACGTCGAAATCGAGCGTATCGAAATTGGCGATGTGCTGAGCTGCTTGAGCGCCGTGCACGGCCCGGCCGAATTCGCCGGCGGCCAGCGGCGGTTGCGGTGTCGCCGTGGCGCAGGCGGTCAACGCGGCCGACATTGCGAGCGCCGCGCCAATGCGGCGGGCTGCGCGAGCGGGCTTATGAAACATGAGCTTCCTCCTTCGGCGCGCCTGGCTTGGCGGCCAAGGTGAACATAGGCCGCAATTGCCCCGCGATAATCACAAGTATGGACGCTTGTCTGTCCGCTCAATCCGGACAATGATGTCGGCATGGATCGCCTGCAAGCCATGGAAATCTTCGTGCGCGTGGCCGAGCGCCAAAGCTTCAGCGCCGCCGCCGACGACCTCAATCTGTCGCGGCAATTGGTCAGCGAGCGCGTTGCAGATCTTGAGCACCGGCTCGGCGTGCGCCTGCTTCAGCGCACGACGCGGCGCGTCAGTCTCACCGAATCGGGCGCGGCCTATTTGGAAAAGGTGCGCACTGGGCTTGCCGCACTTGAGGAGGCCGAGGCCGAGGCCGCAAGCTTGTCGGCGCGCCCGCGCGGAACGCTTCGCGTGAATGCGCCCATGAGCTTCGGTTTCAAACACGTGGCGCCGGCGGTCGGCGATTTCCTGCTGGCCAATGCGGACGTGCGCGTCGAACTCACGCTGAACGACCGCACCATCAATCTGGTTGAAGAGAATGTCGATCTCGCCATCCGCATCGGCCAGTTGATGGATTCGAGCTTGATCGCAAAGAAGCTCGCCGCTTGTCGCATGGTGCTATGCGCGGCGCCGTCATACCTCAAAACACATAGCGCCGTGAAACATCCGCGCGACCTTGCCGAGCACGCCTGTCTCACCTTCGCCTATTGGACCGCTGGACCCGAATGGGCGTTTACGCGCAAGGGCGAGCAGGCCTCGGTGCGGGTCGAGAGCCGGCTTTGGTGCAACAATGGCGAAGCGCTGGTCGAAGCTGCGGCCGTTGGCGCTGGTATTGTCATGCAGCCCAATTTCATCGCCGGTCCGGCCGTCCGCGAAGGCCGGCTTGTGGAACTCCTGCCCGGGTGGCGTGCGCCTGATCTCAATATCTACGCGATCTATCCCCCGAGCCAGTTTGTGCCGGCGAAGACGCGCGCCTTTATCGATCATCTGACCAAGCATTTCGCCGCGTCGTCCTATTGGGAAAAGTGATTGTCACCATTGGCCGGACAGTTATTCCATAAAAGCGCTGATTATCTGAGAAAACGCCCGGGCTATCTCCTCCGTATCAACAAACGGAGACAGCCATGTACATTGCAATTCTCGGAACCGGCTCGATGGCGAAGGGCTTGGCCCAACGCTTTGCGGCCAGCGGCTATGCCGTCGTTTTAGGCTCGCGCAATGCCGAACGCGCGCACGCGGTCGCCGCCGAAATCGGCCAAGGCGTGCAAGCCGCCTCGGTGCGTGGCGCCGCCGACGCCGCCGAAATCATCGTTCTCGCCGTGCCGTTCAGCGCCGCGCGCGAGACGCTTGCTGCGGCCGGCGACCTCAGCGGCAAGACCATCATCGATATCACCAATCCGCTGACCGAGGACTATTCCGGCCTTACCATCGGTCACACCACTTCGGCCGGCGAAGAGGTCCAGCGCGCGGCGCCAGGCGCGCGCGTGGTGAAGGCGCTCAACACGGTGTTCGCGTCGCTGCTCGCCGAACCGACCATCAACGGCGCGGCGGTGACGGCATTCTACGCTGGCGATGATGACGCCGCCAACGCGACGGTCCGCGCCATTCTCGAACGCGCTGGCTTCAAGCCCGAGTTCGCCGGCGCGCTGCGCAATGCGCGCTATCTCGAGCCGGTCGCTGGCCTCAACATCGTGCTCGGCTACGGCCTCGGCGGCGGCACCAGCATTGCGCTTGAATGGCGCCGCGCCGCCTGATCCTCATTCAATCACCAGGAGTTACACATCATGCAAAACCTCGATCGCTACACGCCTTACGCGCTCGCCGCGCTCCGCATTGTCGCGGCGCTGCTCTTTATCGAACACGGCACACAGAAGCTGTTTGGCTTTCCCGCGCCGCCGGAAGGCGGCCTGCCGCCGGCTCTGTCTATCTTCTGGATTGGCGCCATCCTCGAACTTGGCGGCGGGCTCTTGATCCTCGCAGGTTTGTTCACGCGACCCGTGGCGTTCATCCTCGCGGGGGAAATGGCGGCGGCGTATTGGATGTTCCACGCGCCGGCCAACTTCTACCCCGCTCTGAACGGCGGTGACGCGGCCATCCTATTCACCTTCGTGTTTCTGCTGCTCGTGTTCACGGGCGCTGGCGCATTGAGCGCCGACGCTGCGTTGAACAAGCGGCAGGCCTGATCTGGCCCACCCCGGTTGCTTGAATTCATCCGAGGAAGCCTCGCCAACCCCCACTTCACAGGAGACCGTCATGACCAACATCGACATCGCCAAGACCTATATCAAAGCCGTCCAGACCGGCGATCAGGCCGCGCTTGGCAATATCATCTCGCCCGATGTCGTCTGGCATCAACCGGGCGCCAACCAGTTTTCGGGCGTCCTTAGAGGCATCGGCGAAGTCGGTTCGATGCTGGGCAAGATGATGGAAGTCTCAAAGGGCACATTCGCCATCACCAAGGCCGACCACTTTATGGCAAACGGCGACTGGGTCGCCATTATTCTCGAATTTGCTGGCGAAGCTAACGGCGTCAAGCTGCGCCAGCCCGGCGTGGACCTGATGCGCATCGACGGCGGCAAGATCGTCGAGATGCGCCTCTTCTCCTCCAATCAGAAAGAAGAGGACCAGCTCTGGGGCAAGTGAGCCTCGCGAACTCCAACAGGCGAAGGACCTGCGCTTAAATTGTCCACATAGTCTGGAGAGGAAGAACGATGTCCAACGCCATTGAACAAATGATCGACAGGCGCACGGCTGATCTTGGCGGCGGCTTCGAGGTTGGGCGCGTTCTTCCCTTCCGTGCACGGCGCATGGTGGGGCCCTTCATCTTCTTCGATCACATGGGGCCGGTGGACATCGAGCCTGGCGCGCCGCGTTCGCTGGACGTGCGCCCGCACCCGCATATCGGCCTCTCGACGGTGACATATCTTTATCAGGGTGCGATCACGCATCGTGACAGCCTGGGGTTCGAGCAGGAGGTCCGTCCCGGCGAAGTCAACTGGATGGTCGCCGGCAGCGGCATCACACACAGCGAGCGCTTCGAGTACGCGCGTGCTCATGGTGCTCGTGTACACGGCATTCAGGCTTGGGTGGCGCTGCCCAAAGAGCTTGAGGAAATCGACCCTTCCTTTTCGCACCACGAGGGCGAAGCGTTGCCGACGTGGACGGAGCCCGGCGTGCGCTGCCGCCTGATAGCGGGCGAAGCCGAAGGCATGCGCGCGCAGGCGCCAACGCACTCGCCGCTCTTCTACATGCATTGGGAGATGGACGCCGGCGCAGCGCGCCCCCTTGCCCATGAACATGAGGAGCGCGCGGTTTATGTTGCGACGGGAGAGGCGGAAGTCGCGGGCCAGAAGTTGGTCGCCGGACAAATGGCGGTTCTCACGCCCGGCGCGAACGTCAATGTCACCGCGCGGACAGACTCGATTCTGATGGCGCTTGGCGGCGAGGCGGTCGGAGAACGATACATGTTCTGGAACTTCGTTTCTTCTTCGAAGGAAAGACTTGAGCAGGCGAAGGAAGACTGGCGTCAGCAGCGCATGAAATTGCCTGTCGGGGACGATCACGAGTTCGTTCCGCCGCCAGAGTCGCAGCCGAAGAAACCGGAAGCTTGAAATTCGGGAGCCTGCAATGAACAACGTTACAACGGCGCACACACGCGAAACCCACAAGAGCGCCTTCGCTGTTGAAATCGAGGTCTCCGGCCACAAATTGGACGGAGATGAGCCGTTGGACCAGGGCGGCGGCGACCTTGGACCCGCGCCTTATGGTCTGCTTGCCGCCGCATTGAGCGAGTGCACGACCATGACGGTGCGTTGGTATGCCAACCGCAAGAGCTGGCCGCTCGAACATGTCGAGGTCAAAGTCACCCACCAGAAAATTGATCAGGAAGGGAGCGCGACCAAGATCGACGCGTTCACCAAGGAAGTGCGCATCGTTGGCGACGCGCTGACGCAGGAGCAACGCGACCGCCTCGTCGCCGTGGCAGCGCAATGCCCAGTACACAAAACGCTTGAAAGCGATGTGCGGATAACCACCGCCGCCACCTAGCGGTGCGGGTTCAGTCCATGGCGCGCGGCCCGCGCGCCAAAGAACGCATTCGGAGAAAGACATGGGCCTGCTGATCGACGGACAGTGGCGCGTGCGGTGTGGACCATGTGCGGACCAGCCCTGAAATTCTCGACGCGATTACCACGTAACTTATTGATTTTATGGCGCGCCCGACAGGATTCGAACCTGTGACCTCTGCCCTCCGTCGCAGCGGTCACAGGTTCGCTTGACCGCTGCCTTGGGAGTCGCACGTCAAGGAATGCCCGTTGCACGAATTCTCACATCACATTTCCCCTCAGGGGTGATGGGCGGCATGGCCGCACCCATTTGGCTCGCCAGCGCTCGCTGAACCCCGACGCAACTTCCCACGCGCGCAAGCCACGGGCTCGCCTTCATTCATTTTTGGTTTGGCTTGTCTTCTGATCTCTTTCGCGTGGTGACCAAGTGGTGACCAAAAGGCGCCGAGAGCGCAGCGACGCCATGACACTCTTTCGCACCATAGCAATAGCCGCCGCCTTCACTGCATCCTCCGCGTTTTCGACTGCGGTGGCGGAAAGACCGCCCGAAGTCGAGCAAATGTCGCCGTCCGCCAGACAAGTCGGAAAGGCACAGTACCAATTCTTGGCTTGGCGACTTTTCGATGCCACGCTTTGGAGCGAGACCGGCGTATTCGCTTGGCATGAGCCGTTTGCATTGACACTCAATATAGGCGCCGATTCTCCGCGCAAGATTTGACCAACCGCACACTCTCGGAGATGTCTGGCCGCGGCGCGGGGGATGCAGCATTTCTGGTGCCGCTGGCAGCGCCTCTTAGCGCATGCTTTGCTGATGTTGCGCCAGGCGATCGAATTACCGGCGTCAGTACGGGAACAAGCGCCGCAAGATTCTATTTCAATGGGCGCCAACGGTGCGAAATTCGATGGCCGGGATTTCAGCGAGCGTTCTTTGGTATCTGGCTGGACGCATCAGGCAGTGACGAGGCATTGAGTAACCAGCTCAAGGGCCGCGCCTAGGGGAAAAAATGAGCAACGCGACGCTCTTGAGCTCGACCAGCGTTTCTCAGCGGCCGCTTGGCGATCTCCATCCGCCGAGCAGTACGCGCTCTTATCGAAGCCTCAGAGATAGGTCCACAGGGCCAGGTACCGTCCCATCGACAAATCATTACCATAGACAGGCATTGAGCGCATCGGCGACCTGAGGGTCCATCCCAGGGCAGGACGCCTTTCGCCCGGTCTCCTCGCCGCCCTCGTGCTCACGCCGCCATAAGTAGACGTAATGTTGCCCTCGCGAGTTCGCCGAGATGCGTCACTCGGACGGCGGCGCAATCGCTTCAGCGCTCAGCAGGAGGCCGTCCTTCACGCGCCAGCGGATATCGCGAATTGCCGCCATGCCGAGCAGTGGATTGGCTTCGAGCACCAGAAAGCTCGCTTCGCAACCGCTGCGCAGGCACCCTACGCGACGCTCCGGAAAAATAGCCCGCGGCGTGTCCATGGTCGCCAACCGCAGCAGGCGCGCGACGCCGAACAAGCGCCGCTGGCCTTGCTCGATCAACCCGGCGATCACAGTATCGCCGTACGCGTTGGAACCGATCGCCAAGGGCGCGCCTGCGGCTTCAAGCAACGCGACATTGCGACCTTCCCAGTCGAGGTACCTTTGCCCGCGCAGCGCCAAGGGTTTCGCCCATTCGCTCGTGATCAAGATCGAAACCATACGCTGACGCGCCGCAGCGCGAGAATCCGCGCGCGAAAGCTGACATTCTGCATCGGCGGGCGCATCGAAATAAGGACTGTCCGCGCCATCGATCTCGGTGTCCTGGTAGCAGGGAAGGTGCGTCGCGAGCGCAGCGCCGGCCGCCAGCGCCGCGCGATAATCGCTGACCGAACTCACCGCCACCGCCAAACGAAGCCCTGCCCCGCGTGCGTGCTCGGCCACAGCAGGAAGAAGAGCTGGATCGAGTCCGCCCCCAGGGCCCCACCTACCCCACCCTTCAGCATAGCGTTCGCTCGAACGGAGATATACTTTCACCAAATCCGGGCGTTGACCGCTCAGTCTGTCCCAAGCAGCGTCGAGTTCATCCCTGTTTGAAACAGCATGGTAGGCGTTGCCGTTCTCGCTTCGGCTCGCGCGAATTTCTGCCTGGTGCGCAAGCTGCTGTTCAAACGTGTATTACCCTAGCGCAAGGGCCTCGTAGATTTCGGCAGGATGACTCTCTGGCCCAGTTATGCCACCGAGCGATGTCCGCACATCGACATTATCCGGTCCCGCGAACTGCGCCCTGATGCGCGCGACGCTCAGTGCCGGTGCCGTCATGGTCATGGCGTAGAAAACACCCGCTCTCAGATCGGCGCCGCGCTGCGTCGGGAATTGGAAGGGGCTGTCATAGTGATGGGTGTGCGCATCGCCGAATGGCGAAATCACATACCCGCCTGCAAGATCAACGCGGCGATCGATCCGCCTCGGCCGGCTGGTCTCAAAGCGGCCGGCAATGATGTAGACCGCCTGACGGGCGCGAAACCGCTCTCCGTCAAACCAAAAGCCGTTCTCTAGCGCCACGACCTCGCTGGCACTCCACGCCTCTGGCTCCTGGCCAGCCGCCGGCGGCGCGAGCACAAGCCATACCCCGGCAATCGCCGACGCGATCACCCCAGTCCAGAGCCNNAGTTGTATCGTTGATCACATTCACTGCAACACGTCGCGCGCGCTCCGGAAGTGGTCGCTTGTGGGCTTGGTGCTGCCCTGGAATTGGGGTGATGCCGCCTTTGCAACGCATCTGCACGCATCCGCCGGCATCGGCAGCGCTTCGCCCGCGTGCCCCAATTCCACCCCAATACAAAAACAGCTGCTCGCCGCCGATTTTCATCGTCGTCTAGCCTACTGCTTCTGTAAGATAATTTGGAGCGGGCGATGAGATTCGAACTCACGACCCCAACCTTGGCAATCGTCGCAAGTACTGATTCCGCGTTATTCCGCTGCATTCCAGCACATTCGAAATTCTCCAACGAAGTCACCTAGTTGTTGCGCGATTTCTGCATTGGTAGCAAAAACGCCGTTGCCTCACTGTTCCTGCGAGTTCCGTTCTGCTGGTAGCAATGTGGTTGCAAATCAGACTCGAACACATGGTAGCGAGCGGAAAACATCGCATTGTGTTTGAATCCAACGGTGGGATGACCAATGGACGGCATTCGCGCACGCATCACGCTTCGCCTGATTGACGCCACCTCAGCGCCGCCCGGTGGCGAGCTTCGCATCTGGGACACCGACGTGCGCGGCTTCATGCTTCGCGTGTCCTCCACCGGGCGCAAGACCTATTGTCTCAAGTATCGTTATAGCGGGCGCCAGCGCTGGCTCACCATCGGCGAACACGGTTCGCCCTGGACGCCTGACACGGCGCGCACGCGCGCCAAAGAGGCGCTCTATCAGGCGACCCACGGCGAAGACCCCCAGCTCGTGAAGACCGAGGCGCGCGCGAAAAGCGGCACGGTGAAAGAGCTGTTCGACCGCTATTTCGTCGAGGGCCGGATCGACAAGCCGCTGAAGCGCGACAGCTCATGGAAGGTGGATCGGACCAACTTTAACCGCCACATCGATCCGCTGATCGGCAAGCGGATCGCCCGCGAACTGACGGTTTCGGACCTCTCGCAATGGCAGGCCCAGGTCGCGGCGGGAAAGACTTCGCTCGACGTGAAGACCAAGAAACAAGGTCGGGCCATCGTCACCGGCGGGACCGGCGCCGCCGCCCGATCGATGCGCACGCTGTCGGCCATGCTTTCATGGGCTGTGCGGCGCGAGCTGCTCGATCAAAACCTCGCCACCAAGATTCAGAAGTATCGCGACCAGCAGCGCGAGCGCGCGCTCACTGACGACGAGGCGGTCAATCTGTGGAACATGATCGGCGAAGCGGAGAAGGCTTGGGCCATCACCAAGGATTTCGCCGACATCTTCCGGCTCATCATGCTGACCGGTGCGCGGCGCACCGAGATCGTGGCGCTCCGTTGGTCAGAGGTTGAATTCGAGCGCTCGCGCCTGGTCCTGCCGCCGTCACGGACGAAAATGGGCGCTTTGAACCGGGCGCGCCACATCGTGCTTTCACAGCCTGCGCTCGAAATCCTGCAAGGCTGCAAACGGCGCGGCGAGCACGTTTTCCCTTCTTCAGTTGGCGACAAGCCGCTCGTCGGCGTCAATCGCGCCTGGGAAAAAGTCCGCACGTTGGCGGGAATCCCCGACGTGCGGCTGCACGATCTGCGGCATAGCTTCGCGACCTTCGCGGTCGAAAACGGCGCGTCACTCTTCCAGATCGGGCGCACCCTGGGTCACGCTAAATCCGTTTCCACGGAGCGCTACGCCCACCCGTCCGACGCCGGCGCTCGCGCCATCGCCAGTGGGGTGGCGGCGCGATTCATGCCGCCCAGCAGCCAGCCACCGGCAAACGATCAAGCATCAAGTGGGAATATCCAGGCCGAGCTTCCGTTCGAGGCGGCAAATATACGGCCCCATTAAATACCCACTATCGATGATACGGACCGTTTAATGGGGCCGTATATTTCTTCGCCTTGACGAACTTTCAATAAAGTCCCATTAAATGGGCTCTAAACCCGATACGGGGCATTTAATAGGTCGTTATTATGCGCGTCTCCAAAGCCCAAGCGGCGCTGCCGATCCCCGTTAGGCGGGGGCTGCGAAAGCTGGGCGCCGATATCTCTGCCGCCAGAAAGCGTCGCGGCATCACCAGCGCGCTCTTGGCGTCGCGCGCCTTCATCAACCGCAAAAGCCTCACCCGGGTGGAGCAAGGCGATCCCGGCGTCTCGATGGGAATCTATGCGAGCGTCCTGTTTGCGCTCGGCCTCGGCGACGGTCTGGGTGCGTTTCTGGACAACGACAGCGTTGGCCAGGCCCTCGCCGACGACATGCTGCCCAAGCGCGTCCGACCGGCCGAATCCGTTTACTCGGGCGAATAATCATGGAACGCGAACTCGCTGTCTTCATGGATATCGAGCGCACGCCGTTGTCGGTCGGGCGCCTATGGGTGCGCGACAAGGGCCGCGGTGAGACCTCGGGCTTTGAATACGACCCGGCGTGGATTCGCCGGCCGGGGGCGTTCGCGCTCGGCCCGAATCTTCCACTAGGCGCCGGGCTCTATCCCTCCGGCGAGGGCCTGTTCAACGAATTCAGAGACCCCGCCCCGGATCGATGGGGACAAATGATCATGCGCCATTATGAGCGTCAGCGCGCGAAGCTCGCAGGCGCCGAGCCGCGCCAGCTTAAAGGAATGGATTTTCTTTCGGGCGTTGACGACCAGACGAGACTGGGGGCGCTTCGATTCAAGAGGCCGGGTGAGGATGACTTCATCACCAAGGGCGGCAACCCTGTCCCGCCGCTTGTCGATCTTTCAAAACTTCTCAGCGCGGCCGATCGCGTCGAGAAGGGAAAGGAGCGCAAGCGTGACCTCGACATCCTGCTCGCGCCGGCGGGATCGCTGGGCGGCGCGCGACCCAAAGCGACGATCCGCGACCGGGATGGAAGGCTGCACTTGGCCAAGTTTCCCTGGGACAAGGACGAGTGGCCTGTCATCCTATGGGAGACCGTTCTGCTGCATCTCGCCGAAGCGGCCGGCGTCACGATCGCGCCCTTCCGGCTAGAGCCGGTTGGCCTGAAACGCGTGCTCCTCGCGGCACGTTTTGATCGAGACGGCGTCGATCTGCGCGTTCCGTACGTTTCTGTCTGCACGATGCTGGGGGCCAAGGACCACGAAACCCGGTCCTACCTGGAGATTGTCGATGCCCTGCGCCAAAGCGGTGCGGCGCCAACCGAGGACGCACACCAGCTCTGGCGGCGCATGGTGTTCAACGTGCTGGTCTCGAACACCGATGATCACGTCCGCAATCATGGATTTCTTTGGGGTGGCCAAGGATGGCGGCTTTCGCCGGCGTTCGACATGAACCCGAGGCCGACCCACAAGCATGAACGCATTCACCAGATGGCACTGAACGAGGTCGAGACAACTGGCTCGCTCGACCTCGTGCAGGAGGTTATCGGCTATTTCGGACTTAGTAAGAACGAGGCCCGCCAAATCACAGGCGAGGTCGGCGCAGCAGTCGCTCAATGGAAAATTGTCGCTGCTCGCCTGGGGCTCAGCCGAAACGACCTGGAATTTATGGGGTCGGCCTTCGAGCACGACGACCTCAAACAGGCTTTGGCCGCCCGAACCGTCGTCGCCGTGCCGAAGTCCCTCTCACCCCGCAAGACCGTCGAAACGAACACGCCGAAGAAAGGCGCGAAGGCCAAAGCACGCAGCAGACCGAAAGCCAGGAGGCCCACTTAGGGTCCCGACTATTGCCGCATTCAGTTTAGTTCGGAGTCTGCTGATTGGCGATGCTGCTATGGAGCGCGTCATCTGCGAATTTTGACGCCGCACACGCTATATCGAATCACGCGGAATGAGCAGGAATAGCGAGCAAAGGGACGAAGGGTAGGCAGCAAGATAAAATGCGCCGCAGTACTGAAACGTACAGCGGCTTGTCTGCACATCTTTTTTCGCACGTCGTGCGCGGGTCGTGAGTAAGACCCACACCGCGCCCGCACAGTGCAATGAAGTGAGACGCCGCTGACGCGATGCGAGGAGCGCCGGCGATGAGTGACGACTACAACGAGGACATGCTCGAAGGCGCCGTCGGCAAGCGGCCACGCGGCGCCAACACGCACCGCCGCGTCTCGTTTCCCAACATCTCCGTCAGCGGCACCGGCAAGCGTGCCCGTGCCGCCTGGTTCAACCGCAGCACGGGCGCCAGCGCCGTCAAACTCGCTGCGGCGCGTACGCCTTCCAGCCAGCGCGTCATCGTCAAGGCGCGCGTCGTGGTCCACGCCACGGCCGCCGCGAAGGGCGGAGGCGCGGGCGGGTTGATGCGCCACGCGCTCTATGTGGAGCGCGACGGGGCAGCCCGTGACGGCGGCCAGGTGGCGGTGTTCGACCGCGACCTGGACCGGGCTGACGGGGCCGCTTTCGTCGATCGCTGCGAGGCCGATCGGCATCATTTCCGCGTCATCCTCTCCCCCGAGCACGGCGGCGATCTGGACAACCTGAAGACCTACACCCGCGATCTGATGGAGACGGTCGAGGCCGATCTCGACACCCGGATCGACTGGATCGCGGCCGAGCATCACGACACCGGGCGCCCGCACGTCCATCTGCTGGTGCGCGGCATCCGGGACGACGGGCGCGACCTGATCATCCCGCGCGACTATATCTCCCATTCCTTCAGGCACCGCGCCGAGGAGATCGCCACCCGCGAGCTAGGGCCGAGGCTTGAGCACAGCCTGTCTGATCAGCTTGATCGACGCGCCGAGCGCGCCGCCGAACTGGAGCGGCCAACGCACCTCGATGCGCTGCTGCGGGAGCGCGCCCGCGACCAGGAAGTGCGGACCGGGGATCTTCCAGAAGACCCGCGCTTGCGCGGGCCACTCGTGCAACGGCTCAACCGGCTGGAGAATTGGGGCCTGGCCGAACGCAAGGCGCCGGACCTCTGGCGTCTCGATCCGGAGCTTGAGGATCGGCTTACCCGACTGAGCGACACGCGCGATCGCGAACGCGCGGCAGCGCGGTTGCTCGCGCGCGATGATCGCGGGCCGGAACCACACCGCACGCGCGAGCTGGAGCAAGCCCATTCAAGCCAGCTAGTCACGGGCCGGCTGGTCGGCTTCGAGCAGATGGGCGACGATGCGCGCGGGCCGTACCTGGTTGGCGTTGAAGGCATCGACGGCAAATTCTGGACGGCGAGGGTGGCGCGGCTGGAAGAGCTGCGCGGACTCAATGGCGTCGAACGCGGCGCCGTCGTCAGCCTCCGGCGTGCCGCGCCCGATCTGAAACCGGCCGACCGTACCATTTTGGAGATTGCCGGCGAGGACCGCCTCTATTCCGCCGAGCGGCACAAGGCGCTCATCCCCTCGGATCGCGACAATTATATCCAGATGCATGTGCGCCGGCTCGAAGCGTTGCGGCGCGAAGGCGTCGTCGAGCGGACGCCGGACGGGGCGTTCCATTTGCCGGCCGACTATGCAGAGCGCGTGCTCCGCGTTGAAGGTCGCGGCGGGCGGGAAAGCGCCAAGCTGGACGTGCTCGATCCGCACTCGCTGGAGCAGCAGGCGGCCTATCGCGGGCCGACCTGGCTCGATCGCATCGCCAGCGGCGGCGAGGACAAGAGCCAGCTTCGTTATGAAGGCTTCGGCGAGGAAGCGCGCGTCGCCTGGCTGAAGCGCGAGGACACGCTCAAGGCGCTGGGGCTTGGTCATGATGGGCCGGACGGATTCGACACCGCGCCAGCCTGGCAGAGCCAACTGAAGCGGATGGAACGCGCCGACCTACTGCAAAGAATTGAGCACGACACCGGGCGCGTCCCACACGTCGCGACGGCGACCGAGTGGAAGGCATTTTCGCCAGCCGCATCCATGCGGCGGAAGAAACCTATGCGCTGATCCTGCAGGAACGGACGGCGACGCTGGCGCCGTGGCGCCCGGACATGGATCGCGCCCTCAATCAATTCGTCTCAGGCCGTGTCAACGGGCGGGATTTCGACTTCAATTATGGGCGCGGCGCGGAGAAATCGATCTCGCTGCTGAAGGGGATCGGCCCGGATCGCTGAGCGGCCTGTCTACGACCTGCCGGCACACCTTTTGGGAGATGCTTCAAGCATCTACGGGCTTGCGTGGCTCGCTAGACGAGCGGCGCGGCGCCGAAATCTGACTCACGAAATATGCGTTGAGATGGCTTCGGCGATACATCGCACGATCACCGACGTGTGTGCAGAGCGGTCCGGTGCCCTCGTGAAATTTCCGCGCCAACGTTTGCGGCGCGGTTTCGAGGCCAAGCTCGCTCAAATATCGCGCCGCCTCCTTGCGCGAGAACAGTTGATCAATTGGTGACAGCACGTCGCTCGCCATGTGCATTCCTTCTCACTCATGTGCAGGCGTCGCTAAGAATTCCACGATATGCGCGCGCGTCAACCCGCTTCGTTGTTTCGGCGTGCACGTCAATCTCGTGTAACTTCCACAACGGGTGAGCGGGAATTTCCGGGTCGATCCGGGTGGTCCTGCGTGAGATGAAATGATCCGAGGTGATACGGCTTGCGACGATTCATAGGGAAGGCAGCGCGTCGCACCGTGTCGTACGGTGTTGCACCGTGTCGCAAGGTGCGATGTGACGCGCCAGCGGTGCGGAAAGAATATTCGGGTGTCGCCGCTCACGACCTGCATACGGGTCGTCCCCACAAACGCGCGGGCCGTTCAAAGCAGCGAGAGATCAGATGCCGGCGTGCTCGCGCGCATCAAGGGCGAGCGCGTGCCGCGCCGCTTTCGCGGCCCTTGACCCGCGCTGCGCGCGACGGCTGACGCGATGGCGTCGGAGACGCGGGGCGTCTCCACAAACGACCACGCCTCCGGCGGGTCGAAACTCGGGGCAATCTGGTCCACCGCAAGGGTGCAGCACGAGCTTGACGCGCTCGGTCGCTCGTGCTTCCTCGGGCGAGCGGAGCAGTCTCCCGCACCGTCCACAATGGTGAAGCCCTAGGGGCAAGAACGTTTTGATCTCTTCGGCACACTTTCAAGCGCGCCGCAGGGTTGAGTGGACCTACCCGTAGCAAGGTGCCTTGGGAGCAAGCTGTGAGACTTCACTTTCCGAATTTGACTCGGCCCAAAAAGGCCGCAAAAATTATCGCGCGTGAACTCGGCGTGCCCCTCTCGATCACCCAGCGCGCTATAGCGCGTGCATGCGGATTTCGAGACTGGCACGATTTCGAGGCGAAAGCCTCTGCTGGTCTGGCGAGCATTCTCGATCAAGAACTGTCGGTCGAGGCCTTCGTGACGCGACAGGCGCGCCTGACCCTCGCCATCGCAGAATGCTTGGGAGTTCCTGACGGGGACGTACAACATGCCATGTCGGGATCAAGGTTGACTGGCGATCGCACCATATCGCTAGACGAGCAGATAGCTATTCGCGTCGGGTGTTGGCGCGAAACCTCAATACCAATGACCGGGCCACGACAAAGCGGTGCTGTTGGCCGCTTGACGGCGCCGGGACGCATCGGTGAGCCGGTCATCTTGCGCAGCTTCGGTCGCTCTTATGAGGCTGTGACACACTATAGCGTCGCCACTGTAGCGGACGATGAGTACGCATCGCCTAAATCTGCGCCGCCTCTCTTTATTCCTATGCAGCTCTATCTCCCCTACGGCTACTGGACCGAAAGCGACGGGGCGCGCGTCGTATTCTCTCGTGACTACAAACCGCTTTGGCGATTACGGCCCGGCGTGCGTCCAGAAAGGGTAGAGCCGTGGAAATGGATCAAGTGGAGGTCGCAAGACCATCTATGGGAAGATGCCCACACGCCATGGGCCGATCCAGACGTCTATGCGTCTCTTCTGGATGAGTTGAAAGCAAATCGAATTCAGACGCTTCCGATCTTGGCCGATGCGTTGCCGCTTCTCGTAAACAACACCACAGAATCCGGCCTCGAATTCCAAGGCGCAGCGGATCTCCTGCGTGCGCTGCGTCAGAGGCCGTCGCAGCCCAAGAGCATCTGAGCGTTAGAGTGAAAGGCATCACTATGGCAAAGGTTTGCGAGCTGAAGCCCCATCAAAGCCTGCCTGAAGGGCCTTTGCTGCTCATTCAGCGGCGGTCCGGCGACGGCGCGGACATTGGCTACTACGGCGGCGGCATCAAGGCGGTGAACCTCTCGCCGGATGCGGCAGACTCAGACTTCGACCGTGAGATCGAGGAGCGCCAGGCCGAGGCGGACCGCGAAGGCCTAACAATCTGCGTGATCAGGGAGTTCGGGTGACAGAGCGGCGCTACATGGCGAACTGGGTGAGAGTGCTGTCCATGGCGGTGTGCTTGGTGCTGGGCCCGAACGCCTGGGCGCAGGCACCGGCACCGGAGCTGCGAATCGCCGGACTAACGCAAGCTCGGCGAGCAGAGATTGAAGAGGCGATTGCGCGCGAAGCGGCGGTGCGCGGCGTTTCAGAACGAGCGCTTGCAGCCGCAGCGCAGGCTGCCGGCGCGGAGCTCCAAGCGAGTGGCCGGTTTGATGCGGAAGCGTTGGCGGAAGCGATCATCCAGCGGATCGCGGCGCAGGCACAAACCATACAGGAGCTTGAGGCGCGCCTTGCCTGGTTAGCGCGCGCCGACGATCTCACCGTCGCTTCGCTGGTTAGCCGCGCCCGCTCCGCAATCAACGAAGGCCAACTCGCCGAGGCGGACGCACTATTGGAGCAGGCCGAACAGAGCGACCTTAGGTCGGCTCGGGCCGCGCTTGACCAAGCAGAGATGCGATTCGAGCGCTCGGCTGCAACAATGGCGGCTCGTGGGCGGATAGCCCTTCTGCAGGGCGATTACCTAGGCGCGGCGGCTCACTTCTCTCGTGCAGCGGAGACTGTGCCCGAAAATCGAGTCGAAGCGAGATGGCAATATCGCTTGCACTGAACCGCGCCGGGAATCTCGGAGGGCTCCGGGTTTAAGTTACGCCGCCATAGCTCTTGGTTCCTGTGCTGCATAGTAGTTGGCTTCGGCTTCCGCCGGAGAAATGTTGCCGATCGGTTCGAGGAGCCTGCGATTGTTGAACCAGTCCACCCATTCGAGTGTTGCGAATTCAACGGCTTCCATCGACCGCCACGGTCCGCGCCGCCAGATCACCTCGGCTTTGTAGAGGCCATTGATCGTCTCTGCGAGCGCGTTGTCGTAGCTGTCTCCGACGCTGCCGACGGACGGCTCGATGCCGGCTTCGGCGAGACGCTCGGTGTAGCGAATAGAGAGATATTGGCTGCCGCGATCCGAGTGGCAAACGAGCCCGCCGCAGGGGCGACGATCGTGCACGGCCTGCTCCAGAGCGTCGAGCACGAAGCTCGCGTGCGCCGTGCGAGACACCCGCCAGCCGACGATCCTGCGCGCGAACACGTCGATGACGAAGGCGACATAGACGAAGCCATGCCACGTCGAGACATAGGTGAAATCGGAGACCCAGAGCCTGTTCGGCGCCGGCGCCTTGAAGTCGCGGTTGACCCGGTCGAGCGGACAAGGCGCGGCCTTGTCGCTGAACGTCGTGCGATGCGGCTTGCCGCGAATGACGCCCTTCAATCCCATGACTCTCATCAGTCTCCCCACGGTGCAGCGTGCGACGTCGAAGCCTTCGCGGTTGAGCTGACGCCAGACTTTGCGCACGCCATAGACTTGGAAGTTTTCATCGAAAACACGCTGGATTTCCGGCTTGAGCGCCACGTCGCGCATGACGCGCGGCGGCGCATGTTCGGGGCAACGCCGCCGCGCATCATGGGCGTGATAGGTCGAAGGGGCGATCGGAAGTGTTCTGCAGATCGGCTCGACCCCGTATTCATCGCGGTTCTCGTCGATGAAGGCGATCATGATTTCGGTCGGCGGTCGAGCTCCGCCAGGGCAAAATACGCGCTCGCCTTGCGCAGGATCTCGTTGGCCTGGCGCAACTCGCGGTTCTCGCGCTCCAGCGCCTTCATCCGCTCGCGTTCATCCGTCGTCACGCCAGCGCGCAGGCCCTGGTCGCGTTCAACGCGCCGCACCCAGTCAAGCAGCGTCTGCGGCGTGCAGCCTATCTTCGGCGCGATCGAAGCGATCGCAGCCCATTGCGAGGAATGCTCCTTGGTCTGCTCCATCACCATCCGGACAGCGCGCGCGCACTTCCGGCGAATAGTTCGGTCTTGTCTTGGACTTGCTCATTGCTCCACCTTCTCAAGAAAGGGAGCCTCCGGCAAACCCGGGGCGGTTCACACCAGGCAGACGCCCGCTTTCAGCGCGGAGACCTATTCAATGAGTCTGAGCACCTGTGGGGCGCGGTGCAGCTCTATCGCGAGACGGTACTTCCGCTTGCTCCTCGGGATACCCGTTCTGATGATTGGGCCTCCACTCAAAATAACCTTGGCAACGCATTATTGGCTCTGGGGACACGAGGCGACGATGCGGCGCTGCGTGACGCGCTTGCCGCATTTCTCGCAGCGCTTGAAGTGCGCACGCGCCAACGCTCGGCCCCAGAATGGGCTGCGACGCAGGGCAACCTAGCTCTCGTATTGCTTGAGTTAGGAAGGCGGGGCGACGACAGGGCCTTGCGCCATGCAATTGAGATAAATCGCGGCTTGCTCGAAGCCTTCCCCCGAGAACGCACCCCTATCGATTGGGCCAAGGTGCAAAACAATCTCGGCAACGCGCTAACCGTTCTCGGCCAACGCGGAAACTCTGAAGCACTGCATGATGCTGTTAGCGCTTACCGGGCCGCGCTTGAGGTGCAAACGCGGGATCGTACGCCCCGAAGCTGGGCCATTCTACAAAACAATCTGGGCAATACCCTTCGCACACTCGGCGAACGCGGCGATGATCGTGCATTGCTAGAGGCGCTAATCGCCTATCGCGCGGCGCTCGAAGTCCATACGCGCACAAGCGCACCGACGGATTGGGCGGGGACGATGAACAACGTCGGACTCACGTTCTTTGTGTTGGGACAGCGCGGAAACACACAGGCGCTACGCGACGCCGTCGGATCTTATCAGCAGGCGCTCGAGGTGTTCACGCGATCCAGTGCCCCTGCCAATTGGGCCTCTCTCCAGAACAACATGGGGAATGCGCTTTCCGTACTTGGCGAACGGGGCGATGGTCGGGCTTTACGCGAGGCAATATCCGCCTATCGCAGCGCGCTTGAAGTGCGAACGCTCGCTAGCGCGCCGATCCCGTGGGCTGAGACGCAGAACAATCTGGGACTTGCGCTCACTGCACTTGGTCGTGGCGACGAACAGGCATTGCGCGACGCAGCCTCAGCCTTTCAATCAGCACTTCAAATCCGCACTCGCGCAGCGGCTCCTGCCCTATGGGCGGATACGACATACAATCTCGCTCGCGTCTATCGCGCGGAGGGGCGCGTGCAAGAGGCGCGCGCCGCGTTGGAAGTGTACGAACAGGTGCACAACACTCATTGGGCTGACGAGGCGCGAGCTTTTCTTGCGCGATCGCCCACGCCATGAGTCATGTTTTTATCTCCTACAAGCGCGAGGACCTGTCGCAGGTCGCGCAGCTCGTAGACGCCCTGAAGGCGAACGGCATAGAGGTGTGGTGGGACCGGGAAATCGCGCCAGAAGAGCCGTGGGAAGCGACGATTGAACAAAGGCTTATGGCGGCGAAGGTCGTTATTGTCTGTTGGTCGGCGGCGGCGGCCGCGAGCGAGAACGTCAAGGCCGAAGCACGCCGAGCACGCACGCAAGGGCAATTGATCCAAGTATTCGTCGAGCCCTGCGATCCGCCACTCTTCTTCGGCGAGCGCCAGGGGGTGGACCTCTCCAGTTGGCGCGGCGATATCAATGATCCTCGTTTTCAGACCGTACTCAACGCCCTGCGGGCGGTCGCGGCCGGGAAGCGCCCGCCGGAGGGCGCGGGCTACACGCCAAGACAGCGCGCGCCTTGGGCCTCACTGGCGGCGGCGTTCGCCGTGTCGTCTGCCGTGCTCGGCTTCATCGCCAATCTCGGCGGCGCTCGCGATGCGGTATGCTCGCTTTCGGCGCTCGAAAACATATGCGCGCGCGCCGGCATCGTCAGCGTCGCAGCATCCGCACCGGACGCGCGCGCGACGCTGCTTTCCCGCGTAACCGGTGTCTGGGGCAACCAGGCCGGCGCTGAGGATCCGGCCTGTCGCACGACCTTGCGCTATTCCGTCGAGCGGCGCGAAGGCGAGGACATGATCGTCGCTCATGGCGAGACCTACGAAAGCGTCGGCCGCGTACTGAGCGCCGAAGGCGGCTCCATTTTCACCCGCGCCATCTCCCCGCCCCAGGAAGCCGGCATGCAATGGCAGCTTGAGCCCGAAGCCGATCTCCTCACGCTGACCGACAGGAATGGCGTGAAGACGCCTCTGGTAAGGTGCGGTGATTAACTCTCCCCGATGTCGTAGCAGCGCCATTCATTGCGCGAAAAAGAATGTTACCGATGATGTATCGTCTCAGTTGGTTGGCGTTCGCCATAGTTGCCTGGGCGATGGTGCCAGCTGTTTCTGTGGCGCAAGCGCCGCCTTCAGAAATTCGGATTTCCGGCCTAACCGCCGCCGAGGCTGACACGCTGCGCGCCGAGGTGGCGCGGTTGGCGGCGGCGCGCGGAGTGTTGACGCTTCTCGATGAGCAGGCAAGGACCCTACATTCCCTTCAAAGTCGGCTGGGCAATTTGGAGCGCGCAGACGATCCGCAGATTGCGCTCTTAACATCGCGCGCCCGCACATCGATCGACGCTGGCGACCTCGACTCAGCAGATCATCTTCTTGCAGAAGCAGCCGAGCGCGACCTTGCTGCCGTCGATATCGCGGAAGCGCAAATCCTGCGGCGAAGAGCAAGAGCCGCCGCAGCAATCGCCGACCGCGCCAGCCTAGCTGGCGTGGTGGGCCAATTTACAGATGCCGCAGCGCTGTTTGGGCGCGCGGCGGAGGTGGCGCCGGCCGACGATCGGCGGGCGCAGTGGCAATACCGGCTATGGCAGGCGGATGCCTTGGCCAACCAGGGTGAAAATTTCGTCGATCAAGGCGCGCTAGAACGAGCCCGCGCAGTCTATGCAACTCATGCTCTACCCCTTGCACCGCGCACGGATCGACCGCTGGATTGGGCAACAACGCAAAACAACCTTGGCGCCGTTCTCCTGACACTTGCACAGCGTGGAGACCCTATGGCGTTGAGAGCGTGCATTGAGGCCTTCCAGTCCGCATTGAGCGTTTTCTCGCGAACGAATGCAGCAACTGAGTGGGCTCAAGCACACAATAATCTCGGAAACGCGCTTCGAGAACTCGCCGCGCAAGGCGACGACACAGCGTTGACGCGAAGCATAGCCGAGTACGACGCGGCGCTCTTGGTTAGAACGCGCGGGTCCGATCCTGCGGCGTGGGCAGAAACCCAGCTCAATCGAGGCCTCACCCTAGGAATGATAGAAAGACGCGGAAATTCTGCCGCGCTAGCCGAAAGCGTTCAGGCTTTCGAGGCGGCGCTCACGATCTGGACACGCCAGACCACTCCAAACCTATGGGCGCGGGCCCAAGGCGGGCTCGGCCTAACCCTTTCATCGAGGCGTAGCGATCCGGTCGCGATGGCACGGAGCATAGACCACTTCGACGCTGCGCTTTCTGTAATCCATCGCGAGGATGATCCCAACCTGTGGGCGCTTCTACAAAATGGACTTGGATTGGCGCTCTGGAGCCAGAGCAATCATGGGAGCAACGTTTCTAGTCTCTATCTAAGTGTGCAAGCTCTGGAATCATCGTTGGAGGTGTGGACTCGTGAGCATGACCCCAACGGTTGGGCCTCAACGCAAGTCAGCCTGGGTATGGTACTCGGCGACTTGTACATATACGGACGAGATGACGCGGCCTTCGACCGTGCGATTCAGGCGTTTGAAGCCGCCCAAACAATTCGAACACGCGAGCGCGACACCGCCGGCTGGGCCAACATCCAACAATCTATCGACCTACTCCGCACCATCGCGAGTCCTCGCGGAGTGCGTCAAAAATGATTGGTGCCACCCGCCGCACTCGCTAGTCATCTCCATGGTCAGCTTAACAGGCGTCGGCGGCCCTTTTCCACGGCACTTGCGTTAACGACTCGACGGCGCGACTCGGTCACGCTGACGCAGATGCACATTTTTATCGACGAGTCCGGTACATTCGCGCGTAGCGCCAAGGCGGCGTCGCCCTCGGTCGTCGCCGCGCTCGTTATCCCCGAAGGCTCTTGGGCGAAACTGGCCAAGAAATACGCCGAGCACCGGCGCGCTCTGCCCAAGAACAATGCGGGCGAAGTCAAGGGAGGTTTGCTCAACGAAAAGCAGGTTGCCACCGTAGCCCACACTCTTTCGCACTCGTGCTCACTCGCATTCGCCGTGGTCATTGATCCCGCTTGGTACGATGAGGATGTATTCCGTCAACATCGCCAAGACTTTGTAGAAACTCTGACCCGAGATTTGAAGGACGACTATCCCGACCATCTCAAAGAGGCTGTAAAGCGAGACTGCGCGGAGGTTTTGGCGATGCCCGAGCAGCTTTACACCCAGGCGCGCGTGACCTGGGAGCTGGCGCGAAGATTGATCGAATGCTCCATCCCATACTTCGCACAGAGACAGCCAAACGCCCTCGCCGCGTTTGATTGGGCAATCGACGCGAAAGACTTGAAGGTGACGAACGCTGAGCAATGGTGGCGGCGGCTTACATCGCCACTGCTTGAAGCTATCTCCGTCGAGCAGCCGATGGCTCTGCCGGTCGGGTTGGACTACCGTTTCTTTCAGCGATTTCTGATGGCCACGCCAGAACGGCTAGAGCCGCATTTTCCTACGCATGTGGCATCGCGCAGAGGAATCGATCTCCAATTGATATTCCATGAAAAGTTTCGCTTCTCGCACGACGTAGAACCGGGGCTTGAGATGGCGGACATACTGGCAAACGCCACGCGGAGGGCGTTGGTCGGCAATCTGCGGGCGGAGGGCTGGAATTCGTTCGCGGAAATGATGTTGCCGAAATGGGGCTTCCAGCTGCTGTCGCTCGCCCCAAATCAAGCCGCGACGCACCTGCCACTCGAACCTGCCGCAAGGCGCTTTCTTGCGGGGGGGCGCAACATGATCACCAGACATACCCGAGACAGCTGACCGGCCAGGCTGCGGTGAGCCGCCAATTTCAGAATTTCGATCAAACTTCTGGCGACGCGCGCAGCGCTCCGAGGTGTGGTAGCAAATTGGTAGCAAGCCTGTGGAAAACGCCCCGCCGGGGCCGCTTGCTACCAACCTAAATCGTTGAAAACATTGGAGCGGGCGATGAGATTCGAACTCACGACCCCAACCTTGGCAAGGTTGTGCTCTACCCCTGAGCTACGCCCGCATCCTGGGTGGCGCAGGTTTAATTCCCCGCGCCTGAGAAGGGCGCTCATATCGCAGAGGGCGGCGATGGGCGCAAGGGGCGGCGGGCGCGCCCGGTCGCTCCCCACCAGATTTCCGCGAATCTCCAACTCACCTCGGGACTGAACACCTAGCCAGGGTTAACTACCTCCCCCTCTGGCTTGCTCAGCTCCCTCTGCCGAAGTCGCTGACGCAGAGATCGCGCCAGATTCCGACTTACCGGAATGCCCGTTCCGTCAGCGAGCTCAAGAACGTACTTGCTGCCGGTCTGAGCGCTCATGCGGCGGACGAACAGCAGATTTACAAGGTACGAGCGATGGACGCGCACCACATCGTTTGAGACTGGAATGTGCGACAGGCTGAGCCGCATGAATTGCGTGCGGCCATCGGCGGTGCGGACGTTCACGTAATTCCCATCGGCCTTCGCCCACACGATCTCGGGAAGCGGCGTATCGTAGGATGACGCTTTCGGTTTGGCGGTGTCACTTTCAAACGCGCGATCACGCCAAGCAAACGTGGCCAGGGTCAGCGTTCCCAGGAGATAGACGCCGTTGTCCACGAACTGACGGGGCCCCCACAGCGCGAGCGCGACGGTCGCAAACAAGATTAGCGCTAATGCGCCCGATGGCGGTGTTGAACGCCGCCAACACACGCCGACCGACAATGTAGCCAAGCCCACAAACAAGGCCGCCATGGCGTTGTCGACGCCAAAGCCCTGGAAACCGCAAACGGCGACAGCGAGCGCTGCTCCAAGAATGTCCGCCCAGGGACGACGTCGCGAGAGTCGCTCAAGTATGGCGCCATGGGTCGCCGCTCCGAAGGCGAACAAGGCCGCACCCAGGCAAGCCATCCGGACAACGTGAAATGAAACTGGGTAGTTCCACCAAACTCTCAGCGTCTCGATGAAGAACGCGACGACAAGGCAGACGCCCGCCCAACCTGCCCAGCGCAACCAAGCATCCTCACGGCGCTTGACGCTCCAGAACATTAACGCGGCGGCAATGACAAGCATAAGCGCAAGCTGTGACACGGCGACGGCGTATTGCCCCAGGGAGCGCCCGGCGCTGGCGCCTTCAGGTGCAATGTCGAGTGTCTGAATGATCTCTCCACTGTGGGCGGCAAAGGCCGACGCGGAGATGTACATCAGCAGTTCGTTCTCACCGACACGCGCCGCGCCACGAAGCGGCAAAGCCGCATCAATGGGGCCATTGGCATCTGACTCAAGCGGCGCACCCTTGTCACCGATGTGAACGCCATTGACGTAGACACGAGCGGAAAACGGGCCCCCCAAGACAAGGGCGGCGCTGTCAACTTCTTCAGGCGTAGCCGCGAACGTCAGCCGCATCCATGCCGTCCGTCCATCGGCGCCTTTGGGAACGCCAGCACGCCAGTCCGCGACAACGCCAACTGGCGACCACTCTGCCGCAAAACGTTGGAGGGTGTGCGCCGCGTCTCCGTGGACGGCGAGGATGAGGCTCGCTGCCAGCGTGGCGGCGAACGCGGTTCCGGTCGCGCCAAGCTGCCCCCATGGCAAGCCGCGAGCGAGCGTCTCGAACCAAAGTCGAGCGTTTCGCACCAATTTTGGCCAAATGCCTCCGCCAACACTTTTGTCGGTCACATTTCGCTCCGAATATTCCCACTCGCCGAACATGCCATCGGAATTTGGAAGGACCATGAGTTGCCCAGCCTAACCTTGGAACTCCGTAGAAGCTTGGCAATCGCGGTTGCCGCCACCTTTTGCGCCGTTACGTCAGCATGCGCGCAGCCAAGCGCACAAGGTTGGATCGCCTATGTCAACCCAGCCGAGGCCGGATTTTCGGCGGAGCGGCTTGAACAAGCGAGGGAATTCGCTGACGCCAACCGGGCAGGGGCTGTCGTGGTGGTTCGAAACAGGCGCGTTGTCGCCGCCTGGGGAGCAATTGATCGGCCATTCAACGTGCACTCGATCAGAAAGAGCCTAGCGGGCGCGCTCTACGGCGCTGCAGTGAGGGATGGTCAGCTTTCCCTCGAGGACACACTTGACCAGCTGCAACTGCAGGACGATCCGCCGCTTGACCGCCTCGAACTGGGGGCGCGCTTCGTTGACCTCATCTCATCGCGCTCCGGGATCTACCATGGCGCCGCATATGCCAGTGGCGAGCAAGAGCAGGAGAGACCGGAGCGGGGCAGCCACGCGCCAGGCACGTTTTGGTATTACAATAATTGGGACTTCAACGCTGCGGAAACCGCGTACGAACACCGCGCCGGAGAGAGCATCTACGCTGCTTTTAACCGGAAAATCGCGCGACCATTGGGGATGGAAGACTTCGATCCCGAGAATCAATTGGCGGTCCTTGAACCCAGTCAATCGAGACTGCCTGCGCATACGTTCCGCATGTCGGCGCGCGACCTGGCCCGATTTGGCCAACTGTATCTCGATGGAGGCCAATGGAACGGCGCCGAGATCATTCCGCGGGAGTGGGTCGAAGAGAGTTTTCGGCCGCATTCCCAAACGGGCGACGGTACGGGATACGGCTATCTTTGGTGGACTTACGCCGCCGCCAGCCTCGCTAGTACCGACTATCCGCAGTTAAGTCAGCGTGACATCTATCTGGCGAGAGGCTCTGGCGGACAAGCGCTCTTCATTATTCCAGCCGAGAACATGGTGGTCGTGCATCTCGCCGACACCGACAACGGTCGCACCGTACGTGGACCACAGATTTGGCAACTTGTTGAGCGCATCATGGACGCCCGAACTGGAGAACCCTCGGCGCAAGCTACGCCCGGCCCGTTGATCGCGCTGCCGCTCGCTTCGAATGTGCCGCCGCCGCCGCCGCTTCCGTTTCAGCCGCTTGACACGCGTGCGATGCAGGAAGTTGTCGGAGATTATACTGCGCCGGACGGTGTCAGCATACGCGTGTTTGCCTACGAAACTCGGCTTTTCATAAACGCGCCTGGACAAGGGGAAGCCGAGTTGTTCGCCGTCGGACGCCGCCGCTACGCGCCGCGGGTGATTCACAATGCCGAGGTGTTTTTTGAAGGCGCCGGCGGCGCTCCGGCGCCCGCAATGACTTTGACGCGAGACGGCACAACCATTCAAGCGGTTCGCGCCGCGCAAACCGCCGCCACTCCCTCGCGCGCGCTGGTCCGCCGATACGGCCTCTCCATCGCCCCGCCCAGCGGCCAAGAACGCTCGCTGACGATCCAGCAGGTGGCCGAGGGCGGCGTGGCCGCGACAGCGGGCATTCTGCCTGGTGATGAAGTGCACAGTCTGAACGGAACGCCGGTGTCACAAATCAGTCGCGATGAATTTGGCCGGCTGATGCGCAGCTCTCCGCTGCGCGTCGCTCTCACGCGAAATGGCGTCGAACACGTCTTTGAGCTGTCCCTAGACTAGCTACTCCCCCTCCTCCGCCTTCCGCGGCGCTTTCAGCCGCCGGCGGTTGATGTGGCTATCCGGCGCGACGTGACCTTCAGGCGTACGGCCGCGGAAATAATCGCGCTGCCAGCCGTGCTTGACCGCCTCTTCGTCCTTGTCGCCCAGCTTGTTCAGGAAATTGGTGCGGCTTTCGCCCCACGCGTCGTATTGCTTCTTCAGCTCCGGATCGTCGTGGATCGATTTGATGATCGGCTGCACGTCATCCATCGGCTCGTGCGGGATCGGGAACAGGAAACAGAACGGCTCGCCCTTCGTGAACGAGATCATCCCGGGGCGGGTGAAACGCCAGTTCATGGTGAAGGGGAACGGCAGCCAATAGGTTTCCACCACGCCGACGAGCGGCTGAATGCCGTCCTTCAAATGATTGGGCGGCCCGCCGACCCAAACGTCCCAGCCGGGATCGGTGCGGAACAAATAGCCGGTGTGGAAGGTCAGCACGCCCCCGGAGAAATGCGACACCGCCCAGCGGTCCAGCAGCCCCTTGGGAGTATCGCCGTCGGGATCGAGGCGGATATCCTCTATGCGCGGGCCTCCGTTCCAGGTCGCGGTGAAGCTCACTGGCGACAAGAGCGCCCAGCCGGTGGTGTTGGCCACCACCAGCGGCAGGCAGCGATAGGGATGGCGATCGGAAAAGCGATCCATCCAGTCGCGGTCAGGCGAGCCGGGAACCATCTCGGCTGGCTGCGGATCGACTTGATAACAGGTGAGTTTCATGGGCAGTGCTTTAGGACATCGTGCCGACAAGGAGAAGCAACTGGGCCTATACCCACCTATCCGGGCCCGCGCGACCCTCATCGGACCGCTCAAACGCGACGAAACTGGTGTCGCTGCCGATGCCGGCATGGCCTTCGCCGCAGACATTCAGCGCGTGCGCCATATGGGCGATGTAGTCGTCGAGATTGGGCTGACACGGCGGCGGCGCGAGAAAAACAAATCGTAGACGCCGATATCGCCGCCTTTGTTGCCAAGCCGTGCTTGACGCCAATGCTGCAATGCTGGCTAACAAGAAGGCACATAGCCCATACCGGTGCAACGAGAACAAATGCCCGCACTCAAGATCGGCGCGGAGGCGGCCCTTGCCCAGCTTCATGGTTGGCGCGCTGCAGACAATCGCGACGCCATCGTCAAGACTTTCCGCTTCACCGATTTCAACGCCGCTTTCGGCTTCATCAGCCGCACCGCGTTGCAAGCGGAAAAGCTCGACCACCACCCAGAATGGAGCAACGTCTACAACCAAGTCGAAGTCACGCTTTCGACGCACGATGCGGGCGGCGTGACGGAAAAAGACGTGGCGCTGGCGCGCTTCATGGATGAAGTGGCGCAGAGCTAGTATGGGCGCCGGCGCCCTCGCGGGCGCCTGTTTGGCCTTGATGCTGCGGATGCCGGCGAGGGCGCCGGCGGTCCAAAAAAATGAGGAAGCAATCATGGCTGGTCGCGTTCAGGGCAAAAAAGCGTTCATCACCGGCGCGGCGCAAGGCCTCGGCGCGGCGATCGCCAAAGCATTGGCCGCTGAAGGCGCCAAAGTGGCGCTTGCCGATATCAATTTCGTCGGCGCTGAGAAACTCGCCGCCGAACTCAACGTCCAGCACGGACCGGGAGCCGCTTATGCGTTCGAACTGGATGTCACCGACGAAGAGCAATGGATCGCCGCGCTCGCCGCCGCCAATTCCGCGATGGGCGGGATATCGGCTTTGGTGAACAATGCCGGCATCGCCGGCGGCAAGGGAGGCGTCGAGGAAATGGCGTTCGCCGACTTCAAGCGGGTGATGAGCGTCAACGTGGATTCGGTGTTCCTCGGGGCCAAGCACGCCATCAAATATCTGGCGCAAAACCAGCCCGGATCGATCGTCAACATTTCCTCGATCGCCGGCCTCATCGCCAGCCACAATACGCCCGCCTACAACGCTTCAAAAGCCGCCGTCTGGCTGCTCTCGAAGAACATCGCCCTCCACTGCGCCAAGAAAAAACTCGATGTGCGCTCCAACTCGATCCACCCCACCTTCATCGACACGCCCATCCTCGACGCCTTCCGCGCCTCCTTCGGCAAGGAAGCGGCCGAGGCCAAGCTCGCCCGCCAGGTGCCGCTCGGGCGCATCGGCGAGCCGAGGGACGTGGCCATGGCGGCGCTCTATCTGATCTCGGACGAAAGCCGCTTCGTCACCGGCTCGGAAATCAAGGTCGATGGCGGCATCTCGGCGATGTGACTTGCTCTTGCATCAAGCGCGCCCAACATGGAGACCATGAGACTTTCCGTGCGCACGCTTTTCCTTTCCGCTGTCCTCGCTCTGTCCGCCTGCGGCGAGCCAGCGACGCCCGGCGCGCGCGCGCGCGATCCCGGCGCTGTTGTCCTGGGTTCGACGCAGAACTTGCCAGACTGGCTGCTGGTGGCGCGCCAACGCGATTGCGCGCGCGATGCGCCGGAGGCAGAGCGCTGCCCGTTAGGTGAGATCCACTTCAACCAACGCACCATCACCCGCAACGGCGATGGCACCGCCGACATCTGGATCCAAGCCCGCCATGGACAGCCGCAATTGTTTCAAATTGAGTCGGAGACGCTTGAAACCACCGTCCGCTTCGACGTGGAGCGTCTGCATTATCGCTTCAATTGCAGCACCGAGGAGTTCGTGGTGATTGAGCGCCAGATCATGGGCGCGGGCGAGACAGTGGTCGCCCAGGATGCACCGCGGCAAATCTACCGAGCGCCGGTTCGCGGCAGCGTCACAGGCATCATCTTGCCGATCGCATGTCGCGGCGCGTGAGTTTTTAGCCCTGACGGCGCTGATAGATGACGTTGGCCAACAGGACGCGCGCGCCCGGCGCGCCGAGCACGCGATCGATCGCCTGCTGCATCAACCGCGTGAGCGCCGCAGGATCGGGCGCGGTGTGATCGCGATAATAGGTCGAAGCGTAATTGGCGATGGCTGTGCGCAGAGCGTCGCGCAGACGCGGCTCATTGAGGCGCGCGCGGCGGCGCAGCTCAACATCGGGAACGTCGAGTCCCATATCGACAATAATGGTTCCAGCCGTGGAATGGCGCTGCAACACGCCGGCCGAAAGCGTGGGTAGCGGCAGATAGGACTCGGCTGAAGTAAGCCGTTCCTGCCGGGTCGCGGGCGCATGCGGCTGGGGAGCGGCGTGGCCCTGCCCAAAGGCGGGGCCAGCGAACGCGGCGCACAACCCAAACCACAAAGCGAGCCTAGACACTGCCATGACCCCGAAAATCCGCCCACGCAGCTAAGGAAATGTGAACAGCCCGCCCTATTGCACCGTCGAGCCGCCATCCATCCCGAGTGAAGCGCCGCTTATTTGGCCGGCGCTATTGACCAACACCTCTAGCCGTCCAAACGCGCTCCTGGCGGCTTCGACCAGAGCGGCGCATGCCTCTGGCTGGAGAAAGTCGGCGCCATCATCGTGCACGTCCACCTTGGTCTCGCTTTTGCAAGCTCGGTGCGCAGCCTTTCGATTTCGTCACGATCGCCCACGAACCATTCACGTCGCGTCGATACCCGCCTTGGCCCGTGCAAGGCCGAGGTCGATCCCGTTCGCCGAGCCGGTGACGCGTGGCGCCTGACGTTCGCTCATGTGCGCCTTCCCTACCCCGTTGCCTTGCGCCCCACCGCCGGAACCGCTAGCGCAGGCATCCTAGACCGGCTCAGCGAAAGAGCGGAGCGGCCTCGACACCTGATGCCAACAGCCGCGTTGCGGCGAAAGAGGAAAGAATTATGGACTTTTCCGCGCCCGTAAACGCATTCGTGGCGGGATTTCCGGATTTCATCGTTCAGCTTGGCGTCGCACTTGGCCTCTTCATCGCCTCGCTCATCATTTATGTGCTGATGACCCCGCATAAAGAGTTGGACCTGATCCGGGCCGGCAATTCGTCCGCCGCGCTGGCGTTTGGCGGGGTCGTGGTCGGGCTGGCTATTCCGCTCAGTTCGTGCCTCGCGCATTCGTTCGGTGTCCTGGATCTGACGATCTGGGGCATCGTCACCCTATTGCTGCAATTGCTAGCGTTCCGCTTCGCTGATATTTTCCTGCGCCAATTGCCACGTCGCATCGCTGAGGGTGACGTCGCCGCCGCGGTGTTCTTGATGAGCGTGAAAATCGGCCTGGGGCTGATTGTTTCCGGCGCCGTCGCTGACCCCAATGTTAGCCTGTTTCGAGGCGGCTAAGGTGATGCGTCTGGTTCCCGATTGGCTGCTCTACATCATCGTCATCGCCGCAGTGGTGTTCGTGCTGTTCCGTGTGGACCAACGGGCCGACGCGCCCGAAGCATTGCCCGAGCAAGGCGACGCCGGTAGCTTCTTGCCCCCGCCCTCCGCCTACGATCCGGAGATCCTCGTCGAAGTCGGGCCTGTCGCGTCGGGGATGGGTTCGGCGTTCGCCATTTCCGAGGACGGCTGGTGGTTGACCGCACGCCACGTTGTCGATGGTTGTCAGAAAGTAGGCCTGATCGTGTCGCGCGGGACGGCCGCGCCCGTGCGCGAAATCAAGCGCGCGCTGTTTGCTGATCTCGCTTTGCTCAGGACCGACCAAGCTCCGGTCGCTTTGGCGATCGACACTTCGGAGCGGAACTTCCAAGTCGGCCAGCGCGCCTACCATGTCGGCTTCCCGCAGGGCCGCCCCGGCGAAGCCTATTCGCGCCTGATTGGGCGTGAAACACTGGTGGCCAGCGGTCGCTACGACGTTGAGGAGCCGGTGCTGGCGTGGGCTGAACTCGGGCGCACATCGGAATTGCGGGGCTCGCTCGCTGGCATGAGCGGGGGCCCAGCGCTTGCCTCAAATGGGCAAGTGATCGGCGTGACGGTCGCGGAATCGTCACGCCGCGGGCGCATTTACACGGCGGCGCCCTCTTCCATTTTGCGCTTGCTTCGGGTTGAGCAAGTGCAAGCGGGCGGCGCGCCGGCGCCACGCCTTTCGCCGGACAATTACGGGCAGGAGTCCGACGATCTGCGCCGCTCGCTCGCTGTCGCGCAAGTCGTCTGCGTCGCGCCCGACGATGGGCCGCCAGCGTGAGCGCGCCCTTCGCGGACCGGTTGATCGATAGCGTGCGGCGCGCTGGCTCGCCGCTCTGCGTTGGACTCGACCCATTTCCCGATCGCATTCCGGCGCTGTTCGGAGACGCGCAAACCTCAACTGCCGCGCTGCTTGATTTCGGCAAAGCAGTCATCGACATCGCCGCACAACATGCTGGCGTATTAAAACCCCAGCTTGGGCTATTTGAACAGTTTGGCGAGGCGGGCTTTGGCGCAGCCCGCCTTCTATGTAAGCACGCGGCCGATCTCGGTATGATCATAATCTTGGACGCCAAGCGCGGCGACATTGGCACCACTGCGGAAGGCTACGCGCGCGCGATGCTAGGGCCCGCGCCCGGTTTTGACGCCGATTGCGTCACTGTGAATCCCTACCTCGGGAAGGACTCGCTCGAACCTTTCTTGGCGCTCGCCGAAACCGGGGCCAAGGGCGTGGCGGTGCTTGTGCGCACTTCCAATCCCGGCGCCCGCGACTTGCAGGACCTTGACCAGGCCGGAGCGCCGCTTTGGCGACGCGTCGCGGAAATGATAGCGCCGGAGGCTGGGCGGTTAAGGTCCGACTCTAGCTGGTCAGGGCTGATGGCGGTCGCCGGCGCCACCTATCCGCATGAAGCGCGCGTATTGCGCGAATGCTTGCCCCATTCATTGTTCTTAGTGCCAGGCTATGGCGCCCAAGGCGCCAGCGCTGCAGACGCCGTGGCTGGATTTGTTACCGGAAAGTATGGCCGCGAGGGCGGCGTTGTGAATTCGTCGCGCGCTGTCACTTATCCTTCCGCAGCGCGTACGGCTGGAACTATGGCTGCGTGGCGCAGCTCAATCTGTGACGCTATGGCGCTGGCTAAGGCTGAGTTGAGTGCGGCATGCGTGGCCTGAAAACGGAATACCGCTTCACACCCTGACGAAAAAGCGGTTTAAACCTTGGCTGTGGGGCGCAGCCTGGGTACTGGCCAGCGAGGAGAATTCCATGCGCAAGAATTTGACGCACGCATTCGTGGCGGCGATCGCGCTTCTGTTCGCGGGTCCGGCGATAGCTGACGGCCCGGGTGACGCTGGCCCCGATGTCGCAGCCCCGCCGGTGCGCGCAGCGCCGATCGCAGTGCCGCCAGTTGCAGCGCCTGAGGGGCGCAGCGGCGCCATCTCTTTGTTGGACGGCGAAATCGCACTCAATGTGCCACGCGGTTATCGTTTCTATTCCGCTGATGAGGCCAACGCTTACCTGCAACGCAACCGCGCTGCCGCCCCGAGCGGAACCGTTGGCGGACTGATTGCCCGCGCCGGCGCGAACATTCGTGCGCCCGGCGCCTGGGCGACGGTAGTGAGCTACGACGCCATCGGCTACGTGCAACCAGAAACCGCGAGCGGGCTCGCCGACAGCAGCTTCGAAGCCGATGTGCGCAGTGCGCGCGAGTCGCAGAATCGCGTGTTTGAAGGCTTCGCTGCTCCGCCGACGTTCGAAATCACCTCCCCTTACGTAGTGTGGGCCGAACGCGCCGCCGCGCCCGGCTCGGCTGGGCCCGACCTACGCTACGAACAAAAGTCACTAGGCCGCAAAGGCGTCGCCTGTCTGACTTCGATCGGCAGCGCCGATCAGATGACCGAGATCGCCGCCGCTGCCGCCGAACTCCAGGCGATGGTGTCGTTCCCGGAAGGCAGCCGTCATGCCGATTTCCAGCCCGCGTCAGACCTCGTTTCGGCCTATTCGGTACCCGGCCTCGTCACTGGCTTGGCCGAGGGTCAACCACAAGCGGTCGCCGACATAAGTTCCGCCGGCGGAGGTGGGCAAACCGGTTTCGGCGGGCTCTCAGGTTGGTTTCCGTGGATCGCGCTTGGCGTCGTTGGGCTTGCTGGCGCGGGCTACATGCTGACCCGCCGGCGCGCCCGCGATCCCAATCTGGATGATGACGAAGCGTAACCACGAAGGATTTTAGGTCAGGCGCCCTCAGCGCGAAACGGACGCGCGAGCAGCGAAGTGATCGCTTCATCGATGCTGACGCGGCCAGCGACGATGGCGTCCACGGCAGCACAGATCGGCATTTCGACATTGTGCCGAGCGGCGAGCGCAACAACGGCCGGTGCGCTCTCCGCACCCTCAGCGACCGAACGACGTTCAGCCAGTACGTCCGCGAGCGTCCGCCCCTCGCCCAGTTCCGCGCCAAGCGAAGTGTTGCGCGAAGAGAGCGAGGCGCACGTCAGCACAAGGTCGCCAAGTCCGCAAAGGCCCGAGAGCGTTTCGGCCTTTGCGCCCATCGCCAATCCCATGCGTGTGAGTTCGGCAAAGCCGCGGGTGATCAACGCGGCGCGCGCGCCGTCACCCAATTTGCGTCCCTGGGCGACGCCGCAGGCGATGGCGACGACATTTTTCACCGCCCCGCCAATTTCGGCGCCAACCAGATCATCGGCCAAGTAGGGCCGAAAGGTTGGCAGTCCAATTGTAGCGACGATCCGCCGTGCCAAGTCTTGGTCCGGGCTCGCTATGGTTGTGGCGGTGGGCAAGCCGCGAGCGACATCTTTGGCGAAGCCAGGACCAGAGAGCACGGCCGGGATAGCGCGTGGGATTTCGGCGGCCAAAACGTCCGTCATCAACGCCAAGGTACCGCGCTCAATGCCCTTGGCGCAGAGCACGATCGCCACGGTTGGTCCCAACTTGGGGGCCAGCGCATGCAAAACCGCGCGCATGTGCTGGGCCGGCGGCACGGCGAGCACTAGGTCGGCTTGGGCGGCGGCTTCGAGTTCGAGGGTGGCGACAATGCTTGGGCTAAGTGGGATATTTGGCAAAAATAATCTGTTTTCGTGCCGGGAATTGACCGCCTCGACCACTTCGGGCTCGCGTGCCCAAATCGTCACGCTGCGGCCTGCCTGAGCCGCCACTTGCGCCAAAGCGGTGCCCCAGGCGCCAGCGCCCAACACTGCAACACTCTCGAATGGCTTGGTCATGCCTCTGAATCCTTCATTGATCGTTCAGGCAAAACCAGATAGCCTGTGTGAATGGACGAGAAAAGCACCACGCGGAACCGCATTCTTCACGCGGCAATGGCGCGCATCAAGCATTACGGATTCGGCAAGACGACGATGGCCGAAATCGCGGCCGATTGCGACATGTCGCCGGGTAACATCTATCGCTTCTTCGAAGCCAAAATCGATATCGCGGAAGCCATGGCGCGCCAACATTACGCAGCCGAGCAGGCCGAACTGTCCGCCATAGCTCGAAAGAAGGACTGGCCGGCGGATAAGAGGCTGCGGGAGATATTCTTCAAACGGATGCGTGATTCCTACTGCATGTTCGAGGAAAACTCGAAAATCCTCGAAGTTGCTCAAGTTCTGACCCGCGAGCGGCCTCTATTCTCCAACGAGCAATTGGCGCTGGAACGTGTGTTCCTAACGGCACTGCTGGAGGAAGGCGAAAAGGCGGGCCTGTTCGGGCCCGGCGACCACGCGTTCATTGCTGAAATGATCCAAGCGGCGACGATGAAATTCTCGGTGCCGCAACTCTTCTCCCGTTTGACCCTGCCCAAGCTTGAACGCGAACTTGAAGGGGTCTTGAACCTCCTTCTTAAGGGAATTTGCGCCCGGACCGATCAACTGGCGGCGCCCAGAACGCGCATCGCCGAGACTGCCGATCACTAATCAGAATAATAAATGAATAGAAATGCCTTTATTCATTGATTATCCTCTGGGACGTGCTACCTTGGGGTCATCGAACGAGCCCTGGAGCAACGTCAATGACCGCCGCCCGCCCATCTTCCCTTACAATGTCAGCTTTCTTGCTGGTCGCCGCCGCGCTTGTTGCGGTCGCCGTCACACCCATCCTTCACATCGCCGTCTTGGTTATCGCCTAAGGACGTCGCCTCCCAACACGTCCCTGGCCTTTTGCAAGCGCGAAGACAGGCTCTTCGCGCCTGCACTTTCTTTGCATTAATGGTGCGTAATTAAGGTTTCACTTCCGTTTACGCATATCTGACCTGGCTTTTCATGGCTTCCCGCTGAGCCGAAACAAGCCCATCTCCCCTTCATCGATGTTCGCACTCGCAACATCGACCCTCGTGGGGAGTTTCATATGTCTGCGCAAAACCTGCCTGCGACCGCCCGGGCGCTGTCCGTCATTGTCGCTATCGCACTAGTCGCCACCGCGCTGGCGCCCGTTATTTTCGCGGCCGCACGGATCATGGCCTAAGCTTTTGCACCCTTGCGTCCGGGCTTATGGCTCGGGCGCAAGCGGGCGGCGGCTTCATCCAACGGCCAGCGTGGCCGCGCTGGCGCGCTGAGCTCATCACTGAAGCCGAGGCGCAACCGTTCAGCGCCTGCCAGCGCAATCATGGCAGCGTTATCGGTGCACCATTTGGGCGGCGGAGCGATGAAATCATAGCCCCGCTCAAGCGCCAGCGCCTCGATCCGTCCCCTGATCGCCAAATTGGCCGCGACGCCGCCGGCCGCCACCAGCCTGCCCCTTGCGCCCCAGATCGGATCGAACATTCCCATCGCATTGCGCGTGCGATCGGAGATGATGTCGAGCACGGCGGCCTGAAAGCTCGCACAGAGATCGGCCTTGTCCTGAGCGCAGGGCACGCCAATGCGCTCGACTTCCCGGGCGCAGGCGCTTTTTAGGCCCGCGAACGAGAAATCGCAGCCCGCGCGACCAAGCATCGGCCGTGGCAGCGAAAACCGTTTAGAATTACCTGTCTTTGCGCATTGTTCGACAAGCGGTCCGCCGGGAAAGCCAAGGTCCAGGAGCTTGGCCAGCTTGTCAAAGGCCTCGCCCAGCGCATCGTCAATGGTCGAACCAAAGCGGCGGTAAACACCGACGTCGAGCACGGCGATGAACTGGCAGTGCCCGCCCGAAACCAGCAACAAGAGGTATGGAAAGGTGGCGCCCGGCCCAGCGAGGCGGGGTGATAGCGCATGCCCTTCCAGGTGGTTAATCGCCAAGAAAGGCTTTGAATGGGCCAATGCGATTGCCTTGCCCGCCACCAAGCCCACCATGACGCCGCCAATCAGGCCCGGCCCCGCCGTCGCCGCCACCCCGTCGAGGTCGGCAAAGCCGAGGCCAGATTCGCGCATCGCGGCGGCGATGACGCCATCCAACCCTTCGACATGCGCGCGCGCCGCGATTTCCGGCACCACGCCCCTATAGGGCGCATGCTGGGCCGCCTGACCCAAAACAATATCGGAGAGGACCTCTGGCCCGCCCTCGCCTAGACGCAACACAGCCGCAGCGGTTTCGTCGCAGCTGGTTTCGATACCTAAGATAGTGACAGGCTTCATCAGCGCCATTTGGCGCGTTCCCCTCGCTCACGCCAGCTTGTAAGTGCAAGCAATGAACGTCCTCCTCCGCATCGGCGCGCGCGGTTCGAAGCTGTCGCTTGCGCAAACCGAACTTGTACGCACCGCGCTCGCCAAGCAGCTCGGCGTCGGCGTCGCGCGCCTAGCAATCGTCCCGATCACCACCAGCGGTGACCGCATCCAGGATCGCCGTCTGACTGAAGCGGGCGGCAAGGGGCTCTTCACCAAGGAGCTGGACGAAGCACTGCGCGAGGGCCGCGTCGATGTCGCCGTGCATTCGCTCAAGGACGTGCCGACGCGCCTGCCCGATGACATCGCCCTTGCTTGCGTGCCGGAGCGCGAAGATCCGCGCGATGCTTTCGTGTGCCAGCGGGCGAGCAGACTGATGGACTTGCCCGCGGGTGCGAACGTTGGCACCGCAAGTTTGCGTCGGCAGGCCCAGACATTGTTTGCACGACCTGACCTCGGCGTAGTGATGCTACGTGGAAACGTCGATACGCGCTTGACGAAACTGGCGGCCGGTGAAGCAGACGCGACCTTCCTAGCGCTCGCGGGCCTCAAGCGGCTTGGCCTTGAAGCGCACGCCGCTAGCGTGGTTGATCCCCACGACGTCCCGCCCGCACCCTGTCAAGGAGCGTTGGCAATCACAACGCGCAGGGTTGATACCCACGCACGTGATCTGCTGTCGGCCTACGAGGACCTCAACGCCCGCATCGAAATTGAAGCGGAGCGCGCATTTCTTGCGGCGCTCGATGGTTCGTGCCGTACCCCCATTGCAGCACTCGCGCGCGTGGATGGCGCCTGCCTGAGCTTCATCGGTGAAGCGCTGACGCCCGATGGTACGGCGCGCTGGCGGCGCGTTGAAACCGTTGACCTCGGCTCAAACGCCGTTGTGGATGCGCGAGCGCTGGGCGCACGGCTTGGAAAAGACATTCGCGATGAAGCCGGAAGCGCCATTATTGTGGACATGGATTCGCGTTGATGTTGCGGGTTGCGATCACGCGGGCGATGCCGGATGCGCTTGCGACGGCTGATCGGGTAAGAGAGCGCGGCGCCGAGGCGGTGTTGGCGCCGCTACTGGTCTTGACACCGCTCGCATTTGAAACAGACACAAGGGAAGTGCAGGCGCTCTTGTTCACCAGCGCCAATGGTGCGCGCGCGTTTGCAGGCGCCAGCCAATCGCGCTCTATCCCCGTGCTGGCGGTTGGCGACGCAACCGCCGCCGTCGCACGCAACGCCGGCTTTTCCGACGTGCGCTCAGCCGCCGGCAACGTCGAAACCCTTGCAAATTTGGCGAAAGTTTCCCTCGATCGAAGCAAAGGCAAACTCCTGCATGTGTCGGGTTCGCATGTGGCCGGCAACCTTGCCGAATTGTTAGGCGAAGCCGGCTTCGACGCGGAGCGGCGCATTGCCTACGAGGCTCGTTCTGTTTCAACCCTCCCGACCCCCTTCGAGGGACCGCTCGATTGCGTCCTGTTTCATAGCCCGCGGGCGGCCATGATCTTCCTCACCCTCGGTGCGCCAAGCGCAGAGCTGTTGACCGCCCTCTGCCTCAGCCCGGCGGTGGCCGCCGCCGCCGCACCAACACGCTGGGCGTCGCTGATCGTGTCGCCCTCGCCACACGAAGGCGCCCTGCTCGACGCAGGGTTGCTGGGGTAAAACACCCCTGCTGGCGCAAGCGCTTGAGCGCGCCTGCCTGGGGCCCTAAGTTCCCGGCGCGGTTCATGACTCGTTTCCGTCGCGAAATGGCGGAATTGCTTGGAAAACTGGGGAGTTCCATGTCTAGGGACAATGACGACGCCGAACCCATCGACGTTGAGTATGAGCCTGCCGACCGCCACCACCGCGGGCCTGGCGGGATCGGCGGCGGGACCGCGCTGCTGCTTGCAGTCCTGGCTGCCGGCGTAGGTGCTGCCGGCGGCGCCATCGCCCCGCGCCTTCCGGCTGTGCAGTCAGCGCTCAACAACATCATCCCCGCTGCAAGCGTGGCCTCCGATGCGGCCACGCCGGAAACAGCGAGTGCGCTTGATCAACGGCTCAACGCGATCGAGGAGATCATGAACACGCCGCTGGCGATGGCCGCCAATGGCGAGTCCGGAGACGCTGGCACAGCTTCGCGCGTGTTTGCTCTGCAAGCTGGGTTGCGCGACGTCGAGACCCAGCTCAGCCGACTGCCTACATCCGAACAGGTCGCCACGTTGGTTGGCGAAGTGCGGCGGCTGCAGGAAGAATTACCCGCAGTGGCCGCTGAAGCGCGCGCCGCTGCAACCGCCGCACGCGCATCCTACGCAGTTGTGGCGGCAGCGGAAGCTGCGCGCTCCTCGGGACCGTTTGAACAGGCGCACGCAGCGTTGGTGGCGCTGTTGCCGAACGATCCGAACGTCGCAGCTCTAGCGCCGTTGGCGCGCACCGGCGCGCCGACGCGCAACGAATTGCGTGACCGCTTCGAGGAGCTCGACAACGACATCGTTCGCGCCGCGTTGCAGAGCCAGGCCGGCGCAGGCTTCTGGGGCCGCATTCAAGCCGCGCTTTCGCAGTGGATCGTAGTGCGCCGCGCTGGCGAAGGCGACACGCCTGCTGGGGTGGTCGAACGCGCCGGACGAGCGCTCACCGCTGACAATCTCGAGGTCGCAATCGAAGAGATGAGCCATTTAACTGGCGCGCCCTTGCGTGTCGCCCAGCCTTGGATCGACGATGCGCGTCGCCGCCTCGATATCGATACCCGGATCGTGGCGATCCGCACTGAATTGTCGCGGGGGAGCTGAGTTATGCTGCGTCTTGCTTTTCTGCTGATTGTTTTCGTCGTCGGGGCGCTGCTCTCGTGGCAAGTCTTCACCAGCGACCCAGGTTCCGTTGAGATTACCTGGTTCGGCGTTGAGGTCTCGACCAGCGGATTGTTTGGACTGCTCGCTCTGGTGCTGCTGGTTGCGCTCGCGCTGCCATTGCTTCGGCTCATCATGTTCTTGATGGATGCGCCTGGCCGGATTGGCAAAGCCAGCGCGCGCGCCCGCACCCGCCGAGGCCAGGAGGCGCTGGCGCTCGGTCTCATTGCAGCCGAGGCTGGCGAATTCGAAGACGCGCGCCGTCACGCTGACAAAGCCGAGGACCTGATCGACGAGCCGCGCCTCGCAATGCTCTTGCAAGCCCGCGCTGCGGAAGTCGGCGGCGACACCGCCGGCGCCGAACGGGCCTATTCCGGCATGTTGCAGCATGAAGACACAGAAGTGCTCGGGCGAAAGGGATTGATGGCGGCGGCGCTGAAGCGCGGCGACCGGACCGCAGCGCGCTCACACGCAGAGGGCGCCCTGAAGGCGTCGAAGAGCGCCGCCTGGCCATTTCAATATGCGTTCGACCTTGCAGTGCAGGCCGCCGACTGGGAAGCCGCGATCGACACACTGGAACAAGGCGACAAACGAAAATTAGTCGAAGACAAAGTCGGCAAGCGCCGCCGCGCCGTGCTGATGGCCGCGCAAGCGGCAAAGCTCGAACGCGAGCGGCGGCCCGATCGCGCCGCCGACTTGGCGCAGAAGGCATTCCGCATGGCGCCGGCGTTTGCGCCTGCCGGTGCGCTTGCAGCCAGGCTGCTGGTGGGCGAAGGCAAGTCCGAGCGCGCAGCCTCGATCCTGGAAGAAGCCTGGGAGAACGCCCCGCACCCTGCGCTTGCCCATGCCTACCGCGACCTTGTTCCAGGCGAATCGCGCGAAGCCCGGGCGAGCCGCATGGCGGCCTTGGTTGAGAAGCGGCGCGACCACCGTGAAAGCAAGATCGTGCTGGCTGAACTCTCAATGGAACGCGGCGATTGGGGTGCGGCGCAGGCTGCGCTCGAAGACGCATATCGTGAAAATCCCTCGTCGCGCATTTGCATCCTTTTCGCGCAAGTGGCGCGCGGACGCGGTGACGAGAACGGCGCGCGCACTTGGCTGGCGCAAGCGGCGGCGGCGCCGCGCGAAGCCGACTGGTCTGACCTCGACCCAGAAGGCCCCGCCTTCCTTTACGACGACAGCGATTGGGCGCGGCTGGTCTATGTTTTTGGCGACGGAGGGCAGTTGATCCACCCGCGCATGGAACGTGGGGGCAGCGACGCGCTCGGACCAGTTCTGGCGCTGCCAACCGCGGCTCTCAGCCCGCCCCGAACCGAAACGGCGGATGCCGTGGTTGTCGAATAGCGAGGGAAAGTTGGTGCCGCTTGCGTGACTCGAACACGCGACCCCCGCATTACGAATGCGGTGCTCTACCAGCTGAGCTAAAGCGGCCCCTAACGGAACGATGGTCTCTACGCGCCCTGGGAGCTCCCGGCAAGCCGGGCGTCACTTCAGAGTATGCTTTGCCCAGTGGCGGCCCAGTCGGCGGCAAAAATCTCAAGCCCCTTATCGGTCAGGGGGTGCTTGACGAGGCCCCGCAATAGGGTTGGCGGCAGTGTGCCCACATCCGCGCCGGCAAGCGCGCTTTGCTTGACATGCTCGGGGGAGCGCAGCGAGGCCGCAAGCACTTCGGTCGCGAACCCGTAATTGTCATAGATAGCGCGAATTTCACGGACCAGCTCAAGCCCGTCGGCGCCCACATCGTCGAGCCGACCAATGAACGGCGAGATATAGGCGGCGTGCGCTTTGGCCGCCAGCAGCGCTTGGTTAGCCGAAAAGCAGAGTGTGACGTTGGTGCGGATACCTTCTTGGGCCAGCGCTCTGCACGCTTTCAGGCCTTCCCAAGTTAACGGGACCTTGACGACCACATTCTTCGCCACTTTTACCAAGGCACGTCCCTCTGCAATCATAGTCTCGGCATCGAGCGCGGCGACTTCTGCGCTCACCGGCCCGTCGACCAACGCGCAGATCTCGGCGAGAACTTCCTTGAACGGGCGCCCCGCCTTCTTAATGAGCGAAGGATTCGTGGTGACGCCGTCAACGAGGCCCAACTCGGCGCATGCACGAATCTCGCTAATCTCAGCGCTATCGACGAAAAATTTCATGTCTCGTTCACCTCTTCGGACAATTCGGCGGAAATCGCCGCCGGCGGCAGTGCGCGTAGTGGAATGGCATCCAGCGCCACGCCGCGGGGCATCGCGCCAAGAACCCAACGCCAGAAGATAGGTAGCATAAGGAGGACGATGGCAAGCTTGAGCGGCGTCGCGTAGGGCGCGCTATCAAGAGGAGTGGGAAAGATAGTCAGAGCGATCGCCAAACCGCCAAGCCCCAACAGGCCGACCAGAAGTAAGAAAAAATATCGCTTTGGGGTTTCACCGATGAGCGCACGCGCTCTTGGATTTTCCGCGCGAAGCCGAGCCAAAGCACCGTGGACGAGTGTGGAAAAATCAGCCGAGCGCTCTTCGAATACCCTCGGGCCTACATAATGGGCGTTATCAATCTCGATCTTGCGCCCCTGTTTGGGTTGGATTTCAAAAACGTAGCGCCATGGCCGGAAAGGCATCGGCTCACGGCAAAGCCGCACCCCCACCACGTCCTTCCAATCCAGCCGCCGCGTGTGGCCAGCTGCGCTTTGTATAACCAGCGCCGAACTCTCCACGCGCCATTCGCGCTCCCCGCGTGAAATCGCATTTCGTCTTTTTCTATAAACCAGCGGCTGCATTTGGGTGGCGTAATCCCCACTCGGTAGCCAGGGCAAGTCTGTCGGTTCGCCCTACCTCGTCGTCGCATGGAGTGCAGATTTTTCCAAGCACGCGCGACCATTCGTAAACAATGTGTTGACGCTTTGGACGCGCCTGGAACGCCGCTTCAGCAACATCTCGGAAACGAATTCATCGTAAAAGGCCTCGTTCGCCTCAGAGGAAAATTGTGTCCTCCGAACCGTGAATGGGTCGATCGAACGTCGACTCTCAAGACCAGGATGGTCCAGCTATGTCGATCGCGAGCTTGTCAGCAGCGCAGATTACTGCGCTCTCCGTCACGGCCATCCAAAGCTTGTCGACAACGACGATAAGCGCGCTCAGCGCCACCCAGGTGGCCGCGCTCAGCACAACGGGCATCGGAGCGCTCAACAACACCCAAGTGGGCGCGCTAAGCACCACGCAAGTGCGTGCGTTGACGACCACCCAAATACCGAACTTCTCCAGCGACGTCGTGCTTTCAGCGCCCCAATTGTTAGCGTTGAACGGCTCACAGCTCGGCGTCCTCACCGCCACTCAGGTCGGCGTCATCCAGACCGGGGCGGTCAGCGCGTTCAACACCACTCAAATTCGCGCGTTTTCCGCCGCCAACGTCTCCGCATTCGACGCCACCCAAGCCGCCGTGCTGACCACCACGCAAATCTCGGCCTTGACCACAACTCAGGTTGGAGGCCTCGCGGCAGGCGACATCGCCGAGTTGTCTTCGACCCAGGTTGGCGCATTCACCGCCACGCAACTCTCGCGACTGACTACCGATGCGGTGTCTGCCTTGGACACCGCGCAAGTTGGGGCGTTGAGCGCCACACAGGTAAGAGCGCTGACTACCACCCAATTCGCCGCCCTCGACGCCGCCGACATTGCCGAATTCTCGACAACGCAGATTGCCGCCCTCAGCACCACGCAGGTCCGCAGTCTCACCGCAACCAACATTACCGACTTGGCCGCGACCCAAATAGCCGCCTTCAGCAATGCGCAACTCCAGTCCCTGACCACCACCGGCCTTTCAACCCTTGTCGATACCCAAGTCGCCGCGCTTAACACCACCCAGGTCCGCGCACTGACGACGACCCAGCTGACCGCACTCACCGCCGCCGATGTCGCTGAATTCGCCGTCACCCAGCTCGCCACCCTCAGCAACACCCAAGTCCAAGCTCTCACCTCGACAAACTTGGCCTCCCTCCTCGACACCCAAGTGGCCGCGTTCACCGCCACGCAGGTCCAGTCCCTCTCGACAACCAATTTGGCGGCGCTTGGCGACACGCAGATCGCAGCGCTCACGTCGACACAGCTTGGCGCACTTTCCACCACTCAGGTGCGGGGCCTCAACGCCACCAACATTGGTGCGCTTACCGAAACTCAGGTTGGCGTTCTGTCGGCTTCCCAATTGCAGGCGCTCTCGACCACGAACCTCTCTGCTCTCGCCGCCACACAAGTCGCGGCGCTCAGCACCACCCAAGTCGCCGCTTTAACCACAACCCAGATCAACGCCTTTAGCGCAGCGGACTTCGCTGAACTGTCGACTGCTCAAGTCGCGGGCCTGACCACGACACAAGTGCGCGCGCTCTCAGGAACCAACATCGGAGACCTCGCCGACACCCAGATCGCAGCGTTGACCGCCACTCAGGTGCAGGCGCTCTCCACCACCAACATAGCCGCCCTCGACGCCGCCCAGATCGGCGCGCTCACCACGACGCAGGTCGCCGCGCTCAGCGTCACCCAAGTGCGCGGCTTCACCGCAACCAACGTTTCCGCACTCGCCGACACGCAAATCGCGGCCTTGACGGCGCCCCAAATCAGCTCGCTCACCGCCACGAATTTGAGCGCTCTCGACGCTACCCAAGTCGGCGCGCTTACAAACGGGCAGGTGGCCGCGCTGACTGCTACACAGCTTTCGGCGGTGTCCACCACCAATTTGTCCGCCCTTGACGTAACCCAGGTCGGCGCCCTGTCGACGACGCAAGTGCGCGCACTCACCGCCGGTCAAGTTACAGCGCTCACGGCCACCGATGTTGCGGAGTTCACGACCGCACAACTCGCCGGGTTAACCGGCACGCAGATTCAATCGCTCACAGCCACCAACCTGGCTTCACTCGCCGCCACGCAGATCGCAGCCTTTAGCTCTACACAATTGCTCTCGCTCTCGACCACAAACTTGACGGCGTTGGCGGACACGCAGATCGCAGCGCTCACGACGACGCAAATTGCCGGCCTCAGCACGACGCAGGTCGCCAACCTCTCCACCGCCAACGTCACCGCCCTGACCACGACACAGGTCGGCGCGTTCGGCGCGGCGCAAGTCGCCCGCCTATCCACGGGCGCGATCTCCACGCTCGACGCCACCCAGGTCGGAGCGTTGACGTCAACCCAAGTGCGCGCGCTCACCACCACCCAAGTCGCAGCGCTCTCCGCCACCGATGTCGCAGAGATCTCGACCGCCCAGATAGCCGCCTTGACCGCCACCCAAGTACGTGGTCTCACGGCGACAAATGTCGGAGACTTGGCTGACACCCAGATCGCCGCTCTTACGGCCGCCCAAATTCAGTCTCTGTCGACCACCAACCTGGTTGCATTGGCCGACACTCAAGTTGCGGCTCTCACCGCCACGCAAATCGCCGCCCTGGCCACGACGCAAGTCGCAGCCCTCGACACAACTAACGTCGCTGCGCTTAGCGCGACCCAAGTCGGCGCGTTGACGGCAAGCCAGCTCGTCGCGCTGTCAACCGCCAATCTGAGCACATTCGACACCACCCAGATCGGCGCTCTGAACACGACCCAGGTACGCGCATTGAGCACCACTCAAATCGCCGCGCTTGGCGCCACCCAGGTGGCGACCCTAGACGCCACACAGGTGGGCGCGCTCAACACCACCCAAGTGCGTGCGTTGACCGCTGCTCAAATCGGCGCACTCGATGAAACCGACGTGGCCGAGCTGACGACAACCCAGCTGACAGCGCTCACCAATACCCAGGTAGAAGCACTGAACACCACAAACATCGCCGCATTGGCCGCCACGCAAGTCGCGGCCTTCACAGCCACGCAAATCGGGCGCCTTGCAACAGACGTCCTCGCTGCACTCGACGCCACCCAGTCAGCCGCGCTGACCGTGACGCAAGTTCGCGGTCTCTCGGTTACTCAACTCACCGCGCTCGACGCGGCGGATGTCGCCGACCTTTCAACGTCGCAGCTCACCGCTCTATCGCGCACCCAAATTCAAGCGCTAACCTCGACGAATCTAGCGTCCTTGGCAGTTACGCAAATCGAAGCCCTGACCACCACCCAAATACAAGCGCTTTCCACGACGAACCTTTCGGCGCTCGACGCCGTTCAGGCAGGCGCTCTGACCGCGACCCAGTTGGCGGCGTTGACCACGACTCAGGTTGCGGGTCTTGCCGTCACCGACATCGGCGAGCTGTCGGCAACGCAAGTCGCCGCGTTCACGGCCACTCAAGTGGCACGTTTGACCACAGGCGCGGTAACCGCCCTCGATGCGACTCAGGTGGCGGCGCTAACTGTCAACCAAGTGCGCGCGCTCACCGCGACGCAATTAGCCGCGCTCGAAGCTACAGATGTTGCGGAATTTGCGACGACCCAGATCGCGGCGCTCACCACAACTCAGGTCCAGTCCCTGACATCAACCAATCTCGGCTCGCTCGTCGACACTCAAATCGAAGCGTTGGCGACGACCCAGGTGCAAGCACTTTCCACCACGACGCTAACCGCGCTTGCCGATACACAGCTAGCCGCTTTGACCGAAACGCAAATCGGCGCGCTCAGCACAACCCAAGTGCAAGCACTGACAACCGCCAATGTAGCCGCGCTGAGCGAAACGCAAGTCGGGGCATTCAGCGCCACGCAAATCGCACGCCTGACGACCAGCGCCGTCGCCGGCCTGGACGCAACCCAAGTGGGGGCCTTCGACAGCACCCAACTACGCGCGATAACCGCCACACAGATCACGGCGCTCGGCGCCGCTGACGTCGCCGAGTTTAGCAACGCGCAATTGGCCGCGCTCTCCACCACGCAGGTTCGCGCGCTCACGGCGACCAACATTGACACGCTGGCGGACACCCAAATCGCAGCATTCACGGCGACCCAGCTGCAAGCACTTTCAACCACAAATTTTGCGTCGCTCGCCGACACCCAGATCGCCGCGCTGACCGTCACGCAGGTTGGCGCTCTCACGACCAGCCAGTTGCAGGCGCTTTCGACAACCAACATCTCGGTCTTTGCCGACACCCAAGTCGCTGCATTCAGCGCGACCCAAATCGCAGCGCTTACAACAACGCAGATAGCTTCGCTCAACGCTGCCGATCTCGCGGAAATCTCTGCCGGTCAGATTACAGCGCTTACCACCACGCAGGTGGGCGGGTTGACCGCGACAAATGTCGGCGACCTCGCGGAAACACAGATCGCCGCGTTCACCACGACCCAACTCCTCGCGCTATCCACGGCCAATCTCTCAGCTCTCGTCGACACCCAGATCGCCGCCCTCAGCACCACTCAAGTGCGCGCGCTGAGCACGACCCAGATTAGTGCACTTTCATCGGCTGACGTCGCTGAATTCGCTGTTACGCAAATTGGGTCGCTCACCACCGGTCAAATTCAAGCTCTCTCGGCCACGGATCTGCAGGCGCTCGCAGAAACACAAATCGCGGCGCTCACCGCGACGCAGATCAGGTCGATCTCAGCAACCAATCTGGCGGCGCTCGATGTTACCCAACTGGCGGCCTTGGATACAACTCAAGTCGCGGCCATCACCGCCACCCAGCTCGCAGCTTTCGATGCGACCAACCTGTCCGCGCTCGACGCGACTCAGATTGGAGCGCTCGACACGACCCAAGTGCGTGCGCTCACCGCGGCGCAAATCGGTGCCCTTGACGCGACTGACATTGCCGAGTTCTCAACCGCCCAGCTCTCGGCGCTTACAACGACGCAGGTCGCAGCCCTTACCGCGACAAACCTGACAGCATTGGCCGAAACCCAGGTTGCCGCCTTCACAACCACGCAGATTGCGCGGTTGTCCACCGATGCAATCGTGTCATTCGACGCCACCCAGATTGGAGCGCTGAACACGACGCAGGTTCGAGCGCTGACCGCCACGCAAGTGGCCGCGCTCGACGCCACCGACGTAGCCGAGTTTAGCTCAGGCCAAATCGGCGCACTCTCGGTCACGCAGATCCAGGCCTGGTCCACCACCGTAATCGGTGAAATTGGCTCTGCACAGATCGCTGCGCTGGCGGTGACGCAAATCCCGAACCTGACCATCACGCAGCTCGACTATCTGTCGACCACAAACATCTCCGCATTCGACACGACCCAAGTCTATTCTCTCACGTCAACTCAAGTCGCGAGCTTGGATGGCCCCCAACTTGAGGCCTACCTCGCCGCAGTCTAGTCGAAACATGGACAGCGCGTTAACGTCTTGGAAATGAACTCGGTCGAGCCTGCGCCCGGTATGGGCGCGGGCAGCGCGGCTAGGGTTCATGTCATGTCTCAAAACGCCTTCTTGACGGCGATCCAGAAGATCACGGCCGGCGCCCTCTCGATCCACGAACTGATCGCGGCCACCCAACAGATGGCGAAGGCCGGTCAGAGCGATCTTGCTCGGCAGCTCTACCAAGTATGGATCAACTTCAATCGCGACCACCCGCTGCTGTTTATCGCCCATTTCAACCATTCGACCCTGCTCACCCAACTGGGTGACGACGCGGGCGCCGATGCGGCTTTGCGAAGCGCTTTAGCCCAAAACCCTGACTTCTCCCCAGCCTATGTCAATCTCGGCAGCGCGCTTGAACGCGCTGGCTCGGTGAAGGGCGCCATCGAACAGTGGAAAGCCGGGGTCGAACGCTTGAGCGCCGTCACTGGTGACGCCATCGACTATAAGATCACCTTGCTGAAGCAGATCAGTCGCGTGTTCAGCGACAATCAACAGCTCGACGGCGCCGAAACGGCGCTACGCGAGTGCCTGGATCTGAACCCGAACCAGCGCGATGTTGTCGAACAATTCGCAGCTGTACGCCTCGCGCAGTGCAAGTGGCCGATCGCTGCGGCGGCGCCCAGGATGTCACGCCAAGATTTCGTTGCGCGCTTTCACCCACTGTCGGCGTGCGCCTACGCCGACGACCCGTTGTTGCACTTGGCGATGGCGAACAAGTATGTGCAAGCAATAGCGCCGATTGAAGCCGCACGCGCTCCGACCGATCGCCGTCATGCGCCAGTTGATCTCAGCGACCGTCGGCTGCGCATAGGCTACGTCTCTTCCGACTTGCGTAGCCACGCGGTGGGCTATCTGATGGCGCAATTGTTCGAGGTTCACGACCCCAGCACGGTCGAAGTGTTCGCTTATTATTGTGGCATTCCCTCAGAGGACGCGATCACCCAGCGCATCAAGGGAGCGGTAGAGCATTGGAGCGACATCCGCGGCCTCAGCGACGATGACGCCGCAACGCGCATCGCCGAGGATGAGATCGATATCCTGGTTGACGTGAACGGCCACACTCGCGACGCGCGCCTTGGCGTGTTCGTCCGCCGGCCGGCGCCGATCCAGGTCAATTGGTTGGGTTATCCGGGAACCATGGGCAGCCCCTTCCACCACTACATAGTCGCCGACGAGTGGGTCATCCCAGCAGAGTTGGAGCAATATTATTCAGAACGCGTCCTGCGTTTGCCCTGCTATCAGCCGAACGACCGCAAGCGCGTCGTCGCCGACGAACACGTGTCGCGCGCGGAGGCCGGCTTGCCGGATAATGCTTTCGTCTTTTGTTGTTTCAACAGCCCGCACAAGATCACACGTTTTACGTTCGAGCGCTGGCTCGACATCTTGCGGCAAACGCCAGACAGCGTTTTGTGGTTGCTGGACTACGGCGCGGAAACCAACCAACGCTTGGCGGCGTTCGCACAGGAACACGGCGTCGACGGTGCGCGACTTGTGTTTGCGCCCAAGCTCCCCAATCCACGCCACCTAGCGCGCTATCCGCTGGCTGATCTGTTTATCGACACTCTCCCCTACGGGGCGCATACCACAGCCTCAGACGCCTTGTGGATGGGTGTGCCGGTGTTGACGCTTTCGGGCTTGAGCTTTGCCTCGCGCGTCTGCGGCAGTCTTTTGCGCGCGGCCGGTGTGCCGGAACTGGTGTGCGAAACACCTGAAGCATTCATTTCACGCGCGGTGGCGTTGGCGAACGCTGATCGGCCAAGCCTGCACATCTACCGCGACCGCTTGCTTGCTGGTCGCGACACATGCGCGCTGTTCGACGTCGAAGGGCTCGCGCGAAATCTCGAAAACCTCTATCACCTTATGTGTGCGGACTACGTTCAAGGAGCGCTGCCGCAACCTCATCTGGCCGGGCTCGACGCCTATTTGCAGGCCGGCGCCGCCTACGATCATGACGCCCAAGAAATCGGCGCTACGCCGGACTATCACGGCCAATACCGGGCTCGTTTAGCGGCGCAACACCTTGAACGGCCATTGTCGCCTGACGGACGCATGTGGCGACGCGAAGACATCGAGGCGGCAAACGCAATTCCGGCTTCCTCGTCTGCCAACCGCGCGGCCCGCGCAGCTTAGCCAATCCGTTCAGTTCGCCTGAATTGCACGGTCGCAGACTATTTCATTTGGTGCAGTCAGCGGGCGCAATAGCGCGTTGACTTGATCTGCGGCCTCACATGATCTGCGCTCAACATTGACGCCGCTGCCGCCCAGCAGCCACCCAAGCGGCACAAAATACTCATCATCCACTTCTCGTCCATCAGAAACCATAAGCGGAGCGCCTATCCAGAATGGAGCGTCGCCAACCCGGCCAGCCGACAAGACGAATTCACCAGCAACGTCCAATGTCGGCGCACTGCGGCGGGTGCGCTGTTGGGTGAGGTCGTCGCAAGACTGCAATGCGCCTTCGCTTCCGGGGGCGCCTTCGCTGGACTGGGACGGCAGACGTCTCTCGTGCGCCAAGCCTTGAATTTGCCGGCATAGACTGACGATCGGGCCAAGCCCCTGCAGGCTGCGCGCGCCAGTGACGGCGTCGAGCGGCGCTGTAATTTCCGGCAAAAGATCGTTGGTTCGAAGGCCGGTGCTCGTCAATGTCTGCGCGAAGATGTGAATGACAACGTATTCAATTTCAACCGGCCTGCCGATTTCACCCCTCACACTCTCGAGCGCAGCCACAGCTTGGCTCGCCGACAAGGCGCCTGAATTATCGAGGTAACCGCCATCAACGTAACGGATCGTGGTTGTCACATCACCGGGCGCCACACGCGCGCACACCGTTCCCACTTGCAGTGCGCCCGGCGGGCTCACAAACGGGAAACGCGCTGAGAGATGCGCCGCAGTGGCGAGCGAAACCGTCTTCCCCGCCTCTATCCGATCAAGAACATTGCAGGTGCGCTGACTTTCGAAGGTCACGTTGCTCACGATCTCAGCGTCGCCATCAGCCGACCGCGTTGTGTTGAACAACACAATTGGCGGCACAATCGGCGCACCCTCTGGTCCAGCTTCGCGCGCCGCAATCTGCAGAAACGGGCACCTCATTGTGCTGCCCCGCGTTGCGCTGATACCCAGTCCGCCCGCTGGAGCGCACTCGGCAGCATTGGGGTGATTGCTCCATGCTTCCTGCAATGAGCCTTCGAAAGCGCTGCCGCGATCGTAAAGGTCGAACTCCTGGCCGCCAGCGCCTGTGGGAATTGGCGCAAATGACATTGGCCAATCCCAGAAATACATGCCCGCCAGCACCGGCGACAAATGATCAGCACGTAGCGAGAGTGTGGCCGCATCGCGAATGTCATCGCTTGCGCTGGATCGTTCTGCTCGGGCCGCAAGGTAGCTGGCGATGCCCACCGAACCCCCAGATACGCCGCTCAGCACAAACACGTCATCGAAGAATTTTTCATCGCCATCGTCAAGCGTCGCTAAAATTGTTGCAGACTGTAGCGCTGCACGGATGCCGCCACCTTCCGCCAAAATGATGACTGCCCGCACACGCCCCTGCCGCGCCCGTTGCGACAGCCAGCTGCGAGCATAATCACGAACGTTCTCCGGCGTCGAAACGGCGGGGGACGCGGAAATGAGGTCGATCTGATTGCGGTGAAAGCTCACGAGATTACTCGCGCCCGGAATGACCTCCGCAATGGGCCCCAGCACCGAGACGAGCACCGCGAATGCAATCGCCACTGCGGGCGTCGGCGGCAGATTAGACCTCTCGAACCAGGCCACCGCACAGGTCCAGAACGTCGACCACAGCGTCATGCCAAGCATTGTCAACGCCACCGGGCCGAGGATTCTCGCAACGCCAGGATCGAGCAGCGCAGCTAAAGCTGCGATAATGCCGACGACAATCAGAGCCGCCACACAATAGACGACGAACCGACCCACGCTCGCAATCGCACTGAACGGGCTGAGAAGGACGCGAACGCGATTTCTAGCCACCCAACCGAACAGAAACGACAAGGCAATCCAAACGCCAACGGACGCAAGCGGCGCCGCATCGGTGACGGGGCGCGTCGCCAAATTGAACACCATCAAAATTGTCGGCGTAATAAGGCCAACAAGGACGGAGCTCCAGAGTCGAATGCTGGCGCCCTGCATGGCCCGGTCTGAGAACGATTTATAATAGCCGCATACGGCCATCAGGAACACGGAATATTGTACAAAACTCGTAGCGCCGAGCACTGCAATCGTAATCCAAAATGAGCGCGAGCTTGGATCGCTCACAGCATAGAGCGCTTCCTTTCCTTGGCTTGATAACAGCAACAATGTGCAGGTTAGAAGCGCGAAGGCGGGCACAGGCCAACCCGGCCTAATCACGTTCCAGAAACGAAGCACGCCGCTCCACACACCATCGCGATCGATTGCGTCCGGCGCGCGAAAGGTGTCGCCGCTACGTTTCTGAGCAGGCGCGCTCATCGCGCGCGCCCGGCGCCGGCCGCTGGCGTGATCTTATTGTCCGCTTCAAGAGATTCCATCACCTCGCGGCACAAGGAGAGATCCAAGTCTGAGTACGCGGAGATAAGCACCTTGCCGACACGCGAGCTTGTGTTGGCGCGCACATACTCGACGATCGTCTCGATCACAGTGCGACTGATAACGCGCGCGTCGCCGGCGGCATTGCCCGTTCCAATCAGCGGGAACAGAACAGTTGGCGCCGCGATTGAACGCTTGGCATTGAAGCTTGCGTCGAGCGCGGCCAGCACGTTCAACGCACATGTGTCCAGCCGGTCGACGGGCACATGCCCAAGGCCAGCTTGTGGCCCCTCTCCATCACGCAGCCTCGGTCGTGCAGCGGCCACATGCGCGATCAGCTTGATCCCTTTCTCGCGCAAGCGCCCTGCAGAAGTTATAATCGTTGTTCCGTCCGGCGCCGGTCGCGCCCTCACCTTTGATAGCAACTCGCGATAAATAGCATCGTCGCATCGGCGACCATTGTCCCACCAATGCGCGCCCAAATAGCGTATAACTGCCGACAGGCCGCGATCATGCATGCGCCCCATCTCGAAATAAGTGTTTTCCGAATTCACGATCGCGTCGATCTTGTCGCTCGGCTCGATAGACGCGATATCGCCCCACCAAAGACCGACTTGGGTCACGGGCGCCTGCCCGTTGGGCGCTGGCGAAACCTGCCACAATTTCGTCCCAGGCATGTCATCCGCCTTCTTCAGCACGCGCGGGGTCCGAGAGACCCGGTAGGCGCCGAGGCGAACGCGTAGCTCGCTTCCTAAACGATCATCGGCGCCGCTCAAATCTCGCGCGATTATGTCGGACGCCGCCATCTGAGCGGCAGCGGGATTATTTGGGTCAACACAAACCAAGCGCGGCCCAAGGAGTTGGCGCAATGCTGCAGATGGTTCGCCAACATGCAATGCAATCGTCACGCGCCCGGTAATGAGGTCGCGCGCGCCAACGAAGAACAATATCTCAGGGCGCGCGTCGGTTACGTCAGCGACCACCACGTCGGCCTCAACCAATGCACGCGCAGCCTTTGTTGCTTCCGTGGCCACATTGCTCAGCGGAACTGTGATGTCGTCCTTGCGCGCGAGGTTTGGGTTTTCCGCCAGCAGCTTGGACAGCGCGGTCTCCGCAAGCGCACGCGAAGCGCCTCTTGCGAGCTCGCCCTCGGGAACGATGAGGACCCAAGTCCCCCACTTACCGCTGGTCATCTTTCCCCCTCGCGAATTCTACGCCAGCGCGAATATCTCCTTGTGGCGGCGCACATATTCCGCAGCCGCCACAGTTTTCGCGTCAGTGATGCGCATCGCCACAACTTCAGCCAAAAACTGCTTCGGCGTCATCGTGACTGTTACAATCTGTTCGTCGTCGGCGCCGCGGAGTTCGGCGCCGTCGGGCAAGACCTTGCCCGGGTCACGCTCCGCCGAGTCGACGGCCACGTAGAAGAGAAACAAGCGCTCCGACGATGCGCCTGGCGTTAGGAAGAAGCTGCCGATCAGTTCGCAAGCGTCAACCTTTTTGAAGCCGGTCTCCTCTTGAATTTCGCGCTTTATAGCCTCGTCGCGGCGCTCAGTTGTCTGCACGACGCCAGCGATTAGCTCCAAGATCCAACCATTGTCGGGCGACGGCTCGTCGCTCTCGTCATATGTTGAAAAGCGAAATTGGCGCACAAAGTGGAGCATATTGCTTGACCGCTCATGCAGGATTGCCGCAACGGCGTTGCCACGGTCCACATTGAGACGCATTTGTGGATCGCTCAGCGCCCCATCGGGCAGCCGGTATCTTATCTCGCTGCTATCAACGCGCAAGAAACCAGTGTCCAAAAGCCGTTTGGCCTTGAGGATTTGAACCGTCCGCTTCGGTATACGCTTGGCCAAAAAAGCCCCCTTAAGGCCGCTGCTCTTACCTTAGCGGCACATGCGCAAACACGACAAGGGGATTGGCGCCAAGCTCGATACCGCTGGTGCGCCCGCTTGATGAAGCCGATCGCTGCGTTTCCGCCACATTCAAGGCCTCTGAACGAGCCCGCCGGATCTGTTCGTCATGGCGAGAGGAGGTTCCGGCGCTGATGCGCCATAACGAATTGGTCCTGGGGCGACGCTTGAACGAAGGCGTTTTTTGCAATGCCATGCAACGCCGCCGCCTCCAATTGGTCGAAATCCGCCGCCTAGTAGCAGCTCAGAGTGTCCAGAAACCTCATCTTCTGCACACCCTGAAGGGCTTCCGTCCGGCGCATCCAAACCCTCCATCAAGGGCAAAACGTTACCGGACATATCGTGTGCTACCGACAGCTGCCGACAGGTACCTTGCGGGCAAAGGCCAACGCGGTCTATATCGCGCCACCCTTGGATCGGGCGCGTAGCTCAGCGGGAGAGCACTACGTTGACATCGTAGGGGTCACAGGTTCGATCCCTGTCGCGCCCACCATTCAAGCTGCGGCGATGACTCGCTCGATCTCGACCACCAGGTCGCGCAGATGGAAGGGCTTGGACAGCACTTTGGCGTCCTTGGGGGCCTGGCTGTGGGCCGAGAGCGCCACCGCCGCAAAGCCGGTGATAAACACGATCTTCATGGCCGGATCGGCTTCCGCGCCGCGCCGCGCCAACTCGATGCCATCGAGGCCGGGCATGACGATGTCGGTCAGCAGCAGGTCGAACGAGCCATGTTCAAGCGCCTCCCACGCCGAATCCCCGTCACCGTAGCCGGCCACGTCATGGCCCGCACGGGTCAGGCTCGTCACCAGGAAGGCCCTGAGTGAGTCATCGTCTTCGGCCAAAAGGATACGCGCCATGCGCCGCTCCGAAAATCGGCCCCGCCGAAGCGGTAGCCTCTAGCACGGACAGGGTAAAGACGGCCTGAACCGCTAGCCCAACATCGCACACAGCGGAAACAATTGACGCCCTCAACGGCAGCGGCGAACAATGTGGGCCATGGACGTCACCGACGCAACATATGGGGGGGCAGCCTACGCGGAGGAAGGCGTCGGGGACGCCTTTTGGCAAGATTCAAGGCAAGAGCCCCCTTTCGTCCTCATCGAACCACTGCATCGGCACGCGCCAGTCATCTTCGCCTCGCCCCATAGCGGGCGCCGCTACCCTACGGATCTCATGGCGCAAACCAGGGTCGGGCTCCTCAGCCTGCGCCGCTCGGAGGACGCGTATGTGGACGAATTGTTCGCGGGCGCGGGCGCCCACGGCGCGGTCCTGCTCTCGGCGGCCATCGCGCGCGCCTACCTCGACCTCAACCGCGACCCCGCCGAACTCGATCCCGACATGTTCGAGCAGCGTCACATGCGTCGGCAAATCCCCACATCCGCGCGCGTGCAAGCAGGCCTCGGGGCTATTCCGCGCATCAATAGCGACGGCCAGCCGATCTATTTTCGCAAACTCACTTGGGCCGAAGCCGAGCGCCGCATCGCCCAGATACACCGCCCTTATCATGAGCTGCTGACCATCCTCCTCGCCGAAACCAAAGCGCAGTTCGGCTGCGCGGTTTTGATCGACTGCCATTCCATGCCGAGCGGCGCCCGCGGCGCCAACATGCCCGATATCGTCTTGGGCGATCGCTTTGGCGCCTCGTGTCATCCCTCGGTGACGGCGCTGGCGGAAGCGACCTTACGCAGGCTGGGCTACCGCGTCGCGCGCAACACGCCCTTCGCCGGCGGCCACACGACACAAACCTATGGCCGACCGTTGCAGCGCGTGCACGCGCTGCAGATCGAAATCAACCGCGCGCTCTACGTCGACGAGCGCACGCTCGAACGTACCAACGGCTTCGCACGCGTCCGCGCCGACATGGCCCGCTTGGCCGAAGCGCTCTCCGCAGCAGCGTTGCATAAGAGCTTGGCTTGAAAGGCTTGTGCATGGAAACGCCTCTGGTCATACGCGCGCTTGTGGCCTTGGCCCTTGCGCTCTGCAGCGCCCTGCCAGCGTCGGCGCAGCGCCCGGGCCGCTGGATTCGCGCCGAAAGTCCCGGATTTGTGGTGTTCAGCACAAGCTCTGAAACGCGTGTTCGCGGACTGGTGGCGGATCTGGAGTCCTTTGACGCCCTGCTACGGCGCATGACCGAAGCGCCGACCGAACGTTCGCCAACAAAGCTTGAAGTGTACGTATTCGCCGGGCCTGGGCAATTTCGCGAGACCTTTCCATCGCTGACTCAATCGGCGCGCGGAGTTTATGTAGCAGACGCAGACCTTATCGCCGCTTTCGCGATCTTTCGCGATGCCCGCGGCCTCGAAGCCCAGGACGTCCTCTTCCACGAATATGCACACCATTTCATGTTGCAATATTTCGCCAACGCCTACCCCGTTTGGTATATTGAGGGCTTCGCGGAATTTGTCATGACCGCGGAGTTCGAGGCCAATCGCATTGTGCTTGGCCGCAGCGCGGCGGCGCGCGCCGCGTGGCTTTTCTCAGGCGCCTGGCTGCCGATGGAGCAACTCCTCGAAGGGCGCCCGAACCGCCTAGACTCCGATGACACGGCAAGATTTTATGCCCAGAGTTGGCTATTCACCCACTACCTCTTCAACACACCAGGCAAAATGGCGCAGTTTCGCGTCTATGTACGGGCATTGCGCCTTGGCGCTACGCCTGCCGAAGCATTTCAAACTGGATTCGGGATGACGCCTTCGCAGATGCAATCGGAATTGCGGACCTATCTGAACGCCTCTCCGGATGCGTTGGCGCTGACACGGCCGGCCGCGGTCGCACACGATGCGGCGAACGTCACGCGCCTGCCCCCGAGCGCCGACATGCTGCTGCCCATTGATGTGCGCTTACGGCGCGGTGGCATCGACACTGAGAGCGTCGCCGATCTGCTGGGCCGCGTGCGGCGCTTGGCGGGCGATGAATCCCGCGATCGTTTTGCTCTCATCACGCTCGCGCGCGCCGAGGCGACAATCGGAGAGGTCTCTCGCGCACGCGCTCTACTTGCGCCATATCTTGAAGCCCAACCAGACGACCCCGAGGCGCACTATCTGCTCGGCTATACCTATTTGCGTGAAGCGCGAGCGATCAAAGAAGATGGGAACATCGCAGCGCCGCTGTACACGCAAGCGCGCCGCCATTTTGCTCGAGCGAATCGCATCGACGACGACAGCTTTCAAATACTCTATCGCTATGCTGAAACGTTTTCCGGATCCTTGCCCGACGAAAACACCTCCGACAACGTGATGAACATCCTTCTGCTGGCGCATCAGCTCGCACCGCAAGTTGATGAAATCAGCCTCTACACGGCCCGTGTGCTTATGCATGAGGCGCGCCCAGCAACCGCCATCCCCATCCTCCGCGCCATGTCACACAATCCCCACGGCGGCGGCACTCATGAAATCGTGCGCAATCTACTTGCCGAGGCGGAAGAAAGCTTGCGCAACGCTACGGCAGAGGCGGCGGCGCCCTAGGATCATCCGTTTTTCCCGCGCTTTTTGTCCCGCTCGGCCAGAATGCGCAGGCGCAGAGCGTTAAGCTTGATGAAACCTTCGGCGTCTTTCTGGTTGTAGCCGCCGGCTTCGTCGAAGCCGACGAGTTGTTTGGAATAGAGCGAATACGGTGAGCTGCGGCCCACTGTGCGGACGCCGCCTTTGTAGAGTTTGAGCTTCACCTCGCCGCTGACGCTCTCCTGGCTCGCATCGATCGCGGCTTGCAGCATTTTGCGTTCGGGCGTCCACCAGAAGCCGTTATAGATGATGCTGGCGTAGCGCGGCATCAGTTCGTCCTTCAAATGCATGGCGCCGCGGTCGAGCGTGATCGATTCAATGGCGCGGTGGCCGTACCAGAGGATCGCGCCCCCCGGGGTCTCATAATAACCTCTCGACTTCATGCCGACATAACGGTTCTCCACCAGATCGAGCCCGCCCACGCCGTGCTTTGAGCCAAGTCGATTCAGCTCCGCCAACAATTCATGCGCCTTCATCGCCCTGCCATTGATCGCGACGAGATCGCCGCGCTCAAATGTAAGCGTAATCATTTCGGCCTGATCCGGCGCCTCCTCCGGCGTGATGGTGCGGCGGTCAGCCCGTTTGGTGACGATCTCGGGAACTTCGCTGTCGGGGTCTTCCAGCGCCAAACCTTCAGACGACGTGTGCAACAGGTTTGCGTCGATCGAGAACGGCGCGGCTCGTTCCTTTCCCTGCGCGATCTGGATGTTGTGCTTCCTGGCGTAGGCGATGAGATCGGGACGGCCCTCGAACTCCCATTCGCGCCACGGCGCGATAACGCGCACGTCCGGTTTCAGCGCATAATAGGAAACCTCGAACCGCACCTGGTCGTTGCCCTTGCCGGTGGCGCCATGACACACCGCGTCAGCGCCGACCATGTTGGCGATCTCGATTTGCCGTTTGGCGATGAGCGGGCGCGCGATCGAGGTTCCGAGCAGGTATTGCCCTTCGTACAGCGTGTTGGCGCGAAACATCGGGAACACGAAATCGCGCACGAATTCCTCGCGTAAATCGTCGATGAAAATGTTCTCTGGCTTGACGCCCATCGCCAGCGCCTTGGCGCGCGCCGGCGCCAGCTCCTCGCCTTGACCCAGATCGGCCGTGAAGGTGACGATCTCGCAGCCATAGGTCTCCTCAAGCCATTTGAGGATGATCGATGTGTCGAGCCCGCCCGAATAGGCCAGCACCACTTTCTTGACTTTGCCGTGCGCCATGACGCCCCTCTCTGGGAAAGCGCGCATGTCCTTTCACAATGGCGCGCTCAGATCAACGGAAGCGCGCGATCCCTCACCCATTTCGAGAACAACCATTTCTCGCCGCGCGTTGGCGGCAACCCTGCGTGTAAGGAGTTGCGCTCCGGGTCCCCCTGCGCGGAGACATTCCAGAAGATCAGCGCATCGCCCGCTTTGCCTTTGAACGCCCAATTGAGGCGCGAGAACGCTGTCTCGCCGCCCTCGTAATCGTCGTTAAGGTAGATCAGGAACGTAACCAGGCGTTGCCCAAGCCGCTGCAGCTCGCCCGCGAAGTGGGCCTCGCCCGGGTCGATGAAGTCGAAATGCGGTTTGTATTCTTGGCCCACTGCATAATGCAGCACATTTGTCGGCTCCTGCTGCATCACCGGCAGGCCAATAGCGGCGGCGATGCGCGCGTGCGTCAATTGCAGCACCACATCACTATCAAGCACGCTGAAGCCCATGCCCGAATTGGTGCGGTAGTCGTTCGTGACCGCTCCGCCCTGTTCGGGATTCTTCACGCGCGCGACAGCAAGGCGCGAACTGGCTTGAGCGATGAGCCACTCGCAGGCGGCGGCAGGCAGAAAATTCTCGACGGTAAAGATGCGCGGCGCGTCAAAATGTTTCGTGACCGGCAGCGGCTTGAACCAAGACGCGACGTCAAATTGGGCCGGGTCGCCCAACACTGCGAGTTGGCCCTGCGCGCGCGCGCTTCCATTTTGAGCCGCCCGCGCAACCAGGGCCATGGCGTCAGTCCAATTTTGCGGTCGCCCCTCCCCAAGCGCCGCCAAAACGGACAGCAGCAACAACGCGTCTGCGTCGCCTTGTAGGGCAGCTGCGTTGAGCAGGAGCATCGCCTCGGCAGGCGCGTAAGGTGCGTCGCGGCCGACAAGCATCAGCCCCCCGAGTTCGCCTTGCGCGCGCGCCTCGCCAGACGCCGCCCGTTGCTGCAATGCTGCTATGTCTGGCACCTGCGAGCCTCCCTCGGGGCATGCTATGGCATTGGCGATGGTCCGCAACCTGGATTGGCTCTTGCGCGATGTTGTCGCGCCCCCGCCTGGCTTGCCCGAGGTAGATTTCACACAGCCGAGCGGCGAAAGAGCGTTGTTCGCGCCGGACTCGGTGACGTGGCGAGTGATGAAAAATCCAGTCGCGCTTCTGGTTGGCGGAATTGCCGCAGTGATCCTGGAGCTGGCGGAACCGCGCGTTTGTTCGGGGGTGTGGGAGCACACACGCTTCCGCACCGACCCCGCCGGCCGCATCCGTCGCACCGGTTATGCCACGATGGCGACGGTATATGCGCCCGAGACAGCGGCGCGGGCGCTCATCGCATCGGTATCAGCCCGGCACGCGCGCATCACCGGCGTCACGCCAACTGCGGTCGCTTACCGCGCCGACGATCCTGAGTTGCTGACCTGGGTGCACGCCACTGCCGCCTTCGGCTTCCTCGAAGCCTACAAGCGCTTCGTAGGCCGCCTCTCAATCGAAGACTGCGATCGATTTTATGCTGAGGGCGCCAATGCGGCGCAGCTTTACGGCGTAGTCGAACCACCACGCTCTGCTCGCGATGTCGAAATGTTGTTTGCAGCGATGCGCCCCAAGCTCGAGCGCTCGGAGATCGTGTTCGACGCGCTGACCATTCTGCGACGCGCGCGTTGGCTGCCAGGTCTGGCGCGACCGCTGCAACTGCTATCTGTTCGCGCCGCTGTGGAGATCACGCCGACCTGGGCGCGGGATCTCTTGGGATTGCATCGGAGCTTCAGCCTGCCGCCCGGCGGCGGCGTGCTGCTTTGCACACTTGGCGCGGCAAGCGAGCGCATCGTGCTGGACGCGGCGCCCCCAGCGCTGGCCTGCGCGCGATTGAGGCTGAGGCGCGACTATCTGTATCGGTGAGCGTCTGCGCGCTGAGCTGGATTGCACCATACAAAACGTAACACTCGCCACATCACACCATCACCTGGTTCCCAAGCTCCACCGCGCGGCCTGACGGAATGTGAAAAAAGTCCGTGGCGTTTGTCGCGTTGCGCGCCAGGAAAATGAAGAGGTGGTCTTGCCAGAGCGGCATGCCGCTCTTGTCGCTCGGCACGACCGTGCGGCGGGAGAGGAAGAAGCTCGTCTTCATGATGTCAAATTTGAGACCGTGCCTGCGCGCTTCCGTGAGCGCTTTCACCACGTTCGGCGTTTCCATAAATCCGAAAGAAAGCGTCACCCGCTTCACGTCCGGCAGAAAATCCTCAACTTTCACCCGCTCGCTCTCTCGTGCGCGCGGCATGTTGAGCGTCTTCACTGTCAGCAGGATGATCTGCTCATGCAGCACCTGGTTGTGCTTGAGATTGTGCATCAGGGCTGCTGGCGCGATGTCGGGATCGGAGGTCAAGAAGATCGCCGTTCCACGAACGCGGTGCGGAGGATGATGCGAAAGCGTTTCGAACAGTTTAGCCACTGGCTCGTCGCGGCGGATAGTGTCCGCCAAGATGCGCGTGCCGCGCACCCACGTCCAGAATATGATCAAGAGCCCGGCCGCCAGCGCCAGCGGCACAAAGCCGCCCTTCATTACCCGCTGCAAATTTGAGGAAAGAAAAATGAGCTCAATGATGGCAAACGGCGCGACGATGAGCGCCGCAAGCATCACCGGCCGCTTCCACAATTTCCAAATCACGATGAACATCATGCACGTGCTCATCAACATCTCGCCAGTGATGGAAATGCCGTACGCCGCCGCCAGCCGCGTCGAGGAGCCAAACGCCAAGGTCAACAACACCACGCCAGCCAACAACATCCAATTGATCATCGGCAGATAGATCTGCCCAGCTTGCGTCTCCGAGGTGCGGCGGATTTCCATGCGCGGCAACAGACCAAGTTGGATGGCCTGTTGGGTAAGCGAGAAGGCGCCGGAAATCACAGCCTGGCTTGCGATTACCGTGGCGGCAGTGGCGAGGACGACCAGCGGCAAGCGAACAACGTCGGGGGCCATCTCGAAGAACGGGCTGAAGTCGAAGGTCACATGGTCAGCGCCGACAGCACGTGCAGCCTCGCGAGCAAGCGCATAATCTTGGTTGATGGCGTCAAGGCGGCTGAGCACGAATGAGCCCTGCCCGAGGTAATTCAGCGTAAGCGCCGGTAGAATGCCCACCCATGCAACGCGGATCGGACGGCGCCCAAAATGGCCCATGTCGGCATAGAGCGCTTCTGCGCCAGTCACCGCCAAGAACACGGAACCCAGCACCACAAAGGTCAGAAAGCCATGATCGAACATGAAGCTGACGGCGTAGCTCGGTGAGAGCGCTTGGAAAATCGTGGGATCGCGCGCGAGCTGCCAGGCGCCCATCGCGCCCATGGTGATGAACCAGATCACGGTGATCGGCCCGAAATAACGGCCAACCACACCCGTGCCGCGCGATTGCACCGCAAACAATCCGACAAGAATACCAACAGCGATCGGCAAGATCAGTGGATCGATGTTGCCTTCCAGCGAAGGCACCGCCTTCAAGCCTTCCACCGCCGACAACACCGAGATCGCCGGCGTTATCAGCGCGTCGCCATAGAACATCGACGCGCCAGCGATGCCGATGACAAACAAAAGCGGCGTGCGTTTGCCCAGCGCGCGTTGCGCCAGCGCCATCAAAGACAGCGTGCCGCCTTCGCCCTTGTTGTCCATCTGCATGACGAAGATCACGTATTTCAGCGTCACCACGATCATCAACGCCCAGAAGATGAGTGAGACCACGCCGAACACTTCCTCGCGCTGCAGCGCGACGCCGCCCTCCATCACGTGAGCGATAGATTCCTTGAACGCGTAGAGCGGGCTGGTGCCAATGTCCCCGTAGACGACGCCAATCGAACCGAGAACCAGCGCCCAGAATCCGCCGTGGCGCACGCCCGAGGCCGCGCTATCTCCTCCAGCTGGCTTGTCCGGGTGGGGCGCGTCAGCCGGGGCCTGCGCCATGTTGGTATCCCCCTGGGGCGAGACAGAGACCCAGCCCGGGCCGCGCGTTTAAACCTTTTCGTTTAACCCGGCAAATTGTCTTGCAAAGGGATTGGTTAACGACAGCCGCAACCGTGTCCGCCGCTATGGCCGCGACCGCCAGCGCGGGCGCGAGCCGAAGCAAAGTCGAATGCTGAGGATCTGGCCAAGCCGCCGCGGATGACGACGGTTGATCCCGTGTACGAACCTCCACCTATGTCGGCGCCGACGCCGCCAGCCGCGCCCACAAAGAAGGCGTTGGAAAGCGTGACCGTTTCGGGTCCCGATTCAATTACAGGCAGCCGAGGCGCCGGCAGCACAGCCTGGGGCGCCGGCCTTGGGCGCGGACGCGGCGCGCGCGGTCGCTCGATTCCATCGGCATAAGCCGCGCTTGGCGTCGCCAGCACCGGTGCGGCCATTAATGCCAGGGCGGTGAATAGTGGCGGCAGGCGCATACAGGCTCTCTCAATTTCCCGACCGTACTCTCATGCTGGCGCGCACTCGCTTGAAGAAGCTTCCCCATTGGCGCGCGAACTTCCCCTGCAGGCGGAGGCATTGGTGATGATCAAAAATCGACGGCCATGCCTTTGCGCTCCCAATCGCCAAATCGGGTGGGCTCGGGCCCTTTCGGGCCGCCGGTTTCAAGTGCTGGCGCCGGCGCCGACAGCGCGCGGCGAGCAGCGGCCTCCGCCAACGCGCGTTGCGCCGCCGGGCTCGGGCCATCGACCAAAGCACTCTTGGGTACCATCATGGACTTCGCCTCACATGCACTTGTCACCCGATATCACTGCCGATCCACGGCTTTGCAACGGCAGCCAGGTAGCGCCATGGTTGATAATGCATTAACCACGTCGCGCCAGCTTTGCGAGGTCCGTCCGCGGACGACTCGCCATGCGTGTGTTTCCTGCCCTCTCGGTCGCGCTCAGCGCGATGATCGGCCTCGGCGCCGGTCCATCCCCCGTCTGGGCGGACTCCCCAATTGTGCTCGACGGCGCCGACGAAGACGTGCGCAGCGCCATCCTCGACTTGCTGCCCGACCGCGACCCGCCAGCGAGCTTGTTTGAGGCTGAGCGCGTCGCCGAAGAAGCCAGCACCCGCGCGCTCACCTGGCTGCGTTCGGAGGGCTATTACGCAGCCCAGGTGACACCGGAGGCAAGCGAGAACCCGCCAGTCGCGCGACTCCTGATCGCACCAGGGCCGCGCTTTCGGTTCGAGGCGCCTCAACTTGCTTTTGACGGCGAAGCGCCAGCTGCGATCGTGCTTGAAGCCACCGCGCAGGCGCTCGCGCCGGTTCGCGACGGGGCGCCGGCGCGCGCCGCGTCTGTGCTTGAGGCGGAGGCAGCAGCACTCGCCGCGTTGCAACACGCCGGCCATGCCGACGCCGAACCGGCCGAACGGCGCATTCTGGTCGATCACGCCACAGCGCGCGTCAGCGCGACATTCCGTTTCCGCGCCGGCCAAGCAACGCGTCTTGGCGCGGTGCGCACAGAGCCAAACGATGTGTTTCGGCCAAGTTTCATTGACAGTTTACAGAATTGGGAAAGAAGCGAACCCTATTCACCACAAGCGCTCGCGAGATTGCGGCGCGATATCAGCTCCACCGGCGCTGTCGCACGCGTCGCGACACGGCTCGACCAACCAAATCAAGACGGCCAGCGCGACGTCGTGCTCGAAATTGAACCGGCCCGGCGCAACGCCTACGAGTTGGGCCTTGGTTTTTCCACCACCGAAGGGCCAGGCGTCGAAGCACAATGGACACGCCGCAACTTTTCTGGACGCGCCGATGCTCTTGCTGTGAGAACAACTCTTGGGGAAATTCAGCAAGAACTCAGCATTGAGTTGACGCGCCCTCACGCAGCTGGGCTCGGTCACGCAGTCAATTTCGGCGCCTCGTTGGAGCGGGAATCGAGCGAGGCGTTCACGCGCCAAGGCGCCTCATTCTACGCGTCGGTGGACGCCTCGCCCCGCTTGCGCCTTGGGCGGAGCTTCGGGCTTAGCTTGTCGGCTGACGCCTTTGACGACCTCGCGGGCGGCGTCACCAGCGCCTACGTTTTTTCCGCCTTCGCCAATCTCCGCAACGACACCACCGCGTTCTCTCTCGACCCCCGCAATGGCTCGGTTGTTGACCTCCGCATCGAGCCGTCCATTTCCACTGGGGACGCCACGCTTGGCTTCGTGCGCGCGACGGCGGAAGCGCGCAGCTATGAATCTTTTGGCGATGAAGATCGCTTGACGCTTGCCGCTCGCGCGCGCTTGGGCTGGCTTGAAGCTGTTTCTGGCAACGCCAATGACGTGCCCCCCGATCGCCGCTTCTATGCGGGCGGCGGCGGTTCGGTGCGCGGCTATGCCTACAATTCGATCTACCCCACAGAACGTGATTTGCTTGGGCTAGCGCCAGGCGGGCAAGGGCTTTTCGAAGGCTCGATCGAAGCGCGCTGGCGCTTCGGCGACCGGCTCGGCGCGGCTGCTTTTGTCGACGGCGGCTCAGCTTTCGACGATTGGAGCGAAGCTGGCGATTTGAGTTTAGGCGCGGGAATTGGCGCGCGCTACGACCTCGGCTTTGCACCACTGCGCGTTGATATCGCCTTCCCGCTGGACAAATCCGAGGCCAGCGACGATTTCGCACTCTACATCAGCATCGGCCAGGCGTTCTGATGGCGCGAGCACCACGACGCCGACGCTGGCTGTTCACGGTCAGCGGCGCCGCTTTGGCGGTTGGCGGCGCTGTTGTGGCGCTTGGCCCCGCCGCCCCCTGGGTCGTCGATCACCTAGCCGACGGTCAGCGCGTTTGGCGGCTCGGCAGCATCGTCATCGACGGGGTCTCCGGCACATGGCTCGGCGATTTGCATGTGGACCATTTGAGCCTCGCTGACGCAAGCGGCGTGTGGCTCGAAGCGGAAAAGCTTACGCTTAACTGGCGCCCACAAGATCTTGCGTTTGGCGCCGTTCGCCTCGATCGCGGCCATGCGGAACGGCTCACCATTTTGCGTCAGCCCGTTCTGCTGCAGCGTCGACGCAGCGTCGCCGGCGACCCCATTGTTCGCGTCGGCGATCTGAGGATTGAGACAATCGTTCTCTCTGAAGCGGTGTTAGGCGAGCCCGCCCAATTCAATGCGCAGATCTCACTAGACCTAGGGGACAAGGCGCTGTTGGGACTTGACCTGTCATTGCATCGCACCGATTCAAACGCGGATCGTCTCGATGCACTCTATCGCCCTCAAGGCGCCGTTAGCCTCGATATCCAAGGCGCGCCGGGCGGCGTGTTTGCACGCGCCCTGGGTGTCCCCGGGCAAAGCGTGCGAGCCAGCGCAGAGGGCGCTGCCGGCGGCCTATCCGGCAACGCCCATTGGCAGGCGAGTATCGGCGATAGCGCGCTGACTGAAGGGGCTATGCGCTGGACGCCGACTCATTGGTCTGCGGACGCGAGCGCGCAACTCGACTTGCTGCCCCGATTACGTACGCTCGCGCGGCGATTGGGACCGAACGTCTCGCTCCATGGCTCTGGCGAATCTGAAGGAGCGTTCAACGCGCGCGCGGAAACCACTTTTTTCAGCGTCGAACTCGTCGGCGCCCTGGACGACGCACACACCCTCGATGGCCCGGCACACTTTGTCGCTACAACCTCGCGCCTCTCGGCCATCGCCCGCGAATCACCATTCACCTTGGGCGCTGCGCGGCTTGAGGGCGAACTCCGCCGCGCACGCGGTACGATCGCAATCCGGGCGAACCTGGATGCAAACCAGCTTGACGTTTTCGGCGCGCGTGCGCGCTTGATAGGCCCGCTGCGCGCGGCGCTGACGCAAGAAATGTTCACGTTGGAGGCGGACCTGCGCGCGCCAGATGATTCGCCGCACCTATTCGCACAAGCGCGTCTGAAAACCGAAATGGCTTACGACCGCACGCATCGTCGCTACACGCTCGATCGTGCGGAGCTGACGAGCGACGCGCTTGCCGTTGATGCGCAGGGCTGGGCCAATGGCGCCGACGGTGAATTCGCCGGCGCCTGGCGCGTTCGCAGACTCGGCGCATTGGCGCGCGACCTAACCGGCGAGGCCAGCGGGGCGTGGCGTACCTTCACCGAGCCAAGCGCCGGCCGCCGGGCGTGGACCACAACTCTTTCAGGCGCGGGTGCGAACATTGCCGGCGAACCAAGCATCGTCCCACAATTGCTCGGCCCCGCACCGCGCTTCGATGCAAGACTACACAATGAGCATGGCGGAATCACCGTTTCGCACATCAGACTTGACGGCGCGAAGATGCGCGCGGGCGCAGCGGGGCGCATCGTACGCGGGCAAGCTGATCTCACGCTTGAAGCAAGCGCACGCGGACCGCTCTTCTTGGGTGAAGCGCAAATCGCTGGCGGCGCCGACGCCACCGGACGGCTCACCGGCCGCCTTGCGCGGCCGACACTCTCGGCGCGCGCGAGCCTTTCAAGCTTCGCGGCCGCCGGCGTCACCGTTGAACAGCCGATCGTGGATGTCACGCTTGCACCGGAAGCGCATGGCTATTCTGGGCACGCTCAGCTGCACGGAACGGCGTTAGGCCAGACGCTTACCGCGTCCTCGGCGGTCGCGGTGGATAACACCGCGCTGACGCTGACTGCGCTGGACGGACAATTGGGCGCACTGCAAGCGCAAGGTTCCGCGCGCATCACGGCGCGCGGCGTCAGCGCTGAACTGGATGTCAACGGAGCGCTCGACGGCCTCGTTCCAGGCGTCAGCGGCCGTGTCGCCGGCACTGTGTCGCTGATGCCGCAAGCGTTGCGGGTCGACGCGCAAATCGCCGATGCCCGCGTCGGCGAGCTGCGCATGCGCGCCATGAGCCTCCATGCCGAAGGCCCATTCGATGCGATTGCAGCACGCTTCGACCTGCGCGGGCGCCTGGGCCGCGCTCCCCTCGTCTTCGTCGGCACGGGCGCGCTCGATGCAAGCGGCGGAGGGGCCGCCCTGTCGATCGAGGGCAGAGGGTCGCTCGCCGGCGCCGATATCTTCACACGCGCGCCGATGCGAGCGCGTTGGGCCGATCGGGTTTCGGAAGCGTCCCTCAACGTCGCGGTAGCGGGCGGCGTCGTGCTCGGGCAGTGGCGCGAACGCGGGCGGGCGCTTTCCGGCGCGGTCGAGATCGAAGCAGCGCCACTGGCGCCGCTGGCCGCAATCTGGGACGAGCGCGCCTCGGGACAAATCGACGGCCGGATCAGCCTCGCCAACGCCGGCGGCGGCCTCACGGGGCAAGCTGACGTCACGCTGCTTGGCGCTCGTTTCGCGGGACGTCAGCGCGGCACGCTCGATATGCACATCGTCGGCGATCTCGACCCCGGCCGACTGACAGCGACGTTGGACGCGGCTTCAACCGAGGGCTTGAGTGCGCACTTCGAGGCGGACGCGCCGGTGGTGACAAGCGCGGCGCCAATCTACATCGCGCTTGCCCCAGAGCGGCGCGGGCGGGCGAGATGGTCCGTGCGCGGGCCCGCCGAAAGCTTGTGGACGGCAACGCGCCTACAAGACCAATTGCTCGAAGGCCAACTCAATGGCGAAGGCGAACTGGAATTTGGCGCGGGGTATCTCTCTGGCGATGGCCACATAGAGATCAGCGACGGGCGATTCGAAGACAAACTTTCCGCCGTCGCCCTGGTCGATCTCGACGCGCGCCTGGCCGTCGACCAACGGGGCGTAACCATTGAGCGCTTCAGCGCGCGTGGACCGCGCGGGGGTCGCCTCACTGCAACAGGCGGAAGCGCCAATCCGCGTGAAGGCCGCATTGCCCTCACCGTCGACGACATGAGAATCGTCAACAGGCCGGATGCTCGCGCCAGCGCCAGCGGCGAACTGACGCTGACGTGGGAAGGACTGCATTCCACGCTCTCGGGCGCGATCAATATTATCGAGGCGGAGATCGACGTCGCCACCAACCCGGAGGCGGGCATCCCGACCCTCGACGTGATCGAGATCAATCGCCAGGGCGAGGCGGACGAGGATCGGACCCCGAGCGAAGCGCCACGCCGCAACGGTTCAACCGCGCTCGACGTCGGTATTCGCGCGCCTGGACGGGTGTTCACACGCGGGCGCGGCGTCGATGCGGAGTGGTTGCTCGACCTGCGCCTCTCAGGCACGGCGAGCAGTCCGCGCCTTTATGGCGACGCACGAGCAATTCGCGGAACGCTGGCGCTTTCGGGCCAACCCTTCGAAATCGAGGACGCGCGCATCTTCTTCAACGGCGATCCCCTCGATGCGCAAATCGATCTCACCGCCCAGCGCGACACCGCCGACCTAACGGCGCGGATCCGCCTGACCGGCACCGCGCGCGACCCAGAGGTGACATTCTCCAGCGAGCCGGCCTTGCCTGAAGACGAAATCCTGCCGCAGGTTTTGTTCGGGCGTTCGGTCGCTGACCTGTCGGCGTTTGAGGCGGCCCAGCTCGCCGCCAGCCTCGCCGCACTTTCCGGCCGCGCTTCGCTTGACTTGGTGGACGCCGCGCGCGCGGCTGCCGGCCTCGATCGCTTCAATGTGCGCCAGGACGAGGATGGCGGCTTCCTGGTGGCGGGTGGGGTCTATCTAACAAGAGAGGTCTATGTCGAAGTGGCGCGCACCGGCCTTGGGCAAGCGCAAACGCGCGTAGAATGGACCGTGCGCCCGCGTCTGGTGCTGATTACAAGCTTTCTCGGCAACGGCGACCAGCGCGTTTCGCTGCGTTGGCGGCGGGAAAGCGATTGAGCGCGCGCCGCGCGTTGTCCATATAAGACCACAATGAAATTCCTCGACCAAACCAAGATCTACATCCGTTCCGGCAATGGCGGCGCCGGCGCGATCTCCTTCCGGCGCGAGAAGTTCATTCCGTTTGGCGGCCCCGATGGCGGCGATGGCGGCAAGGGGGGGGATATCTGGATAGTGGCGGTCGACGGCCTCAACACGCTGATCGACTTTCGCTATCAGCAGCATTTCAATGCCGCCACGGGGGGCCATGGCATGGGTCAAAACCGGCATGGCGCTGCCGGCGAGAACATCATATTGCGCGTACCAACCGGCACCCAGGTGCTCGCCGACGACAAGGAAACACTGATTGCCGACCTCTCCGGAGAGGGGATGCGCGTGCTTTTGGCGAAGGGCGGCAATGGTGGGTTTGGCAACGCCCACTTTAAGTCGTCGGTGAACCAGGCGCCGCGCCATGCCAATCCGGGGCTTGAGGGCGACGAGCGCACGCTGTGGCTGCGACTGAAGCTGATCGCCGACGCCGGGCTCATCGGTTTGCCGAACGCGGGAAAGTCCACCTTGTTGCGCGCCGTAAGTGCGGCCACCCCCAAAGTGGCGGATTACCCGTTCACGACACTGCATCCCCACCTTGGCGTCGTGAGCATCGGCGAAACCGAGCGTTTCGTGCTTGCTGACATTCCGGGCCTCATCGAAGGCGCCGCTGACGGCGCTGGGCTGGGCACGCGGTTTCTTGGGCACGTTGAACGCTGCGTCGCGCTGGTTCACTTGATAGACGCCACCCAAGAAAGTGCAACCGAAGCCTACCGCACGGTGCGGCATGAAATCGAAGCCTATGGCGGTGATCTTGCGGAAAAGCCGGAACTGGTTGCCCTCAATAAGATCGACGCGCTGACGCCCGCTGAGGCCAACCGCAAGCGCGCCGCGCTCGCACGCGCGATCGGCAAGGACGTGCGCTTGGTTTCCGGCGTGTCAGGCGCTGGCGTACGCGATCTCATGAATGAAATCGCCGCATTGCTGCGCGAGCGGCGAGCCGCAGAATCGCAGCTTGCAACAAAAGGTATTTCAGAGGCGTGGCGACCCTGAACTTGGAGCCATGAAGCGCAATCTCCCCCTCGCCTATCCGGGCATGAGAATTGGTCTCTTCGGCGGCAGCTTCGATCCCGCCCATGGGGGCCATGCCCATGTCGCGGAAACGGCGCTGAAACGGCTCGGATTTGACCGTGTGTGGTGGCTGGTGTCGCCGCAGAACCCGCTCAAAGCGCGATCGAGTACGTACGCCAAACGAATGAAATCGGCGCGGGCGCAAGCTAGAGGGGCCAAAATGGTGGTCACCGACCTTGAGCGGCGTCTGGGCTGCGCCTTCACATACCAGACGCTGCGCGCTTTAAAGCAGCTCTACCCTGGCGTGAGTTTTTCCCTGGTGATGGGCGCGGACAATCTGGTTGGCTTTCGCCGCTGGAAAAACTGGCGCGAAGTGGCGCAAGCTACCCAGATAATTGTGGTGTCTCGCCCCGGCGCCGGGCCACGCCAGCGCCGGGGCGCGCCGAAAAGCTGGATATTCCTCAACGCCCGCCACCATCCCGAATCTTCCACCGCGTTGCGGCCGCGGGCGCGCCCACAGGTGGCGAAGTCAGGGCGGAAGTGATAAGATGGCCCATCTGGGGCAACATGAAAGGACCAGGACCTGTCGCCTGAATTGAAACGCGCCACGGCCGCGACCAAAGCCGCAAGCAGTCTGCGCGGGGCAAATCGGCCCCCCCCCGGCATCGACGTTGACACCGCGACCCGTGTCGTCCTCGGCTCGCTTGACGACGACAAAGCCGAAGAAATTCTTGCCATCGACATTCGGGGCAAATCGTCTTTCGCTGACATGCTGGTCGTCGCCTCTGGACGCTCGGCCCGCCACGTCGGCGCCTTGGCCGACCATGTCATGCGAAAGCTGAGGGAGGCCGGCGTTAAGGACGTAAGGGTTGAAGGCTTGCCCCAATGTGACTGGGTTTTGGTCGACGCTGGCGACGTCGTGGTCCACCTCTTCCGCCCCGAAGTGCGCTCCTTTTACAATATCGAAAAAATCTGGGCGGGTGCGGCTGGACCAAGCCCGGCGATTCCGAGCTAGTCCTTGCGCCTGTTAATCGCTGCAGTCGGGCGGTTGCGCGAGGGGCCCGAGGCAGCGCTTACCGCTGACTATATTGCGCGCGCAGCGGCTGCGGGGCGCCAGCTAGGCTTCAAGTCAGTCGAGTTGATCGAAGTTGAGGGCAAACCATCGAGCGAGCCACGGCCCGAGGCCGCCGCGCTTTTTCGCGCCACCCCCGACGACGCCCGCAAAATCTTGTTGGACGAACGCGGCGCGGAATGGACATCGCGGCAATTGGCCGAAAAGCTCGCGCGTTGGCGCGACGACGGCGTAGCGTGCGCCACGTTCTGGGTTGGCGGCGCCGGCGGGGTTTCACAAAGCGTTAAGGATCAAGCTGACGAGAAGCTCGCTTTCGGCCGCCAAACGTGGCCTCACCGGCTGGTCAGGGTAATGATTTCCGAGCAAATTTACCGGGCTGTGACGATATTGTGCGCTACTCCCTACCACCGGGACTGAAGATTCCGGACTTTGGTGGTGGTGGTCCATGACTGACGGCGCAGCCCGCGCCTGTGCTTTCGTCGCGTGCGCGGCGGGGGTGCTCGCAACTTTTGTCGGGGCGCCTGCGGGGGCTCAGACCAATCGCAGCTTGACCCAGGTGGAGCGCGACCGCCGCACCGAAACGGCGCGCGTCGAACAGCTGCGCGCCGAAGCGGATGTCGCGCGCCGCGATGTCGGCGCCTTGGATACACGTCTTGTGGAGTCTGGCCAGCGCCGCGCAGAGGCTGAAGCCGCCGCGACTGCGGCCGAGCAACGCCTCGCCGCGCTGCAACTCCAGATCGACGCCGAAACTCTGCGCCGCCGCAATGCTCGCGACACCCTGGAATCTGCGCTCATTACCGCCGCCTTCACCGAGCGCCGACTTGAACCACGAGCCGTACGCGCCAACATTTTCGCACGCGCCATCGCGCCAACACTTGCCCTTGAGGAGAGCCGCAGCGCCCAAGCGATCGCCCGTTCGCACGCGTTGGCGTCGACTGTTGCCGATGAGCGAGTGATCTTGGCAGGGGCGCAAACCGCCATGGAGGCCGAGCGCGCGCAGCTGACCGGGTTGCTGGCGCGCCGGCGCGCGACGCAAACACAATTGGTGAGCGATCTTGCAGCCGCCGAGCGACGTGCGCGCACCCTTTCGGCAGAGGCGCGCACATTGCGTGAACTCGCCCAGCGCGTGCAGCCGGCGCGGCGCGGCGGGGCGAGCCCCTCCGGCCCCAGCGCCATCCCCGCGACATGGCTCGCGCCGACCGAAGGAAGAATCGCCCGCAGCTTCGGCGCGCGCGAAGGCGAGGCGCCCGCGGCGCAAGGCGCCCTGCTACGCACCCGGGCCAGCGCCCAGATCATTTCTCCCGCCGCAGGCGAGATCACCTACGCCGGCCCGTTCCGCAGCTACGGCCAGGTCTTGATCCTGAACCTGGACGGGGGCTACGCTGTGGTCCTCACTGGACTGGCGACCATAAGCGCGCGAGTCGGGGAGCGGGTTCGCGCGGGCCAGCCAGTTGGAGAAATGCCAGCTTCTGACACGCCGGCGCCGGAATTGTATGTAGAGGTGCGACGGGAAGGCCGGCCGGTCGATCCGGGACGATGGCTCAGTGCGCCTGGATTGGCGGCTGGCCGAACCGTTCGGGCAGGATAGGTCAACCGGTTAACGCAAGTCAGGCGATATCCGCGCCTGGGGAGTTCAAGATGCGCGTAGCGTGGATTGCAGCGCCGGTGATTGGGTTGGCGGCGTGTGTGGGCGCGCTCGCTTGGTCAGCACCGGAAGACCGGGGCCGCGGCGACATCTACCGACAGCTCGATTTGTTTGCCGACGTGTTGGCGCGGGTTGAGCAAGACTACGTCACCGACATCGACGAACACGAGGCTATCGAAGCGGCCATCCAGGGCATGCTCGCCTCACTCGACCCACACTCCTCGTACATGGACGCGACCGAATATCGTGACATGCAGGTGCAGACCCGCGGCGAGTATGGCGGGCTCGGCATCGAAGTCACCACTGAGGATGGCGTTGTGCGCGTGGTATCGCCGATTGACGGCACGCCGGCCGCGCGCGCTGGCATTCAGGCAGGCGACTACCTCACCGCGATCAATGGTGAAACCATCATCGGACTGACGCTCAACGAAGCCGTGCGCCGCATGCGCGGCGAGGCCGGCACTGACATCACGGTGACCGTGGCGCGCGAGGGAACAGACCCGTTCGACGTCACCTTGACGCGCGAAGTCATCAACGTGCGCGCTGTAACCGCCCGTGTCGAAGGCGGCGATGTCGGCATCATCCGCGTTTCCACTTTCAACGAGCGCACCGGCGACATGTTGGCGGACGCCATTCGCACGGTGCGCCGTGACGCCGGCGCGCGGCTGCGCGGCGTGGTCGTGGACTTGCGCAACAATCCGGGCGGTTTGCTGGATCAAGCAATCGAAGTGTCCGACGCATTTCTTGACGGCGGCGAAGTGGTGTCCACGCGCGGACGCCAAGCCTCGGACGTGCAGCGTTACAACGCCCGTCGCGGCGATGATCTCGCTGGGGTGCCTGTCGTCGTGCTGATCAACGGCGCCTCGGCGTCAGCTGCCGAAATCGTCGCCGGAGCGCTGCAGGATCGCAACCGCGCGCTCATTATTGGAACCACCTCATTTGGCAAAGGTTCTGTACAGACGGTGATCCCGCTGCAGGGCGGGCGCGACGGCGCATTGCGGCTTACAACAGCGCGCTATTACACGCCGGCTGGCCGCTCCATCCAAGGCGCCGGTATCGATCCGGATGTAGAAGTCGCGTCACGGCGCGTCGACCCAGAGCGCCTGAGCCGGCTTGGGCTTTCCGAGGCGGATCTTCCGAACGCACTCGACAATGAATCGGGAGCGCAACGGCGCGCGCTGCACGTCCCGGAGGATCAGCCTCCAGAAAACTGGGATACAGACGAAGATTACCAGCTCAGGCGCGCGCTGGATTTTCTGCGCCAAGGCCTTGTGGCGGAGCGTTTGCGCGCGCGCGCGGGCTAGCGCTTAACACTTCATCAATTGAGCTTAACGGCGATGGTCTTACCGAACGGCGCTAGTGACGCGCGCGCCGAATTCGGCGATATTTCGCAATGATGATTCGCGTGCGGGCGCGCCCGTTTGAGCGCGGTTTTGTAAGCTCGTGAAGGTCCCCGCGATGACGCCTAGGCCTCCACAACGTCAGCCCTCCAAATTCAATCACAGGATCGTGGCCCTTGCGGCATCGGGGGCGGTCGCTGTTGCGGCGCTGGTCTCGATCCAGGTGTTTGGCGACCCAAGCGCAGCCGGGCCGCGCCGCATTCTCTCGCTGACGCCGCCAGCGGCATCGGCTGAGAGCGCGCCACACATATCGTTTGCGGACGCCGCCGCCGACGGATCGGCGCTTGAGCACTTTGAACTCGATGAATTGCCGCCGGCGCCAGGCGCCGAAATTGGTGAAATCGACCGCAGTGGGCAGTTGCGTGTCGCCGTTGTTGAGGCCCCTGAACCAAATGCACGACCCGCCGCCCCGCCGCTGACGCGCGCGCCGCTCGCCGGTCTGTCCGAGCCCGGGCCAAACGGGCCGTTGCCGATCATCGCCGCCAATGGCCGGACGCCTTCACAAGCCTACGCGCGCCCGTTCACTGCGCAACCAGCCCGCCCGATCATCGCGATCGTGATCGGCGGTCTTGGTTTCAACGCACGTGCGACGACGCAGGCAATCGACGAACTGCCTCCAGAAGTCACACTTTCGTTTGTGCCTTATGCGTCCGATCTGCAGACTTGGATCGACAGGGCGCGCGCGCGCGGGCACGAAGTGTTGCTCGAACTGCCCATGGAACCTTTTGATCCTGACGCAGATGATACCGGTCCACAGACGTTGCTCGCGTCTGCACCCACGCAGCAAAACATCGCGCGTCTCGAGCAATTGCTTTCCCATGCGGCTGGGTATTTCGGCGTCACTAACTACCAGGGCGCACGGTTCGCGACTTCGGCGCAAGCCTCGCAGCCGGTGGTGCAAGCGTTGCGCCGCCGCGGCCTTGTGTTCATATCTTCCGGCATTGGCCAACGCACCGCGCTCAGCGTCGAGGCGCAGCGCGCTGGGCTTGCGAACACAGCCGCCGACCGCATCATTGACGCACGCCGCGAGGCGGACGCGATCGACGATCAATTGCTCAACCTAGAAGCCCTGGCGCTGCAAAATCGCAGCGCAATCGGCGCCGGCTTCGCCTATCCTGTAACCATGGAACAGGTCGGTCGCTGGGCGCGTGACGTGGGCTCGCGCGGATACCAATTAGCCCCCGCGTCGGCCGTGCTCACCGCACGCGCCGCGCGCCGATGACAGCGCCGCAAGATCCCAAGCTCTATCGCCCAAATGTAGGCCTCGCACTATTCCATCGCGATGGGCCGGTGTTCCTCGGCAAACGTTACGGCACTGAAGGCCTGTATCAATGGCAAATGCCACAAGGCGGCATGGACAAAGGTGAAACACCGCGCGAGGCGGCCATACGCGAGCTTGAGGAAGAGGTTGGCGTCCGACCCGAGCACATTGAAGTGCTCGAAGAGAACGAAGATTGGCTATATTACGAATTCCCCATGGACCTGCGCAAAAAAATGAAACAGCGCGGGCGTTATATAGGGCAAAAGCAGAAGTGGTTTGCTTTTCGGTTCAAAGGGCGTGACGCTGACATCAGACTCGATACACATACGCCTGAGTTTAGCGACTGGCGGTGGGCCTCGCTCGAAAGCGCCCCTGAACTTGTGATCCCGTTCAAGCGCGCCACCTACGTCGAAGTGGCGCGGCGTTTCCAGAAATATAGCGTGGGGGAATCCAGATGACCGGCTGCCTGATGGGCGTAACACAAGCGCCTGCCGCATGAGACCCAAGTCATTCGCCACACCGGTCGTATTCGTGCATGGCGCGTTCTGCGGCGGATGGGCGTTCGAGGCGTTCCGTCAGCCTTTTGAGGCAGCGGGCTTCGAAACCCACGCGCCCAATCTCCCGCATCACGAACGCGGGGCCGATCTCGAATTGCTCGCTGCAGCGAACCTCAAGGATTATGCGCAGGCGATCGCGCAATACGTCCGCGAGCTGCGCGCGCCGCCCGTGCTGGTAGGGCATTCGCTTGGCGGCCTGGTGGTGCAGCAGGCGGCGATGCACGCGCCCGTAGCGGGGTTGGTGCTGCTTGCGCCGTCGGCGCCATGGGGCGTGCCGCCAACCACATTTGACGAGCACGGCAATCACCTCGGCCTTTCGATGCTGGGCGATTACTGGCGCCGCCCCGTGCCGCCTGACTATCGCGTCGCGCGCGCCACTACACTTGACCGTCTCTCGCGAGACGATGCGCGCCGTGCGTTCGCCCGTTTCGTTCCAGAATCCGGGCGCGCTATTCGCGAAGCCGTGCAGTGGTGGCTCGACACCTCGATGTCTTCGCAAGCGCCGGTCTATCGTATCGCGGCGCCCGTGCTGGGCCTTGCGGGCGGACGCGACCGCGTCAATCCATCCTCCACGATCCGCCGTGTAGTCGCGCGGTTTCCCAATGGCCAAGCGCACTTTCACGAGTTCCCAGATATGAGCCATTGGCTGGTCGGGGAACCCGAGGCGCCCGAGGTCGCGAACCTCACACTGCAATGGCTTGAGGCGCGCGACATCGGAACAAAGCCAACGCGCACCAAGAACAAGACGTTGTCTCTGTTCGGCTTCGGCGACAGCACGAGCGCCTAATTCACAGGCGGCGGAACCACGGGCGTTCTACTGCGCAACCTGATCAACACGATCTCCGGCGGATTGAGAAACCGCACGGGAATCTTGCTCGTCCCGATACCCGCGGTCACGTACATCGTGCGCCCCTCTTCCTCGATGAGGTGGCACGCAAAGCGCGGATTGATGAGCGGCGTGATCGGACGCCCCAGAAACGGGATTGTCACCTGGCCGCAATGGCCGTGCCCCGCCAGCATAAGCGCGGGCGGTAGAGGCATATCCACGAACGGATCGGGTGAGTGGCTGATGACGATGCTGTCGCGCCCTTCGGCGCCGCTGAGGGCGGCGTCGAAATCGGGAGCGCCGGTCATGAAGTCCGCAAGGCCGGCAATTATGAAGTCGCCGCCGCCGGGGCGCTCTATTTCAACGTTGCGATTCCACAAGGTGGCGACACCCGCCTCCTGCATGGCGCGCGCAATTGAAGCGCGACCGTACCAAAGGTCGTGATTGCCGAGGACGCCTACGACGCCAAGTGGTGCGTTGAGCGCCGCGAAGGTCGCAACGCCGCCCAAGATTTCCTGTTGCTCGCGCGCGGAGCGCTCCGCCTCAGGTGCGTGACCTCCGACATAATCGCCGAGCAATACGACAAGGTCTGGGCCGAGCGCATTGATGCGCCTCACGATCCGCCCCATACGGGCGGCATCAACATGGGGGCTGGCGACATGGGTGTCGCCGATCGCGGCGATCATGATAGGCGCGCCGCGCCAGTGTTCGCTGACGATTTCGACGCGGCGCACGACAAGCAAATTCGGCTCAATCAGCCAAGCATAGAGGTTGAGCCAATAGCCGGTTTCAAACAGCACGATCGCACCGGCGATCAGCCAGCGTTTACGTTCCGGCCAAACATCCCAACGCCGCACCAACCGCAGAGTCGCCCAAGCGATCACACCGAATCCAAGCGCCGCACCAATAATAGCGGGCCAGAGGTGTGGATGAGGCAGCATCCCTGTTGTCTGAAATCAGCGCAACATCGCAGCCTTTATGCCTTCGAGCCGCGCCAGTTTGCGCTGCGCCACCTCGCGCTGTGGCTCGCCGGCGGCGTCGCGGGCGTCCTCGATCGCGTCCTTCAAGTCCTGCTCAAGCTGCGCCGGGTCGACATCGGCAAGGTCGACAGCATCTTCCGCCAGCACCGTGAGACCATCCGGTGTTACATCGGCAAATCCGCCATTGACGAAAATACGCCGCTCCACGCCATCTTTGAGAACGCGCAGAGCGCCGGGCTTAATGACGCTCATCACCGGCGCATGGTGCGGCGACACGCCGAACTCGCCCTCCGAGCCTGGCACAACAACATGATCGACCTCGCCGCTAAAGAGCTCATGCTCGGGCGAGACGAGGGCGAAGTTGAGTTTATCGGTCATGAATGCCTCAGTGCTTGATCGCCATGGCGGTGACACGCACGGTGAATTTTGGATCGGCAGGCTGACCAAGCGGAAAGATCGCCTCAACGAGCGCCAGCGCACCATTGCCGAGCTTTATATCATAGGCGCGCACGCCGAACTCCCGTTCTGATTTATGCGGACCGTCGCTAACTGTCTTTGCGTGCGGGTAGGTCTTCTTAATCGCCGCGTCGAGGACGGGTATCGCCTTGTCGCAGTCGGCGCCGGTGTACCACATCGTCGTAAATGCGCCGTCCGAATAGAAGAACACGCCAGAATCATCCACGGGGTAAAAAAGGAAGTCGCCGGCTTGTGAAAACCCAAGTTCAGCCCGCTCGCCCTCACCAATGGCCCTTGGCGTGACCGGAAATTGTCCGCGGACGGTCCCTGCGATTGCGGCGACCACGCCCTCGATCGCAAGCTTGGAGATGAGTTCGCTATGTTTATGCTTGGCCATCAGCCTCTCACTTTTTCCGAACCATCCCGGCGACGCGCGTCACAAACTTTGTGGACCCACGCGCAGGATATTCCACTTCAATGAGCGCGAGGCGGGAATTGCCGAGATCGACCTCGTAGGCACGCTCACGCACGTCCTTCTCGGACGGGTGGGGCCCGTCCTTAATTTGTTTAGTGCGCGGGTAGGCGCGCTTGAGCGCCCTATCGAGCGCCTCCAGAGCGAGGTCAGAATCTGCTTGGATGAACCACACGGTCGCCGACGTCCCCGCCATGTCGATAAAAACACCCGTCGGCGGCAGCGGATAAAACAACGTGGCGCCGCCCTGAGCGAGACCGATATCAGCGCGCTCAAGCTCTGTGAGGGAGACCGGCGCCACAGGCATTTCGCCTTTCACCTGCCCCGCCGCATGCGCAACGCAGCCTTCAACGATCAGTTTCGCGGCAAGTTCGCTGTGCTTCATCCCCACCACTATGCCGCCTCCGTCGCGAGTTTCTGCGCCTTGGCGATGGCGTCTTCAATGGTGCCGACCATGTAGAAAGCCGCCTCGGGCAGATGATCGTATTCGCCCTCCACCAATCCCTTGAAGCCCCGGATCGTGTCCTTGATGTCGACGAGCGCGCCGTCGAGACCGGTAAACGCCTGAGCGACGAAGAACGGTTGCGAGAGAAAACGTTCGATCTTGCGCGCGCGGGCGACGGTGAGCTTATCCTCTTCGGAAAGCTCATCCATGCCAAGAATGGCGATGATGTCCTGCAGCGATTTATAGCGCTGCAGCGTCTCCTGCACGCGCCGCGCGGTGTCGTAATGTTCTTGGCCGACCACGTTCGGATCGAGGATGCGCGAAGTGGAATCGAGCGGATCGACGGCGGGATAGATGCCCTTTTCCGAGATCGCGCGGTTGAGCACGGTTGTGGCGTCCAAGTGCGCGAATGACGTGGCCGGCGCGGGATCCGTCAAATCGTCGGCTGGCACGTAGATAGCTTGGACAGAAGTAATAGAGCCCTTAGTGGTCGAAGTGATGCGCTCCTGCATCTGGCCCATTTCGGTGGCCAGCGTCGGCTGATAGCCGACCGCCGAGGGAATGCGCCCGAGCAGCGCCGACACTTCCGAGCCGGCTTGGGTGAAACGGAAAATGTTGTCGACGAAGAACAGGATGTCCTTGCCCTGATCGCGGAAATGTTCGGCGATGGTGAGACCGGACAGCGCCACACGCGCGCGTGCACCGGGCGGTTCGTTCATCTGCCCGAACACCAAGGCGCAGCGCGATCCCTCGCCGCCGCCGGCTTTGTTGACGCCCGACTCGATCATCTCGTGATAAAGGTCGTTGCCTTCGCGCGTGCGTTCGCCGACGCCGGCGAACACCGAGTAGCCGCCGTAGGCCTTGGCGATATTGTTGATCAGCTCCTGAATCAACACCGTCTTGCCGACGCCCGCGCCGCCGAACAAACCGATCTTGCCGCCTTTCGAATAGGGGCAGAGCAAATCAACAACCTTGATGCCAGTGGCCAGCATTTCCGGCACCGGCTTTTGGTCGACGAAGGCCGGCGCGAGTTGGTGAATGGCGCGGCGCATTTTAGTTTTCACCGGGCCCGCTTCATCGACCGGCTCGCCGATAACATTCAAGATGCGCCCGAGCGTTTCTTCGCCCACCGGCACCATGATCGGCTCGCCGGTATCGCCAACTTCCTGCCCGCGCACGAGACCGTCTGTCGCATCCATGGCGATAGTGCGCACGGTGCTCTCGCCCAGATGCGTCGCCACCTCCAGCACCAAACGATTGCCGCGATTGGTGGTTTCGAGCGCATTGTAGATATCCGGCAACGGCCCGTCGAACTCGACATCGACAACAGCGCCAATCACCTGCGCTACGCGGCCTTTCATGGGTTTCGTCATCTCGCTCTATCGTCCTTATAAATCACTCGATGGTCAGTTCGACCGGGATATTGTTGCGTGTTGCTTTCGAGTAAGGGCAGGCTTGGTGCGCCGCATCGAGCAGCTCCTGCACTTGCGCACGTTCCATGCCGGGGATTGAAAGGGTGAGCTTGGCGCTGAGCCCCAAGCCGCCTTCTTCGCGGCCAATGCCGACTTCGCATTTCACGATGGCTTTCGACGCGTCGGTGTTCTTCAATTTCGCCACGAACAGCACCGCCGAATTGAAACAATTGGCGTAGCCGAGCGCGAACATTTGCTCGGGGTTGGTCCCTTCGCCCAAGCCGCCAAGGCCTTTCGAGTGCGCGGTGGCGAACCAAAGCCCGCCCTCGGTGAGCGCCACCTTGCCGCCGTCGCGCCCGCCTTTGGAGATGGCGGTGGTCGAATACAGAACGGACATCGGCCCAGACATTATTCATTCTCCTGCATGACCACTTGGCACACTGCTCGGCCTGCCTCGCCGTAGGTCAGGTGCGTCGTGCGCGGCGGAATCCGGAAGTGGGTGACCGCCTCGTCCGTTCGCATCTCAACAACCAGCTCGTTGCGTTGCACACAGCGACGCTCGGCAGAATTCAAACCCTGGATGCGTGGCCAACAGCGTTTCAGGCTGTGGCGCGCCCCATTGGCGCGATAGCCGCCGTTCGTCAGGTCAATCCGCCGATACGCAGCGCCATCGGCCAACGCCCCCTCGAACGCCGCCGCATCGATTTGGACGCATGGCGCGAGCGCGCCGACGCGGTCCGGCAGATCGGTGCACGAAACGAGCGCAGCAAGGGCTGCGGCGGTGATTACAACACTCCTCACAGCGCCTCGGCGCCGGAGATGATCTCGATCAGCTCCTTAGTGATATTGGCTTGGCGCTGACGGTTGTAGCGGAGCGTCAATTTCTTGATCATATCGCCAGCATTGCGCGTAGCGCTGTCCATGGCGCTCATCTGAGCGCCATAGAAACCGGCCTGATTCTCCAAAAGCGACTGCAGGATTTGGCCGTTGAGATAGCGCGGCAACAGGGCTTCGAGAATCTCAGTTTCGCCAGGCTCGTATTCGTACACCGCGCCCTTCAGATCGGGCGTGGTCACACCTTCAGGCGCCCGCGCGGGGATCAATTGCAGAATAGTCGGCACTTGACTAATGACTGATCGGAAACGTGAGAAGTAAAGCGTCGCAACGTCGAATTCGCCCGCGTCGTAGAGCTCGCGCACCGCACCGCTGACAATGTACGCTGCCTCGGCGCCAATGGCCCGAAAACTTGAGAGGTCGACATACTTGACGATCTTGTCGCCGTGTAAGCGCTTCAACTGGTCGCGGCCCTTCTTGCCAACGGCCAAAATCTTCACTGTCTTGCCGGCGGCCAAAAGCTCGGCAATTTTCTCGCGCGCGAGCCTCACAATCTGCGTGTTGAAGCCGCCGCAGAGTCCGCGCTCAGATGTCATCACGACAACAAGATGGACTTGGTCCCTGCCCGTACCGCGCAACAACGCCGGGGCGCTATCGCCCGACACTGCCGAAGCGAGGTTGGCGATGACACGCGCCATCCGCGCTGCATATGGCCGCGCCGCCTCCGCCGCGCTCTGCGCCCGCTTCAACTTCGCGGCCGCCACCATCTGCATCGCCTTGGTGATCTTCTGCGTGGACTTCACGCTGGCGATGCGATTGCGGAATTCTTTTAAGCTCGGCATGTCAGATCCCTAACGCTGAGCGATGGCGAGGCGGCCGGCCACGCCAATGAAGAAAACGCCGATAACGCCCTCAAGCCAGCGCAACAAAATGCTGTTCCAGACAATAGCGCGTGCGCGGCTGGCGGCGAAGGCGATGAAGGAAAGCCAGATTGCGCCAAACAGCGCATGGATGGCGATCAACAACACGCCCACCGAAGGCGCGTTTGCGCCCGACGCGAACTGCGGCAAGGCCGCGAGATAGAAGAGCGCAACTTTGGGGTTGAGGGTGTTGGTGAGCAAAGCGTGGCGGAATGGTTCCGCGAGCGTGTACTGGCGTATTGGTTGCGCGATCCTCGGCGCTTGCAGCTTCCTCGCCGGAACGGCCGGGCCGAGCGCCCTTTGCAAGAACTGTACGCCTAACCAAGCAAGGTAAAGCGCGCCGGCAATCTTTACCGCCACGAACAGCGCCGGCGTCGCCGCAAGGATCGCAAGCGCGCCAAAGCCGAATAACGCCGCATACCACACAGCGCCAGCCACAATGCCGGCAACCGCCGCGAACCCGAACTGCAAGCCTCCGCGCGCGCCATGGCTCGCGACCAGAAACGTATCCGGTCCCGGCGTCAGCGTCACGGCCAGCGCAAGCGCTGACCAGGCAAGGAGAGCGGCAGGCTCGATCACGCCGCGAACGATCTCGTGAACTCGTCCAGCGCCGCTTTGATCTTGTCTTCGATGCCGTCGACCTTGATGTCTTTCTTGTCGCGGATCGAGGCCAAGAGCGCAGCGTGTTTGGCGCGCAGCCACGCGACCAATTCGCTTTCGTAGCGCTGCACGGCGCTCGCTTCGACCTTATCAAGAAAACCGCGCGTGCCGGCATAAATCAGCACCACTTGCTCCTCGACCGGGCACGGCGAGAATTGCGGCTGCTTCAACAACTCCGTCAGGCGCGCGCCGCGGTTGAGCAAGCGTTGTGTCGCAGCGTCCAAGTCCGAGCCGAACTTGGCGAACGCCGCCATTTCGCGGTATTGCGCCAGCTCGCCCTTCAGCGGCCCGGCAACCTGCTTCATCGCCTTGATCTGCGCATTGCCGCCGACGCGCGACACCGAGATGCCGACATTCAGCGCCGGGCGAATGCCGGAGAAGAACAAATCGGTTTCCAAGAAGATTTGCCCGTCGGTGATCGAGATCACGTTGGTAGGGATGTAGGCCGACACATCATTAGCCTGCGTCTCGATGATCGGCAGCGCCGTCAATGATCCGCCGCCATTGTCCTCGTTCAGCTTCGCCGCGCGCTCCAGCAGGCGCGAATGCAGATAGAACACATCGCCCGGATAAGCTTCGCGGCCCGGCGGACGGCGCAGCAGCAGCGACATTTGCCGATACGCCACCGCCTGCTTGGACAAATCATCATAGATGATCAGCGCGTGCATGCCGTTGTCGCGGAAATATTCGCCCATGGTGCAGCCGGCGAACGGCGCGATGAATTGCAGCGGCGCCGGCTCGGACGCGGTGGCGGCGACGATGATGGAATAGCCGAGCGCGCCCTTGTCCTCGAGCGTCTTGACCAATTGCGCCACCGTCGATCGCTTCTGGCCGATGACGACATAGATGCAGTAAAGCTTTTCCTTCTCGCTCAGATTTTTGTCATGCGCCTCGCGCTGGTACAAAATAGCGTCGATGGCGACGGCGGTTTTCCCTGTTTGCCGGTCGCCGATAATCAGTTCGCGCTGGCCGCGGCCGATCGGGATCAGCGCATCGATCGCCTTGATGCCGGTCTGCATCGGCTCATGCACGCTCTTGCGCGGAATGATGCCTGGCGCCTTCACATCAACGGTGCGGCGCTCCGCGGCTTTGATCGGGCCTTTGCCGTCGATCGGTTCGCCCAGCGGGTTGACCACTCGGCCCAAGAGACCCTTGCCCACCGGCACATCGACGATCTGGCCAAGCCGCTTGACCGTATCGCCCTCCTTCAGGCCGCGATCTTCGCCGAAGATCACGACGCCGACATTGTCGCGCTCAAGGTTGAGCGCCATGCCTTTGACGCCGCCCGGAAACTCGACCATCTCGCCGGCCTGCACGTTCTCGAGGCCGTAGACGCGGGCGATGCCGTCGCCGACCGACAGGATGCGGCCGATCTCGGCGACCTTGGCTTCGGCGCCAAAGCCTTTGATCTGCTCTTTCAGAATGGCGGAAATTTCAGCGGCGCGGACGTCCATGTTGATCCTCTTCAGGCGGATTTGAGTTGCAGACGCAGCGCGTCCAGCTTGGATTTTACGGAAGCATCGAATTGGCGCGAGCCGACGCGGACGACAAAGCCGCCGATCAGGCTCTCATCGACGCTGGTTTCAGCTTCGACCTTGGCGCCCAGCTGTTTGCCGAGCGCCTCGACGATGGCGGTTTTCTCGGCGGCCCCCAAGGGCCGCGCGGAGACGATTTCAACTTGGCGCGCGCCGCGCTCCAGGGCGACCAGGGCCCGATACGCCGAACCGATGCCGGGAAGCTCTGCGGCGCGACGGTTGCTGGCGACGACACCTATCAGCTTGCGGCCCAGTTCGCTGATCCCGAGCTTGGTGGCGACGGCCGTCAGCGCGCGCGCTTTCTCAGCTGGATCGATCAGTGGCGAGCGCGCAACGCCGCGCAGCTCCGCACTCTCGCGCCACGCCGCAGCGAGCTTGTCGAAGTCCTGCTCGACAGCCTCTAAGCTCTTGGCTTCCTTGGCTAAATCGAAGGCGGCACGGGCATAGCGCGCCGCCGCTTCGGAAGCCTCGCCATCGAACCTATCGGTCACTTCTGTCTCGCTAAATTCCGCCATGGGCGGCACCGATCAGCTCGGGCAGCTTGTGGCTGGGTGACACCGCTTGGGAAACCCCAAACGTCTAGCGACCGCGATGCAATGCGCGCAGCCCTGACGCGCGCGCGGATTACCATGCCGCGTTCGGACTTGACAACCGGCCCGGCACGCCCCCGATCAGCGACAAAATCGCCGGGGGAATAACGAGATGACCGACGCCCAAGCGTCAGCGCACAACCATACCGAGGTCAGTCCGGCCAAGATGAGGCAAGTCGTGCTCGCCTCCTCCGCCGGCACAGTGTTCGAATGGTACGATTTCTTCGTTTACGGGGCGGTCGCCTCGATCATGACCCCCCACTTCATTTCCAACTTGCCCGATGCGCAGGCGTTCGTGTTCATTCTGCTTACCTTCGCCATTGGATTCATTACTCGGCCATTTGGCGCATTGGTGTTCGGCAAGATCGGCGACTCGACCGGGCGCAAAGGCGCTTTCCTCATCACTATCACCATGATGGGGCTGGCCACCTTCGCTATCGGCCTGCTCCCAACCGCTACGCAGATCGGCATCTGGGCCCCGATCCTCTTGGTGACCTGTCGCGTGCTGCAGGGCTTCGCGCTTGGCGGCGAGTATGGCGGCGCGGCGATTTACGTCGCAGAGCATGCGGCGCACAACAAACGCGGCGCGTCGACGGGTTGGATCCAGATTTCCGCCGCCTTCGGCCTCGTCGGCGCCCTTGCGGTGGTTTTCGCCACCCGTGCCTTCATGGGCGAGGAGGCATTCCGCGCTTGGGGCTGGCGCATCCCATTTCTGCTTTCGATCGGCTTGCTCGCGATCTCGGTTTGGATTCGCCTGCAACTTGAGGAAAGTCCGGCGTTCCAAAAGCTCAAGGCCGAGGGGCAGGTCTCAAAACGCAGTTACGCGGAGAGCTTTTTCCATCTCCCAAATGTGCGCATTGTGCTGCTGGCGTTGTTCGGGATCATGATGGCGCAAGGCGTGGTCTGGTATACGGGCTTCTTCTATTCGCAGTTCTACCTTGAGCGTATTCTCAAGATCGATTCCAAGACGGTAAACTTCGTGATGATGAGCGTCGTGCTGATTTCGGCGCCGCTCTATTACGCATTCGGCGCTCTCTCGGACCGGATCGGTCGCAAGCCCGTCATGCTATTCGGCATGTTGCTGATGCTGGCGCTCTACTTCCCGGGTTTCAATTTGCTGACGCGTGTGGGCAATCCCGGCTTGGCGCAAGCATCTGCGGCCTCCCCGGTCGCGGTTATCGCCGACCCCGAAGATTGCAGCTTCCAGCTCGACTTGACTGGCGGCGCCCAGCTGTTCGCAACCTCATGCGACATTGCCAAAGGCGCGCTCGCCAACGCCGGCGTCAGCTACATCACGGAAAACGCGCCTCGTGGCGCGACCGCACAAGTGCGCGTCGGCGCCCTGTCACTTGACAGCACCAACGCCACGGGGCGACCGATGGCGGAAATCCGCGCGGCCCGCACCGCCTTTGAAGGGCGCCTGCGCGGAGCGCTGACAGATGCGGGATATCCCGGCACCGCCGACCCAAATCAAACAAACCTGCCCGCAGTAATCGGCATATTGCTGCTGATGGCGCTCGCCGCCACTGCGCTCTATGGCCCGCAAGCAGCGGCGCTGGTGGAGCTCTTCCCCACGCGCATCCGCTACACCGCGCTCTCCCTGCCCTATCACATTGGCACCGGCTGGTTCGGCGGCCTGCTGCCGGCGATCGTGTTCGCGATCAACACGGCGACGGGGCAAATCTATGCAGGGCTTTGGTTCCCGTTCACGGTGACGGCGGTGGCGGCGACAGTGTGCTTACTGTTTTTGCCGGAGACTAAAGACCGCGACATTCACGCCTAACCCGCGTTCACTTCGTTTATGAACGAGAGCTTAAACCGCTTCGCGCAATATATAGACATGACGGCGATCCCCCACGCCACGAAAGCCCTCACCGGCGCCTTTGACCGCCTGGAGCGCGCGAGCCAGAGTATGCTCGGGACGGTCAATGTCGCTGTCGGCGATCTGGGCGCGGCGATGGCCGATATGCGCGCCGCGAAAATTCAAGCGAAAGTCGCCGTCGCGGTGATCCGCTTCGCCGACGAAATGTGGGGCGAGCTGTTGAACCTCCAGGCAGCGCGCGACTAGGTGGGGCGCAGCTCAAGCGTTCAATCGCGCGCGGTCGCCGCCTCGTCCTTCGAGCGCGCCCGAATGTTGAGCAGCTCTACCACCAGCGAAAATGCGATAGCGAAGTAGAGATAGCCGCGCGGAATGTGGAAGCCCAGGCCATCGGCCAGCAAGGCGACCCCAACAAGCAGGATAAACGCAAGCGCCAACATCTTCATCGTCGGGTGCTTCTCAATGAAGTCCGCCAAAGGCTCGGCGGCGAACGCCATCACAAAGGTCGAAAGCACGACCGCAAGGATCATGACGATGAGAATGTCGGTCATCCCGACAGCGGTGATCACGCTGTCGAGCGAAAATACGATATTGATGACGGCAAGTTGCACCAGCGCAGCTGCATAGTCGTTCTTGGCTTCGGATTGCTCGTGGCCGGTACCCTGGACCGAGGCGTGAATTTCTTGCGTGCCTTTGACCAGCAAGAATAACCCCCCGCCCAATAAAATCAGGTCCTTAATCGTGAAAAATGTGAACGCGTGAATTGCATGCTCATCCGCCGACGCCCCAAGCAGCAATGCGGCCCAGCCGTCTGGCAGCGCAAACAGCGGGCTCTCGTCGAGCTGGATGATCCAGAAAATCCCCGACAGCATCAGGATGCGCAGCACCATGGCGCCCCAGACGCCGATGCGGCGCGCTTGCGCTTGCTGCTTGCCCTTGAGCTTGCCAACGGCGATCGACACGAAAAGCAGGTTGTCGATGCCGAGCACAATTTCGAGGAAGGTCAGCGCTGTAAGGCTGACCCAAAAAGCGGGAGTGACGAGCAAATCCATGGGAATCTCCGGGCGCTCAGACGCCCTAAGCTGGCGCTCACGTCAAGGCCGATGATCCCAGGGCGAAACTGTGCTTAGTTGATCTGAACCCTGTGGCTGGGAGGCCCCGATGAGACTTATAGCTCTTGCCGCCGCGCTGGCGCTCGGCGCATCGGCCTGTGCGGCGCCCGGACAAATGCAGCTGATCCCCGCCGACGCGGCGACCGCGCTCATTTCCGGCGCCCGTGTGACCATCGTGCGCGCGGCGGCTGTCGGCGGCGCTCCAAGAGGCCAAGATCCCCTCATCGTGTTGACGCTGTCGCGCGCCGACGGTCGCATCATGCGCTTCGAGGAGGCAAACCACGCGCCGTTTGATCTGCAGGCGCAGACCCCGGGCGGGCCCCTGTCGCAGGCGATGGGACTGTTCGGCGACGAGCGCCCAACGCTTTACCACGCGCGCGCGGAGAATGGTTTCGGCGCGCCCTTCCTATGCGGGCCAAATGGACCCTTGAGCATCGGCGTGTACGAAGCGCCGGACGCCATTGTGCACGTGGTGGGCTTGCGGCGGTCGTTTGAGTTCGAGTCCCGGCCCGACGGCGACCAAGAAGCGCTGCCCTACTCCCCAGACCAAGTCTGCGCCCGCCTTCATTTCCGGCGCGGATAAGATCTTAAGGCGAAGGATTGGGAAGGCTGATCGACGCCTGACCGAATGCATAGCGCCAGCCCTCGGGCGTGCGCACGTATGTGTCGCTGAACCAGAGTCGTCGGTCAAAAGATTGACCGCCATTACTTCCTTTGAGCCATAAACGCGCGGTGACAATGGCGACGTGTTCGCCGTAGAGCCTCACGGTCTGCGTCCCCTCGTCCTCGACTTGATGGTCGTAGACAATGTGTTGCGTACGCGCCGATTCAAGCAAATCCTCGCGCGTGTAGACCGCGCCCGTGCCGAGGACGAGGATCATGTCGGGGTGGAGAATCGCAGCCATTGCCGCCGCATCGTTGCGCTCAACCGCCGCCTGATAGGCGGTGTCGAGCGCCGCAACGTTGGCGCGATCTTGTTCCGGAGACGCGGCGGCCACGCCGGCGGCAAGCAGGACGGCAAGCGCGACCGCAACACCAAGATGCTTCGTACCCATCAAGACCTCCTCAAAATGACGGAGCCGACCTTAGCGGAACGGAACTTGGCGAACTGGCCGTTTCCGGACCTTGAAGGCGCCGCCAAGGCGCGCGGCAGCCTATTGCTTGCCTGTTATAGCCATCCCAATTCCGGTGACGGCATTGGCATGCCTTGACAGCAGGAAGGTCACGACAGCCGCAACCTCATCGGGCTTGAGCCAAGCATCCCAATCGGCGTCGGCCATGGCCGCGCGGTTTTGCGGCGTGTCGATTGTGCCAGGCAGAACGCAATTGGCTGTGACGCCGTGCATTTTGTGCTCTTCGGACACCGCTTCAGTGATGCGCATCAGCGCTGCTTTCGACGCTGCATACACACCCGCACCGGCAAAGCTCCGCTGCGCGGCGCCCGCCGCCACGTGGACAATGCGGCCATAGCCTTGGCTCACCATGGTCGGGAGCGCTGCCTCAGACAGCAGCAGCGCGGATAGGGCGTTGAGCTCCATGAGCGCGCGCCAATCTCGAGCTGCGCCATCGGTGACGTTGGCCATCTTGAACGCGCCAACCGTGTTGGCGAGTGCATCGATACGCCCAAACCGCGCCAGGGTCTGATCCACGATGCTTGCGCAGCCCTCCTGGGTGCGTACGTCTGCGCCGGCGATCAGGAGCGGCGGCGCACCCTCCATCCGTGAAGCCAACGCTTCCAAGTGCTGTTGGTTCATATCGGCCAACGCCAACGAGGCGCCGACGCGAGACAGAACGCCCGCAATGGCGGCGCCAAGATTTCCGGTCGCGCCGGCGACGACCACGATCTGACCTTTGAAATCCAACATGCCGCGCCCTCCTCATGTCCCCGCGACCTTAGGGCTTCGATTGGGACAGGTCGCCCTGCGCGACTACCTCACAGTATTTCTCGAATCCCGCTACACTGGCATCCGTTCGCGCTACAGAATAAAATTCCTCGCGCCGCGCCGCGGTCACTGCGGTAAGCGCATAAGTCAGCTCGCAATTGAAAAGGGTCATCTTACTCGTTGGTCCCACCGCCTTCGTTTCATTGATTTCAAAGTTGGACTTGTCGACGGCGAGCACCAAACTCGAGTATGCACTCTCGAGTGCCGGTCGGTCGTTTGAGGAGATGGCAATGTCGTCGAGGTAAATGCTCGTTGTCACGGTATCTGCCAAACGTATCGCGAGCTGGCCCAGAGCGGAGTCCCGTAGAACCAGTGTGGCAAGGATCGGCGACTGCACAAATCCGTATGGCAATGCATACGCAGGCGACTCATTCGGGCTCTTGACGCAAGACCATTTCGCGTAGTGGCGAACCTTTGAAACACCTGCTTCGTGTAGGGCACGCGCCACTCGATTCCTGCTGATCGAGTAAAAAAAGTTTCTTAGATCGATCTTTGCAAAGAAGACGTTGTTTCGATGCGAGTGAATGGCTGCCACGTGCCCGCCTTTGGCGAGATGATAGAAAATCGGTTCGAAGGCGACCTTCGATTCAATCAATTCCTTGAGTTCTTGGCCAATACGCCGTCCACGTTCGCTAGGAACGAAGACCGGTTTTCCTTTTGGACTATTGTAGGAAAACTCGAAATTGCGGAAATTTACGGTCATAGTTGACGGCCTTGTTCACAAGGGCGATCACTTCATTGATCAGCTTTAGTAGCACGATCAACTCCGGAAGCCTCTTGCGAACAAGGCGCGTCAGGCGTTTGAAAAAACTCATGCCTGTGCTCCATGCTAAGCTCCGGCAATCCGCAGCTCCGCTTACACAGAGCCGTCAACTAAAGAGAGTTAATGGCGAAGTAACCATATCATCCCAAAACGCCATACCCATCATGACAATGCGGGCATGCGCCAAGGAACTGCAGCCTTTCGCCGAAGCAGAATCAATTTGGGATCGAGATAGAATCTTTCAAGAGCCCCTCACAGAAAGCTATACGGATCCACGTCGATCTGCACCCGCACCGCGCTGTGCAGTTTCACGCGCCCTACCCACGCCGCCAGGAACGCGCTCACATCGACGCCGCGATTAGCGCGGATGAGGAAACGGCGCCGGTGCATGCCACGGATGACGGAAAGCGGCGCCGGCGCGGGACCCCAAAGGTCGAGCCCTTCCACGTGCGGGGCTTTCTCGCCGAGCAGCCGCGCTGCGTCGTTGGCGTGTTGCTCGGTCGGCGCGGAGACGATGATCGCGGCGAGACGCCCGTAAGGCGGCATGCCGGCGGCTTCGCGTTCGGCCACTTCGGCCGCGAAGAAGGCGTCGCGGTCCTGCGCGGCGAGCGCCTGCATCACCGGCTCGTGCGGCGCGTAGGTTTGGATCAGCGCCCTGCCCTTCTTCTCGTGGCGACCAGCACGGCCAGCGACTTGGCTGACCAATTGATAGGTGCGCTCGCCCGCGCGCAGATCGCCGCCTTTTAACCCCAAGTCCGCATCAACCACGCCAACGAAAGTAAGCAGCGGAAAGTTGTGCCCCTTGGCGACAATCTGGGTGCCGATCAGGATGTCGATCTCGCCCGCTTCCATGCGCTGCACCAGAGTGCGCACGGCGTCGCCATTGGGTGTGGTGTCGGAGGAGAAGATTTCGATGCGCGCTTTGGGGAAGTGCGCACGCACTTCCTCTTCGATGCGCTCAACGCCGGGGCCAATGGATACAAACGAATCCGGGATCAAGCATTCGGGGCACGCCTTCGGCTTGGGCATCGAGAAGCCGGTGAGGTGGCACACTAGGCGGCCGGAATATTTGTGCTCGACCAGCCACGATTCTGTTTCGGGCGACTTCATGCGGTGGCCGCAGGCGCGGCACAGCGTGAGCGGCGCGTAGCCGCGCCGGTTCATGTAGAACAGCGATTGCTCGCCGCGCAGCAACGCTTCGGCGGCGCCGCGTATCAGCTTCGGCGAAAGCCATTGGCCTTTCTCCGGCGGATCGAGTTTCAAATCGATGAGTTCGATATCTGGCAGTTCGGCAAGCCCGTGCCGGGACGGCAGCTTCACGTGCGCGTAGCGGCCCGATTGGGCGTTGAATAAAGTCTCAAGCGAAGGCGTCGCGCTGGCGAGGATCACGGCGCACTCGCCCAATTTGGCGCGCGCCACCGCCAGATCGCGCGCCTGATAGGCCACCCCCTCCTCCTGTTTGTAGGAAGGATCATGCTCTTCATCGATGACGATGAGTTTCAGGTTGGGGAACGGCAGAAACAAAGCCGAACGCGCGCCCACCACCAACCGCGCCCGCCCTGCCGCGACTTCCCGCCAAGCGCGGCGGCGCGCCTTGTGCGCAATGGCCGAGTGCCACTCAACCGGCGTTACGCCAAAGCGCGCTTCAAAGCGCCCCATCACCGCTTGCGTCAGCGCAATTTCCGGCAGCAGCACCAGAACTTGCGCGTCGGGTGAAAGCGCGAGCGCCTCGGCCGCCGCTTCGAGATACACTTCCGTCTTTCCCGAACCAGTGACCCCGTCCAGCAACGACACGTGAAAGCCGCCCGCGCGCACGACTGCGCACACTTCGGCGGACGCCGCTTGCTGGAGGTCGGAAAGCGCCTTGCCCGCGCGCGCGAGGCTCGGGTTCGGGAACGGCGGATCCTCGCTCACTTCCAGCTTGGTGAGCGCGCCCGCATCGACGAGACCTTTGACTACCGCCGATGATGTCTCCGCGCGCCGCGCCAGCTCCGCAGCGCTGACAGCTTCCTTCGCCGCCTCTTCAAGCACGCGCGTGCGTGCGTCGCTCGTTTTGGCGGGCTTCTCGCCGGTGGGCGCGAGCACTATGTGCGTCGGCGGCGGCAACAGCGCTTCTGGCGAACGCGCGACCATGCGCAAGATATCGCCGGGCGGGCGCACCAGATATTTCGCCGCCCAGTCCACGAACAGCCGCGAAATCTCCGGCAACGGCGGACCAGGCAGCAGCTCTTCGATGGCTTTCAAGTTCGCGGCGCCGGGATTGCCCTGCGCAACCGACCACACCACCCCGCGCACCAAGCGCGAACCAATCGGCGCGATTACATGCATGCCAGGCGCAAGGCCCAGCGACGACGGCGCGCGATAATCGAACGGCTCTGGCAGCGGCAGCGGGAACAACACAGCCACTTTATCCAGCGCGACAACCCCCGCCTCCCCCCCAGCAGGCGCGAACAACGGCCCCAACGGCGCCGGCGCGCGCTGGCGCTTCAACGCCTCCAGGGCGCGACGACGGGCGGTCGAGGTCATTCGGTGCGGAATCTAGGGGGTCGGGGGGGTCGAGGGAAGCGGCGGGCGGGGTTGACGTGCCGACTACGAGCATCAAGAGTTTGATGCCGTTGGGGACTGCCATGAGCGAGCAAGAGACAAGACGCAAGTTCAACCCCTTGCTGGCTTTGGGTATCTTATTTCTACCAATCTTTTTTGTCTGGTTTCTCCTACGACGCGGCCACTCAACAACAGCGCGGATCGTTGGCTTCGGTTGGTTGACAATCTTCTTGCTGGCTGGCGTCAGCGCCAATTTGGACCCAGCAACACGCTTGGCAAGTCACGAAGATGCGGCCGAGCAGGCTGCGAGCCCGGAAGAATCGGAGCAGCAGGCCGCAGCAACTAGACTTCGCGCGATTAGGCGCGCGCCTGAAAACTTCCTAGGGCTTGACGAAGTATCTGGGCAGGGCGGAGGCTTCAATACCGTCTTTGTCCTAAGCGGCAGGATTTCGAACTCCGCTGAGGTGGATATAAAAGACCCTCGGATACAATGCGAATTGTTTGGGCCTAGCGGGACGCAAGTCGACACAGTCCAGGAAACTCTTTTTGAGATCGTGCCCGCACAAGGTGCGAACAGATTCTCGGAATTGAACATGGGCTTTATGGGTTCACAGCAGGTGGCCACATACAACTGCGTCATTACCGACGCCGAGGCGCTCACCGAATTCGACTGATGTGCATGAAGCGCGCCCGCCCGCGCGGGCGTTCGCGCACCCGTCAAGAGAAGAGCGGGCGTTGCGAGGCTAACGCGATGGCGGTGTGTACCAAACGCCCAGAAGATCATCCACAACCCCGTCGCAATCGTCATCGAAGCGGTTGGGTAATTCTTGCGCGTCGGGTCGAACGTCAGGCCGATGGTCGTCGCAGTCGTTGCCCCTGTAGACGCGCCCATCGGGTGCCGTGTTGTAGGCGCCGTCGTCTGGGTAGCCGTCCGCATCGGCGTCTCGGATGCCGAACGTCTCTGGATTGCAGTCTTCATCGTGCCCTCGACCGTCGGCGATTTCGCTGTTACCTGGATATCGGTCCCCGTCATTGTCATCACAATCATCGTAGCCACTCGCTTGCGAGCGGCGTCCGTCGCCGTCACAATCGGCTTGGGTGCACGTGACGGTGGTAACGGCGCGCGGTGGCAGAATTTGCACACGTGGCGGGTTAACGGGAGGCGCGATGGGCGGCGCACTGGTTTGTGCCAGCGCAATACTGCCGCTCAAACCGACAGCCAAGAAAAGTCCTACAAATGTCGCGCGCATTGCGTGCCCTCCCTCGACAATGAGTCTAGCATAAGCTGGGATGGTGAAGCTCATCAAATCTGGATCGCCTTCAACGGCAACCACATTGGACGGCTGCCATCGACGACTCGCGGCCGAGGGATTCGAGGGAAGCGGCGGTGAGCGTGAAAGCCCAGGCGATGTGGCGGGGCGGGCTATGTTGGTTAGCGTTGTTTGACACCGGCAGCGTAAGCGCCTGCGGCATGCTCGGGCCGGTGTCGAA